>FWWL01003261.1_pt1 | contig 22312 bp, 21 predicted proteins | sample 2228331 | NCBI WGS metagenome assembly FWWL01 (sample SAMEA103939775, study PRJEB20133) | metagenome | reverse complement strand
GTGCTCCCCGCGGCGCGTCTTGGGAATCTCGAGGATGCGTTTGAGCGGCGGCATATCCGCGATCATATAGACATCAAAGAGCCCGTCGTCGATCTCGGCCTCCGGAACGAGCTTGAAGTCTCCACCATGATAGCGCCCATTGGATGCCCCGACCATCAGGAATCTGTCTGATACGTGCCAATCGGGAGCCGTGATCTCGATCTCGGAGCTGCGAAAGAAGAGGGCCTCTCGGACGGCTGCGTACAGATAAGTCCAGCGGGCTAGCCCTGGCCAGCGCCAACTGCGAAAGACCCGCCAGGCGATGGCTCCGTCAAGCCCTATCCCCAGCCCATTGACAAAATAGCGCTCCCCGATGCGGCCGACGTCGACGGACCTCGTGTGCCCTGCTTTGAGAATGGCGATGGCGCCGACTGGGTCTAGAGGGGGGATGCCAAGCATCTTGACGAAATCGTTTCCCGTTCCCGCAGGGATGATCCCCAAGAGGGCCTTGGTGCCCATCAGCCCCGTGGCGACTTCGTGGACAGTGCCGTCGCCGCCGACCGCGACAACCGTCGCGAAATCTTTAGCCGCGCGCTGGGCGACAGCCGTAGCCGCCCCCGGAGCTTCCGTAAATACATGTCGAAACGACAGTCCCGAGCTTCTGAGAGCGCGCTCGATGGTCGGCCACAGTCTGCGGCAGCGCCCGCGCCCAGCCAACAGATTCACTATGACGAAGCATTCGTCGATCATGGAGCTAGTATAGCGATTTCCCCTCTAAGAAGCCACTGAGCTGGTTAACGCAATGCCTGGCGTGCTTAAGCATATTTCCATTTCTTGAGCTGGCAACTTCAATCGTCATTACCAGAAGCGGAACCAGCTCGTCATGGAGATTAGCTTTAAGCCCTTGGAAAGGTTACAATAAAATATGCAGTGGACTCCAGAGTTAGCGTATGCGGTAGGCTTGATTACGACGGATGGTTGCCTTTCTCCTGATGGCAGACATGTAGACTTCACCTCTAAGGACCTCGAGTTGATCAGGACCTTCAGGCAGTGCTTGAAGATTCAAAATCGTATCGGCACGAAAGGAAGCGGTTCCTCACAGCGAAAGTATTATCGAGTACAGATAGCTAACACTCGTCTCTACCGGTGGTTGGTTGGAGTGGGGCTTACTCCACATAAAAGTAAAAGTCTAGGCCCGTTGCAAATCCCAGATGAATTCTTTCCAGATTTCTTACGTGGTTGCCTAGATGGGGACGGGAATATCCGTGTCTATAAAGACCCTCTCTTTCCTACAAGCCAGCGCCTCTATGTTCGCTTCATTTCGGCGAGCCTTGCTTATACCAACTGGCTCCAGTGGAATATTCAGAGACTCTTTGGCATTCGTGGATACGTGCTACGAGCCAGACATTCCTATGAGTTGACATATGCCAAACGAGAGTCTAAAATATTGTTAGGTCGGCTTTACTACCGAGCTGATGTTCCTTGTTTGAGACGCAAGCGTTCTATGGCAGAGCAATTTCTGGGCCGAGGTGGCGGAACGGCAGACGCGCTAGCTTCAGGAGCTAGTGGGTATTAACACCCGTGAGGGTTCAAATCCCTCCCTCGGCACTGCGAAGTTCCAAGTTCTACCCTTGTGACGACGAGCTTGGGACTTTTTTCATATGAATCTCAATGAGAGATCCTTACACGAGCTCTGTCGTCTCATCGAGAAGGGCGAGATCCACCCCCGTGAGGTCATCGTCGATCTCTACCGTGCTCTCGAGGAGTGGGAACCGCGCATTCGCGCGTACATCTCGCTGGCGCCCCAGGAGCGCTTGCTGCAGGAGTGCGAGCGCCTCCGCGACAAACCCCTGCACGGCCTGCCCATCGCCATCAAAGATAACATCTCTACGAGAGAGCTCAGGACGACGTGCGCGTCTCGTTTTCTTGAGGGCTTCCAGCCGATCTTCGACGCGACGGTCGTTGAGAGACTCAAAGAAGCGGGCGCGCAGATCTTGGGGAAGACCAACCTAGATGAGTTTGCCATGGGCTCTTCTACGGAGAACAGCGCGTTTTATCCCACGCGCAACCCCCATGATCTGGAGCGAGTCCCCGGCGGCTCCTCAGGGGGGTCAGCAGCAGCAGTTGCGGCCCACGAGGCGATCTGTGCGTTAGGCTCAGATACCGGCGGCTCGATCCGCCAGCCGGCCTCCTTCTGCGGGATCGTCGGGCTCAAGCCCACCTATGGGCTGGTCTCGCGCTACGGCCTAGTCGCGTTTGCCAGCTCGCTCGACCAGATCGGCCCGATGACCAAAGACGTGCGCGATTGTGCAGTGCTTCTCAATCTGCTCGTGGGGCGTGACCCCAACGACTCGACGAGCTTGGATCGTCCCTGTGGGGATTACGCCACCGAGTTGGGCTTGGGGATAGAGGGCTTTCGCGTGGGAGTGCCTCACGAGTATCTGCAGGGCCTATCCAGCGAAGCCCAAGCGCGCGTGAAAGAGTGGGTCAGGACGTTTGAAGGGTTGGGAGCGCAGATTGTCGAGATCTCGCTCCCTCACACAGAGTACGCGATCCCCACGTATTATTTAATTGCGTCATCAGAAGCGAGTGCTAACTTAGCGCGCTTTGACGGGGTGCGCTATGGCCGCCGAGCCGGCCAGGACTCCATCGAAGCGTTGTTTGCAGAGAGCCGCGACAAAGGCTTTGGCCCGGAGGTCAAGCGCAGGATCATGATCGGGACCTATGCACTCAGCTCCGGGTACTACGAAGCGTGGTATGGCAAAGCGCAAAGAGTCCGCGCGCTCATCCGTGAGGATTTCGATGTGGCCTTCAAGACCGTAGATATGATCATCTCGCCGACGTCGCCGACGCCGGCGTTCAAGCTCGGCGAGAAGATCACGGACCCCTTGGCCATGTATCTCTCAGATATCTTCACGGTGCCAGCGAGTCTGGCGGGCATCCCAGCGATCTCGATCCCCGGGGGCACGGTGGACGGGCTGCCCTTTGGGCTCCAAATCATTGGGGATAAATTTCAAGAGCCAAAGCTCTTGCGGGCGGCCTATGCGTTCGAGCAGGCGAGCCGGCGCGTCTAGGCTCGGCCCTTGCACATCTCTCTATCTGAGTGATATGCTTAAGGTGCTATGGACTTGCTCGGTGCGCTGCGACAGGAGCTCGTGGGATTGGATTTTGAGCAGACTCTGCAGAAGGTCGTCTCGTTCTTGCGGAAGAACTTTGCCCATTATAACTGGGTCGGGATCTATCTGCTTGAGGGGGAAGAATTAGTGCTCACAGCCTGGGATGGCCCTCAAGCGACGCAGCACGTGAGAATCCCCGTGGGGAAGGGGATTTGTGGGTTAGCTGCCCAAGAGAGGCGCACGGTCATCGTCGGCGACGTCGCCGCTGATCCCCGGTACTTGGCGTGCTTCCCCAATACGAAATCCGAGATCGTCGTGCCCATTATGAAGGGCACAAGAGTGCTCGGGGAGATCGACATCGACAGCGACACCCCCCATGCGTTCACCCAGCAAGATCGAGAATTTCTGGAAGGCGTCGCCGTTCTCTTAGGAGAGAGATATGTCTGAAACGAATAGAGTTGAACGCTACGTGCTCGATACGAGCGTCATTGTAGACGGGCGGATCACCGAGGGGATTCGTCAGAACAAGTTCCCCAACGCTGTGTTTATCGTGCCCCATGCGGTGTTAGCGCTTTTAGAGGCCCAAGCGGTGCGGGGCCAGGAGACGGGCTACACCGGGCTGAACGAGCTGAAGCGATTGCAACAGCTCGCCTGGGAAGGGCAGATCGAGTTGGTCTTCAAAGGGGATCGTCCGCGGTTCGATCCACTGCGTCTGATGGAGACCGGCGAGATCCACGCGATGATCCGCGCCGTCGCTGAAGCGGAGAACGCCGTTCTGCTCACGAGCAGCCGCAGCCAAGCGATCGTGAGCGAGGCCCAGGGGCTGCCCATGCAGTTCTTGGGGGCGCCTGCCGATAGCCGCGGCCTGGACCAGCTCTCGATCATGCAGTTCTTCGATGAGCAGACGATGTCGGTGCACCTGCGTGCCAAGGCCTGCCCTAAAGCCAAGCGTGGTGCCCCCGGCCGCATGAAGGTCGTCCCGTTACGGGACGAGCCCATGACCGAAAAAGAGCTCGAGCGCATCGCCCGCGAGATCGTGGAGGTGGCTAAGGGCCATCCCGAAGGGTTCATCGAGATGGATGAGGGCGGCAGCACCGTCGTCCAATTAAAAAATCTCAGAATTGCCATAGCGCGTCCGCCCTTCAGCGATGCTCTAGAGATCACGGTGGTCCGCCCGGTCGTGCGCAAGAAGCTCGATGAGTACCGATATGCAGACTTACTGAAGGAGCGGTTGCGGGAGCGTTCGCGCGGCGTGCTGGTCTCTGGGGCGCCGGGGGCAGGCAAGTCGACCTTTGTCCAGGGGATAGCCGAGTATCTCCAAGAAGCGGGCTGGATCCTCAAAACCATGGAGAAGCCCAGGGATTTGGAGCTGTCTGAGGAGATCACGCAATATACAGCCCTCAACGGGGAGATGAAGAAGACCGCCGATGTGCTCTTGCTCGTCCGCCCCGACTATACGATCTTCGACGAGATGCGGGTGGACGAGGATTTTGAAGTCTTTGCCGATATGCGCTTGGCTGGGGTGGGGATGATCGGCGTAGTCCATGCCACGCGGGGCATTGATGCTGTGCAGAGGCTGATCGGGCGCGTCGATCTGGGGATGATCCCCCAGGTGGTGGACACGGTGGTCTTCATCGAAGCCGGCGATGTCAAAGAGATCTATGAAGTCGAGTTCACTGTAAAAGTCCCCAGCGGGATGGGGGACACGGACTTAGCCCGGCCGGTCATCGAGATCCGCGAGTTTGAGTCGAAGGCTTTAGTCTATGAGATCTACAGTTTCGGCGAGCAGGTCGTGGTGATGCCGGTGAAGGAGATCGTGAGCGAGAAGCCCGTGTGGAGGTTGGCGGCACAAGCGCTGGAGCATGAGCTGCGGCGCGTGATCCGCGGGCCGTTTACGGTAGAGATTCGCTCGGACACCCAAGCGACGCTCTATGTCGATGAAGATCAGATCCCGATGATCTTAGGTCGTGGGGGGAGCCGCATTCGGGAGCTCGAAGCTGAGTTGGGGATCGGGCTTGATGTGCGCTCTTACGACGAGATGGAGGCAACGCTCCATCACGATATAGATATCGAAGTGAGCGACCGGCATGTTATCTTAGACTTGGACCCGTCTTTGCGGGGGCGCAACATCGAGATCTTGGTGGACGGGGAGACGGTCTTTATTGGGTCGGTCTCGCGCACGGGAAGTATCAAATTAGTGCGCGGGAGTGAGCCTGCAGAAAGAATATATGAAGCGCACAGATCGGGCGGGACGATCCGCGTGCGGCGGGCGGGCTAAAACCGCCACAGCACCCCGGCGCGGTAGCTCCAGACCCACGGCAGATTCTGTTGGCTGAAGTCAAGCAACATCAAGGGCACGACGTCAAAGAAGATCGAGACCCCTGGGAAGAGCGAGAATCTCCCTCCAGCGCCGACCCAGCCCGTCAGCCGCCACGCTTGTTCGGCATTCTGCACCAGATGGAGAATCCCAGAGCCAAGCTCAATATATGCGCTCGCCCGCCCAAAGGGAAAATTGAACGCTAGCGCAGTCTCATAGTGGGCAATTCCCACAGAAGGCCCCTCAAACGCAAAGCCCCAGCCCCCACCCAGGCGCAACGCTACCCCAGTTTCGATCTGCGTCTCCACCCGCGCTGCGAGCATGAGCACCCTCTGGGAGAGCGCGAAGGTCGGCAACGCCGGCTGAAAATTATCTAGCTCCATCCAGCTTGCCGCAACACCCACGTTTGGCCCACGCTCCTGGGCTTCTATGAGAGTGCTCAGCGCCAGCAGCCCTAAGATCCAGAGAGATCTCCTCACGGGATTTGTCAGCCTCCTTCTCTTTTGCTATTGTGACAGAGAGCCCTTATGAAAGTCAAGGTCTTAGATGCGCACTTGGTCAACAAGATCGCCGCTGGGGAGGTCATCGAGCGCCCTGCCTCGGTCGCGAAAGAGCTGATCGAGAACGCCCTGGACGCTGGGGCAGCCAAGATCGAGCTCGTGGTTGAGGGTGGGGGCGAGCGCCGACTCTGCGTGGCCGACGACGGCGAGGGCATGACCCAAGAAGATTTACTCTTAGCCATCCAGCGCCATACCACAAGCAAGATCTCCTCCGAAAGCGATCTTTTTAACATTCGGACCCTGGGCTTTCGCGGCGAGGCGTTAGCGAGCATCGTTGAAGTCTCCAAAACGAGTATCACGAGCAAGAGCGACGCATCCCCCGAAGGCGTCCAAGTCGAGATCGAGGGCGGGCGTGTTCTATCAGTGAAAGCTGCGGGACGCGCCCGCGGCACGACTGTAGATGTCCGAGAGCTTTTTTTCAACGTTCCCGCGCGCAGAAAATTCTTAAAATCCCAAAAGACCGAGTTCTTCCACATCGTGCGCGTGGTGAAGCGCTTCGCGCTCGCTTACCCGCATGTGCACTTTCGCCTCGAGCACCACAAGAAGACCGTTCTCGATCTCCCTCCAAGCAGTGATCTGCGACAAACTATCGCTCAGCTTTATACTCCCGATCTTGCTTGGGCTCTGCTCGAGGTGCACACCGCCATTCCGGGGATGAGCGTGCGCGGCCTGGTCAGCCCCTCACAGATGACCCGCCCGGATCGCTCGGAGCAGTTCATCTTCGTCAATGGGCGCTTTGTGAGAGACTCTCAGATCACTTACGCGATCTCGCAAGCGTATGAGAGCGCTCTCAAGAGCGATCAGCACCCCTATATCTTTCTGTTCCTTGAGATCGACCCGCGTGCTGTGGATGTCAATGTGCATCCCCAGAAAGCAGAGGTGCGCTTTGCTGAGCCCATTAAAGTCCAAGCTGTGGTCAAGCAGGCGATCACACGAGCGTTGACGTCCGCCCATGCGGTACCGCGCTTGGAGAGCAGACCCTCACCCCGCCCTGCGGCCACCCCTCTCCCTTCGGTGAAGACGGGAGAGGGGCCGGGGGTGAGGGCCTTCTCTCCGGAGCTCGATCTGTACAAAGAAATAACAGAGCGCCGCCAACACTCTGCTCCGTCCTCGCCCCCTGTGGTTGCTGAGCCAGCGCCCACATTTCGGGTGCTTGGGCAGCTCCACGGGACATATATCTTAGTTCAGACTGAGTCGGGCCTGGAGATCGTTGACCAGCACGTCGCTCACGAACGGATTCTCTACGAGAAATTTCTCGCACAGCTCCACGAGAAAAAAGTCCTCCGGCAGAGGCTCTTGATCCCCGTGACGATTGAGATGCCCCCAGACAAAGCCGAGCTGCTTGTGGCGCATCTTGCGGATTTAGACGAACGCTTAGGGATCGGGATCGAGCACTTTGGCGGGGGGACATTTATCTTAAGAGATTGGCCGCAGGTGTTGACCAGCGAGTGGAGCAAGGCGGAATTCGCAGAGACCATTGAGGGCGTGCTTGCGGTGCTGGAGGAGGAAGCTGAGCCGACCCTGGAAGAGCTAGCGAAGGCTCTAGCGGCGCGGGTGGCGTGCGAAGCTGCCGTGGTGAAGAACAAGCCGTTGCGACCCGAAGAGATGACGGAGCTGATTCGGCAGCTCAAGCAGACGCAGAACCCTTACAGTTGTCCACACGGGCGGCCGATAGTCTTGGCGTACTCGCTGGAGGAGCTCGAGAAGAAATTTGGGCGGCGGTGACTTTTCTGTGACTTCCCCCTAGCCCCTACTACCGCGACCAGAGTGCTTTGAGATACTCCCGACGCATCAGGGCGATGTTTTTAATGGAGATATTCTTTGGGCAGACGGCTTCGCACTCGCCGTGATTGGAGCAGTTCCCAAAACCCTCTCTGTCCATCTGCTCCACCATCCGCAGGACGCGGCGCACACGCTCTGGCTGCCCCTGAGGCAAGAGCGCTAGATGCGCGATCTTGGCGCTCACAAAGAGCGACGCCGAAGCGTTGGGACATGCTGCCACACACGCCCCACACCCAATGCACGCCGCCGCGTCAAACGCCTGCTCAGCGACTTCTTTCGGAATGGGAATGCTGTTGGCATCAGGAGCGCTGCCGGTGTTCACAGAGATATACCCTCCGGCAGCCATGATCCTATCGAAGGCGCTCCGGTCTATAACGAGATCTTTAATAACGGGAAAAGCTTTGGCGCGGAAGGGCTCGAGCGTGATCGTCTCCCCGTCTTTGAAGTCTCGCAGGTATTGTTGACACGCCGTCCGGCCACGCTTAGGGCCATGAGCGACGCCGTTGACGAGAAACCCACATGTCCCACAGATCCCCTCACGACAGTCGCTGTCGAACTCTATGGGAAGGTCTCCTTGCTTGATCAATTGCTCATTGAGCACGTCTAAAAGTTCTAAGAGCGACATGTCCGGCGAGACGTCCTTAACTGTATAAGTGACGAACTTGCCCGGCGTCTGAGCGTTCGGTTGCCGCCAGACTCGTAGGTTCAGTGTCATCTTATTTGGCATGATCTCCTCCTGGCCCTCACCCCCCGCCCTGCGGGCACCCCTCTCCCGTAGTTCACCTACGGGAGAGGGGGGTGGGTGAGGGCCTCGCTCTACTTATAGCTCCTCACCGTCGGTGTGACGAACTCGAAGTGCAAGGGTTCTTTGTGTAATTCGGGCTTGCTCACGTCTCCCGTGTACTCCCATGCGGCGACGTAGCAGAACTGTTCATCGTTGCGCAGCGCTTCGCCGTCTGGGGTCTGATACTCTTCCCGGAAGTGCGCGCCGCACGACTCTTCCCGATGGAGCGCATCGATGGCGATCAGCTCCCCAAGCTCCATGAAATCCGCAACCCGCCCGGCCATCTCTAAGTTCTTGTTCAGGGTGTTCGCTGCGCCGGGGATCCTCAGGTTGTTCCAGAATTCCTCACGCAGCTTCCTAATCTTCTCTATAGCGATGCGGAGCCCTTGGGCATTGCGGGCCATCCCCACATAGTCCCACAGGATCATCCCCAGCTCACGATGCAGCTCCAAGACGGTCTTCTCCCCCTTGATGGACAGAAGCTTCGTCAGCCATTGATGGACTTCGGCTAAAGCATCTTTGAACGCGCTGTGCTCTGTTGTCACGTTGGGCAGGGTGACGTTGGCCAGGTAATCCCCAAGAGTATAGGGGATGATAAAGTATCCGTCGGCGAGCCCTTGCATGAGGGCGCTGGCGCCCAAGCGATTGGCCCCGTGATCGGAGAAGTTGGCTTCACCAAGCACAAATAAGCCTGGGATCGTGCTCATTAAATTATAGTCGACCCACAGCCCGCCCATCGTGTAGTGTATCGCGGGGTAGATGCGCATCGGGACTTTGTAGGGGTCTTCGCCGGTGATGTGTTGGTACATCTCGAAGAGATTGCCGTATTTCTCTTTAATATAGTCGATGCCCTTTTCCCTGATCGCATCGGAGAAATCAAGATAGACGGCGCGGCCTGAGGGGCCGACGCCGCGACCCTCATCGCAGACGGCCTTCACGGCGCGGGAGGCGATATCTCGGGGGGCGAGATTCCCGTAGCTGGGGTATTTGCGCTCTAAGAAGTAATCTCTCTCGTCCTCGGGGATCTCGTTAGGCGGGCGGGGGTCTCCCTTCTTCTTGGGGACCCAGACGCGCCCGTCGTTTCGGAGACTCTCGCTCATCAGAGTCAATTTCGACTGATAGTCCCCCGTGACGGGGATGCACGTGGGGTGAATCTGGGTAAAGCACGGGTTGGCGAAGAGCGCCCCGCGCTTGTGACAGCGCCAGATCGCCGTCGCATTGGAGTTTTTCGCATAGGTCGTAAGAAAGTACGCATTGCCGTAGCCGCCGGTGCAGAGCACCACGGCATGGCCGGCGTAGGCTTCTAACTCCCCGGTGATGAGATTCCTGCAGACGATCCCGCGTGCTTGCCCGTTGATGACGACTAAGTCTAACATTTCGCGTCTTGGGTAGAGCTCGACGCGTTTCTCATCGACCTGGCGCATCATGGCGCTGTAGGCCCCCAAAAGGAGCTGTTGTCCCGTCTGGCCGCGAGCGTAGAACGTCCGCTCGACCTGTGCGCCCCCAAACGAGCGCGTGTCTAATAAGCCCCCATACTCCCGGGCGAAGGGTACCCCTTGGGCTACGCACTGATCTATAATATTGACGCTCAGCTCGGCGAGACGATAGACGTTGGCTTCGCGGGCGCGATAATCCCCGCCCTTAATAGTGTCATAGAAGAGCCTCCAGACGCTGTCGCCGTCGTTCTTATAATTTTTGGCGGCGTTGATGCCGCCCTGGGCAGCAATCGAATGGGCCCGCCGGGGGGAATCTTGAATACAGAACGCCTTGACGTTATAGCCCAGCTCTGCGAGCGAAGCTGCCGCCGAGGCCCCTGCTAACCCCGTGCCCACGACTAAGATCGTGTACTTGCGCTTGTTGGCCGGGCTAATAAGCTTTATCTGATTTTTGTGTCGCGTCCATTTGGATTCCAGTGGCCCACTGGGGACCTTGGAATCGAGCTTGATCTCTACAGCCATAGTCTCACTCCCCTAGAGAGAGAGATAGACCCACAGGGGGATCACGATGAACCCTAATGCTAACGCTAAAGCCACCAACACCCCACCGGAGTACCAGACCGGAGTCCACCGCGGGTGATAGGCGCCCAGAGACTGCAACGCGCTCCAGAAGCCATGTCTCAGATGAAAACCCAGAAAGACCATCACGGCGACGTAGAGGGCAACGTTGATGGGGTTACTAAAGACCTCGACGACGAGCTTGTGCAGGTCGCGCATGGCCACGCCATCTATGACGGTCTCATAGTACGGGCCGAACCGAAAGGTGAGCACATGCCAGATGACAAACACCAAGAGCACAAGCCCTGTATAGATCATCGTCCGTGAAGAGAGCGTCTGGCGGCTTGTCCAGCCTGCTGAGCGATAGACGCTATAGCTTGAGGGGCGGGCCTTGAGCTTGTCCCAGTAGATCATCAACGCGCTCCAGATGTGCACGAGAAAGAACGCCGCCAGCCCCAGCTCTATTATAAAAAGCAGCGGGCCGAGGCTCTTGAGAAAGTGCGCCCAGCGATTATAATCATCTGGGTTGCCTGTGAGCAGCAGCAAGTTCTCCAAGAGATGGATCACTACAAAGAGGAAGAGCCCAACCCCGGTGATAGCATTGAAAAACTTCTTCGCAACCGACGAGCGCGGCAGCATGTGCTCTCATCCCCTTACAGCTAGGTGTATACTGTATTTCACGGCGGCTTCGAGCGCCATGATATAAGTCAGCCACAGAAGTGACAAAACTCATGCCCTTTCACCTTGGCGCAAAATATGCTACACTAGCACTGCGAGGACGTGCAACTATGTACAAGCGCACCAAGATCGTCTGCACTATCGGGCCGGCTTCGTCGAGCCCAGAGACACTCCAAGCGATGATCACCAGCGGCATGAACGTCGCGCGGATCAACATGTCTCACGGCACGCACGCTGAGCATCGCGAGGTCATTCAGCGCGTGCGGGCTGCGGCCCAGGCTGTGGGATCCCCTGTGGCGGTCATGGCCGACACCAAAGGGCCCGCTCTTCGCACCGGCGAGCTCAAAAGCGAAAAGATCTTCTTGCGCCAGGGACAGAAGCTGACACTCGTAGAAGACCCCGTGCTCGGCGATGAGACCCGGATCTCCATAAGCTATAGAGGGCTCTCTCAGTACATACAGCCGGGGATGAAGATACTCCTAGCCAACGGCGAGATCGAGCTTGTCGTTCTGGGCGTGGAGCCGGGGCGCATTCTCTGTGAGGTGCAGAACTCACGAGAGCTAGGGGAGCGCAAGCGCGTCAGCATCCCAGAGATCACCCTGCCGGGCATCGCTACGACAGACGAAGAAGACATTCGCTTCGCCCAGGAGGTTGGGGTCGACTATATCGCCGCGAGCTTTGTCCAGACGGGCTTGGATATCGACCATATTCGGCGGCTTCTTGGCCCAACAGAGATAGAGATCATAGCCAAGATCGAGACGCGCGAGGCGGCACGCAATATCGACGACATCATCGCGGCTTCAGACGGGATAATGGTCGCGCGGGGGGACTTGGGGGTCGAGCTGCCCCCAGAGGAAGTCCCGCTGCTACAGAAGGAGATCGTGAGGAAGTGCAATCGCGCGGGCAAGCCCGTGATTATCGCTACGCAGATGCTCAAATCGATGACAGAGAATCCCGCGCCCACCCGTGCGGAAGTTGCTGACGTCGCCAACGCCATTCTCGACGGGACAGACGCCGTTATGCTCTCGGAAGAGACTGCCGTAGGGAAGTACCCCATAGAAGCGGTGCGCATGATGAGCCGCATCGCCGAGCGCATCGAGCGTTCTTCGGCGATCTACCGGCGATATGAGATGAGCGGGGGCACGGTGACGGAAGCCATTGGGGAATCAGCCTGTCAGATCGCTGACAGAATTGGCGCGGCCGCGATCATCCCCTCGACGACGTCGGGGTCGACCGCGAAATTGGTCGCGAAGTTTCGCCCCCGAACTCCCATTATCGCCGTGACGTACACCGAGCGGGTTCGCAACAAATTAGCGTTAGTATGGGGAGTCTCCCCGGTGCAGGTTGAGTTCTTCAAGGACACCGATGCTATGCTCAAGCTCTCGATAGAGGCGGCAGCGAAGGCGGCGGGCCTCCCCTCAGGATCGCTCGTGGTGATCACAGCGGGGGTGCCCTTTGGCGTCCCAGGAACGACCAATCTCATCAAAGTCGAGCGCGTCTGAGCGCTCCAGCTCGAGAGAAATCCAATGAATACCAACAAGAGAGTCGTCATCGCGTTAGGCGGAAACGCCCTACTCGACCCCAACACCAACGGATCTATCGTCGAGCAGATCCGTACCGTTGAACGGAGTTGTGAGAGAATCGCGCAGATTATCGCTCGGGGGTATCGTGTAATAGTCACCCATGGCAACGGCCCTCAAGTGGGCAATCTCTTGATTCAGCAAGAAGAAGCGAAGAAGCTCGTCTCGCCGTTGCCGCTGGACGTCTGCGGGGCGATGACCCAAGGGCAGCTGGGCTATCTAATCCAGCAGAAGCTACGCGAAGCCCTGGGGCGCTTGGGTTTAGCCAAGCCTGTAGTAACAGTAGTCACCCAAGTTCAAGTAGATCCCAACGATCCGGCGTTTGCTGATCCCACCAAGCCCATTGGGCCGTTCTACTCCGAGCGCGAGCGCCCGGTGCTGGAGCAGAAGGGCTATGTCCTAAAGAGAGTGGGCAAGGGGATGAAGCCGTGGCGGCGCGTCGTTGCCTCGCCAGAGCCGAAAAGGATCGTCGAGATCGAGAGCATTAGGGAGTTGGTCGAAGCCGGTTCGGTTGTGATCGCCTGTGGGGGCGGGGGGGTTCCGGTGGTGTGTGAGGATGGGCATTGGCGAGGGGTCGAGGCTGTCATCGATAAAGATTTGGCATCGGCGCTGCTGGCGAGCGAGCTTGGAGTTGAAATTCTCTTAATCTTGACAGGCGTTGAGGGTGTAGCGTTACACTTTGGGACACCGCAGCAGGTCTTTCTAGAGAGGCTTGTGGTGCGTGAGGCGCGGAAGTATCTCGTAGAGGGGCATTTCCCGGCGGGGAGCATGGGGCCGAAGGTCGAGGCAGCGATTCGGTTTGTCGAGGGCGGGGGCGAGCGGGCGTACATCACGTCGCTGGAGAGGGCTCTGGAGGCGCTTGAGGGTCGCGCGGGGACGGAGATTTACAGAGAATAGATAGCACCGCTTGACAGAGTGTCGGCTATAGGCTAATATCGCATAGACAATTGCCGAGGTGGCGGAATTGGCAGACGCGCACGTTTGAGGGGCGTGTGGGGTAACCCGTGGGGGTTCGAGTCCCCCCCTCGGCACGAGACAGTGCGACAGTTACAAGTTGTGAGTTCCTAGTTAGAAGAATTCAGAGCTTTTTTATTGCACCGGCTCGGCCAATTGCGCCGCCGCCCCGATGACCGCTTGAGCTATCCGTCTGCTATATGATAAGTCGAGATGCCGCACGACATCACAAGCTGTGTGATAGCACGGGTTGAAATCGTACGTATAGCCAAATTCGGTGTCTTCGATGATCATCAACGCTGGATACCCGCGACGCCAGAAGGGTTCATGATCGCCCCCACGACGTGGATCGTTCAACACGTCAGGGACCAAGGCCAAGTCGTGATCTTGGATTGTTTTCACAATGAGATTGGCTAATTCTTCCGATGGCCCAGGCCGAACCCACATCTCAAAGAGACTGTCGCCATCGCCGTCGTAGCCGATCATGTCCATGTTGAAAACCCCCAGAATTGGAGCGCTCGCGCTCGCTAAGCGCCTCGCATAGGCGGAACTGCCCACCATCCATTGCTCCTCGCCGGTGAAGAGCACAAAGCGAATCGTGTGCTTGAACTTATACTGACTCAAGATTCGCGCGGCTTCCAAGACGGCCGCGCTGCCGCTGGCATCGTCGTCTGCTCCAGGGGCGACCCCTCCGACGCTGATCCCAGTGGTGTAGCTATCTAGGTGCGCCGTAAGGAGAACCAGCCCTGCGCTCTCCGTCCCGACAAGCTCAGCTTCAATATTATAGGACAGCCCAGGACGGCAGCTTAATACATACGGGTCGAGTCGCACGGACAGGCCCAAGCCTTCAAAGTACTGGCGCACGTACTCCGTCGCGCGATCTATAGCCATACTATCACAAGACCAGCGTGAGCCCATCTCGTTGCAGTATTCGCCGCCTTCACGAGACTGGAGCCGACAGATATGCTCGCGCAGCTGCCCCTCGTCGACTTGGTGAATAATCTCTGCAATATGCGAATCAGACGGCTGTAGCCCGGCGGCAAGGGGGGCTATCCCCAGCCCAACCCACAGCGCTAGGCTAGCTCTAAGAGCTGGGCGCAGAGAGCTCACCCTCCCTTCGGCTTGCGGACCCTTACTCGATCGGCTCTGCGAGTTGCGCTGCCGCCCCGATCACGGCTTGCGCGATGCGCTTGGCATACGATAAGTCTAGCTTATCTACCGTGTCCGCTGTCGAGTGATAATATGGGTTGAAATCGTCGGTCTCGCCGTACTCACTGTCCTCAATAACTAAGACCGCAGGATACCCGCGACTCCAGAACGACGCGTGGTCGCTGCGATTCGTCGCGCCGACCTCCAGAACTTCGGGAGCTAACTTGATCTCATATGTCTGCAGCGTCTGCACGAGGAGATCAGCGAGCCTGACGGAGCTCTCTCGCGTCCCTGAATGTATCTCGAATGCGCCATTGCTATCGCTATCATAGCCGATCATGTCCATATTGAAGACGCCCAAGATCTGCACGCCCTCGCTCGCGAGCTTCCCCGCGTAGGCGCGGCTGCCTACGAGCCCCTGTTCCTCCCCAGTAAAGAGCACAAGACGGATCGTGTGCTTGAATTTATACTGACTCAAGATTCGTGCGGCTTCTAAGACCGCTGAGCTGCCGCTGGCGTTGTCGTCCGCCCCTGGAGCAGATGATCCTGAGCCGGCACTGTACGTGAAGCTGTCCAGATGAGCCGTGATCAGCACGGACTGCTGCGATTCCGTTCCCGGTAAGATCGCTTCTATATTGTGAGATAACCCCACGCGACAAGAGAGCGAGAAGGGCACGCGCTCAGACTTCAGTCCCAGCTTGTCAAAATACTGTTGCGCGTACTCCAAGGCACGATCAATCGCTGCTCCATCGCATGAGAAGCGCGATCCCTCGCTATTACAGAACTCCCCGCCCTCTCGCGATTGCAAGGCACAGATATGCGCGCGCAAGTTCTCCTCGTCGACTTGCTGAATGATCTCCCCGATGACGGTGCTCGATGGGGCAGTAGAGAGCACATACGTTACAGCAGGCGTGCCGATCTCCGGCTTGAGCGAGAAGAACCCCCCTATGACCGACAGAGAGACGAGAACCGCAACCATTCTCTTCATAGAAGACTCCTTCAGTTTCGAGATTGATGGCGCTATTGTGCCCGGTTTTAGCGCAGAAGTCAAGGGCGGGAGTTAAGATCATCGCGACGACTGAAGAGCTGACCCCATCGCTGGGCATACGATGATTCGGCCAACGCCGTCTCGACGCGCTGATGAAAGAACTTCCAAGCGAAGAAGAGAAAGATCAATAACCCGATAGCTCCCCGCAGCTCGAACATCGCCAGGAGATTAAACAGCCCGTGCGCGGCCATCGCTGTTAGCAGCCCGCCATGAATGAGCGCCCTCTGGCGAGCGGGATCGGGGAGGAACTTGGCTCTCCCTAGCGCCGCGCCCCAGATCGTCGAGAAGAGCACATGCCCCGGCACAGAGAAGAACGCTCGCCCTAGAAAGACCGGCGTCAGCATATGCTGGCTCTGCGCTGTTGCTAAATAAAGAAGATTCTCAATCGAAGCGAAGCCCAGCGCGGCCGCTGCAGAATAGACAATCCCGTCCATGGGCTCGCTGAACTCACCCTGCCGATAGACAGTGCGGCTGACGACAAAATACTTCGCGTATTCTTCGATGACCGGCGCGGCGATCACAATAAGAAAGAACTCAGACCAGTAGAACGGAGCCTCAAGCAAGGCGACAGGCAGGGCGCAGGCCATGCCCAACAGAAACGTCTTGACGATAAATGTACGTGGCTCCGGCTCCCATCTGTCTTTCTGATAGACATACCAGAGCCAGAATATTCCAGGGGCGAACGCTAAGACGACGAGCCACACCATCACAATTCGATGCTGAGAATCCTATAGGTGCGCGGGCCGCTCGGGGTTTGCACCTCGACGAGCTGGCCGGGTTCCTTGCCCAACAGGGCCTTGCCCACAGGAGAGGCCGCAGAGATGAGATCATATTCGGGGTTGGCTTCTGCCGGGCCGACCAGTTTATACTTAAACGACGCGCCGGTGAGCGTGTCTTGGAGGGTGACCCAGCAGCCTAAAGTCACATAGCGTTCTTGGCTGTTATTGGTGACGATGAAGGCGCGGGAGAGTTTGTACTCTAAATCACGGATTTTTGCTTCGAGCAAGGCTTGCTTCTCTTTGGCTGAATGGTATTCAGCGTTCTCGCTGAGATCGCCATAGGAGCGCGCCCGGGCGATGATCTCAGCGATCTTCGGGCGTTCCGAGACTAACCGTTCCAGTTCGGCTTTGAGTTGCTGGTAGCCTTCGGGTGTCATGGGGATTCGGTCGTCCATCATGCCCTCCTTTCGTGCGTTGAAGTATAGCACATGGGGGGCAAAACGCCAAGATACCACGGAGACGGAACCCCACACGTCGATCCACAAGCGATTCTTGTATCTGTCTCTTGGCTTTATTATAATCGGCTACGTTATGAACGCTTCTCCCATCCGTCTTGAACGATTGCGTGACAGCTTACGGCGCAAAAAGCTCGACGGCTTCTGCCTCATCAACGTCGAGAGCTCCGACAGATCCAATCTCTATTATCTGACGGGGTTCTCTGGGTCATTCGGCGTGCTCCTCGTCACCAAGGATCGTCAGATCTTCCTCACCGACTCCCGCTACATCACCCGTGCCAAAGAGACCGTCTCTGGATATGAAGTCGTAGAGTTCAAGGGCCGGACGACGACTGTCGCTACCAAGATCAATCGTCTAAAGCTCAAGAACATCGCGATCAACAGCCCTACGACCAGCACCTGGCTCTTCCATCAGCTGCGCGACAGATTACAAAAGACAAGACTCGTTCCCGTCGCGGGGCTGGTCGAGACCCTGCGCATGGTGAAAGACGACTCTGAGATCCAAGCAATTGAGCGTGCTATTAGGCTGACAGATAGGGCTTTTGAGTTCATTCTCAGCACAGTAAAGCCCGGGGTGACCGAGCGCGAGCTGGCCTGGGAGATCGAAAAATACATTCGCACCCACGGCGGCGATGGCTTGGCTTTTGAAAGTATCGTAGCGACGGGGGCGACGACGGCCATGCCCCACTATGAGCCTCAAGATCGAGAGGTCCAGAAGGGCGATTTCGTGCTCTTCGACATCGGGGCGAAGGTCGATCACTATTGCGCTGATCTGACGCGCACTGTAGTCGTAGGGCGCGCCACGGCTGAGCAGAAGAAAATTTATAAGATCGTGCTAGAAGCCCAAGAGCGCGCTATAGAGAATTTACGGGCGGGGCTGACCAGCAAGCAAGCCGACGCTCCCGCGCGCGAGACCATTGCCCAAGCGGGGTATAAGAAACACTTCGGGCATGGCACGGGGCACGGCCTGGGCTTAGATGTGCATGAGGGGCCACGGCTCTCCCCCTTGGGGAAAGACAGATTGCAAGCGGGCAACGTCGTCACCATCGAGCCGGGGATCTATCTGCCGGGGTGGGGCGGGGTGCGCATCGAAGACGTCGCCGTGGTCGAAGAGAAGGGCTGCCGAGTCTTGACCAAAGCCCCCAAGAAGAAGCTAATCGAGCTATAAGCTCGGTTGCTGAAGCAACCGTCTCAGCAGATGAAAGCCCGCTGAAGGGGGCTATTGGGCTTTCTTGAGGAACTCTCTGACTTTATCGTGGGGAACGTTGAGTCGCTGAGCAAGCCTCTCTATATCTTCCGGAGAGACATCCTCATCGAGCCATTTCTCTAATTTCGCTAAATTCACACGCCAGCGACCTTCGATCTTCTCTGCGGGCAGCTCTCCAGACTCCATCATCTCGTAGACTGTGTCTATAGGGATGCCCAGGTACTGCGAGACCTGCCATGGTCGCAAAAAACCCCCAACACTCTTGCCTGCAGCCATAGAACTCTCTCCTTAGCTGAGCCTCGGCATCTTGATGCCCTTCTGCTTGGCGACTCTGATCGCTTCTTCGTAACCTGCATCAGCGTGACGCACCACGCCCAAGCCCGGATCGGCCGTCAAGACGCGCTCCAATCTCTTATCGGCTTCTTTCGTGCCGTCGCAGACGATCACCATGCCCGCGTGTATAGACTTCCCGATCCCTACACCTCCACCGTGATGCACCGAGACCCACGTCGCCCCGCAGACAGCGTTCAAGAGCGCATTGAGAATGGGCCAGTCGGCTATGGCGTCTGAGCCGTCCTTCATCCCCTCGGTCTCGCGATAGGGAGAAGCGACTGAGCCCGCGTCCAGATGATCGCGACCAATGACTATGGGGGCTTTCAGCTCGCCCTTTCTCACTAACTCATTAAAATAGAGCCCAGCCTTGGCGCGATCCCCATAGCCCAGCCAACAGATGCGCGCCGGCAGCCCCTGAAATTTTACGCGCTGCTGCGCCATCTTGATCCAACGGCAGAGCGCTGCATCATGGGGGAAGAGCTCAAGGATCGCTTGATCGGTTCTGTAGATATCTTGGGGATCTCCAGAGAGGGCTGCCCAGCGGAACGGGCCTTTCCCCTCGCAGAATAACGGTCGAATATACGCCGGGACAAAGCCCGGAAACTGGAAGGGATCTGGGTGTCCGCCCCGCTGGGCCTGCCCCCGAATATTATTCCCATAATCGAAGACGACAGCCCCGGCTTGCTGCATCTCGATCATCGCTTGGACATGCCGCACCATCGACTCAAACGAGAGCTGTATATATCTATCTGGGTCTTCACGGCGCAGCTTCAGCGCTTCGTCGTAGCTCATCCCGCCGGGCACATACCCATTGAGCTCGTCATGAGCTGCTGTCTGATCGGTGACCACATCGGGTATGATCCCGCGGCGCACAAGCTCTGGGTAGACGTCAGCAGCGTTGCCCAACAGCCCAATGGAGATGGCGCGACCGGACTCTGTGTATTCTCTCACAAGCTCGAGGGCTTCATCCAAGTCGTGCGTCCAGGTGTCTAGATAGTTAGTCTTCAATCGGCGTTCGATCTTTTCGGGGTTGATCTCGACTATGAGTCCGACGCCCTCGTTCATAGTAATAGCTAAGGGCTGAGCGCCGCCCATCTCGCCCAAGCCCGCCGAGAGCACGAACTTCCCCTTCAGAGTCCCATTGAAATGCTTCTTCGCGACCGACGCGAGTGTCTCGTACGTGCCCTGGAGGATCCCCTGAGTCCCGATGTAGATCCAGCTCCCCGCGGTCATCTGGCCGTACATGATAAGACCCTTGCGCTCTAATTCTCTGAATTTCTCCCAACTGGCCCAGTGGGGCACGAGGAGCGAATTGGCAATAAGCACCCGCGGGGCATCGGGATGGGTCTTGAAGACCGCGACGGGCTTGCCAGACTGTACCAGAAGCGTCTCGTCAAGTTCCAGCTCTTTGAGGGTATGGACAATGGCCCAGAAATCTTCCCAGCTGCGAGCCGCTTTGCCCGTGCCGCCGTAGACGATTAAGTTCGCGGGGTCTCCGGCGACTTCGGGATCAAGATTGTTCATGAGCATTCGCAAGGGGGCTTCGGTGAGCCAGCTCTTACAATTTAGCTGGGTGCCGCGTGGAGCACGAATCTCTGTAGCAACGGCCATAGCGTCCTCCTTAAAGAGCATTATAAGCAAGAGCAGAGGGCTTGGCAAGGGGACCAAACTAAGAGTATACTAGCTTGAAGAGATCGAGGTGTTGTCCAATGCTCACGGCATACATCGAAAGCGCGATGCGCAGAGCAAGGTACAAAAAGCTTAAAGATGGTACCTACTGTGGCACGATCCGACTATGTCCGGGGGCGATTGCCTTTGGGAAGACGCTGCGCGAGTGCAAGCGCGAGATGCGAGACGTATTAGAAGACTGGCTCATCGTGAAATTGCGCCATGGCGACCCTCTTCCCATCATATTCAGCAAATTGCGCCAATCTTAGGTCACAAGATCACTCTTCAAGAGTGGCACCAGCTATAAAGAAATTCACAATAGACATCACCACGGCTTTTGTGCTAGAATAAATCACCAAGCGATCATCTTTGTGCAAAGGGGGAGTTATGAAGTCTGCCAAGGTCGTGCTCGTGCTTGTTCTCTTGTCGGCTTGCGTTCCATGGGGCACTTATGCTCAAGCGCCCACCGTGCAGCTTACGATGGAGCTCTTTGGCCCGTGGGCCTTGTGCACCCCAGAGGTCGACGATGCTTTGGTCTGCACCGTGCGCCTGGGCCAAACGCTCCAAGTCTGGGTACAAGCCCAGAGCCTGCCCTCATGGGTGCCCACAAGGCTCATCGCGAACTGGCTCCCAGATAACGCGTCGTTCGAGTCGATCTGGCGCCAAGGCGAAGCCACTCAAGTCTTCACCTTCACTCCCACCGAAGCGCACGTCACCGAAGAGCCCTTAATAGTGCGCTTCATCGCGCGCACAGACTACGAGAGCGTCTCCAGGGAGCTCAGAATCCACGTGCGGGCCAATCAGCCTCCGCAAGCCGTCACTAACCCCGACCAGACCGTCGCGCCGTATCAGATCGTGCTCTTGAGCGGGTTCGACAGCTCCGACCCCGATGGGGATCTCTTGAGCTATCGCTGGGATCAGATCTCTGGGCCGCCGGTCTTGCTCTTTGGCGCCGAGACGCTCTACGCGATCTTCTTAGCACCAGTAGAGCCGGGGACTTTAGTCTTTCGCTTGACCGTGAGCGATGGGGCGTTCAGCGTCTCCAAGGACGTCACCGTGACCGTAGCGCCTGACTGTCCTTGTAAAGATCCTTAAAAGCTAGGGAGATTGAGTCGTCTCATCCAGCCAGCGGCGCTAGTATTTGTTGGGCTGCTGGTCGCATGGGAAGTCTTGGTGCGTCTGGCGGGGGTACCGCCGTTTGTCCTCCCTGCGCCAAGTCAGATCGCCAGGCGCTTTGTTTTCGATTTCTCTCTGCTTGCTGAGCATTTTCTCGTCACGCTGGGCGAGATCGTCTTGGGGTTTATGCTCGCGCTGGTGAGCGGGTTCGCTCTGGCGCTGGCGATCTTCTCCAACAAGACCATCGAGCGCGTCTTCTATCCCATTATTATCTTCCTGCAGAACATGCCGCTCTTTGCCATTGCCCCGTTATTAAAATTATGGCTTGGCTTTACGATCTGGCCCAAAGTGACCGTCGCGGCGATCATCGCCTTCTTCCCCATTGTGGTCAACACCGTAGATGGGCTGCGGGCGACCGATCCCGATTGGATAGATCTGTTAAAGATCCTTGGCGCTTCGCGGCGCCAGATTCTCCAAAAAGTTCAACTGCCTTCAGCGCTGCCGTTCATCTTTTCTGGGGCGCGGGTGGGGATCACGCTGAGCGTCGTAGGCGCGGTGATCGGCGAGTGGGTGGGAGCGCAAGCGGGCTTAGGCTATGTGATGCTGCGCGCCAACGCGACGCTCAAGACCGACTTGGTCTTCGCGGCGATCTTCGCCTTGGCGCTCTTGGGGGTCTTGCTCTTTGGGCTCTTGACGCTCTTAGAACGGTGGGCGCTGCCGTGGCGCAGATTACAATAGCTCACTGCGCAGCAGCTCTGAAGCTTGTCTGACGGTCTCCTCGCCAAAATCGAACTGCAGCCCCGCAGCGGCAAA
>FWWL01004757.1_pt1 | contig 22313 bp, 36 predicted proteins | sample 2228331 | NCBI WGS metagenome assembly FWWL01 (sample SAMEA103939775, study PRJEB20133) | metagenome | reverse complement strand
ATCAGATGTGAAAAAAATAAGCTTTATTGATCACTTTCCTGAAAAAAAGATAGGTGGAGGTGAAGAATACCTTCTTTCAGTCGCAAGCGGGCTTGTAAGAGAAGAATTTGAAACCGAGATTGTCTGCCTGCCTGGATCAGGTCTTGCTGAAGAAGCTAAAAGACGAAATTTGAAAGCTGTTGAGATCAACTTCTTTTCGAAAAATTTCTTTAAAGATGTTTCAGCTTTATGTTCGTATTTGAAAAAATCAAAACCGCACGTTGTGAACACACACGGTTTCTATTCGTCTCTCGCGGGTAAAATAGCTTCTCGTATTGCTGGAATTTCAAGAATAATCTGCACAGTTCACACAGAAGTAAAGCCTGAATATTTTTCAGAGCCTGCTCAGAAGGTTAACTTCTTCATCAGAAATCTTATTGAGAAATTTACATCTCGCGGAATCGAATATATCGCTGTGTCAGAAACAATAAGAAAACAGTTAATTCAGATAGGCATAAATCCTTCTCATATTTATGTTGCTTATCCTGGCCTGAGCGATGAATTTATACGCAAAATCAGCGTAAAAGATTACAGCAGCATCTCCTCTAAGAAAGCTTTTGTTATCGGGTCCTGCGGACGTCTGGAAAAAGTAAAAGATTATGAAACGCTTTTAAGAGCTCTTAGGCTAGTTATTGATGATGGTTTCGGCGTTCGTGTGGTAATTTATGGTGAGGGTTCACAAAAAGAAAATCTGATCAAACTGGCTTATGAACTTGGTATTAGTGATTATGTTCAATTTCCCGGCTATGAAAGAGATGAACATAGGATATATAAAAGAATGGATATATTTGTTTCAACGTCGCTCTCAGAAAGCTTCAATTTGTCCCTATTGAAAGCTTCTGCTTACGGTCTTGCTTGCGTCAGTACATTTGCAGGAGGGCAAATAGAAATTATAGAAGATGATATGAACGGGTTTCTGTTTACACCTGGCAATTTTAAAGAGCTTGCAGAAAAAATTGAGCTTCTGATCATGAACCCAAAAAAATTAGCTAATTTCGGAAAGCAAGCTCGTGAAAAAGTTATCGGCAAATTTACCGAAAAAAACCTTATAGAGACTTATCTTAATGTATTAAGAAAAGATTACTGATTGATGGTTCTCTAATCAGAGCTTCTCTTGACAGGCATTTAAACTCTGTTTACGATATATATTCTCAAATTAGAACCCCTGCAAGGGGGGGTGCCCGAGCGGCCAATGGGAGCGGGCTGTAAACCCGTCGGCGAAGCCTTCAGAGGTTCAAATCCTCTCCCCCCCACCATTATCTCTTTACGCTAAGAAACTTTCTTTTCTTGATAACTTTCGGGCTTACTTATAAAATAATCAATGCTTTGTGGTTGCCCACATAGCTCAGGAGGTAGAGCACACCCTTGGTAAGGGTGAGGTCACCGGTTCGAGTCCGGTTGTGGGCTCCAGAGACAAGGCGGTGTAGCTCAGTTGGTTAGAGCACGCGGCTCATACCCGCGGAGTCGCAGGTTCAAATCCTGCCACCGCCACCATAAGCAGGAAATCTTAAATTTCCAGTTTTCTGATCCGTTTTATTAATTTCTTTATATTCTCTTCTCTTTTCAGTTCCTCAGGTATTTCAAAGATATCCTCAGGATGTTTTTCGCTCAAGAAATTCACGATTTTTAACAGTTTATTTTCAACATCTCTTTCATCGAATTCAGTGATAAAGACGTATTTTGAGTCTTTAAAGAGTTCATTTATTTCTTCATTTGAATCGCCCACTACAAGAATAGGCTTCTTGAATTTTAAGTACTCAAATATCTTTCCTGTAAGGGCACTGTATTCATCTTCTGATTTTGGTTTCATCAATAAAATGAGGCAGTCTGAATTTAATTGAATCTTTTGGGTTTCTTCTTTTGTTATGAACCCCAAATCATCTAATGCAGATTGTAATTTTTCTGAAAATTTACTTTTAATAATCTGTTTCAGTATTCCAGATGAGAGTCCTGCGTAATAAAACCTTATGCTCCAGTTCGATCTTTTAATTAAGTTTTCGATCGCTTTTAAAAGAACTTCAAGCGCAAGAAGGTGATTTTCATAGATCGTACCTGTATAGGCAATCTTAAGCTTTTTCTGATTTTGCTCAAAACTCTTTGTTGTCGAATATGTGATGAGGTCTGACTCTTGAACTCCTGTATAGATTACTTCAGTTTTCTTCGAAATATCGATGTTTCGTGATAATGCGACTTTAATTAGCTTTTCTGCAACTGGCTTTGAAGCCGGTATGATGAGATCGGCATTTTTGAAAACGCAGTTATTTGTTAATTTGAGCGGCAAGCAAGTGTCATAAATCGAGTATGGATCAAATTCAAGTGGATCATGATAGCTTGCGACGAAGATAAGATTTTTTCTGAAAATTTTTTTCAGCAAACAGCCGACCAAATGTGTTGATCCTACAGCTGCTGAAGTAATCAAAACTACTTTGCTATTAGGACTTTCTTTGTTAATCTTTTTTGTCAACTTAAAGGCTGCAACTACCATTCTTAAGACAGGAATATGCTGTCTGTTGAAAGTAAAAAAGTCACGCAGGCAAAGTAGTCTCTTTTTTAATTCGTTTACCTTTTTCTGGCGGGTAAATGCGGTTTGATTAGTTTGGGGCTTAGTGTTTTGCTTATCTGATTTTTTAATAAATCTAAAAAGTAATCCTATAAAAAATCTTTCCAGTTTTTGAAGAATAGACCTTTTTAAAACAATCGTTTCGGCAAATGTAAGATCATTCTTTGATTTGCAGTCTATTTCTTCGGTAATGTAATGAACTTCAAAGCCTTCCTTGTAAAGCGATTTTAAAAGCGCGAATACCCTTTCTGAGGCAGAGTATTCTCTTGGTATCCCAAAAACTGATATGATTATGAATGTTAGTTTTTTATTGTCTTTCATCAAAGCAAAGTTTATTTTAAAATACTTTCTTAATTTATTTTAAATTCTTGAATTTCATGCCAGGAAAAAGTAATATTTTTATCTTGTTGGCTGGATATTTTGTTGTTATAAAATACTTTTTGGCTGAAAGAAAGATTTTAAGGAGGTAAACCATGGCAAAGCAAAAGTTTGAAAGGACAAAGCCACACGTAAACGTTGGAACCATAGGCCACGTTGACCACGGAAAAACAACACTTACAGCAGCCATCACCGAAGTTCTTGCAGCCCACGGAAAAGCACAGTTCATTCCTTTTGACGAAATTGACAAAGCACCAGAAGAAAGACAGAGAGGTATTACCATTGCTATTGCTCACGTAGAATACGAATCAGACAAACGCCACTACGCTCACATAGACTGCCCGGGTCACGCTGACTACGTCAAAAACATGATTACCGGTGCCGCCCAGATGGACGGTGCCATCCTTGTAGTATCTGCCGCAGACGGTCCCATGCCCCAGACAAGAGAACACGTTCTACTTGCCCGTCAGGTAGGAGTACCCTACATCGTAGTATTTTTAAACAAAATAGATATGGTTGATGATCCAGAACTCTTAGAGCTTGTAGAAGTTGAAGTAAGAGATCTTTTAAACGAATATGAATTTCCTGGAGATGAAGTACCTGTAGTAAAAGGTTCAGCTCTAAAAGCTCTTGAGTGTGGCTGCGGAAAAAGAGAGTGCGAGTGGTGCGGAAAAATCTTAGAACTTGTAGATGCTTTAGATACATACATCCCAGAACCTCAAAGAGACATCGACAAACCATTCCTCATGCCCGTAGAAGACGTCTTCTCAATTACAGGTAGAGGAACAGTAGTTACAGGAAGAATAGAAAGAGGAAGAATCAAAGCAGGAGAAGAAGTAGAAATAGTCGGACTTTCAAGAGATAAGAAGAAAACAGTGGTAACCGGTGTAGAGATGTTTAGAAAAGTGCTTGACGAAGGAATAGCAGGAGACAACGTAGGCCTTCTCTTAAGAGGAATAGGAAAGGATGAAGTAGAAAGAGGACAGGTTATTGCAGCACCGAACTCAATTACCCCTCACACCAAGTTCAAAGCTCAGGTGTATGTTTTAAAGAAAGAAGAAGGTGGACGCCACACACCATTCTTCAACGGATACCGTCCGCAGTTCTACTTCAGAACAACAGACGTTACAGGAACAATTAAGCTTCCTGAAGGCGTAGAGATGGTAATGCCCGGAGACAACATTGAAATGGAAGTTGAACTCATTGCTCCTATTGCTATGGAAGAAGGTTTAAGATTTGCTATCCGTGAAGGTGGAAGAACAGTAGGAGCAGGTACAGTTACGAAGATTATTGAGTAAGAATACTTTTAGAAGGAAAGGAATTGATTGCCCATGAGCCAGAGAATTCGCATAAGGCTCAAAGCATATGATCACGAGATACTTGATGCGTCAGCACAGAAAATAGTGGAAACAGCTGAAAAGACCGGATCAAGAGTATCCGGTCCTGTGCCACTTCCGACTGAAAGAACACTTGTTACTGTGCTGAGATCACCGCACAAGGATAAGGATTCTCGTGAGCAGTTTGAAATCAGGATTCACAAGAGACTGATTGATATCATTGAGCCTACTCCAAGGACCATCGATTATCTGATGAGAATGGACTTACCAGCAGGTGTGGACATCGAGATTAAGATTTAGGGTTGGTGACGATGAAGGGACTATTAGCCAAAAAAGTAGGAATGACACAAATATTCAGAGATGGAAAAGCAATAGCTGTAACCGTGCTTAAAGCCGGACCGTGCTACGTTGTTGATAAGAGGACTCCAGAAAAAGATGGTTATGCAGCGGTGTTAATCGGCTTCGGCGAGACAAAGGAAAACAGAGTGAATAAGCCCATGCTTGGAGTTTTCAAGAAAAGAGGCCTGAAGCCGCTTAAAGTTCTTAAAGAACTCAGGGTATCGCCTGAGGAGCTTGAAAACTATAACATAGGCGACGTGATACCCGTTGATATTTTCCAGGCCGGCGAGAAAGTGGATGTTTCAGGCCTTACCAAAGGTCGTGGATTCCAGGGTCCTGTGAAGCGCCATGGGTTCAGAGGATTTCCTGATTCCCATGGTCATAGATACCATCGTGCCGGCGGTTCGATCGGTTCATCTGCCTTTCCTTCAAGAGTTTTTAAAGGTAAGACAATGCCAGGACATATGGGTAACGAGAAGGTTACCATTCAGAACCTGAAAGTTGTTGAAGTTATACCTGAAGATCACCTTATTCTTGTGGAAGGTGCGATTCCGGGGTCAATCAATTCAGTTGTAACAATAAAACAGGCTGTAAAGGCTGTGAGGTAGGATGCCAAAAGCAAATGTGATAACAAAAAAAGGAAATATTGAAGAAATTGAACTTAAAGAGAGTTTTTTTACAACCAGCGCAAGTGAAGGACTTGTTCATGAATCTGTAAGAAGGGTGCTTGCTGCTGTCAGGCAGGGTACGCATGATACGAAAACACGCTCTGAGGTAAGGGGCGGTGGTAGAAAGCCCTGGAGACAGAAAGGAACAGGTCGTGCAAGAGCTGGAACGATACGTTCACCGTTGTGGAAGGGTGGCGGTATCGTATTCGGTCCTCATCCAAGAGATTACAGCTTCGATCTTCCCAAGAAGCAGAGGAGAAAAGCTCTTGCAGCTGCTTTAAGCTATAAAGCGGTAAACGGAGAGATTTACATACTCGATGAGTTTTCTCCAGAGACTCCAAAGACAAAGGAAGCTCTCGAAGTGTTGAAAAAAGCCGGAATTGCAGATAAGAAGATAACCCTTGTTCTCGATCGTGATGAGATAGAGACCGCTTTGTCCTTCAGAAATCTCCCGAATGTTTATATGGTTGAAGCCGATGGATTGAATCCTTACGTGGTCTTGAACAACAATGTTCTTGTATTTACTCGAATTGGCTTTGAGCGGATGAAAGAGGTGATGGTAAAAGATGCGTAATCCAGAAAGCATCATCATTGCACCGATAATTACTGAAAAGAGCTATAGAAATGCAGAGGAAGGAAAGTACACCTTCAGAGTCCATCCGGATGCGAACAAGATCGAGATCAAGAACGCAATAGAAAAGCTTTTTAAGGTTAAAGTGGTGCGGGTAAACACTTTGAATGTAAAACCAAAAAGAAAAAGACTCGGAAAATATGAAGGAAGAACGAGAAAGTGGAAAAAAGCCATAGTCACGCTTGCACCGGGCGACAAAATCGAAATCTTTGGAGCGTCGTAGAGGTATCAGGAGGAATAGGATATGGGTATAAGAAAGCTTAAACCAGTAACAGCCGGACAGAGGTTCATGACAGTTGATGACTTCAGCGATATAACAAAGGTCGAGCCTGAAAAATCTCTCGTTGAACCTCTAAGAAAGAAATCCGGAAGAGGCGGAGGCGGCCGGGTCAGTGTTCGTCACAGAGGAGGCGGCCATAAACGCCTTTACAGAATAATTGACTTTAAACGCGATAAGGATGGCGTGCCTGCCAAAGTAGCTGCTATTGAATACGATCCTAACCGGTCAGCGAGAATAGCCCTTCTTCATTATGCCGATGGTGAAAAGAGATACATAATTGCACCGGTTGGGCTGAAGGTCGGCGATATAGTTGAAAGCGGTGAAAACGCAGACATAAGACCGGGTAACGCATTACCATTGAGAAAAATTCCTGTCGGTACCGTTGTCCACAATATTGAGCTTATTCCTGGTAAAGGTGGACAGGTTGCAAGAGCTGCAGGCGCATCCTGTCAGATAATGGCGAAAGAAGGCAAATATGTAACTATAAAGATGCCAAGTGGAGAGATAAGGCTTTTTCATGAGGACTGCAAAGCAACAGTGGGGCAGGTTGGAAACCTCGAGCACGAACTTATAAACATCGGAAAAGCCGGAAGAAGCAGATGGCTTGGTATTCGTCCGACTGTCAGGGGAACAGCAATGAATCCATTTGATCACCCGCATGGTGGAGGCGAAGGACGTTCAGGTCCAGGACGCCACCCTGTAACACCATGGGGTAAGCCAACACTTGGCTATAAAACACGGAAGAAAAAACCCTCTGATAAATTGATACTTAAGAGGAGAAAGTAGGAGGTAAAAAGTGGGTCGTTCACTGAAAAAAGGACCGTTTACTGACGAGCATCTGTTAAAGAAGATTTTGAAGATGAATGAAACTGGTGAAAAGAAGATTATAAAAACCTGGTCAAGAAGGTCAACAATTGTTCCTGAGATGGTCGGACACACTATAGCTGTTTATGACGGAAGAAGGCATGTTCCTATTTACATAACTGAAGCAATGGTCGGTCACAAGCTTGGCGAGTTTGCTCCGACAAGAACCTTCAGAGGACATGCGGGAAGCAAAGAAAAGAAGAAGTAAGGCAGGTAGATGAGAAATGCAAAATGCTGATGTAAAAACTGCAAGAGCGATTTCGAGATATGTAAGGATCTCACCCAGAAAGGTGCGGGTTCTTGCACGCGAAATAAAAGGTAAACATGTTGATGAAGCGCTGAAAACCCTTGCCTTTTCAAACAGGAGAGCAGCTAAGTTTCTCTGGAAAACGGTCAATTCAGCGATTGCTAACGCCGAAAGAAATCACTCGATGGATAGAAGAAAGCTTTATATTTCTGAGATAAGAATCGACGAGGGACCGACCTTAAAGAGGTGGAGACCGAGAGCATTTGGTAGAGCCTCTATTGTAAGAAAAAGGACGAGCCACATCTATGTTGCTGTATCCGAGAGAGGAGGAAATGCTTAATGGGTCAGAAAGTACACCCGCTCGGCTTTCGGGTTGGAGTAATTGAGAACTGGCGTTCAAGATGGACGGCTGACAACAAAACATATCCAAAGCTTGTTCAGGAAGATGCCTTTATAAGAGACACTATCATGAGGTTGCTTCCAAAAGCCGGTATCTCAAAGATCGAAATCGAGCGCAAAGGAAAAGCTCCAAACGACAGATGCGAAGTTGTTATCTGGACTTCAAAACCGGGTATTGTGATAGGTAGAAAAGGTGCTACTAAAGATGCAATTCTTGCTGAGATCAAAAAGAAGATTGCTTCAGATATCGATGTTCAGGTAAAAGAAGTACGCTATCCCGAACTCGATGCAAATGTTGTGGCTCAGACAATAGCCGAGCAGATAGAGGCACGTGTGTCTCACAGAAGAGCGATGAAGAGAGCCATTTCATCTTCTCTCAGAGCAGGAGCTAAAGGAATTAAAGTTAAAGTTTCCGGAAGACTCGGTGGCGCTGAAATGGCAAGAAGCGAATGGTATCGTGAGGGAAGAGTGCCTCTTCATACCCTTCGAGCAAAGATTGATTACGGTTTTGCAGAAGCAAATACCAAATACGGTGTTATCGGGATAAAGGTTTGGATTTATCTCGGGGACGAGATCAAGGGCCTGGAAGAGCACAGAACCAGGCAGGCTGCAATGAAGGAGGTTTCAACTGATGTTACTGCCGAGAAGAGTTAAGTGGAGAAGAGTTCATCGCGGTCGAATGAGAGGAAACGCCAAAGGAGGGACTGAACTGAACTTTGGTGAATATGGCATAAAGGCTCTTGAGCCTGCATGGGTTACATCGCAGCAGCTTGAGGCAGCTCGCGTTGCCGTTGCAAGATACTTGAAAAGAGGAGCAAAAGTCTGGATAAGGGTCTTTCCAGATAAGCCTGTGACGAAAAAACCGCTTGAGACAAGAATGGGCGGTGGAAAAGGCTCTCCTGAAGAATGGGTAGCTGTGGTGAAACCTGGAAAAATCATACTCGAGCTTTCTGGAGTTGAAGAAGGAGTCGCAAGAGAAGCATTAAGACTTGCTTCTCACAAGCTACCGATGAAAACCCGCATTGTTGTGGCTGAAAAAGGTGGTGCGCAGTAATGAAAGCAAGAGAACTTGAAAATTTAACTCTTGAAGAGCTTCAGAAAAAACTTAAAGAATCAAGGCAAGAGCTTTTTAATCTCAGGTTTCAGCTGAGCACAGGACAGCTAAAGAATTACAGTCGAATCAAAATTGTTAAAAGAGATATTGCACGGATACTCACGGCGATGAAGCTTAAGGAATCCGAGGCTGTTTCTGAGAATAAAGGAGGTAACAACTAATGTCAGAGAACGAAAGACGCGGATACCGAAAGGTTCTCAGAGGAAAAGTAGTCAGTGACAAAATGGATAAGACTGTAGTAGTTCTTGTCGAGAGAGTTTTCAGACACCCGCTATATAAGAAGACTGTTATCAGATCGAAGAAATATAAAGCACATGATGAGAATAACGAATGCCGCATCGGCGACATAGTTGAGATCGTTGAGACAAGACCTCTTTCAAAAGATAAATATTTCCGTGTTTCAAAGATTATTGAGAGAGCTAAATAGAATCAAAAGAATTTAGCGGAGGACTCAAAGATGATTCAGCAAGAGACAAGAGTGAAAGTAGCAGATAACACAGGAGCGAGAGAGCTTCTCGTAATCAGAGTGCTCGGTGGCTCCAAAAGACGCTACGCCTCAGTGGGAGACGTGGTTGTTGCTACTGTAAAAAAAGCTATACCAGGTGGATCTGTTGAAAAGGGCGATGTGGTTAAAGCCGTAATAGTAAGAACAAAAAAAGAGGTCAGAAGACCGGATGGCTCCTACATTAGATTTGATGATAACGCTGCTGTGATTATCAATGAGCAGGGTGACCCAAAAGGAACAAGAATATTCGGACCGGTTGCCAGAGAACTCAGAGACAAGAACTTTATGAAGATTGTTTCACTGGCGCCAGAGGTTTTGTAGGGAGGAAAGATGGCTTCAAAGATAAAGAAAGGCGATACAGTAATAGTCATTTCAGGAAAAGACAAGGGCAAAAAAGGAAGAGTACTCAGTGTGCTCACCAAGAAAAACAGGGTTGTTGTTGAGGGTGTAAATATTGTTAAGAAGCATGTGCGACCAACCTCAAAGAACCCAAAAGGCGGAATTATCACCCAGGAAGCGGGCATTCATATCTCCAACGTAATGCTCGTCTGTCCTTCCTGCGGGCAGCCAACCAGAGTTGGTTTTGCTTTAAGGGACGAAGGCGTGAAAGTCCGCAAATGCAAGAAATGTGAATCTGATATTCAATAGGAGGAAAAATGGCTGGTTCAACTGCTAAAACATATGTGCCAAGGTTAAAGGAAAAATACTTCAAAGAAATCAGACCTCAACTAAAAGAAAAGCTTGGCCTTGAAAACATCATGGAGGTTCCAAGACTTGAAAAGATAGTCGTGAATATGGGTGTTGGCGAGGCTGCGCAGGATGCAAAAATTCTTGATGAAGCAGTTGAGATCTTAAAAGCTATCACCGGACAGCATCCGCAAATAAGGAGAGCGCGCAAATCCATAGCCGGTTTCAAAATTCGTGAGGGTATGCCAGTTGGTGTTCGCGTGACCCTCAGAGGTGACAGAATGTATGAATTCTTAGACAGGTTGATAAGTGTTGCTCTTCCACGCGTAAGGGATTTCAGAGGGCTTTCCCCCAGACAGTTTGATGGAAGAGGTAATTACTCTTTTGGTGTGAAGGAGCAGCTCATATTCCCGGAAGTTGATATGGATAAGATACAGCATACTCTCGGAATGGATATTGTAATTGTAACGACTGCTGAAAACGATGATCATGCAAGAGCGCTTATAGAGGCGTTTGGTTTTCCATTTAAGAAAGCTTAGAGGAGGAAGAAATGACAAGGAAGGCTTTAATGGTTAAAGCACAAAGAGAGCCTAAATTCAAGGTCCGCAAGTACAATCGCTGTCCGAGATGCGGAAGAGCACGCGGATTTTACACTAAATTCGGTCTATGTAGGGTGTGCCTGAGGAGCCTGGCTCACAAGGGCGAGATCCCGGGACTCAAGAAAGCGAGCTGGTAGAGGTGAAGGGAATTATGCTTACCGATCCAATCGCAGATATGCTGACGAGGATAAAAAATGCTAACAAGGCAAGACATACATCTGTTGAAATGCCTTCATCAAAGATCAAAGTTGAGATCGCAAAGATCTTGAAGAGAGAAGGCTATATTGAAGATTACGAAGTGGTAGCATCTGAGCCGTATGATATCCTTCGCATCACTCTTAGATATCTACCTGATAGAAGGCAGGTTATTCATGGTGTAAGAAGGATTTCAAAGCCAGGCTTGCGGGTTTATGTGAAAAAGGATGAGATTCCAAAAGTCCTCGGTGGCCTTGGCATTGCGATAATATCGACCTCTCAGGGTTTAAAGACTGACAAGGAAGCAAGAAAACTTGGCCTTGGCGGCGAAGTAATCTGTTACGTTTGGTAGGGATGGTGCTATGTCGAAGATAGGAAGAAAACCAATAATTATTCCAGATGGTGTTGAAGTTGAAATTGGCGAGGGTAACTTCGTCAGGGTAAAGGGACCTAAGGGCGTCCTCGAGAAGAAGCTTCATCCTGAAGTGATTATAAAGAAGGAAGACAACACAATTATCGTTGAAAGTTACTCTGACGAAGGATTTCACAGAGCTCTTCATGGAACGATAAGACAGGTTATTGCAAACATGGTTGAAGGTGTATCAAAAGGTTTTACAAAAACACTCGAGATAGTAGGTGTCGGTTACAGAGCAGCTCTGAAAGGTCAGGACCTCGAGATTTCTGTTGGTTATTCAAAGCCAGTTATCTACAAGAAAAAAGAAGGCGTCGAGTTCGAGGTACCGAGCCCAACAATGATTGTCGTAAAAGGTATTGACAAGGAAATAGTTGGTCAGGTAGCTGCAGAAATAAGAAAAATAAGAAAACCGGAGCCCTACAAAGGTAAGGGTATCAGATACCAGGGCGAACAGGTTAGAAGAAAAGCTGGTAAATCAGGCGCTTAAGGAAGGTGTGAGATGAAGGTTCAGGAAAAGATCGAAAAAAGACAGAGAAGACATACGAGGGTCAGAAAGAAAGTCTTTGGAACTTCTGAAAGACCGAGATTATGTGTTTTTAAATCGAATAGATATATATATGCACAGATCATCGATGATGAGGTAGGAAGAACCTTATGTGCTGCTTCGTCTATTGAAAAAGAGCTGAGAGAGAAACTTTCATCTACAAAAGATAAAGATGCGGCTCGTGAGGTAGGAAAGTTGATTGCCGAAAGAGCCAGAGAAAAAGGTATCGATAAAGTTGTTTTCGATCGTGGCGGATATAAATATCACGGCCGTGTAAAAGAGCTGGCTGATGCCGCTCGCGAGGCTGGATTAGAATTCTAGGGAGGAAGGTATGTCAGAGAAAAACAACGTTGTAGTGGATGAAAGCACGCTCGAAGAAAGAGTCGTCTTTGTAAACCGTGTTGCAAAAGTGACAAAAGGCGGAAGGCGCTTTAAGATGTGTGCTCTCGTTGTGGTCGGCAATAGAAATGGTGTTGTCGGTGTTGGATACGGGAAAGGCGCTGAAATTCCAATTGCCATCAGAAAAGCCATTCAGGATGCCAGGAAAAACCTGTTTCTTGTTCCGCTGAGAGGAAGCACGATAACTCATGAGATTATTGGGGAATACAAAGCATCAAGAGTATTGATGAAGCCGGCTGCGCCGGGTACAGGTATCATTGCTGGTGGTCCATTGAGACACCTCTTTGAGCTTGCTGGAATAAAGGATATTCTTGCGAAATCCCTTGGATCATCCAATCAGATAAATGTTACTCGCGCTGCCGAGCAGGGTTTGCGCGAGCTTTTTGATCCTCAGGAAGTGCTGAAAGTCAGGTATGCGTCACGAGGTGAAGAAAACAATGGCTAAAAAGAAGGAGCAGCTCGTAAAGATTACACAGGTCAAGAGTGCTGTAGGAAGAAATGAAAAGCAGAAGAAGACAATAAGATCGCTCGGGATTAAAAAACTTAATCAGACTGTGGTTCATAAAGCAACGCCACAGATTCTTGGAATGATAAAAGCTGTAGAACATCTTGTTAAGGTTGAATTCATTGAGGAATAACTGCTCTAAGGAGGTCTTTTAAGTGAGACTGGAAAATCTAAAACCTGCTGAGGGTTCAAAAAAGAGAAAAAAGAGAGTTGGGAGAGGTCTCGGTTCCGGTCATGGTGTCACTGCCACAAGAGGTACTAAAGGCCAGAAAGCAAGGAGCGGCGGGGGAAAAGCTCCTGGATTTGAAGGCGGTCAGACCCCGCTTTATAGAAAACTTCCAAAGTTCCCCGGGTTTAGAAATCCATTTAAAGTTGAGTATACACCTGTAAACCTTGAAAACCTGAATGTTTTTGAAGATGGAGAAGAAATAACTCTGGGCAAACTTGTGGATAAAGGAATAGTCAGGTCATCTGACTTTCCTGTCAAACTTCTCGCTCGCGGGGAGCTTACAAAGAAAATCAAGCTGGTTCAGGTTCATGCTGCTTCTAAGAAAGCGGTTGAAGCAGTTGAAAAGTTAGGAGGAAAGGTAGAGATTCTTCCATGATGCTCGTTGAAGCGGTAAAAAACGCATTCAGGCTTCCGGATTTAAGAAAAAGAATTCTCTTCACGCTCTTTATAGTGCTTATGTATCGAGTGGGATCTCACGTGCCGATCCCGGGAATTCCAATCGGAGCTGTAAAACAGCTATTCCAGAGCGGAGGCGTATTTGGATTTCTTGATCTTTTTTCCGGAGGTGCGCTTTCGCAATTTGCTGTTTTTGCTCTGGGAATTATGCCTTATATTACCGCTTCAATCGTAATGCAGCTTCTAACACTTGTTATCCCAAAGCTTGAAGAGTGGTCTAAAGAAGGCGACATCGGGCAGAGAAAAATTGCACAGTGGACAAGATACCTGACGCTTTTTATAGCTACAGTGAATGCAATAAGCATGACGCTTTTTATCAGGCGGTCGCTCAGTCTTCAACTCGATATTGCACATATGATAACTATAGTGATAACTCTTGTTGCAGGCACAGCCATCATTATGTGGCTTGCTGAACTGATTACCACACAGGGAATCGGCAACGGAATGTCTATGCTGATTTTTGTAAGCATTGTCAGCCGTTTTCCTGATGCGGTTGTAAGAACTTACCAGGTCAGTTCAGTTGTTGTGCTTGCTTTAACACTTTTGCTTCTAGTATTTATGTTTGTTGCAATAACCTATATCGAGCTTTCTCAGAGAAGAATTCCTGTTCAGTATGCAAAGAGAGTGGTTGGAAGAAGAGTTTATGGCGGTGGAACAACCTATCTTCCTGTAAAGGTCAATTCTTCAGGCGTAATTCCAATTATTTTTGCCGCTTCTTTCCTGGTAATTCCTTCGACAATTGCTCAGCTCTCAGGAAGCAAGGCAGCTCAGAAATTCGCAGAAATTATAGGACCGGGAAGTGTCATTTATTTGGCAGTTTATTTCTTAATGATAATTATTTTTGCGTTCTTTTACTCGGCAATCGTCTTTAATCCCGTTCAAATAGCAGAGAATCTTCAGAAATGGGGCGGCTTTATACCCGGCGTAAGGCCCGGCAAACCAACTGCCGCGTATCTGAATAGAGTATTGACAAGAATTACGCTTCCAGGGGCTGTTTTCATAGCTCTTGTTGCCATCGTTCCTCAGATATTTTTGAAGTATTTTAAAGTACCTTTCTTCGGTGAATTTGGCGGAACATCCATTCTCATCCTTGTTGGTGTTGCTCTTGAAACAGCAAGACAGCTTGAAGCCCAGCTCCTTATGAGGCATTACGAAGGAATCATTAAGTAGGAGGAGAAAAGAGATGTTTATTTTGTTTTTAGGTGCTCCAGGCGCTGGCAAAGGAACCCAGGCAGCGATGATTTCTGAAAAACTTGGAATTCCTCACATCTCAACTGGAGATATTTTCCGTGAAGCAGTAGCAAAAGGCACCGAGCTCGGAAAGAAAGCCAAAGAATACATGGATAAAGGCGAGCTTGTTCCGGATGAAATAGTTATCGGGATCGTTAAAGAGAGAATTTCGCAGCCAGACTGCGAAAAAGGTTGCATTCTGGATGGATTTCCAAGAACGGTTGCGCAGGCAGAAGCTCTGGACAGGGCACTTGCAGAAATGGGTAGAAAAGTTGATTATGTGATAAACGTAAATGTCAGCAAAGAAGAAATTGTAAATCGGCTTACAGGCAGAAGAACCTGCAAGAGCTGCGGAAAAGTTTACCATGTAATCTTTAATCCTCCAGCAAAAGAGAATGTATGTGATGTTTGCGGCGGCGAGCTGTACCAGAGAGACGACGATAGCGAAGAAACGGTCTTGAATCGCCTGAGTGTTTATGAAGAAAAAACAGCACCTTTAATTAAGTATTATAAGAACAGCGGAGTGCTCTATGATGTTGATGGCGAGCGCTCTGTTGAAGAGGTAACTGCACAGATAGAGAGGATCCTTGAAAAGTAAATGATATATTTGAAATCGGAGCGCGAGCTTGACATCATGAAAAAAGCCGGCGAAATTGCTGCTGGCGCTCTTGCTCGAGTGGTTGATAGCCTTGAGCCCGGTATTTCAGGCGCTGAGCTTGACAGGATCGCAGAAGATTACATCAGATCAAAAGGCGCTGAACCGGCTTTTAAGGGTTATCACGGGTATCCGGCAACTATCTGTCTTTCGATAAATGATGAGGTGGTGCATGGAATTCCCTCATCCGAAAGAGTTATTTCGGAAAGTGATTTAGTGAGCATAGATCTTGGCGTGAAATTCGAAGGTTATTACGGTGATATAGCGGTGACCGTGGCAATGGAAGGTGCAGGAGTAAACGCGAAGAGGCTTACTGAAGTTACAAAGCTGAGCCTTTTTGCAGGAATTAACGAAGCAGTACCGGGAAACAGGCTTTTTGATGTTTCTCATGCAATTCAGAGAGTTGCAGAGAGTGCAGGGTATCAGGTTGTCAGGCAGTATGTTGGTCATGGCATAGGCAAAAGCCTTCACGAGGAGCCTCAGGTTCCAAATTACGGAACGAAGGGCACTGGTATCATGCTTAAACCAGGCTTGACCATAGCGATTGAACCAATGGTAAACGAAGGCACTTTTGAAGTTTTTACAACTGAAGATGGCTGGACCGTTAAAACTAAAGATGGAAAGCTTTCAGCTCATTTTGAGCATACTGTTGCGGTAACCGAAGATGGGCCGGTGATTCTTACGGCTCATGAAAAATTCTTATAGACTGATTACACAAAATTTTATATAATAAGCTTTTGCTTTTTGGGGGAAGAAGGGTCAATGACAAAAAAAGAAGAAAAAATAGAGGTTGAGGGCACTGTTATAGAACCTTTGCCCAACGCATACTTCAGAGTTGAGCTTTCCAATGGGCATCAGGTTCTTGCGCATGTATCTGGTAAGATGCGCATGCATTATATTCGCATTTTGCCGGGTGACAAGGTTATTGTTGAGCTGACACCGTATGATCTTACCAGAGGAAGAATTATTTACAGAAAGAAGTAGTGCATCGAAAGGAGAAGATCATGAAAATCAGGCCATCGGTAAAGAAAATATGCGGAAAATGCAAAATTATAAAGAGACACGGCAAAGTCATGGTTATATGCACAAATCCAAGACACAAGCAGAAACAGGGCTAAAGGAGGTATAAGTTTTGGCACGTATAGCTGGAGTTGACCTTCCAAAAAATAAAAGAATCGAGGTGGCTCTGACTTATATTTACGGCATCGGGCGTTCTCTTTCTCGAAAAATTCTCGGCGAGCTGGGAATTAACCTCGATACCAGAGTCAAAGATCTGACTGAAGATGAAGTAAAGAAGATCAGAGATTATATAGAGAACAATCTTAAGGTTGAAGGTGAGCTGAGGCAGGAAGTCATTCAGAATATCAAACGCCTTATGGAGATTGGCTGCTACCGTGGCATAAGACATAAGAGAGGACTTCCTGTAAGAGGACAGAGAACAAGAACAAATGCTAGAACAAGAAAAGGTCCTCGTAGAGCTGTTGGCGTTAAGAAAAAATCTAAATAAGAATTTAAGGTGAGGTAGTATGGCAAAAAGACAGACAAAGGGAAAGCTTAAAAAGAGAGAAAAGAAAAATATAGCCGAAGGTGTTGTTCATATTAAGTCAACATTTAATAACACCATCGTTACGATTACAGACAAAGATGGCAATGTTATTTGCTGGGAAAGTGGAGGAACAATCGGCTTTTCAGGTACCAAAAAAGGAACGCCATTTGCTGCCCAGCTCGCAGCCGAAAAAGCTGCCCGTAAAGCCATGGAGCATGGAATGGCAAAGGTTGATGTTCTTGTTAAAGGAGCTGGATCCGGCAGAGAAACTGCAATCAGAACACTTCAGGCAGTTGGACTTGAAGTCAGATCAATTACTGATGTGACTCCAGTTCCGCATAACGGTTGTCGTCCTAAGAAAAAGAGGAGGGTGTAATAGTAGATGGCAAGATACACTGGTCCAGCCTGTAAGCTCTGCAGAAGAGAAGGAGTAAAACTTTTTCTTAAAGGCGAAAGATGCCTCACTCAAAACTGTGCTATTGAAAGAAGACCTTATCCACCAGGTCAGCACGGGCAGAGGAACCTCAAACTGACACCATATGCACAGATGCTTAGAGAAAAGCAGAAGGCAAAAAGAATTTATGGCGTTCTAGAAGCCCAATTCGAGAGATACTTTGATATTGCAGCAAAGATGCCGGGTAAAACCGGCGAGAATTTGCTCGTCCTGCTTGAAAGGCGCCTGGATAATGTTGTATACCGTGCTGGTTTTGCCCTTTCGAGAAGAGAGGCACGTCAGCTTGTAAGACACGGACATATAAGAGTTAATGGCAGAAAGGTTAATATTCCTTCCTACCTGGTTAAGGTTAATGATATAGTCGAAATTTCTGAGCGCGGCAAAGAAAATGAAACAATAAAGGAAATACTCGAAACCAGGCCCCTCATGTCAAGAGTTCCATCCTGGCTTGATGTTGATTTTGATGCTGCAAAAGTAAGAGTTGTGGGTCTGCCATCAAGAGAAGAAATTAATATTCCTGTTGACGAAAACAAGATAGTCGAGCTCTACTCGAAGTAATTTATATCAGGTAAACAAAATCTTTGAGGAGGTAAGCTTATTTATGTTAGATATTATTAAGCCTCATATTGAGGTTGAAGAGCACAATTCCAATTATGCAGATTTTATCGTGGAGCCGCTGGAGAGAGGCTACGGGCATACACTTGGAAATACTCTTCGAAGAGTTCTACTTTCTTCAATGCCCGGATCAGCAATAACCGCTGTAAGGATAGCAGGCATTGAGCACGAATTCACTGCAATTCCGGGAGTAAGAGAGGATTACGTCGATATAATTCTTAACCTCAAAGGAGTAATAATTAAGGCAGTTACTCCGGGGACTTATGAAGCAAGAATAAAAGTAAACGGTCCGAGAGTAATTACGGCAGCCGACATCCTGCTTCCAGGCGAGCTGACAATTGTTAATCCGGACCACTATATTGCTGAGCTTGCACCAGATGGAAAACTCGATATGTGGCTCAGAATTGAGAGCGGCAGAGGATATTCTTCTGCTGAAAACAATTTGCATGAAGACGACGAGATAGGCGTTATTCCAATTGATGCAATTTTCTCGCCAATTAAGAGAGTTACTTACAAGGTAGAAAATACCCGTGTTGGAAGAAGAACAGACTACGAAAAACTGATTCTTACAGTCGAAACCAACGGTGCAATGAGCGCTGTCGACGCTGTATCAACAGCTGCTCAAATTGTCAAGCAGCATCTTACTCTTTTTGAAGAACAAACTGACAACAACCTTGGAGAAATCTTTAAGAGCTATAAAGAAGAATCAAGGCAGATCAAAGCAACGCCAATCGAGATACTTGAGCTTACACAGAGACCTTACAACTGCTTGAAGAGGAATGGTATTCATACTATTGAGCAGCTCCTTGAGTGCACTGAAGAAGATCTTATGAACCTGAGGAACTTCGGACAGAAATCAATGGAAGAGCTGAAGGAAAAACTTGCACAGCACAATCTTTCTCTAAGGAAAAATGGTTAACGCCTGACGGGAGGACAAGATGAGGCACCAGAAGAAGGGTAGAAAATTAAAGAGAGACAACGCACACAGAAAAGCTCTTTTGCTGAATTTGACGAAAGAGCTTATCAGGCATGGAAAAATAATAACCACAACGCCCAAAGCTCGTGAGGTTAGAGGTGTTATTGAGCCACTAATTACGCTGGCAAAAGAAGATACTCTTCATAATAGGAGGCTGGCTTTTTCAAGGCTTCGCGATAAGGAGCTTGTTCATAAACTGTTTACTGAGATTGCAGTCAGGAATAAAGATCGAGCTGGCGGATACACCAGAATAGTTCGGGTGGAGAATCGCAACGGTGACAACGCTGAGCTCTCTGTAATAGAAATTTTGTAAAGCTTTTTGTGTGATTAGATTTAATAAAGTATCGTACTCTTATAAATAAAATAAAAAAGAGGTAAAGACTCTGGATGACCTGACTTTTTTTATTGATAAACCTCAGTTTGTCTGTGTGCTTGGGCCTAACGGGTCCGGCAAGTCCACTCTCTTAAAGCTCATCAAAGGCCTTCTTGTTCCTGATAAAGGAGATATTTTTATCGATGAATACAAATCTGGAACACCAGAATTTTACGATTTTGCCCGGAAGCGAGTCGGCTATATAACAGAGAATCCGCAAATGCAGATATTCTCTTCAAAAGTTATAGATGACCTGGTTTTCGGTCTCGAGAATCTGCAGTTCAGTGAAGAGCAGGCGCGAAGAAATATTGAAAATACTGTAGAAAAGCTGCAGATCTCACATCTTATTGAAAGTTCGGTAGAAACACTCTCCAGCGGCGAACTACAAAAAGTGGCTCTTGCAGGGGTGCTTGTTGTTGATCCCCTGATAATACTTTCAGACGAATCAACAGCCTGGCTTGATCCGGAAAATGCAAATGAAGTCATCAAAATATTTCTGGAGCAGGTCAGGGAAGGAAAAACAGTAATTCATGTCACACACAATCCACACGAAGCCATTCATGCAGATAGAATTATCGTTCTTAAAGACCACAGGATTCTTATTGATGGCGATCCAGAGAGCGTATTTTTCAGGGCAAGAAACCTTTTTTCGATGGGAATTAATGTTCCTCTTACTTCTCTTATATCGGAAATAATGTTTAAAAAGCAGATACCATGCAGGCATCCGGCAAAAGTTCCCGAGGAGCTGTTTACAGATGATTGAACTGAAAAACATCTATTTTAGCTATAACAGTAATAAAACTGTCTTTGAAAATGCTTCCATATCTCTTAGAAAAGGAAAACTTCTCCTGATTGCTGGAAGAACGGGCTCAGGCAAAACGACTCTGCTTGATATGCTTTTTGGATTCATCCCACCTGATAGGGGCGTAAGATTAGTGAATGGTAAGCCAAGCAGTGAAGAACTTGCCGGAAAAGCGGCCTACATGATTTCGGAAGCAGAGAGATATTTCTATGAGAGCACTGTGATTCTTGAGGTCGAGTCGTCGCTTCTTGCGGTGGGATTCAGCAAGAAAGAAGCAGAACAGAAAGCAGTCGAAAGCCTAAGATCAGCAGGCGTTGATGAAAGTCTTTTTACAAGAAATCCCGATGAACTGTCAAAAGGTGAAAAAAGAAAGGTGGCAATAGCCTGTGCGATTGCTCCCGGTTTTGACCTTCTTTTTGCCGATGAGCCTCTGTCAGGGCTCGATCATCTTTCAAGAAAAGCCGTTACAGGCGCATTCAAGAATCTTTTGAAAGAGGGGAAAACGATAGTCTGCACCTCACACATTATAGAACCGTTCTTCGAGCTGAATCCCGAAATAGCATTGATTTGCGAGAAGAAAATAAAGCGAGTTGAGATTGCAGATGCAGAATCGGCTATCAAAGATTTTCTTTCGGCGGGTATAACGCCTCCTGAAAGGCTTGTTATTTCAGCTTATCTTCAGAAGAATGGCAAACAGGTTGACATTTTCAGTGACGAAATTGATTTTTCAGAAAAGGTTGTCGAGGCAATAGAGGAATGAAGTTTTCAAAAGTATTTGTTTATATGCCCGGAAGTGGAATACTGCATCGAGTAAATCCTGTGCTGAAAATAATGTGGATGTTTTCGCTCTCGATTGCGATCTTTTTCTTCGATATTAAAGCAAACTTCATCTTTTTCATTCTGCTCATTGTTCTCCTTAAAGCAAGCGAGGTCAGGGTCTTTTCCGTGCTTGCCTCATTGAAAGGAATATATCTTATTCTGGCACTGTCTTTAATTGGAAATTTGTTTCTCACACCCGGAGAGCAGCTGTTCGAGATATTTGGTCTTGTTGCTACACATGAAGGTCTGATCAATGGCTTAAACATTTTTATGAGGCTGATAAATCTGTTTATCGCTTCGCTGGCAGTTTCGTTTACAACCAGTCAGCTTGAGCTGTCAGAGAGCTTTGAGGTAATTCTTTCGCCTCTTAAGATTTTTCGGGTAAATGTTGCAGAAATTGCATTTATTCTTACTCTTACCATTCGCGCGCTGATGATACTCTTGCAGGAGACAGAAGACCTCTTGAAGGTTTATAAAGCAAGAGGCATTATAGGCGCGAAGAGGAATTCTCTGAAAAATATATTTGCAGCTTTTTATCTGATTATGCCACTTATAATTCTTACACTTAAGAGAAGCGAAGAGATGGCATTTGCTCTTTTGGTCAGGGGATATAATCCTTACAGAAAGCGAATTCTACTCAAGAAAAGAGCTTTTGAGAGTTTCGATTTTCTTTTTGTGGTTGCAAATATAATTATCTTCTTTTTGCTTTTGATAATTGGGAGGATATTTTAGATGTTTCTCCTTTACCTGCATTACAAGGGAACTGATCTGCACGGATTTAAAAAACAGAAAAACCTGCGGACTGTTGAAGGTGAACTTGAAATCGCAGCCAGATATCTTACAGGTGACTTAAAACCTGCAGTTCGCGGATGTGCTCGTACAGATGCAGGCGCGCATGCAATCTGCCACCCTGTTGCAATCAATATTCCAGAAAAGTTCACTGTCAAAGAAGTCATTGGAGCTTTAAATTCCAGGTTGCCTGAAGATATAAGGGTATTGCACGCAAGAAAAGTTGGTAAAGATTTTGTTCCATTAAAGGAAGCTGTTGCGCGCACATACGTTTATATTCTTCTTGCTGACAGATTTAATGAAGTGTTTTTAAGAGATTTCTCATTCTGTCCTAAGAATACTCATGATATTGATTGGGATCTCTTTGAGAGCGCTTTGAAAATGTTTGTAGGAGAGCATGACTTTTCTGCTTTTTCAAAGAAAGATACAGACGTTCGTTCGAGAATAAGAACGATTCATGAAATAGAGATTTTTGAGGAAAGAAATATGTATGCGGTCAGGTTAACCGCAAATGGTTTTTTATACGGAATGATACGCTCCATCATTGGCGCATCTCTTGAGGTTGCTTACGGCAGAAGTTCTATTGAAGAAATTGAAAAATCGCTTGCAACCGGTCATCAGCACTTGAAATACTCGCTTGTTCCGGCTTCAGGCTTGTATCTTT
>FWWL01004756.1_pt1 | contig 22314 bp, 19 predicted proteins | sample 2228331 | NCBI WGS metagenome assembly FWWL01 (sample SAMEA103939775, study PRJEB20133) | metagenome | reverse complement strand
GAAGCCATCGCATGGGCGCTCATCGTCTTACTCCTGGCCACCACAGCCGCAGTCCGTCCATCAGCCGCCCCCACCAACCGGCTGGCGTCACGTCGGCAAGTGCCACCGCCGGGAAACGCTGCCGAACTTCACCGTTGACCACCAGCTCGATCGTACCGACGGTTTGCCCGCGCGACAGCGGCGCCTTGAGCGGTTCATTCGCGATCAGCCGCACCTGAGCCTTGGCAACCTCCGTGCGCGGCAACACCGCGATGAGATCTTCCATCGCCCCCACCGCGACTTCATTCGTCACCCCTTCCCACACCCGCACCGTGGCCAGCGCCTGATTGGCCGATGCGACGCGGTAGTGCTCGAAAAACTGGAATCCGTAGTTGAGCAATTTTTGCATCGCCTCGACGCGTTGCGCCTCCGAAGCACTCCCGAGCGTCACCGCCACCAGCCGCCGGCCGTCGCGCTCGGCCGACGCCAGCAGACAATAGCCCGCTGCGGTGGTATGCCCGGTCTTGATGCCATCCACCGACGGATCGAGCCAGAGCAAACGGTTGCGGTTGGGCTGGCGAACGTGGTTATAGACGAACTCTTTTTCGCGAAACAGGCGGTATTCCTCGGGAAAATCGCGGATCAGCGCCCAGCCGAGTTTTACCAGATCGCGCGCCGTCGAGTAATGCTCCGGATGCGGCCAACCGGAAGCATCGGCAAAGCGGGTCTGAGTCAACCCAAGCTGCGCCGCCTTCTGGTTCATCAACTGCACAAACGCTTCTTCGGTGCCAGCCAGCGCTTCGGCCAGCGCCACCGTGGCGTCGTTGCCGGAGGCGATGATCATGCCGCGCAGCAGTTCTTCCACCGTTGGCTGGTGCCGCGGCTCGATAAACATCCGCGACCCCCCCGTCTTCCAGGCTTTTTGCGACACCGCGACGCGCTGATCCCGCTTCAGGCGCCCCTCGCGCAGGGCCTCGAACACCAGATACGCGGTCATCACCTTGGTGATCGACGCCGGGTCGGCGCGCTCATCGGCATTTTTTTCGCTCAGTACTTGGCCGGTGCGCACATCCCACAACAGCCAACGTTGTGCCGGCAGCTCCAGCCCCTGCGCCCAAGACAACGGCGCCAGCCACAGGGCCAGCGCAAAGCTCAGCACCCCAGCGAACCAAACGGAACGATTCCTCTGCATCTCGTTCTCCTAGGGAGGGGCTATTCTAGCACCACGAGCGGAGCCGCCCCGAAACGGGCTGCGATCTCCTCGGCCACCAGACGCGCGAGCGTCGCGTCCGGATATGGCCCGGCGAGCACGCGGGTCATGCCGTTGCGCTCAAGCGTGCGTAGTGTCAGGCGTGGCTCCTGCGCCTGAAGGTGCAACAAGAAATTTTGCGCGTTCGCCGCCACGGCAAATGCCCCCAGTTGTAGGTAGTAACGTTGTCCGGCAGGGCGGGAAGGCAACCCGACTTCCGGGGCCGCCGCTGCCGCAGTGACCGCTACTGATGCGGGCACGGAAGATGTCTGGAGCGCAGGAGGTGGCTCGGGCGACGATGCGACCAATCCCTCTGCCGGCGACGGAGGCCCTGACACAAGCAGCGCTGCCCCCCCTCCCGCGGGTGGCGGCTTTGGGGTCGCCCCCTCCCCTGCGGTCGCTGCGGCAATGGCGCTACGGCGCGGAGCGGCGTCTGTCTCCGCTGCCGGGATCGCACTTTGCCTACCCGTGGAGGCGTCCAAGGCCGACGTCGTGCTGGCGCTGGCTACCGTCGCTGGCATCAACGGGCGTACCTCAAGTAAGGAACGCCCCTGCCGTTGCGCTTGCGCGATCTCCTGCGGCAAAATCAGCTCGACCCGCACCGGCGCCGTGCCACGGTTGGCAAATCCCAGACGATCGGCAGCGGCAAACGACAAGTCGATCAAGCGATCCGCGACGAACGGGCCGCGGTCGTTGACCCGCACGATCACCTGGCGGCCGTTGCTGAGGTTGGTCACCCGCGCGTAACTGGGGAGCGGCAACGTCTTGTGCGCGGCAGTGAGCGCGAACATGTCGTAACGCTCACCGGTTGCGGTGGGTTTGCCGTGAAACTCCCGTCCGTACCACGACGCGGTGCCTTCTTCGCTATAGGGGGCGAAATCGGTCATCGGGTAATAGGTGCGCCCGAGCACCGTATAAGGGCGCGTATTTGCCGCGCGGATCGGCTCGATGCGCGGCTCTTCCCCGTCGACCAAAACCGCTGCGCCGCTGGCCGCCCCCCCTGGGGTGGCCGCACGCTTGCCCGTGCTGCCGCAGGCGCTCAGCGTCAACGCGACGATGGTCACCGTGCACGCTCGCGCCCATGCGCCAACACGGAAAGTCTGAAGGCGCCGCTGCGTTCGCCAGAGTTGATCCACATCCATCCCGCGTCCCTCCGGCCTGCCGCTAGCGAGTACCCGCTTTCGGCCGCTCTGCCGCTGCCGAAAGCAACATTCCCAGCGCCATCGCCAACGTCACCAGCGCCGTGCCGCCATAACTCACGAACGGCAACGGCACGCCGACCACCGGCAGCATTCCCATCACCATCGCCGCATTGACGAACCAGTACGCGAACAAACCTCCGACCACCGCAGCGCCAAACAGTTGCCCACCCCACAGCGCCGAGCGCATCGCCAACGCCAGCGCCCGCCACAACAGCAGCAGATACGCGACGAACAACACCGCCACGCCGACAAACCCGAGCTCCTCGGCAATCACCGCCAAGATGAAATCCGTGTGCCGCTCGGGCACGAACGCCAGCTGGGTCTGCGATCCTTGTCCCAAGCCCTTGCCCCACCATCCCCCTGAACCGATCGCAATGCTCGCCTGGATGGTGTGAAACCCTTTGCCGAGTGGGTCACGGTAAGGATCGAGCAAGGTGCAGATGCGCCCCTTCTGGTATTCGTGCAGACCCGGCCACTTCACCTCGGGCGCGCACCACTGCTGTTCATGATAAAGCAAAGCGGCAATGCCCAGCAAGGCCGCCGTCACCAGTGGCAGGATCAGCTTCCAGCTCAGTCCGGCGAAAAACCACACGCACCCGCCGATCAACAGCACCATCAACGCCGTGCCCAAATCGGGCTGCTTGAGGATCAGCGCCACCGGCAGCAACACGATCGCTAGCGCCACCAGGTAATCCCACCAGCGCAGCGCCACACTGCGCCAATCGAAATACGCCGCCACCGCCAGAGGCACCGCCAGTTTCATCCATTCCGACGGCTGCACCCGCGTCACACCCAGATCGAGCCAGCGCGTTGCCCCTTTGGCGGTCACCCCGACCAGCAACACCAGCACTAACGCGATCACCCCAAGGCCATAGAGCAGCCAGGCAGCACGCAACCACCAGCGAAAAGGTACCGCTGCCGTGACGACGAGCGCGCTCAGCGCCAAGACCTGGTGCCAGCGCTGCTCATCCACGCGCTCGGGCGAAGCGCTGGTCATCACGTAGTGCGCAAACACGAAAATGGCCATCAACAGCAGCAACAGCAGGGGATCGTAGCGCCGCACCGATGCCCGCCACCAGGAACTGTCGTGGCGACTCAACCACTCAGCGATCATCTGCGGCTTCCCGAGCGAGGGTGCGCTGCGGTTCGACGCCGAAGAAACGATCGAAGATGAGGCGCATCAACGGTGCCGCGGTCGCCCCACCAAAGCCGCCGTGCTCGACGATCAACGCTGCGACGATACGCGGTTGCTCGGCCGGCGCAAAAGCGATATACCACGCATGGTCTTTGGTGGTGCCGTCCTCCTCGGAACGATGTTGGCTGCGCCCCAGCGCCACCACCTGCGCGGTGCCAGTCTTACCGCCCACCCGGTACGGTGCCCCAGCAAATGCTTTGGCCGCCGTGCCGAACCGCGCCCCTTGCACCATTCCCTCCAGCACCGCGTCGACGTGGCGCGGATCGAGCGCCACGAACCGCGGCGCCGGCCGGGGAATGTCGACGCGCTCGCCTGTGGCCGGGTCGAGATAATGCGACACCACGTGCGGGATCGGACCCACACCACCATTGACCAGCATCGTCAGCGCATTGGCCATCTGCAGCGGCGTGTAGCTGCTGTAACCTTGGCCGATTGCCGCCGACACCGTCTCGCCGGTAAACCACTGCTGCTGACTGGGCTTTTTGAAGCGCTGCCGTTTCCATTCGCGCGAGGGCAAAATCCCGCTCGCTTCCTGGGGCAGGTCGATGCCGGTGCGCTCGCCGAAACCGAAACGGCGCATGAACGTACTGATCGCATCGATGCCCAAATCGACCCCGAGCTGATAAAAATAGACGTTACACGAATGCGCCAGCGCCCGGTAAATATCTACGCCACTTTGGCAGGATGACTTGCGGTCGTAGAGCACCGTTTCGCCGAGCTGAAACGCCCCTTGCCCGTCAAAGCGCTGTTGGATGCGGCGCTTGCCCGACTCCAGCCCCAACAGCGCCATGAACGGTTTGAACGTCGACCCCGGCGGATAGGTACCCCGCAGCGCGCGGTGAAACAGCGGCCGCGCAGGGTCTTCGTTGAGTTCGCGCCATTGTTCCGCCGTCAATCCGGCGACGAACGGGTTGGGGTCGAAACCCGGCGTGCTCACCATGGCCAACACTGCCCCGTCGCGCGGATCGAGCGCCACGAACGCGGCGCGGTAAGGACTGAGCAGCTCATGCACGAACGCCTGGAAATCCACGTCGATGGTCAGGACCGCCGTTTTGCCCGGTTGCGCCGGTCGCGTGTCGAGCCGCCGCACCGCGCGTCCGGCGGCGTTGACCTCGAGCCGTTCCCACCCCGGTGCGCCCACCAGCGCCGCTTCGTGACTCGCCTCTACCCCCTCCTTGCCGATCACCTCCAGGCCGCGATAACGTCCCAGTTCGTCGCGTTCCTGCAACCGCTTGAGGTCATTTTCGGTGATCCGACCCAGATACCCCACCACGTGCGCCATCACATCGTCGTAGGGATACACGCGCATCGTGCGTACGCTCACCTCAACGCCGGGCAGCGCAAAGCGCCAGGCCATCACCCGCGCCACTTCTTCGTCGCTGAGGCGCCATTTCAGCGGCACATTCCCCAGCCCGCGCTGTTCGCGCATCCGGCGTCGAAAAGTGCGGATCTCCTGCTCCTCCAGCGTCATGATGCGCCCCAATCGCTCAAGAAGCTCGTCGAGTTGCGGGGCTTGTGCCGGATCGATCTCCAGTACATAAACCCCCTCATTGCGCGCCAGCACCTTGCCGTTTCGGTCGAGGATCTCGCCCCGCCGTGGCGGCACGGGCACAAAACTGAGGCGGTTGTTCTCGGCCAATTGTGAAAACCGCTCATACTGCACGACTTGCAAATGATGCAGTCGCCACAACAGCACTGCCGCGCCCGCTGCCATCAGCAGCGCCCAGACCAGCGCGCGACGGCGCGTGCGTGTGCGCAGGGTCTGGATACCCGACCAGAACGCTACCATGCTCGGGTCACAGCACCAATCTTTCGCTGCGCGGCCGACGCTGCGGCCACAACAGCAATGCCTGCCACAGCGGCCATGCCGACGTCATCAGCAGCGGCGTCAGCAGCAACGGCACACCAACCTCAGCGCCGGGGGTCATCTGCCAGCGCAGGGCGCCCTCCAGCGCGATCGCCAGCGTCCAAATGGGCAGCAAATGCAGTGCCTGTCCCCAGGCGCCGAACCACAGGATGCGGCTGCGCCAGCTCTGCACCGCCCAGATCGTACCGATGAACATCAGCGCGTGTTGCCCGAGCACCACCCCTCGCCCGACATCCAACAGCGTGCCCACCAGCAGTGCCACTACCATTCCCGTCCAACCGGGCGCCCGCAATGCCCAAAAGCTCAGGGTCAACAAAGTGAACTCCGGCCAAAACCAGCCCTGAGCACGTGGCACCAGATCGAGAATGATCGAGACGACGAGCGTGAGCCACCACCACGAGCGACGAGGCGGCTGCAGCAACTCACGCGAGCGATGCGTCGGCTGTTCCATGCTCATTCATCAGAACGATCAAGGCGCTCGAGAATCACGACCTGCTGTACCCGTTCGGCTTGGGAAATCGGTTCGATCACCACCAGCGGTTCGTTGCCACCGCCGTCAACCTGAACGATGCGACCGACGACGAGCCCCGCTGGGTACAACCCATCCAATCCCGACGTCACGACGGTATGATTTACCTCAACCTCCCAGCGCCCGAGTACCTGGCGCAGCTGCAAGGTACCATCGCCGTTGCCCACCGCGACCCCGCGCACCCCCGACGGTTCTACCCGCACCGGCACCCGCATGTCTCGCTGCGTGATCAGCGTGGCTTCACTGACCAGCGGCTGCACGCGCGTGATCTGAGCCACCAACCCCCGCGCATCCGCGACCGCCAGCCCCTCGCGCACCCCGTGCATCGCGCCGCGATCGAGCACCAGTCGGCGCGAGAAAGGATCGGGCGCGTCGTAGAGCACCTCGGCGGCCAACACCCGCACCTTCGGCGGCGGATTCAATTCCAGCAATTCGCGCAACTGCCGGTTCTCGCGCCGCAACCCCTCGAGCTCGCCCAACGCCAGCGCCGCTTCGTTGAGCTGGCGCTTTAATGCCGCGTTTTCCAACTGCAACGCCAGAACATCGCGCGTGGAACGATCGAACGCCTCCCACGCGCTTTGCGGCCAGCGCGCCGCGGCAATGAGCGGCCGCACCAGCACCGACGCGCCATCACGCAGCGGTTCCAGCCAATGCAGGCGCCAGTCGGCGAGCATCATCACCAGCGCTACCGCTGCGGCGATCCATGCCCGCGTGCTCAGCGACAGCGCGCGGCGAAAATCGAGGTAGGGAGTCAGCCCGGCCACGGGCGGTCGATCACTCGTTCGTCAGAATGGTTTCCAGTTCGTCGACCTTCTCCAGCGCCGCACCGCAGCCGCGGGCGACACAGGTGAGCGGATCGTCGGCGATGAACACCGGCAGCCCGGTCTCTTCTTGAATCAGCCGATCGATGTCCTCTAGAAGCGCGCCACCGCCGGTGAGCACGATGCCGCGGTCGGCGATGTCCGCGCCCAGCTCGGGGGGGGTTTGCTCGAGCGCGATCTTCACCGCCGACACGATTTGGTTGAGCGGCTCCTGGATCGCTTCCCGCACCTCGTTCGAAGAAACCGTAAACGCCCGCGGAATGCCTTCGGCAAGGTTACGGCCTTTGACCTCGATCTCCTTGACGCCGGAGGACGGAAACGCCGTACCGATTTCTTTCTTGATCATTTCGGCGGTCGCCTCGCCGATGAGCATGCCGTAATTGCGTCGGATGTAATTGACGATCGCCTCGTCCAACTTATCACCGCCCACGCGGATCGAACCGGAATACACCATTCCCCCCAGCGCGATCACTCCGACCTCGGTGGTGCCGCCGCCGATATCGACCACCATCGAACCGGTCGCCTCGGCCACCGGCAACCCCGCACCGATCGCCGCGGCCATCGGTTCTTCGATCAGATAGACCTTACTGGCACCGGCTGCCAGCGCCGCGTCGCGGATCGCCCGCCGCTCCACCTGCGTCGAACCGCAAGGCACACAGATGATGATGCGCGGACTGGGGGACAGCAGTGTGGAGGAATGCACCTTTTTGATGAACTGCTTGATCATCTGCTCGGTGACGACGAAGTCGGCGATCACCCCGTCCTTCATCGGTCGAATTGCCTGCAAGTTGCCCGGCGTCTTGCCGAGCATCTCTTTGGCAGTGGCCCCCACTGCCTGGATCGTCTTTTTTCCTGTATTGGGATCGACGCGGATCGCCACTACCGACGGTTCATTGAGCACGATGCCGCGCCCGCGCATGTAAATGAGGGTGTTGGCCGTACCGAGGTCAATGGCCAAGTCATTAGAAAACCAGGAACGAAACCATCCGAACATCTTCGCGCATCCTTCGCGAAACACCAAACGGTATGATACTCTATCGCGATTGTCTCGTCAGCACGGACTCACGACATGCCTTTGACCGAAGAAGACATTCTACGCCTGGAAACCCTGGCGCGTCTGCGCTTGACGCCTGAGGAGCGCGCGCGCCTCACCGCCGACCTACAAGGGGTGTTTGCGCTCTTTGCGCGCCTGGCGAATGCGCCCACCGAAGGGGTGGCGCCACTGGCGCACCCGCTCGAGCTCACCCAGCGCCTGCGCGAAGATGTGGTTAGCGAACCCGACCACCGCGACGCGCTGATGGCGCTCGCCCCGGCGGCGGAAGCGGGGCTGTATCTGGTGCCGAAGGTGATCGAATGACTGCAACAAATCCTTGCTTGACTGCTTTCCCTACCACAACCCGATGAGTGATCCACGTGAGTTTGACCAACGCACATGATGACTCTCTAAGTTCTTGATTCCGCTGATCCAACCATGACCCAAGACCCGACCATGACCGTCTGGCCCCAACATTCGGTGCGCGCGCTCGCGGCGGCGTTAGCCGAGCAGCGCCTCGATGCCCACGCGCTGGCGGCGATCGCGCTCGCGCGCGCCGACGCGCTGCAACCGCAACTCAACGCTTTCATCACCTTAGCGCCCGAGGAATACCGCGCACAGCAAGTGCAAGCGGCGCAGGCGAACATCGGTTCTTCGCCCTTGGCAGGGATTCCCGTTGCGCATAAAGACATTTTTGTGACGAAGGGACTACGCACCACTTGCGCTTCACGGATGCTTGCTGATTACGTCTCGCCGTTCGACGCCACGGCGGTCGCGCGGCTTGCGGCGGCCGGTGCGGTGACGATCGGCAAGACCAACATGGACGAATTCGCGATGGGTTCGGCGAACGTGCATTCGTATTTTGGTCCCGTGCGCAATCCGTGGGACCCGACGCGTATCGCCGGTGGTTCCTCAGGCGGTTCGGCTGCCGCGGTCGCTGCCGGGATCGTGCCGATTGCCACCGGCACCGATACCGGCGGCAGCATCCGCCAACCGGCGGCGATGTGTGGCGTGACCGGCATCAAGCCCACCTATGGGCGCGTCAGCCGCTGGGGGATGATCGCGTACGCCTCTTCGCTCGATCAAGGCGGCGTGTTTGCGCGCTCGGCCGAAGACGCGGCACTGGCGCTTACCGCGCTCGCTGGGTTCGACGAACGTGACTCTACCTCGGCCCCCGCACCCGTGCCCGACTACGCTGCGGCGCTGGCGCAAATCGCCGGCGAGCGACCGCTTTCCGGCTGGCGGGTGGGATTGCCGCGTGAGTTTTACGCCCACGAGGCGCTCGCGCCCGCGGTACGAAGCGCTTTGGAAGCCGCTGCTAAGGGGTATGAACGCCTGGGCGCCACACTCGTGGACGTGTCGCTGCCGCGCGCCGAGCTGGCCATCGCCGCGTACTACATCATCGCGCCGGCGGAAGCTTCCAGCAACCTCGCGCGCTATGACGGCGTGCGCTATGGACACCGCGCGGCCGAGTACGAGGATCTGATCGACATGTACTGCCGCAGCCGCGCCGAAGGGTTCGGGATGGAGGTCAAACGCCGCATCCTGGTGGGCACGTACGTGCTTTCTGCCGGTTACTACGACGCCTATTACCGCAAAGCGCAACAAGTACGACGGCTCATTCTCGAGGACTACCAGGCCGCGCTCGCGCAGTGCGACCTGCTGCTTACCCCGGTGTCGCCGACCACCGCCTGGCGGCTGGAGGAAGAACGCACGCCGCTCGAGGAGTACCTGGCGGACATCTACACGGTGGGGGTAAATCTTGCGGGGCTGCCGGCGCTGGCGCATCCGTGCGGTTTTGATGAGGCGGGTCTGCCGATCGGCGCACAGCTCATCGGCCGTGCGTTCGACGAGGCGCGCCTGTTGGCCGCAGCACACGCGTTTCAGCAAGCCACCGACTGGCACCGTGCCGTACCGCCCATGGTGCAAGCGCTCGTGTAACGCATGCTCGGAGAATGTGATGAATCTACGCTGGGAAGCCGTGATCGGACTCGAGGTGCATGCGCAGCTCGCCACCCGCAGCAAGATTTTCTCCGGCGCTGCCACTGCCTTTGGCGCAGAAGCGAACCGTCAGGTCGCATGGCTGGACGCAGCGCTGCCCGGAACGCTTCCGGTGCTCAATCGCGCCGCGGTGGAAGCGGCCATCCGCTTTGGCCTGGCGATCGGTGCCACCGTGGCGCCGATGAGCGTGTTCGCGCGCAAGAACTACTTTTACCCTGATCTGCCCAAAGGCTATCAAATCAGCCAGTACGAAGAGCCGGTGGTGCGCGACGGAGCGCTGACCATCCGTATGGGGGACGAAAAAAACGGCTACCGTAAGACCGTGCGCATCGTGCGCGCGCACCTTGAGGAAGACGCCGGCAAGAGCCTGCACGAGGACTTCCACGGCATGACCGGAATCGATCTTAACCGCGCCGGCACGCCGCTATTGGAGATCGTCTCAGCCCCTGACCTATCCAGCCCCGAAGAAGCGGTCGCCTACGCGCGCGCGTTGCACGCGCTGGTGCGCTGGATCGGCATTTGCGACGGCAACATGCAGGAAGGGTCTTTTCGCGTCGACGCCAACGTTTCGGTACGTCCCAAAGGCGACGCCCGGCTTGGCACGCGGCGCGAGATCAAAAACCTCAACTCATTCCGTTTCCTGCAACAGGCGATCACCTATGAGATCCACTGGCAGATCGAAACCTTGGAAGACGGCGGCACGATCGAGCAAGCCACAGTGCTCTACGATCCCTCGCGTGGCGAAACCCGCCCGATGCGCAGCAAAGAAGAGGCGCACGACTACCGTTATTTCCCCGACCCGGACCTGCTGCCGCTGGTGATCGCGCCCGAGTGGATCGAACGCGTGCGCGCCGAACTGCCGGAATTGCCGCAAGCGCTCGTCGCTCGGTTGGTCGAGGAATATGGTCTTACCGACGACGACGCGGCGCTCATTACCAGCGACAAGGGAATCGCCGACTACTACCTCGCAACGGTACAAACCGCCGGCAGCGCACTGGCCAAACCGTGCGCCAACTGGTTGTTGGTGGAACTGATGGGGCGGCTCAACCGAGAAGACCGCGACATCGCCGCTTGTCCGGTGGCGCCAGCGCAACTGGCGGCGCTGGTGCAACGGGTGGCCGACGGTACCATCTCCAGCGCCGGCGGCAAGCGCCTGCTGGAAGCGTGGTGGCAAGGAGACCCGCGGGAGGCCGACGCGTTGATCGAGGCGCTGGAACTCAAGCAAGTCAGCGATGCCGAGGCGCTTTTGGCGCTCGTGCGCGAGGCGATCGCCGCCAATCCGAAGTCGGTGGCCGAATACCGCGCCGGTAAGGAAAAAGCGCTTAACGCGATCGTCGGCGCGGTGATGAAAGCGTCCAAAGGCAAAGCCAACCCGCAGCAGGTCACCGGATTGATCAAACAGGAATTACAAAATAGCTGAATCTTGATGTAGCACAAAGCAAGTCGCCTCCGTCTGCGCGATAATTCGTTTATTACGCTGCACCGCAACATTTGGACACCACCATCGCTGCAGGGAGGATGACCCCATGTGGGAATGGCTGCTGGATCGCGCCGAAACCTCGCTCGTTCTGGCGCTGATGGGCGCGCTGATCGGGCTGGCGTTCGGTTATTTCGGGCAACGCTCGAAATTCTGTTTGCGCGCTGCGACAATCGAATTCGCCGAACGACAATGGGGCCAGCGCACCGCCGTGTGGCTGGTGACCTTTTCCGTGGCGGTGATGAGCACGCAACTGGCGATCGAACTCGGCTGGTTCCACACCGCCAACGTGCGCGCGCTCGCCAGCCTGGGCAGCCTGTCCGGTTCGATCCTCGGCGGGTTGATGTTCGGGTTTGGCATGATTCTCACCCGCGGCTGCTCGTCGCGGCTGTTGATCCTTGCCGGCACCGGCAACCTGCGCGCACTCATCTCGGGCCTCATCTTCGCGGTGACAGCGCAGGCGGCCACCGGCGGCATTCTGGCGCCACTGCGCGAATGGCTCAACGCCTTATGGACCATTCCCGGCGGGGATGCACGCGATCTTTTGGCGGTACTTGGTTTGGGACGCACCTTTGCGATCGCTTTCACCGGCTTGTGGCTGGCGGCGGGAGTGGTGTGGGCGATCAAGTCGCGGGTGCCGCGCGCGCAGATCGCCCACGCGATCGGTGTGGGGTTGATCATCACCGCGGCGTGGGTGGGCACCTTCCAACTGTCGCTGGTCTCGTTCGACCCTGTGGCGATTCGCAGCATCACCCTCACCACCCCGTCGGCAAACGTGCTGATGAGTATTCTCGCCACGCCCACCGTACCGTTTGACTTCGATTTCTTCTTCATCCCGGCGGTGCTTTTGGGCTCATTCCTCGCCGCTTGGCGCCACAACGAACTGGAGCTACAAGGCTTTCAGGGCGGTCAGGCGATGCGCCGCTACATCGCCGGCGCGATCCTGATGGGCTTTGGCGGTATCCTTGCCGGCGGCTGCGCGGTCGGCGCCGGGGTCACGGGGGCGGCGGTGTTTTCGCTCACCGCTTGGGTGACGCTGCTATCGATGTGGATCGGCGGCATGATCGGGCATCTGGTCGTAGACGCCCGCAGCGCGCACGCTGCGACCTCCGCCTCTGCAGCACCCGCCAGCCGCTAAGGGCTGATCCGGCAAACCCGGCTGATCATGCCATCGAACCGCTCCCGGAAACGATCCGGCTATTTTCCCGGTTATCGCTGCAACGCTGATAAGCCCCAATTCATGGTTCGCCGCCGGCGGCCAGCGCCGTAAAATCGAACAGCGTGCGATCCAGCAGATGCGACGGCACCACGTGCGCCAGTGCCGTCAGCATCGACGCGATGCGCCGCGGGTCCTCGCGCTCCCACTGCTGCAACAGTGCCTTGAGCTGCTGGCGTTGCGCGTTGGGTTGCGTACCGCACAGGTTGCACGGGATGATCGGAAACGCCTGCGCGCGCGCATACCGTTCAATGTCGCGCTCGCGGCAATACGCCAGTGGCCGGATCACCACGAGGTCCCCGTCGTCGTTGCGCAGTTTCGGCGGCATCGCTTTCAAGCGCCCGCCGTAAAAGAGGTTGAGCAAAAACGTTTCCAGAATGTCGTCGCAGTGGTGCCCCAGCGCCAGCTTGTTGCACCCCAGCTCACGCGCCGTGCGGTAGAGAATGCCGCGGCGCAAGCGCGAACACAACGAGCAGGTGGTCTTGCCCTCGGGGATCTTTTCTTTGACGATCGCGTAGGTGTCTTCGGCAACGATTCGGTAGGGCACGCCGCGCTCGGTGAAAAAGCGCGGCAGCACGTGTTGCGGAAAGCCCGGTTGCCCTTGATCCAGATTGACCGCGACAAGCTCAAAGGGCACTGGCGCGCGCGCCTGCAGTTGCTGCAACAGCACGAGCAGGGTGAGCGAGTCTTTGCCGCCCGAGACGCACACCATGATGCGATCGCCGGTCTCGATCATCGCGTAGTCGGCGATCGCCTGCCCCACGGCGCGCAGCAGCGTCTTTTCCAGCCGTTCGGCCTTACGCGACAAAGAAAGCGAATCAATAGTAACGGTGGCGGTGTGAGTCATGAGCGGAAACAAAAAAACCCGCACATTGCGGGCTTATCTTGGCTCCCCGGGCAGGGCTCGAACCTGCGACCTGCGGATTAACAGTCCGTCGCTCTACCGACTGAGCTACCGGGGAACGCGAGAACAGAATTATCACCAAAAAAGCGCGCGGCGTCAATACCCTGAACCGGTTGCTGCGGCTACAAACCCATAGCCCCTTGACTTACGACCCGGCGCGCAACGGCACGACCGATAGGGAGTTTTTCGGCGAACCCTCGATGAGCCGTTCGCTGTAGGCCAAATACACCAGCACCTGGCGCTTGCGGTCGAAAAAGCGCACCACTTTGAGTTTCTTGAAAATGAGCGATCGGGATTCCTTGAACACCTCCTCCCCGTCCTTGAGCGGCGCAAGGATCTGGACCGGCCCAATGGCGCGGCAGGAAATTGCGGCGTCAGACGTGTCTTCCGCCACCCCCAACGCTCCCTTGATGCCGCCGGTCTTGGAGCGGCTGAGGTAACACGTCACACCGCTGACCTTGGGATCGTCGAAGGCATCCACAACGATCTTGTGATCCGGCCCCAACAGCTGGAATGCGGTGTCTACCGATCCGATCTCTTCCCCGTAAGCCAACAGCGAACCCACCGCGGCTGCGCTCAAAACGCTCCATTTCAGCAATCGCATATTTGTCTCTCCGCTATCGCGCCAATCCCATCCCTCACCCCACCCGGCGGCTCCTCCAACATCTCTGCGTTGCGCCAACTGCCGACGAAGCGCATGCGATGGGCTTTTGTCCTCCCCGATGGAACCGCCAACATCTCTGCCTTGTGCATTGCGCCCCAACACCCACGCGAAACGACTCCTCCAACATCGCACCCGTAAACAGATCCCGTCTGCCGAGCGAATTTTCCCTCGCGCCCTGCGCTCACGTTCCCAAGGGCGTGACGTTAAACAGCGCCGCGATGTCCTCCTCGCTCAAGGCGACCTTCGCCGCGCCTGCCGTACCGTATGTCGCGTCCGCCAGCGCCCGCTTTTTCTCTTGCAGCGCCAACATCTGCTCTTCGACCGTGTTGGCGACGATAAGTTTATAAATGAACACTGGCTTGTCCTGACCGATGCGGTGCGTGCGATCGATCGCTTGCGCCTCCACCGCCGGGTTCCACCACGGGTCGACCAGAATCACCGTATCGGCGGCGGTGAGGTTCAACCCCGTTCCGCCCGCTTTGAGGCTGATCAGAAGCAGCGGCACCTCTCCGCCCTGGAACTTCGCCACCACCGCGTCGCGATCGCGCGTTTGACCGGTAAAGCGCGCATAGGGGATCGCCAGCTCCTGCACGATCGGCTCAATGCGGTCAATGAGTTCCACGAACTGCGAAAACACCAGCACGCGCCGCCCTTCGGCAATGAGTTCGGGCAGCGTCTCGCGAAGCCATTCGAGCTTCACGGCCTCCTTCACCCGCTGCGCCTGTGGCACTTTCACCAGCGTGGGATCGCAACACACCTGCCGCAGCTTTAGTAGCGCATCGAGCACGGTGATCTGGCTTTTCGCCAACCCGCGCTTGGCGAGCGCCTCACGCACGCGCGCCTGCATGCTCAAGCGGATCGCTTCATAGACTTTCGCTTGCCGCTCGCCCAGGGTGAGCGTTTCGACGATCTCGGTCTTGGGCGGCAAGTCCTTGGCCACTTCGCTCTTGGTGCGCCGCAGAAAAAATGGCCGGATGCGGCGGCGCAAAAACTCCAACCGTGGCGCATCGCCGTGCTTTTCGATCGGCGTTCGATAGTGGCGCTGGAACACCTCGTGACTGCCCAGAAAGCCCGGCATCAGGAAGTCGTAGATCGCCCATAGCTCGCCGAGGTGGTTTTCCATCGGCGTGCCGGTCAGACACAACCGCTGCTCGGCACGCAAGCGCCGTGCCGCTGCCGCCACCTTGGCGCGCGGGTTTTTGATCGCCTGCGCTTCATCAAGCACCACCACCGACCACGGTTGTGCCGCCAGCACCTCGACATCCCGCCACAACAGCGCGTAAGAAGTCACCACCAGGTCGTTCTCCGCCAGCGCCTCGCGCTGCAATGCCCGCTGCGCGCCTTGCCAACCCATTACCTTCAGCCCCGGCACATAGCGCGCCGCTTCGCGCTGCCAGTTGCCGATGAGGCTGGTGGGCGCGATCACCAACGCCGGGACGTGCAAGCGCCTGGCCTCTTTTTCCACGGCCAGATGCGCGAGCGCCTGCACCGTCTTTCCCAGCCCCATGTCGTCGGCAAGCACTCCATGTAACCCATGGCGGCGCCAGAATTGCAGCCACGCCAGCCCTTCGCGCTGATACGGGCGCAGCTCGGCGGTCAGCATCGCCGGCGGCGCCACCGCCGACGGCGCCCCGTCGCGCCGCAGCACCTCGAGCATTTCGGTCAGCGCCGACGACGCCGGCAACGGCACGTTCTCGGGCAGTTGCGCCATCAACCCGACATCAAAACGCGACAGCCGCAGCCGTCCCGTACCCCGTCGCGGTTCGCGCGCTAAAAGCTCCACCGCCACACGAAGCACCGGCTCAATCGCCGACAAGGGTATCCGCGCGACCGCATCCCGTTGCGGCACTTCCAGCACCAGCTCCTCGGGCCAGTCGCGAGTTCCGTAGCGCTCGAACACCTCGGCCGCAACGTCTTCGATTGGCAGATTCCAATCCTTGCCGGCGCGAATACTGCCGCCCCACTCGAACCAATCCGGCTCGACGGTTGGCGTCAAACTCACCTCCACCGTGTCGGCAATCCATTCCTGCGGCCAGAAATCGGGCTCGGCCTTAACCTCGGCAGCAAAGGGCGCCACGAAGGCCGACAACTGGCGGCGCCGTTCCAGCCAGGCACGCGGCGAGTCGTCGTGCGGGGTGAGCGTGCCGCTCGGGACGTCGTGAAGATGGCCACGCTCGGCCTCCCCCTGGGGCGACAGGCTGACCCAGCGCTCGATCGCCTGCCACCATTCGCGCTCGCGTGCCAGCGACCGCTGCGGCAACTGAACCTGCACGTGCTCGGGAAAAGGATGCTCGCAATGGCCGCTGGGTCGCACCGTCACCGGACCATACTGCACGCGCGGCAGCACCACCCGTTTTCCTTGCTCGTTGCGCTGCAAATAAAGCACGAAGCGGGCCGACGCGTCGATGATCTCGCGCTCCACCGGCACCGGCAGCGGCAACGCTGGAAAGAGTTCCGCCCAGCGGCGCGCCAGCGGCTCGATCTCTTCTGCCAACAATGCCGGCCAGGCGAGCAGTGCGCGCACCTCCCGCCAGCTCATGCCCGGCGGCGGCGCCAAAAATCCCACCGTGCGCCCCCGCACGTCGACGAACGCCCACGGCTCGGTGTTCTGAACCAAGCGGCAGTGCGCGTGCGACTCGGGCAGCGCGAACGCGCCGACGAAGCGATCCCGCGCATCGCGCTGCCAATGCCACGCCAGCACCGGCGTTTCCGGCGTCCATTGCAGCCGCACGCCGTAGGTATGATCCCCCCAAAAACTGCGTCCGCTTTGCACGATCGCCGCCAGTGCCGCTCCTACCCATCGAGGCGGCAGCGCCGACGAATATTCACGATGGCTCAAGGCCAGCGCCAAACCGAGCAAGTCGGCGATCGTCCATTCACCGCTCTCAGCCGCATACCGCCAGCCGTGGCGCTCCCACCACGACACTTCTTTCCCTTTGACGAGACGGTCGGGATCGCGTTTGTTCGGGCGGGTCAGAAACGTCGTCCAGTAAATGCTCCCTTGCCGCAGTTCGAGGTCGAACACCAGGTGCTCCGCCTCCTCGAACGGGGTGACATGCGTGAAGCGCTCAGTACCGGTTCGCCTCCGCGCGACCTCATCCAGCAATTCTTGCGCCCGCCGAGCCGACGTGCTCAGCGCCAGCTCTTGCGGCGTCGGCGTGGGCAAAGGGGTTCCCAGCACCAAGTGCAACAGGCGGGCAAACTCTTCGCTAACTTCGCTCTTGTGACTCATCGGGCTGTCCCTGCGGCGGCGGTTTTCTTTTCGCACCCGCGCCAAGCGGCAAACCGGAAAGTATAATCCCAGCATTGGACGAGTCCAAGACAAGGAGCAGCCATGGCCGGACACTCGAAATGGGCGAACATCCGCTTTCGCAAGGAACGGCAAGACGCCAAGCGCGGGCAGATCTTCACCCGCCTCATCCGCGAAATCACCGTCGCGGCGCGCAACGGCGGCGGCGATCCCGAATTCAACCCGCGGCTGCGCGCGGCAATCGAAAAAGCCAAAGAACACAACATGCCGGCAGAGAACATCGAACGGGCGATCAAGCGCGGCACCGGTGAGCTCGAAGGCGTGCAGTACGAGGAAGTGCGCTATGAAGGCTACGGTCCAGGCGGGGCAGCGGTGATCGTCGATTGTATGACCGACAACCGCACGCGCACGGTCGCGGAAGTGCGCCATGCCTTCGCTAAGCACGGCGGCAACCTCGGCACCGAAGGCTGCGTGGCGTTTCAATTTACCCATTGTGGCCAGATCATCCTGGAGCCAGGTGCCGACGAAGACAAAGTGATGGAAGTGGCCCTGGAAGCCGGCGCCGATGACGTGATCGTCCAGGAAGATGGCTCTTGCGAAGTCATGACACCGCCGTTCGAAATGGAGAAAGTCAAACAGGCGCTTGTGGCCGCGGGCTTGCCGGTGGCTGCCGCCGAAGTGGTGTGGAAAGCGCAGAATGAAATCGAACTCACCGGCGAGGAGGCGGTAAAAATGCAAAAACTTCTCGACGCGCTGGAAAACCTCGACGACGTGCAGGCGGTCTATACCTCGGCAAACCTCGTGCTGCCCGAGTAAACACCTGACTTTCGGCCCCAGCGCAAACATGCACAGAGAGAATTCTGCCATCCTGGCAGGCACCACAATGCACCGTGCGCCCCCGGCGAGCGCGAAAGCCGGTCGCGATGCCCGTTGGCTGGTACGCGCATGAGCCGAACGGCTAGTCACCCTGCCGCGTTGCCCACTGGGCCCTCAGGCAACACCCATCCCACGGACGCGGTCGCGCCGAGGCGCATCCTCGGGCTCGACCCGGGCCTGAAGCGCACCGGATACGGGGTCATCGAGCGCGTCGGCAGCCGATGGTGCCACCGCGCGCACGGGGTGCTGCGGGTGCCGACGGAGGCCGCGCTGCCGGCTCGGCTGGCAGCGCTCTTTGCTGCGGTGCGCGCCGTGGTCAGCGAACACGCCCCGCACGCGATTGCCGTGGAAATCATTTTCGTCAATGTCAACCCCCAGGCCACGCTGCTCTTGGGACAAGCGCGCGGTGCGGTGCTTGCTGCAGCCGCCAGCGACGGCACCCCAGTGGCGGAATACACGGCGCTACAAGTCAAGCAGGCGGTGGTCGGCTACGGCAAGGCCAGCAAAACGCAAGTGCAGGAAATGGTACGCCGGCTGCTGGCGTTGCCCGAACCGCCTTCGCCCGATGCCGCGGATGCGCTCGCTTGTGCGCTGGCGCACGCCCATCAAAGCGCGCACCCGGTGGTCGCGGCCATGACTACCCTCGGTCAAACCCAGGTGCGCCGGCGCAGCGGTCGCCTGCGCGGTTGGGACGAAGCGGCATTGGCGGCGCTCTCGGCACGTCGCCAGTGATTTTTTAGGAGCCTGCCCGTTCATGACCCCGCACGAGCTTCTCACCGCCCTTGAGGCCACGTTACCCGGCAAAGCCGCCGCGCTGAAGCTGGCGTTGGCGGCGTGGCTCGCCGACGGGCACGTGCTCATCGAAGACCTGCCTGGCACCGGCAAAACGACACTGGCGCGCACGCTTGCCAACGCCTTTGGCTTTCGCTGGCAACGCATTCAAGGCACTCCCGACCTGCTGCCTGCCGACATCACCGGTAGCCTCATCTGGGATCGGCAGCAGCAAGTGCTGCGCTTCGTACCTGGTCCGATCTTTGCCGAAGTGGTGCTCTTTGACGAAATCAACCGCGCCCACCCCAAAGCGCAAAGCGCGCTTCTGGAAGCGATGCAGGAGCGGCAAGTCAGCATCGAAGGCACCAGCCATGCGCTGCCGCAACCGTTTTTGGTCATTGCCACGCAAAACCCCATGAGCCAGATCGGCGTGCATCCGTTGCCGGAAGGACAGCTCGACCGCTTCATGGTGCGGCTGCATCTGGGCTGGCCGACGCGCGAAGCCGAACGCGCCATCGTGCGCGCCGCGCTGACGGGCGCTGCCAACGCCTCCGCCCCCTCTTCGACCCCTTCAACCCCCCCCTTCCCACGGGCGTCGAGCCCTGCCTCGGCTCTGACTCCCTTCCAGTCCGCACCCGAGCACGCCGGCGGCACCACCGCAAACACCCACACCGCTGCAGGAAGCGGAATTGCCTCGGCGTCGCTCTTCTTTACCTGGCAACACCAAGTGCAACGCGTCACGGTGCGCGACGAAGTGCTCGACTACCTGCTGGCGCTGGTGGCCGCGACACGCCAGGACCCGGCCATCCTGTTGGGACTGAGCCCCCGCGCCGCGGTGCAGCTGGCGCAACTGGCGCGCAGTTGGGCGTTTCTGGCTGGTCGCTCGTACGTGTTGCCAGACGACGTGCAAGCGGTGTTCCCGCACGCCGCCAGCCACCGGCTCCTGTGGCGCGATCCCACGCAGGCGTCCGCCGCGATCGCCGCGCTCGTGGCGCGCGTTCCCTGCCCGGGCTGAGCATGATCCCGCCGCGCTGGGTGCACGCGCGCCTGTGGCGCCGGCCGCGCGAAACCACCCCCCGCTGGTGCGGTTCACCGTGGCGGGTATTCGTCTGGCCCACCCGCTGGGGCGGGACGTACGCGGCGTTGCTTGCGGCGCTCTTTGTCTTTGCCGCCAACTATCAACTGGCGCTCGCCTACGCGGTGGTGTTTTTCGGTGCGGTGATGGGCTTGGCCGCCGCGGTGCTCACGGCGCGCAGCCTGGGAAGTGTCTGCCTGGGCGTTACTGCCCCACCGCCCACGCCTGTGGGCGGGCTGCTGACCTGGCGCATCGTTGTGGAACGACCGGCGCAGACCGTGCTCACTATCTCCTGGCGCGACCCCACCAGCGGTCTGGTGCAGGCGGCCCTGCCGCTCGATGCGCGCGCGCCGCAAGCCAGTGCCTTGGTAACGCTTATCGCGCGGCAGCGCGGCCAACGCGCAGCGCCGATGCTCACCGTGAGCACGACGCTGCCTTGGGGCCTGGTGCGCGCGTGGGCGAACTGGCAGCCCGAAGCACCGGCGTGGGTCTATCCGGCGCCTTTGACCGACGCGCCGCCGTGGCCGGAAACCTTCGGCACGGCACAAAACCATGTGGCAAGTTCAACCCAGACTCACTCATTCGGTTTACTTTGGGCCGGTTGGCGCAGCGCGGCAGACAACGCGCCGCTACGCCGCGTGCATGTGCGCGCGCTGGCGCGCCGCGACGACGCGCTGTGGGTGGCCGAGCGCGAAGACGACACGGCGCCGCAGCCGCAGGAAGTGGTGCTGCGCTGGCAAGACGCCGTGGGAGAAGACGACGAACGCAAACTCGCTTGCCTTGCCGCGTGGGTGCTGCGCGCGCACGCGCAGGGGATCGCGTTTGCGCTCGAGCTGCCCGGCGTGACACTACCCTTGGGTCATGGCACGGCGCACCGCGATGCCGTGCTCGTAGCACTCGCGGCGTGGCCGGGGAGGAGGTAATGGGTCAGTTAAAAAACTACCCGAAGAACTCCCTACACGGTCAGAACGTCTTGCTGGCGTGAACTTTCTGGGTGGAATGCTTAGCAACAAGTTTTGCCACACTCTACCGCGGTACCGTCAGCGCGTGGTGATGAGCGGTATTTCCGTCAGCCGCTGCACGCTCACCCAGTGGTTCGAACGGATGTGCCAGTGACCCAACCCCTCCATGTTGATAAGCTACCACGCGTCAGTTAGCCCCCGCTCAGCCGGGTCAGCAAGCCCGCGGCGGGCCTTCTTCAGACGGGGAGGGGTGGTGTTGTCGCTCAGCGATATCCCACATCACCGATACGCTTACCGTCACGCGCTTGTTGCACAAGAATGCGGCGTGCTCAAACCTGGCCGACACGCAGGAAAATGCGCCATTTTATAGTCCGACGCGTGCGCGGCGAACCCCAGGCCTGCTCTAGCGCCGGGCGCAGGGACTGGACCGGATCACGGCCATGGTGTTCCCTGTAACGCTTCACTGCCGACCAGCTGGCCAGGTAACCGAGCAAGGCGGACAGATCCCATTGCGCCGTCATGGAGAATGACGGTGTGTCCATTTCCCTGAACGGGAAGGGCAGATCCCGGTAGGCCGCTTCTACATGCCGGCGCTGCGGCGGCCAGAAGCCTTCCAGCTCTTGCCGGTAGAGGCGATCCACCACGGCGTCGACGGCCGGGTTCACCTGCAACCGCTCGTATCCATACAAGGCCAGCACGCCGCCCGGACGCAGCACTCGCCTTGCCTCGGCGTAGAACCGGGGCAGATCGAACCAGTGCGCGGCCTGGGCCACTGACACGAGATCGAAGGCCGCAGCCGGCAGTCCGCTTTGCTCGGCACTCGCCACACGATACTCCACCCGCGCATGCGGCCGGGCATGAGCGATCTGTTGCCTACTCGCGTCGGTGGCCAGCACCCGTTCGAAGCGGGCCGCCAGCCCCAACGCCGCCTGCCCGTTGCCGGTGGCACAATCCCAGGCCATCTCGCGCGCCGGCGCCCGTTCTGCCAGCCAGTCGAACAATTCCGCCGGATAGACGGGCCGATACGCGGCATAGCCGGCCGCATCGTGGGAAAAGTGGTCGATAAAACCACCTGCCCTCGTGTCTGTCATCGATGTCACTTTTTTCTCCTGAATCCGCGGCCCTCGATGTTGATATCTGCTCCTGCAACCGTCTGACATGAATTATCTGTCAGGTCTCGGACGATTGTATGGTTTGTGCTTGAAGATGTCTGGCTGCTTTTGGTACCACTCCAGCACCTTTT
>FWWL01004753.1_pt1 | contig 22314 bp, 21 predicted proteins | sample 2228331 | NCBI WGS metagenome assembly FWWL01 (sample SAMEA103939775, study PRJEB20133) | metagenome | reverse complement strand
AATCTGACCAGCCAGAATGCTGCCTCAGCCAGGGCCAGCGCGACAGAGATCCCTCGCCAGATATGAAGGGTCAGAATGCTGCCTCTCCAGGGAAAGGCCTCCCATGGGCCATGAAGAACTTGGTTGCGATTGGCAACCTGGGTTGCATCTCCGAGGAATGTGTGTGGATTGGGAAGGTAGATCTGATCGAAATCCGAGAGATCCAGGCCGAGCAGGTGGGTCATGGCGGCGAGCAGTCCATAATAGAGCGGTGGCTGGCTCCCTCCCTGACGCCACATGGTCTTCACCCCGACCTGCTGCACCGGGAGGCTTCCGGTGCGGGTGAGGTGCACGGCCATCCCGATATGCCAGAACTCATCGGAGGACTCGAACAGTGGGTTGGCTGCGCTGTGAAGCAGGGCGATGATCCCGAAGAGGATCACCACGATAAGGGGACGCGCGTTCCACGGCTTTCCTGCCACGGCCTGGAGGACATCGGGCTTGATTGGGTTATCCATCCCTTCCTGTCCTTCGCGATCTGCCCGGGCCAGGGGGGCGCCCCCGTGGAGGCCCGGCGCTGTCGGGGAGATAGTTTACCCCAGATCGGGGGGTGGGGAAGCACCAAAAGGAGCTATCGGATTTTGATTTGTTTAAGTATCATTAAACAAATCAAAATGGCGCCACCCGAATGTGTTTCCAGACACCGCCGATCCAAGGTAAACTACCTCCCCGACGCTGAGGCGATCTCCTTCGCTAGATCGATCCCCAGGGAGCTGCAAAGGACGAGGAAGCGTCGCCTGGCCGTGATACTGCCCGTTGGCGTGCGCAGCGCCCTCAATCGATGAGTTCCTCCTCCACCGGATAGCCCCTCCGGATCATCTCCAGCGCCCGCAGGATCTTGCGGTTGGCCCCCCTCCCATTCCGATTGAGATACTCCCGCAGCCCCTCGTGGATCGCCTGGAAATCCTCGATCAGCTCCCTCGGGCTCGCCCGCTCCTCAAAGGCCAACAGCGGGATCAGCTGCACCCCGAAGAGCCCAAACACCAAATGGAAAAAACGGGGGTCCGCCGCCCCCCACCATCCGAGCCGGCTGTAGGAAGTGATCAGCACCACCCGAAACGCCTGCCGCTGCGCGCCCACCAGGAGCCGCTGGAGCCCCAAGCCCCTCCGGTGCCCCCCCTGAAGGTCGTATTCCTCGCAAACCACCGGATAACCCAGCTCCCCCGCCGCCCGCCTCAAGGCCGATAGCTGCTCCCGAATGTGGCGATGATGGAGGCCCCGGGCATACAGCGCCGCCGTGCGGGAACGCTCCGCCGACCCATTGCGCGCTTGGATCATCTCCAGCACCGATTCCATCGAATAACGATAATGACCACCCGCTGTCCGCGTGGCCACGATCTTGCCCAATCGCGCCCAATATCGCAAACATCGTTCTGTTACTCCCAATAATCGGGCCGCCTCGTTCGGTTTTAACCATATATCTTGGGAACTTTTGACCGATTTGCTGGCCATAATGGGCGCTCCCGTTGAACTGGGGTGGGAAGGACGTGTTTGGGGTATGCCTTCCACGCCGCTTCAAGGGAGATCATGGCGTAGAGAACGCCATGCCCCGCTCCCGCAGGCTCACATATCGCCCCCGCCCGATGATCAGATGGTCCAGCACCTCGATGCCCAGCAGCCGTCCCGCCGCGATCAGATCCCGCGTGATCGCCAGATCCTCCGCGGAAGGCGTGGGGTCGCCGGAGGGATGGTTGTGGGCGACGATCAGGGAGACCGCGTTGCGCCGGATGGCTTCCCGGAAGATCTCCGCCGGGCGCACCAGGGTGGTGTTGACGTTCCCCACATAGAGCGTGGGGGTGGCCAGCACCCGCCCCCGCGTGTCCAGCAGGAGGACGCGCAACGTCTCCTGCTCCAGGTCCGCCATGTCGGCCAGCAGCAAATAGGCATCGTGGGCGGAGCGCACCTGGGGGCGTTCCTCCGGCGTGGCGGCGGCGATCCGACGCCCCAGCTCCAGCGCTGCCTGGATCTGCGCCGCTTTGGCCAGGCCGACCCCCGGGATGCGGGCCAGTTCATAGGCCGGGGTGCGCGCGAGCCCCGCCAGACCCCCACAGGCTTGCAGCACCCGGTGGGCCAGCTGGAGCGCGTTCTCCCCCCGCCGGCCGATCCGCAACAGGATAGCCAGAAGCTCGGCGGCCGAGAGGCTCCCTGGCCCATGCCGGAGCAGGCGCTCCCGAGGTCGCTCCCCTTCCGGGAGGTCCTTGATGGTCAGCCAGGGGATGGGGGTGCTCTGATCCATGGCGATCGCCTCAGTTTTTAGAGATGATAGCCATCCCCTGGGGATGCCGATCATCCGCCGAGGCTCTTCAGCCCGCTCCCGGTGAGCATCAGCACGATGAGGCGGTCGGTCGGGCGGGCGGCTTTGGACCAGGCAGCCATTGCCATTGCCCCGGTAGGTTCCACGAACAGCCCACGCCGGGCCAGGGCGGCCTGAGCGGCCTGGATCTCGGGGTCTGGGACGGCCAGGATGGCGCCGCCGGTGGCCCGCGCGGCGCGCAGGACCTCTCGACCCCGCGGGGGCTCGGCGATGCGCACCCCTTCGGCGAGGGTTTCCCCCTCCTCTACCGGGATCGGCGACTCCTGGCCGGCGGCGAAGGCCTGGGCCAGGGGCGCGCAGGCGGCGGCCTGGACCCCGTACAGGCGGGGGAGACGCTCGATGTAGCCTGCTGCGTGTAGGGCCTCGAAGCCCAGGAACAGCCCGAGGAAAAGCATCCCGTGGCCCAGCGGGGTGATCACCGCGTCGGGGGCGCGGTCCAGCTGTTCCCAGATCTCCCATGCAGCGGCGGCCAGCCCCAACAGCGCGAACGGGTTATACACGTGGCTGGCGTAAATCCTCCCCTGTTCTAGGGCCTGCTGTAGTGCGACGGTCGCTTGCTGGCGGGGCCCGGGGACTTCCACAAGCTGGGCGCCCATGATCCGCATCTGAGCCTTCTTCCCAGGGGAAGCATGCGCGGGGACAAAGAGGGTGGCTCGGATCCCGGCGCGGGCGGCGTAGGCTGCCAGGGACGCCCCTGCGTTGCCGGAGGAATCGTCCAGGACCTCTTGAGCCCCATGCTCGAGGAGCGCACTCAACCCGGTGGCGGTCCCACGGTCTTTATAGGATCCGGTCGGCATCAGGTAATCCAGCTTGGCCCACAGCCGCGGATCCTCAGCGGCCAGCGGGATCAGGGGGGTCCAGCCCTCGCCAAGCGTGAGGGGATTCCGGCCGAGCGGCCACAGGTCGGCGTATCGCCAGATCCCCGGGCGATGGGGGCGGATAGCCCGGTGATCGAATGGGAGGGGACGGATGGGCTCCCACGGCCCCCCGCAGGCGCAGCGCCAGCGGGTGGGGTCGTAGGGCGTGATCCGATGGCAATGGGCGCACTGAACGTTCTCCATGGGTGGATCCCCTACCCTTCCAGGACGATCCGTCGAAAGCTCTCTGCGAGGATCTCCCGGCCGTTTACAGCGTGGCGGAGGCGCTCTCGCAGGCGCTGCTCGAGGGCGATGGGGTCGGCGATCTGGCTGGCATGGCAGCGCAGGGCGGCCATCTTCAGCGGGAAGACATCGGTGATGTCCACCCAGTGATTGGCGTGCTCGGTGGTGGAGAGATAGACCTCTCGGACCCGGTGGGGTTCCAGTCCCTCGCGCAGCAGCTCTGGGAAATACATCGGGTTCCCCGCGGCGGGGAAGATGGCGTCCAGGGTGGCCAGGCCGATCGCCCGGTGGTCGTTGTGGTTGATATACCGGTTCCCCCGGATGAGGGTCTGTGGGTCCATCGTGACCACGATCTCCGGCCGGTAGCGGCGGATCACGCGGACGATGTCCCGGCGCAGGGCGAGGCTGGGCTCCAGGGTGCCATCAACATAGCCCAGGAAGAGCACCTCCCGGACCCCCAGCACCTGGGCGGCTTGGCGCTGCTCTTCCTCTCGAATGGCGGCCAGCCGCTCCGGGGTCATGGTGGGATCCTCGCTCCCCTTCTCCCCCCGCGTGGCGAGGCAGTAGAAGACTTCATGGCCCTCTTGGACCCAACGGGCGATGGTGCCCCCTGCGGCGAACTCCGGGTCGTCGGGATGGGCCATCACAATCAGGATCCGCATGCGCTTCCCTCCCCTTCCAGGATCCCTGTAGTTTGCCGTTGAGTGCTCCGGCCTTCTGGGGTGTTGAGGCCCTATGCGTTTCGAAGCACGCCCTCGGTGCGCACGGTGTAGTCGGGCGGGCACAGGAAGATCTCCAAGAAGATCCGCTCGATCTCCTCGGCGATGCGGGGCAGATCGTAACCGGAAAAGGTCTTGCTGGGGTTGTTCTCGTGAAGGTGTGCGGGGATCTGCCAGCCCATCGCCTGCAGGCGATCGAGCATGGCTGGCGAGAGCGGGCGGGCCTTCTTGCGGGGACCCCAGTCCCCGCTGCATACCTCCCCGCGTAGGCCTTCAACAGTTCGCACCAACTGAACGTAAGCCAGCGGGCGGCTGGGGATTTCGAAGACCACCGCGCTGCCTGCCGGCGCGTTGAGCAGGTCCTCCAGATGCCGGAGGAACAGATCCCGTCGGGTTTTCGGGGTGGATGCCTTCATCGGAGCGTTGGCCCTCCGGATTCGATGGGGGAGCCTCCCCGAGGCTCCAGGTGGGCGGAGAGTCAGCCGGGTCGGAAGGCGGGATCGCCATCCTGGGTGATGGGATGGGGCGGGACATGCAGTCGCTGGGCGATCATGCGGGAGAGCGCCTCCAGGTCATCCCGGGCGAACCCGACCAGGATATGGGCGATCCGCCCGTCGGGTTCGATGAGGAAGAGGGTGGGCACATGGGTCAGCCGGTAGGCGGTGGAGCTGGCGAAATCGCGGTCGGCGAGGATGGGGAAGGAAAGCCCCAGCTCCTCGGTGAGTTTCCGGAGAGTCTCCGGAGGGTCCTGCCCGATCCCCATCAGCCGCCATCCGGGTAGTGGATACGCCCGATGGAGTGCTTCTAGGCGTGGCAGGATCAAACGGCAGGTGGGGCAGGATTCTTTAAAGAAGGCCAGGATCAGCCAGGAGCCCTGTGGCTCTTCCAGGTAGGGCTCCCCGTTCAGGGTGAGTCCGAACAGGAGTGGGGCACGATCGCCGCGTTGCAGTCCGGTCATGTCTCCTCCGGGATGGTCATCCTGTCCCTCATCCCCTACCCTCCGGAGAGACATTGGAGGGCTGCGGCGGGGGTCTCTTGTTGATGTTATATCCAGCTTCGGGGGAGCGGCAACTTCTTGCCGGGGTTCATGATGTGTTTCGGATCGAAGAGGGATTTGATCGCCCAGAATTTCTCGATCACGGAAGGGGGGAACGCGTAAGGAATGAAATCCAGCTTGAGCAGCCCGATCCCGTGCTCCCCGGAGAGGACACCGCCGAGCTCCAGGGCGGTTTGGAAGATGCGGGTAGCGGCCTCGGCCACCCGTGCCATCTCGTCGGGATTCCGGCGGTCGCAGAGCAAGGTGGGATGCAGATTCCCGTCCCCGATGTGCCCGTAGAGCACGATGGGCACGCCGGTCTCGCGGGCGATCTGCCGGATCCGGCGGACCATCTGGGGGACCTGGGAGCGGGGGACGGTGATGTCCTCGCTGAATTTGTGTGGGGCCAGCCGGGCGATGGCCGGCGAGGCTTGGCGGCGGATCTCCCACAGCATCTCGGCCGATTCGGGGTCGTTGGCTATGCGAATCACACGGCCGCCCAAGGCCTTCACCGTATCGGCCATCCGCGCCAGATCCGCCCGCACCGCCTCCGCCTCCCCATCCGCCGCCAGCAGCAACAGCGCCTCGGCCTCCCCCGGCAGCCCCCGCGGCTGGAAGGCCTCCACCGCCCGCACCACCCATTGATCCATCAACTCCGCCATCAACGGCAGCACCCCAGCGCTCAAGATGGCAACCACCGCCTCCCCCACCGCCTCCAGACGATCGAACGCCACCGCCATCGCCCCGAAAGCCGGCGGCCGAGGGAGCAGGCGCACCGCCACCTCCGTGATCACCCCCAACGTCCCCTCGGACCCAATGAACAAATGCTTGAGATCATACCCCGACACATCCTTCATCACCCGCCCGCCCAGCCGCAGCACCTCCCCGCCCGGGATCACCACCTCCAGCCCTAACACGTAGTCCCGCGTCACCCCATACTTCAAGCAGCGCGGCCCCCCCGCGTTGGTGGCCACATTCCCCCCTATGGTGGACATATAAAGCGACGCCGGATCCGGCGGATAGAATAACCCATAGGCCTCCACCGCCTTCTGAAGCGCAAAAGTGATCACCCCCGGCTCCACCACCGCCACCCCATCCGCCGGATCGATCGCCCGGATCCGATTCATCCGCGCCAGATTCAAACAGATCCCACCCGCGATCGGAACGGATCCCCCCGCCAACCCCGTCCCCCCACCCCGGGGGACCACCGGGACCTCCAGCTCTTGGGCTATGCGAAGGACCGCGGCCACGTCCCCCACTGACTCCGCATGGACCACCACGTCGGGCAGCCCCTCCGCCCACGTGGCATCATAGCCATACACCAGCCGTTCCACCGGCTCCACGGCGACCTGATCCGCCCGCAGCGCCGACCGCAACCACCCCACCAACCGCTCGACCCGCTCGTCCATTGCCTCCCCCATCCACACCCTCGGATTCACAATAACGAAACCCCACGCATCCAACGGGATCCACCCCCCACACTCGGAACATCTGCAGGGGCGAAGCAGACAGCCATCCGGGGATCCCTTCCACCGCAACAAGGGGAGCGCTCAGGCCTGGGGCACCCATCGGAGGGACCTTTGGCCCACCACGCATGGCCCGCTAATACGCGTTCGGGCTGCGGAAGGTCAAGGTCTGCACCAAAGTGCGCAAAAGGATCTTGATGTCCAACCACAGCGACCAGTTCTCCACATACCACAGGTCGTATTTGGTCCGCTCGGCGATGGAGGTGTCCCCCCGCAGGCCGTTGATCTGGGCCCAGCCGGTGATGCCCGCCTTCTCCCGATGGCGTTCCATGTAGCGGGGGATCACACGGCGGAACTGCTCCACATACACCGGACGCTCCGGCCGCGGCCCCACCAGGCTCATGTCCCCCAACAGCACGTTGATCAGCTGTGGCAGCTCGTCCAGATTGAGCCGCCGCAGGATCGCCCCCACCCGGGTCCGCCGGGGATCATCCGGCCGCGTCCACCCCGGCCCCTCCTTCTCCGCATCCGCCCGCATCGACCGGAACTTCAACATCAAGAAGGGCCGGCCGTCGAGCCCCATGCGCTCCTGCACGTAAAAGACCGGGCCTGGGGAGTCCAGCTTGATCAGGATCGCGATCAGCACCATCAACGGGGAGAGCAAGATGAGCCCCACGCTGGCCCCCACGATGTCCATCGCCCGCTTGAGGGCCAGCTTCCAGCCCCGCTGCGCCACATCCCGCACGGTCAGCAGCGGCAGCCCGCCCAGATCATCCAGCGAGGGCTGCGTGGCGATCAGCTGAAAGATGTCCGGGTAGATCTTAATGGAAAGATTACTGCGCTCGCAGAGGGAAATCAGGCGCAACACCTCACTGTGCGGCGCCTCGGGGACAGCGATCAGCACCTCGTCCACGTCCCGCGCGTAAACCAGATCCGGGAGATCCTCGGCGGTCCCGATCACCGGGACTCCCGCCACTTGGGTGGCGCCGTTGCTGTGCAGGGCCACCACGCCGATCACCTCGTAGCCGAACCATGGGGCCCCCTGGATGCGCCGGATCACCGCCTCGGCCGCCTCGCCGGTGCCCACGATCAACATACGGCTGCGATCCCAACCCCGGGCCCGCAGCGCCCCCCACAGGCCGCGCAGGAGCATCCGCCCGGCGCTGATCCCCAAGATGCCCAGGATCCAGGCGTATAACACCATGGCCCGCGGATAGTCGAAGGCGAGAAGGGTCTCTTTGAACGCGAGGGAAACGGTGGCCACCGTGAACACCATGGCCATGGAGAAAGCGCCCGCGGCCCGGGAGATCTCATCCAGGCGCGAAGTCGCCCGCCCCAGATGATACAGGCGGGAGAGGAAGAACATGATGGCGGTCCAGGCCAGCAAGACCCCCATCATCGGGAGGTATTTCTCGAACCCCCCTACGTTCAGCGGCGGGTAAGGCCATGGCAGGCGAGTTCGGACCTGATAGGCGGCATAGAAGGCGAGGGCGGCCAGCCCGGTGTCGCTCAAGAGCAACAAGCCGCTCAACAGCCAGCGCGCGCGCTTCCGGCTCATCCCCTACCCCCTTTCCGCTCTCCAATGTGCCTCCGCCTGAGGGAGGCGAAGGGCATCCCCTTCCCCCCCGGGACCTAAGGGGAAGATCCCCGCGGCGCACCCCTGAGATCCCGGCGCATCTCCGCCCAAAGCCGCCACCCCCCCTTCAACACCAACCCGGCCCGCACCAGGAGGTCCAGCCACCACGGGGTCGTGGGCCGATAGTGCTTGCGGTAGAAGATCCACATCGCCCGGTTGAACTCATAGCGGGCCCGCGGGCTCATCCGGCTGGACGCCCGCTTAACGTGAAGCACCACCACCCCGGGATAATAATAAATCTTCCACCCCGCCTGCTTGATCCGATAGGCCCAATCCAGATCCTCCCCATACATAAAGAATGATTCGTCCAGCAATCCCACCTGCATAATGGCCTCCCGGCGCACCATCATGAAGGCCCCCACCACGGAGTCCACTTCATATGTCTGATCGGGATCCAGGAACGTCAGGTTATACCGGGCGAAGCGGGGGCTCCGCGGGAACAGCCGGCTCAAGCCCGAGAAGCGATAGAAGGCGACCTCCGGGGTGGGGAAGCTCCGACGGCAGGCGAGGTCCAGGGAGCCGTCCGGCCGGACGATCTTAGGGCCCGCCGCCCCGGCCTCAGGGTGGGCGTCCATGAAGGCGACCATGCGGGCCATGGCATCCGGCGGCACTTCGGTGTCGGGATTCAACAACAGGACATATCGCGGTCTGGGCTCGGCTTGGGGAAGGGTGAAGCCGAAGAATCGGAGCCCCAAATTGTTGGCATACGCGTAGCCCCCGTTCATCGGGCTGCGGATCACATGCACGCCGGGGAACTCCTCCGCCACCATCTCCACGCTGCCATCCGTGGAGGCGTTGTCCACCACGCAGACTTCAAAAGCCACCCCCTCGCTGGCGCGCACCGTCTCCAGGCAGCGCCGCAACAAATCCCGCGTGTTATAGTTGACGATGATGACCCCCACATCCAGCTCCCCCATCGCCGGGACCTCACGCAGGCGATATCCACCCTTCTCGGGAGCGCCGCTCCGCGGATGGGAAAGCCCGCTTCCCTCACTATCGCAGCTCGCCCACCACCACCAGCCGATGGGTGTCCACCAGATAAGGATAACACGTGATCAGGGTCACCACCGGATCCCGGGTCGGAGCCATCACTTCGACCTGGGTCGGGAGCACGATCTGTTTCTGGACCACCACGTAGCGATAGGCCTGGCTTCCCGCGTAAACCCAGACCTCATCCCCCGGCCGGAGCTTCTCCAGATCGCGGAAGATCTCCCCGTAGATGTCGTTGTGGGCGGCCAGCACCATGTTCCCCCGCTCCCCCGGGTTCGCGGTGCCGGGCTGATGCCCGACCCCCTTCTTCAGCGCCTCCCAATCCGTCCCCGGAACGATGGGGGCGTCCACCCCGATGGCGGGGATCACGATCCGCGTGGGGCTGCGCGGGCCCGGCGTGATGGGGACCGGGGTGGGGAGCGCGGCGACCAGCGCCCGCAGGTGCTCCGGGATCTCCTCCGGGTTCGGCGCCGGCCCCCCGGGCGCCGTCGGCGGGCGATGCCCCCCTGGGAGGACCACCGCCTGGATCAGGGGGGTCGGGGAAGGAGTGCCCCGGAGGGCGGCCACCTCGGGCCGCATCCCCTGCATGGCCTGCCAGGAGGACAGCAACAAGGCCACCGCCCCCAGGACCGCCGCGATCTCGATCCCCAGCAGCAGGCGATCCCGCCAGGCGGACCAGGCCGGGCGGGGAAGGCGGATCCGAATCCGGAGGCGACGTTCCCCCCATTCCACCTCCGCACGGTAGGAAGGATCCGGAGGGAGAGTTGGAGGGGCCGCCGCGTCCGACACGGGGGGCGGCGCCTCATCGGTGGGAAGGCGCCCCTCGCGGATCCAGCGCTTCAGCCGGACCTCCCGGCGTTTGAGGGCCAGGGCCCGCTCCAGATCCTCCAGGCGCGGCTCCTTCGCCATGGGTGAGCTGGCTCCGATCTATCCTCGATCCAGCACCCGATCTTCCAACCGCATATAGCCCCGGATCAGATGGCCGAGGGCGAACCGGATGGGCTCCGGAGGCCAGGGGATCACCCGCCGGTTCACGAAGAAGAGATCCGTGAGCGCCGTCCGGCGCTCCAGGATCAGATCCCGCACGATCTGGCCGTTCATCGTGGTCAGGGCCACCCCATGGCCGATGCAGCCCAGCGCGTAGACCGCGCGGCGATCGCCGACGAATCCGATCGCCGGTGCCATGTCCACGGTCACCGAGACCGGCCCGCCCCAGCGATGCTCGATCCGCACCCCGCGGAGGGAGGGGAACACCTGGGGGATGTAGTCCTCCAGCTCCCGGAAGATCCGATCGTCCGCATCCCGGTCCATGCGGTCCCCGAAGGGGACCCCCACATCGCCCCCGCCCATCAGCAGCCGGTTATCCGGCGTCAAGCGGTAGTAATGCACCAAGTTGCGGGCGTCCTCGATCCCCTGCCGGTTCCGCCAGCCGATGGGCTCCAGCCGGTCGGGGGAGAGCGGCTCCGTCGCCACGATATAGGTGAACGCCGGGGCCTGCTTGCGCCGGAGGGGCGGGAGCAGATGGGAATACGCGTTCGTTGCGAACACGATCTTCCCCGCCCACACCATCCCCTGCGGGGTGCGCAGGAGGAATCCCTGGGGGCTGCGCTCCACAGATAAGACGGGGGTGCCCTCGTAGATCACGGCCCCCATGGCTTCAGCGGCCCGCTTCAGGCCCCGGACGTATTTCGCGGGGTTCAGAAGGGCGCAGCGGGGCTCCCACCACGCCCCGCGATACAAGGGGGAGTTCACCTGCTCCCGCACCGCCGCCGCGTCCAGCCACTGGATCCCGGTCAGCCCCAGGCGATGGGCGAGCTCGATCTCCTTCCGGATCCGCCGCACATAGGCAGGGGAAGTGGCCACCCGCAGGAACCCCGGCCGTTCGTAGTCGCAATCAATGCGAAAACGGGCCACCAGCTCCCCTACATAGTCCACAGCCCGCTCCATATAATGATGGGCCTCCGCGGCGGCCTGGCGGCCGAAGCGCAGGGTCGTCAGGGAGAGGGTGAGGCCGAAGAGGGTCATGGCGAACCCCGCGTTGCGCCCGCTGGCCCCATACCCGACGAACTCCTGCTCCAGCACCACCACCTTCAGGCCGGTTTCCGCCTCTTTCAGATGCAACGCCGCGGAGAGGCCCATGAAGCCCGCCCCCAGGATGGCGACGTCGGCGCGCTCCTCGCCGGCCAGCGGAGGGTTGGGTGTGTAAGGCCCAGCGGTCAGGAGCCAGAAGCTTTTCGATGCCATCCCGGGCCTCCCAAGGGGAACAAAGGGCCACGAGGGCGCTACGGCCGGACCGCGACCGCAAACACCTCTCGCTCGAAGAACCAACGGAAGGGCACCCAGCGGAAGGCGATGTGCCGCAGCACGCGGAAGACCTGTCCTTCCTGCCGTTGCTGGGGTGGGGTCGACAGCCAGACCTTCACCCGGCGGAACCCGGCCCGCCGCAACGCCCACCACAAGCCCAGTGGCCCCTGCTCGTTCACATGCACCGCCTCGTTGACCGGGACGTTCAGGGCGCGCGGGTTCGGGGGATAGAGGTGCCCCATGCCCTGAAGGGTGCGGACCAGGCGGACCAGTGGATACGCGTAGGCGTCATACCAACGGTTCGGGGCGGTGTGGATGACCAGCATCCCGCCCGGCTTCAGCACACGGTGGGCCTCCCGGAGGGCCAGGCGGAGCTCCCATGGGAAGAGATGCTCCACCACGTCGAACATCAGCACCCGGTCGAACACGGCGTCGGCGAAGGGAAGGAATTTGGCGTCGGCCTGGGCCAGGCCCGCTGGGGCCTGCAGATCCCCCGCCCGCCGCAGGAGGGCCGCCGAGAGCCGAACGGCCGCCTCCGCGTAGTCGATCCCAAACGCGGAGGCGCCCAGCCGGGCGCAGTGGCGGACGATCTCCCCACGCCCACAGCCCACGTCCAGCACCCGCATGCCGGGCCACACCGCCGCCACGGCGAAGGCGGCCTGAAGCCGCCGGGAGAGATGCTCCCCCTGCGTGCGGAGGAATTCCTCATACCCTTCGCACGCGGAGAGGAAATACTCCTCCCCATACAGCTGGGGGGGCAGCGAGGGCCGCTGCCCTGAATCCGGTTTTCGGATCAACCCGGTTTTCGCTCCTCACGAAGGGTGACAGGCGCTTGGGATCGGCAACGTTCATGGCCCGAAGGCATACTTCCCCGGAAACCATCTCCCAAGTGAATTTTCAAACCAGCTTGGTGCGAACACGGCTCGAATCACAAAGAATTATCCCTGTTCCGCGGATCGAGGGCAACCGGGGTCAGGGAGCGCCCGCCGGCGACCCGCCAGCCGGCAAAGGCGACCAGCCCCCAGCCGATCAGATACAGCCACCATGGGAACGCCGTGGGGCGAGCCCCGCCGATCGCCTCCAGCCCGCCGGGGAGGGCATGCAACGCGGGGGCCATCACTGTGTAGAGGGCGATCAACGCCCCCAGCACCCCGACCCCGGCGGACAGCCCATCGATCCCGATCGACCAACCCGCCTCGCTCCGGCGGGCCATACGGGCCCCGACGACCATCATGAGCGCGGCGGCCAGCACCGGGGCCCAGACCGGGCCCCACCACGGCAACGGGATCAGGAACAGGAGATCCCAATCCCAGGGGGAGGTCGGCCAGCCGATGAAGACCCACAGCCACAGGTAGTAAGCGATGTCCCAGAGCCCCCAAGCGTAAAGGAAGAGGCCCCAGCGGGCGGCGGAGGTACGGCCGGCCAGCGCGCCCACGGCGAAGAGCATCGCCAGGGTAGCAATCTCCCGCCCTAGCTCGATCGGGGTGAGCGGGTCCGGCCGTGTCGGCGCATCCCGCAACAAGTCGGTGATCCCATACAGGTGTCGTAGATACACCACCACCGCGCTTTCAACATAGGCCATCGCAACGGCGAAGAAGCTGATCCACAGCAGGCGCTCCTTCCATCCCGACATCCTACCCTCCCGTAGAACGATGATCTCCTCAATGGAGGCTCACGCCAAGCTCATGGCGTCCGCCCACGGCCCACCTCCTTGATGTGACGGAGCCCCTCCCAGATCGTTCGCGCGCATGCGTCCCAAGAGAAACGCCTCCGATTCGCATGGCCCCGGGCGATGAGCGCAGCGCGGAGCTCCGGATCCCGCTCCAGCCGGTGCAGGGCTTCCAACCACGGCTCCGGATCGTCGGGAGGAAGCCACAGCGCCCCCTCCCCCGCAACCTCCGGCAGGCTCCCATTGGGGCTACAGAGCACCGGCACCCCGCAGGCCTGGGCCTCCAGGACCGGGAAGCCGAACCCCTCATAGAGCGAAGGGAAGAGGAAGGCCTCCGCCCGGCTCAGCAGTGCCCCCCGACAAGAATCGTCCACATAACCGGTCAGGATCAGCCGGCCTTCCCACAGCGGATCCCGACGCAGGCGCTCGAAGGCCGGATCCGGCCACCCCGGTTTCCCGATGATCACCACCTGGCCCTCCCATCCCTCGCGGATCCGACGAGCGGCCACCCGCAAGAGCAGGCTGAAGTTCTTCCGCGGATGCACTGTCCCCACCGAGACCACATAAGGCGGCCGGATCCCGAAGCAGCGGAGGATCGGCTCGGCGTCCTCGGGAATCGGCGGGGGATCGTAGCCCGGATAGGCGACGATGATCTTGTCAGGGTTCACCCCGTAGAACCGGAGGAGATCCTCCCGCGTGGCGTGGGAGTCGACGAACACCACGCGGGCGACAGCGGCGCTCCAACGAGTGGAGAGGTCCAGGTAGAGCCGCTGCCGCGTCGGATGGGCCCAGGGGAAGTAACGGTAGCCGAGGTCGTGGATCGTGACCGCGCTCGGCGGATGGTAGAGCGGGATCACGTGGGAGGGGACGAAGAGGGCATCCGGGGGGTGGTGGATCATCTCCCACGAGAGGCGGAGGTGGGTCCACAAGCGAGGGAAGGGGATCACCCGATGCTCGACCCAGGGGGACGCGGGGAAAAGCGCCGGGGAGGGACGCTCCCGGAAATAGAGGCGGAGCCGCACCCCCTCTGCCTCCGCTAGGGGGATCAGCGCGCGGATCACCGCCCGGGCGTAGCGCTCCACCCCCGTGGGATGATCCACCGTGGTCCGGCTGGCGTCAATGCCCAGGACGCGGCCTGGGCGCGCCACTCGCTCAGGAGGAGCCCCCACAGGCGTTTTCCATCCGGCGGATTTTCTCCAGGCGGCGCGCATGGCGCCCCCCTTCGAAGGGCGTGTGCAGCCAGGCCTCCAGGATCTCGATCGCCAGCCCCGGCCCGACCACCCGCCCGCCCAGGCAGAGGATGTTGGCATCGTTGTGGGCGCGGCTCATCTTAGCCGAGTAGACGTCGGAGACCGCGGCGGCGCGAATGCCCGGCACCTTGTTGGCGGTGATCGCCATCCCGACGCCCGTGCCACAGATCAGCACCCCGTAATCCGCCTCCCCGCGGGCCACCGCCTCCGCCACTGCCCGCGCGTAATCCGGGTAATCCACCGAATCCGTCCCATGGGTCCCAAAATCCATTACCTCCACCCCCTGCTCTCGCAGGTGGGCGATCAGCACTTCCTTCAACGCATAACCGGCATGGTCGGCGCCGATCGCGATCCGCACAGTTCCCCTCCCTAAGGGAGCCGTCTGCTCCCCTTCCGACGGATGTCCCGGGCGACGTGCCCTACGCTCGGCTCGCTACTGCGTGACCGCCACCACCCGATCCAAACCGGCCGCGTCCTTCAGCAGCCGGACCACGGCGTGGGGGAAGGCAGACCGGGCCAGGTCGAGGACGGCCGCCCCCTGCCCGGCGCCGATCTCCAGGAACACCGCCCCCATCGGCCGGAGGTAGCGCGGCGCCTGGGCCAGGAAACGACGGATCACCGCCAGGCCATCGTCCCCCCCGTCCAATGCCAGGATCGGCTCATATTCCCGGATCGCGGGGTCCAGATCCCCCCATTCCGATCGGGCGACATACGGCAGGTTGGCGACCAGGAGATCCACCGGCTCGGGCAGCGGGGCGCACAGATCGCCGTGCAGGAACGCGAGGCGATGGGCCACGCCGTGGCGGAGGGCGTTCTCCCGCGCGACCGCCAGGGCCTCAGGGGAAAGGTCGGTCGCATAGCCCCGGCTGTTGGGCAGGTAGACCGCCAGGGCCACCGCGATGCACCCGGACCCGGTCCCGATGTCGGCGAAGGTGAGGGGGGCATACATCCGGTAGGCCCGGCTCCGGGCCCACTCCAGGGCTGCGTCCACCAGATGTTCGGTCTCCGGCCGGGGGATCAGGACCGCCGGGGTGACCTTGAAGGGCATCCCGTAGAACTCCCGCTCGCCGATCAGGTAGAACAACGGCTCCCCCTGGGCGGAGCGGGCCACCAGCTGGGCGAAGGCCTCCCACTCCGGATCGGTGAGGACGTGCTCGGGGTGGGCCAATAGGTAAGCCCGGGAGACCCCGAGCACGTGGGCCAGCAGGACCTCAGCGGCCAGCCGGGGCTGGGTGGCCCGCACCCGACGGGCCGCCCATGCGATCGCCTCCCGCACCGAGGGGGCATGCACCCCAACCGCCTGTGCCATCGGCGACGATCCCTCCTTCCCCGCGAAGGGGCATTCGCCCGGGATATCTTCCTCAGCATAGCGCGGGAATCCCAGGATGTCCACTGGCCGGATTTTGGGGTCGGCCGTGGGGCTCCATTAAACTGGATGAAGAGGCGACGCGGAGGTTTAGGGGATGATCCGAGGCACCACCCGACTGGTCGGCCTCCTGGGATGGCCGGTGGCCCACAGCCGGAGTCCGCAGATGCACAACGCTGCCTTCGCGGCCCTGGGCCTGGACTGGGCCTATGTGCCGTTGCCGGTGGCCCCCCCAGACTTAGAGGCGGCGGTCCGGGGATTACGGGCCATGGGCTTCGCCGGCGCCAACGTCACTGTCCCCCACAAGACCGCCGTGATCCCCTACCTGGACGAGATCTCCCCACTCGCCCGGGTGGTCGGCGCGGTGAACACCCTGCGGGTGGTCGAGGGGCGCTGGATCGGCGAGAACACAGATATAGAGGGGTTCCGCCGGGCCCTGGCGGAGACCGGGCTCGCCATCCGCGGGCAGGCGGTTGCCCTCCTGGGGGCAGGCGGGGCGGCGCGGGCCGTCCTGGCCGCCCTGGCGCAGGAGGAGGCGAAGGAGATCTTCCTGATCAACCGGAGCCCCGAGCGGGCCCGGCGGATGGTCGCCGAGCTGGGCGAGGCCCTTCCTGCCGCTGGCCTCCACCTGCCCCCTGTTCATCTCCTCCATCCGGAGGAGCCCCTGCCGGAAGGGGTGGCCCTGTTGATCAACGCCACCCCGGTCGGCATGGCCCCGGAGACCGAGGCCTCCCCGTGGCCGCCGGATCGTCCCTTCCCCTGGGGCCTGCAGGGGGTGATCGACCTGATCTACGAGCCACCGCGGACCCGGTTGATGGCCCTGGCCGAGCGCGCTGGGATCCCGGCGTTCAACGGCCTGGGGATGCTGCTGCACCAGGGCGCGTTGGCCTTCACCATGTGGACCGGCCAGCCAGCCCCGTTAGAGGTCATGCGGGCTGCGTTGCGCGGCGAGTAGGATCAATGGATTTCGACGCCCTAAAGAGATGGGAATAAAATAATCAGGATAAAAAGATCTGCCCCCTGGACCGACCCTCGTCTCCTGAGAGGGCAGGTCATCCCGTGGGATGGCCCCAGGGGGCATGTTCGAATCCTGGAAGGGGGAGCAAGATCGTTCGGATGATGCAATTTCAGATCACCGATGACTTGGAAGCGTTGTTGAACGTCTTGCCTCCAGACATCGCCCAGGCAGTCCGAGACCGTAACCGGAATGAGGCGTTGCTTGAGGTGGTGCTGGACCTGGGCCGATATCCGGAGGCTCGATATACCGATGGAGAGGAAACCCTCTGCCAGCGTGAGGTGACGGAAGCCGACCTGCAATACGTGGTCTCCCGCATCGGTGAGTTCGATGCGGACAACCGGGCGGGTATTCAGCGCACGCTGCATCGCATCAGCGCCATCCGGAACCGGCGTGGGAACATCATCGGCCTGACCTGCCGGGTGGGCCGTGCGGTCTATGGCACGATTGAGATCATTAAGGACATCATCCTGTCCGGGAAGAACATCCTCCTCCTGGGCCGCCCGGGCGTCGGCAAGACCACCATGCTCCGGGAGACTGCGCGTGTGCTGGCGGAGCGCAAGCGGGTCATCATCGTGGACACTTCCAACGAGATCGGGGGCGACGGAGACATCCCCCATCCGGCGGTGGGCCGCGCGCGCCGCATGCAGGTCCCCAAGCCCAGCCTCCAGCACGAGGTGATGATCGAGGCGGTGGAGAACCACATGCCCGAGGTCATCATCATCGATGAGATCGGCCGCGAGCTGGAGGCCCTCGCCGCCCGCACCATCGCCGAGCGCGGGGTGCAGCTGATCGCCACCGCCCACGGGAACACCCTGGAGAACCTCCTGATGAACCCCACCCTGTCGGACCTGGTGGGTGGGGTGGAGAGCGTGACCCTCTCCGACGAGGAGGCGCGGCGGCGCGGCACCCAGAAGACCGTCCTCGAGCGGCGCGCACCCCCGACGTTCGATGTGCTCATCGAGATCCAGGACCGGCAGCGGCTGCTGGTCCACCACGATGTGGCCGCCAGCGTGGACGCCCTCCTGCGCGGGCAGCAGCCGGACGTCGAGCTGCGCTATCGCGACGAGGGGGGGCGCCTCCACATCGAGAAGCCGAGGTTCCGCCGGGCGCTGATGATCGGGAAGTCCCCCCTCCCCTTCTGGCGCGGGGAGATCATCGCCACCACGCCGATCGCCTCGGGGGAGTCCCTGCCGGCTCCTCCCCACATCCCGCCGCCGCGCGCCTTAGATGAAGAGATCCTGGAAGCGGAAGGCCCGTGGGAAGTCTCGACGCCATCGGGCAACGGGCCGCGGCGCCCCTTGCGGGTATATCCCTTGGGGCTGGCGAGGAACCGCCTCCAGCGGGCGGCCAGCCTCTTCGGGGCCTCGATCCAGATGGTGGAGCAGATCGGGGAGGCCGACGTGGTGATCACCACCAAGGCCCATTACCGGCGCCACCCCCGCGCGCTCCAGGAGGCGGAAGGCCGGGGGATCCCGATCTACGTAGTCCGCTCGAACACCGTGACCCAGATTGAGAGCTGTCTGGCGGACATCCTGAACCTGGCGCCGGTGGAAGGGGGGGAGGAAGATCGCCTTGCCCAGGCCCTGGAGGAGGCGGAGGCGGCCATCCGGAAGATCCTCAACGGGGAGGCCCGCTATGTGGACCTCTCCCCGCAGAACGCTTACATCCGGCGTCAGCAGCATCTGCTGGCCCGCCAATACAACCTGATCTCCCACAGCTATGGGAAGGAGCCGAACCGCTACGTTCGCATCTACGCGGAGTGAGGGCATCCGCTTCAGTGGCGGAAATGGCGCCTTCCCGTGAAGGCCATGGCGATCCCCCGGCGGTCGGCGGCCTCGATCACGGCCGGGTCGCGGATGGAGCCCCCCGGCTGAACGACCGCCGTCACCCCCGCCTCCGCGGCGATCTCCACGCCATCCGGGAACGGGAAGAAGGCGTCGGAGGCCATCACGGCCCCCCGGGCGCGCTCCCCGGCCTTCCACACCGCGATCCGCACCGCGTCCACCCGGCTCATCTGCCCCGCGCCGATCCCCACGGTCTGCTCGTCCCGGGCCAGCACGATGGCGTTGGAGCGCACGTGGCGGACCACCCGCCAGGCGAACTGGAGGTCGCGCCATTCGGAGGCGGTCGGCGCGCGGCGGGTGACCACCTGCCAGGCGGCGGGATCCTCGTCCATCCGATCGGGGGTCTGGACCAGGAGCCCGCCGAGGGCGCTTCGGATCTCGAGGCGGGGAGCCTCATCGGGGTGCATCCGGATCACGCGGCATGCCTTCTTCTTCGCGAGCGGCCCCATCGCGTCCGGCCGGTAAGCGGGGGCGGCGATGACCTCCAGGAAGAGGGGACGGAGGGCCTCCGCGGTTTCCCCATCCACCTCGACGTTGAAGGCCACGATGCCGCCATACGCGCTCTCCGGGTCGCAGGCCAGCGCGCGCCGGAAGGCCTCCGCCGGGGTATCCGCAACGGCCGCGCCGCAAGGGTTGTTGTGCTTGACGATGACCGCGGCGGGCGCCGGGAGGTCCTGGACCGCCCGCCAGGCCGCCTCCAGATCCAGCAGATTGTTGTAGGAAAGCGGTTGGCCCTGAAGCCGTTCGAACGGGGGCGAGCGGAAGGGCTCCTGATAGAACGCCCCCGCCTGATGGGGGTTCTCGCCGTAGCGCAAGGGGAGAACGGGACGGGCGGAGAGGAGCAGCGCGTCCGGCAGCGCCTGGGCATCCTCCGGCTCCAGATAGCGGGCGATCATCGCATCATACCAAGCCGTCCGCCGGAAGGCGCGGGCCGCCAGGCGCCGGCGCAATTCCATGGGGACCTCCCCGTGGCGGCGCAGGGCCTCCAGCACGAGCGGGTAGTCCTCGGGGCGGCTGCACACCACGACGCGGGCGAAGTTCTTCGCGGCCGCCCGCAGCAGGGCCACCCCGCCGATGTCGATGGCCTCCACCGCCTCCTCGGTTCCCCCCCGTCGGGCCGCCTCCTCGAAGGCATAGAGGTTGACCGCGACCAGATCAATGGGCTTCCCCCCGATGGCGGCCACCTCCGCCCGATCCGCCTCAGTGGGCCGGGCCAGGATCCCCGCATGGACTTTCGGATGGAGGGTCTTCACGCGCCCGCCCAGGATCTCCGGGACGCCCGTCCATTCCTCCAGCGGGATCACCGGGATCCCCGCCTCGGCCAGCGCCCGGGCCGTCCCCCGCGTGGCGAGGATCCGCCAGCCCAGCTCGATTAGGCCGCGCGCGAAGTCCACGATCCCCGCGCGATCCGTCACGCTGAACAAGGCCCAGCGCTCCCCCATCCCCCTCACCCTCCCATTCGGTGCCGCATGGTTCGTCCATGCCCTTATGGCGCAAGGCTCGCCTCGACGGAGGTCCTCACGATCCTTTCATAAACTCCTCGATCGCCGCGCGGCTGATCCGGTAGGTGGCGCCGATCTTGCGGGCCTTCAGCTGGCCGGATTCGATGAGCTGGAGGACATCCTCGGGGGACACCTTCAGGTAGGCCGCGGCTTCCTCCACGGTCATCACCTCCGGCGCGGCAGGGGCGGCCGGCCGGGCCATCATCCCCTGGAACAGCTGGGTGAAGAACTGGGCCAGCCCGAACCCGGCCCCCGCCCCCACGCCGGCGGCCGCCAGCCCGCCCAGCTCCTGCTGCGCGGCCTCGCGCAACGCATCGGCCGCCTGCAGCTGCGCGTAAGTCTGCACATCCAGCAACCCCATCGCCCGCAGCTCCTCAATGGTGCGCGAGGAGGGCCGAAGGGACTGCAGGTAGAACGCCTTGAGGTCCAGCCCCAGGGCCCCGAAGTCCTCCTGGGCCTTCGCCCGCACCGCGGCGCCCAGCTCCTCGAAGAAAGCCGCCAGATCCACCACCGGCCGGTTGAAGTTCCCCACCGCATCGGCCAGTTTGCTCACCAGGATGCTGCGGAGGTAATCCTGAATGCGCTCGGTCTCGTAGAGGCGCTGGATTCCCACGATCTTATTCACGAACAGTTGAGGATCCCGCACCTGGATGGCGAAGGTCCCATGGCCCTGGAGCAGCACCACGCCCAGGCCCATGCCGGGGTTGCGGACCACAATGGGCTCAGGGGTCCCCCACTTGAGGTCCACGAACTCCCGCGTGGAGACGAAGTAGACCTCGGCGGTGAAGGGGGAACGGCCGCTGAAGAGGGGCCCCAGGAGGCTGATCAGGAGAGGGATGTTGGCGGTGGTGAGGGTATGCCGGCCCGGGCCGAACACATCCAGCGCCCGCCCATCCCGGAAGAAGACGGCGACCTGGCTCTCGCGCACGATCAGCTGGGAGCCCAGGCGGAAGTCCCCCGCCCCTTCCTCCGGGAACCGTCGGACGATCTCCCGACCCGTGTCGTCCGCCCATTCGATCACATCGAAGATCCGGGGCATCGGCACGCTCCTTTCTGGGGAGGGGGTCCTGCTTCTAGGGCCAAAGCGTCAACCGGGTTGGATCGGCCCCAGTTTAATGGAAAAACGATCGGAAGGCCACCAGGAAGCCGATCGCCACCACCGTCCGCCGCACCCAGATGCGGTCCAACCGACGGGCGATCGCGGAGGAGGCGTATCCCCCGGCCATCGCCCCGAGGGCCATCCACAGCACATCCCCCCAGAGCACCGCGCCGGAGCGGATAAAGTAGAGCGCGGCGATCCCGTTGATCGTAAAGGCCAGCACGTTCTTCAGCCCGTTCATCTGATGGATGTCCTCCAGGCCCATCAGCTCGAGGGCGGCCAGCATCAGGATGCCGATCCCGGCCCCGAAATAGCCGCCGTAGAACCCCACCAGGAGCTGGAAGACGATCAGGGCGGCCCACCGTCGAGCGGAGATGGGATCCGCCGGGCGCGGCAGCCCGCGCTGGAGGCGCGGGCCGATCGTCAGCAGAAGTGTGGCGAACAGCAGGAGATAGGGGACGATCCCGCGGAAGGTCTGTTCGGGCGTATGGAGCAACACGTAGGAGCCGAGCAGCCCGCCGAGGAGGGAAGGCCAGAGGAGGATCCGCAACCAGTGGCGGATCGTCCTCAGCTCCCGGCGGAACCCGAAGGCCCCGGCGATCGACCCCGGGAGGAGGGCCACGGTGTTAGTGGCGTTGGCCAGGATGGGCGGACGGCCCAGCCACAACAACGCAGGGAACGACACCAAGGTTCCGCCCCCCGCGATGGCGTTCATCGCGCCGGCGGCGAACCCCGCGATGAAAACGATGGGTGCGTCCCACATCGTGTCCCTCCGAATCGTGTGCATTGTTCGCATGGCGGAGCAGGGGGCGCTCTGCCCGGGCCCACGCATTTTATACTGCTCCGCTCGTAACCGAAAGCGCTCGGAGAAGCGATCACGGGATCACGGCGGGGCGGATGCGGGGCCACAGGTGGACGACGAAGGCGAGGACCCCCAGCGCCTCCAGCGCGGCCCCGATGGC
>FWWL01004313.1_pt1 | contig 22325 bp, 18 predicted proteins | sample 2228331 | NCBI WGS metagenome assembly FWWL01 (sample SAMEA103939775, study PRJEB20133) | metagenome | reverse complement strand
AACATATCCAGAAAACAGTTAGATACTACCTTTTAGTTGATAGTAACAATAAATACGAAGACATTTCTGTATTTTTAGAATATGTTCAAGTGAAAAAATCACTGCCACTGGAAAAAATTCATAATCCAGTGATATATAAGATTATAAAAACTGCAAACCGGGTTCGGAGACAGATTCACAAACTTAAAGGTTTACTTCGTTTTCGAGAAATAGAAGGGAGATACTTGTACGCTGAATTTGCCCCGGATTATGATGTCATTATTCCTCTGGCGATACATTTTTCTAATAGATTTCCTAATGAAAAAATCATACTTCACGATGTAAAACGACAAAAGGCATTATTTATTGAGGGAGGTAATTTATTTGAAATTATTTTTGAAAGTAAAATTCCTGAAAATACGAATCAAGAAAATCTTTTTCAACAACTATGGAAACAATACCACCAAAACATATCCATAAAAGAAAGAGAGAATAAAGAACTTCAGAGACAAAATCTCCCCCTTAAATTTCAAAAATGGCTGACTGAATTGAGTAGCAGTGATAATAATTTCATTTCCTTACAGTGTAAGACGAGAAATATACCTCCCTCAGAATAGTCCAAAATACAACATTATTTATGTTGTAGCAAAAGCCCAAAGTATTAAAATACACACTCAATTGATAAGTATGAAGACAATATCAGTAAGATAAATTTTAGAGGATTAATCTTATCAATCCATATAACCATAAAGAGGGAAAGAGCTGTCTTCTCTTACACGAATAGATTGGGAATTTTTATTAATGTCGCGGATTTCTACTTCGTAAGTCTGGTCGAAGGTATTGAAGCGCGAACGATAGGTATTATTGAAAGAACTGGATGTTCCTGTTATAGGACTTACTGAACTACCTCGCAGATTCATATTCCCTCCCGTTCCAAAAAAGGAACTATCTCCATACCACAGATTACTCTTTCCTTTGTCGTAATGTGTTATGTTATAACTGATTCGTGAGCCAGAAACAGAATAAGACCCATAAATACTTTCACCGTTGGTATTACGAAGATTAAAATTACCGCTATTCCCTGAGGAACTACGAATATCTCCATACCAACCGGACAGTGATAATCGTTTGGTTCCTTTAAATTCACCTCCCCGATAAAGTGCTTCTATTGAAGCAACGATAGTTGGGATTATAAAAGGGGTAGAGAACGAAGATTCTTCTTTCTCCCGTTTTTGGTAGGTATTAGAGGTATTAGAAGGAAGGGATTTTTCCTCAATGGGCTGATACGAGGTTTGTCGAGGAGAGGACATAGGATAATTAACATTTTCTGATGGTTTAGGATTATAGTAATAAGGTGTAATCAATCGTGGATAACTATATGGATTGGGAGAATAAAGAGGCTTTCCCATATATTGAAAAGCATCTTCCAGATAGGGATTATATAATGATTGCTCATCTATTCTTTTCCCACCGTATTGAGGTTGGTATGAATTTAATCTTCTTCCGCCCAATGTAAACTGGTCGTCGGATAATGTTTTTCCACCATATAAAGTTCCACTATTTTGATATTGTGCCTCAGAAAACAACTGGATGAAAAGTCCAACTAATATAAGAAAAAAACCGAATATCTTTTTATCAATAAAATAATCCATAATTTATACCTCCTTTTATATAACGAAACAATATACGGTTATATTTAATTTATCTCTTTTTCTAATTATATCTCTTTTTCTATTATAATCAAATTTTTATTTGCCATAAAGTTTTATAAAGAAATTAGAAACCTGGGTCAGGATTATTTGCTTCTTCTGGGGGAAGGATAGGCGATACTTCTGTATCGGAGGATGTTTCTGACACCTTTTCCGTTGGGACTTGAGCTTTTCTACCTTCTAAAGGTTCTATACTCAATTCTTCGGGGATTAGTTCTTCCTCAGGGGGTTTAGGAATATTATGATATGCAGGCGGAGATGTCCCTTCTATATAGGCTTCAATATAAGAACCTCCCAGTGTACCTGTAATACGGTTGATATTAAAAAACTGAACACCGGAAGGAACGATAAAATCACGAACGGGCAAATCTTTTTCCGCAACTAACATAAAATCTACCCAGATGGGACATGCAAGCCTACCTCCAGTATAGTTTATTCCTTTACCTAAACTGCGGTTATCTTTATACCCAACCCACACAACTGTTGTATAGTCCATAGTAAAACCGCAGAACCACGCATCCCTGCTATTATTAGTTGTTCCTGTTTTCCCTGCCACAGGTCTTTTCAAAGCACTTGCACGGTGTCCGGTCGGATAGTAACCCAGAGATGAATCAGGAATACAAACACCTTTTAGCATGTGCATGGTCACATAAGCAACTTTCGGGTCAACTACCTGCTCTTTCTGTTGATATAAACGATAGTCATAAAGGAGCAATCCTTCCGCATCTCTGATTTCTTTAATAAACACAGGATAATATTTCATCCCGTTATGTGCAAATACCGAGTAGGCGACGGTATGACTTAAAGCAGTTACCTCTACTGTTCCCAGACCTAATGTTAAACCTACAGCGTCACTTACAACTGTATTGAGTTCACATCGCTCAAAAAAAGGACGGACATAAGGTAAACCCAACATATCCACAATCCGGATGGACACGATATTTATAGATTTCTCTATGGCTACTCGCAGAGGTGTTGGACCTCTAAAACTTCCGTCAAAATTTTTTGGTGCCCAGACTCGTCCATTGGGCATAACCCGAATAAAAGGAGAATCATCTATGAGAGTGGAAGGGGTCATACCTGAGGCGATACCCGCCATCCAGATAAATGGTTTTACACTGGAACCAGGTTGGCGTTTTGCCTGAGTTGCAGTGTTATATTTTTCTTCTTCCCAGTTTCTTCCGCCTACTAATGCACGGACAAAACCTTCATAGCCGGGACGATTATCCAAACATACCAGAGCCCCTGACACAGGAATAAAATTTGCTGTTTCCAGTCGTGGTTTATCAAATTTACTCAGGTGTTCTTCTAATGTAATTTCTGCATGTTTCTGTAGTGGAAAATCCAATGTAGTATAGACATTCAATCCGCCTTCAAACACTTCATTAACCGAATATTTTGCCAGCAAAATTTTACGAATTTCTTCTACAAAATATGGCGCTTTTATGCGGTAAGGTTCGTAGACATCTATCCCTTCTTTTTTGAGTTGTTCCCTCTTTTGCGGAGTCATTACTTGCGACGCCAAATCTTCTGCAAGTGCATTCTGATATTCTTCTTCAGTAATAAAACCTTCATCTAACATTTGTTTCAAGACGATATTGCGTCGTTCAATCGCATTATTCAGGTGATTAATAGGTTCATTTACATTGGGGGCTCTTGTTAATCCCGCGAGAGTCGCTCCTTCGCCCAGTGTAAGGTCTTGAACGCTTTTACCAAAATATTGACGGGAAGCGGATTCCACACCATACGCATTAATTCCTAAAAATACCTGATTTAAATAAAGTTCTAATATTTCATCCTTCGTAAATTCTCGTTCTACCTGTAAAGCAACTATTGCCTCCCGTATTTTTCTCTTTATAGACCGTTCCTGTCCCACACCAAGTGTTTCCACATTCCGAACGACCTGCTGTGTTATCGTACTCCCTCCACGGAAGCGTCCAGTTCGTAATCCATACATAAAGGCACTAATAATAGCATCCGGACGGACTCCTTTGTGACTATAAAATAAAGCGTCTTCGGTCGCGATAAATGCTTTCTGAACATGAAGGGGTATTTGACTGAGTGGAACTAGTTGTCTATCTTCCACTGTGAATGTATGGAGCAATTCCCCCGTATCTGCATAGACTTTTGTTCCTGTTTTAGGGCGAAAGGTTTCTAAGGCGGAGATAACATTCTGGGCATCATCTAAAATCCACACGAATACTCCCAGTGCTGAACCCCACAGAGCTCCAACGATTAACATAAAAGTAAAAAATAACCACGCACATCCGCGTCTGGGCAGAATTGTATATTCCATTCTCAAATCCTATGATTTCATACTCTTACCAGTTGTAATTTGCTAATTATAAATGAAGTAAACTTCCCTAAAATAACTCCAAACAATGAACCTATAAAATTCGCCACCACATCCAGCCAGTCAAATGACCGTGTAGGAACAAATATTTGACACACTTCTAAAAAGAATCCGTACAATGTTGATATAAAAATAGACATAGATACAATTGTTATTGACAAATACTCCTTTTCACTCCTTATCATTCCTAACGCAAGAATACCTGATAAGATAGCATACAATCCTATGTGTAATACTTTATCCTGATAAGGAAACTTATCAGGGATTTCTTCAGTTATGGGCTGAATGGATAGCCAGAAAACGAAAAAAGCATATACAATTACAATAATTAAATACTTTTTGCCCAAAATTAGTTCCCCTTCATTTCTATGAGAACATTCGCTTCTGATGTTTCTTTTGTATTACCTTCTATTGGTTGGCTAAACCCTGAGGAAAAATTACTACCCTGCTGAATAGAGGTGTTTTGAAAATTTGTAATGCCCGAAGTAGTGTCTTCTCTCCCCTCTTTAATTTTAAATGTTGGCATAAAACGGTCGGGAAGAATAGTCATTACTGCTGGATAGCCTTCGTCAATAGGTGCCCTAATCACAGGTGCCTCCCGCACTGACAAGTAACCTGTTTCATCCATAAAAAAAGTTAGAGTTACGTCTCTGCCGCCGGAAAGCATATCCGCAAGAAGTAAATAAACATCATTGGTGAAAAATTGACGAATTCTTAATAGGTCACTTATCATTTGAAGTGTCTTTTCTGTATTTAATATCCATAAATAAGAAGAGAGGGGCAGAAGTTCATCCGGATTATTGAAATATACTTCAGGAGGAACTGTTGGGCGTGTATAGTTATAGTTTCGTGTTCTTGCATTCATAAGCAGTGTATTGCGTCGGAATAACAACTCCGGACGAAGGTGGAATTGAACAAATTGTATAGCACGTATAATCTGCACTGCGGTCTGCATTGAGAATTCCGGTGCTATTTGGTTTCCATATCTCGCTGGAAATTCCATCGGATTGCTCATCACTTCCATTGGCAGGAAAGAGAGGTCAGTAACAATTCCATATTGCGGGGGGATATATAATCGGGTAGCAGAAATTCCTATCCTCTCCGGAAAGAGTATCATTCGAATATTATGCAACCTTGGTGGAAAACAGGAAAAAATACTTCGCAGACTATGATAATGAGATTCAGTTAGAATTCCGCCGTCAAAGATAAAAATATAGAAGTCATTGTAAAAACTTTTCATAGGCTCAGGTAGTTGAACTACACCTGTCAGTTTATTAGCGGGTAGATAGGCAGATAAGGTGATACAAAGATAAATGATGGTCTCGTATGCTTGAGATAAATTAATTGTATCAGGTGTATTTCCTGTGATGTTTAATTGCTGTGTCAAGGCGTTCCATAATTTCTCTAACGGTATCGGTTTTTTCTTTAAGTCTTCTTCTATAATTTCTGCAATTTGTATTATTTGTGACTCTTTCAAACTTTCCAGATTTTTGAGTAAAAATTGTGACGATAACACAATTGAAAATGGGTTCGGTGGCGTTTTCTGGACTTCTTTTATCAAAGATTGGATACCAAATACTGTGGCATACATAAAAAGGTCACTTTGAAATTCAGGTGTCTGCCTGAGGATGGTATCCCACAACTGAAGATAAATAGGATTAAATGAATTCTCCTCAAAATAAATGGCAGTTTGTTTTTTCCATGTACTTAATGTAACCTCCTTTGCCACCAGTTTATCCCTCAATGTTTGCCAGTATGTTTCCCATTCCAGAGAATTCGGGTCGGGTGGTGGAAGGAGAACAGAGAGAAAATTTGAATTAAGATTAGTAGGGGAAGGTATAGAGTTTACATTCTCTGCGAACCCTATCTGGATAATAAAAATAAGACTGACAAAGTAGATATAGCATTTGATTTTATTTGATATGTGCCTCATTTTTCTTTCCCCTTTGGTTATGGAACTGTATATAAATAAGTATTTCCGCTACCAAATATAGTAGAGAAACTATTTAATATTTTGGGTTTTTCCTGTGATATTTCTCTTTCATAAGGTCCCCATATAACATATTTTATATGGTATTTCTTCAGTATATCTTCCTGTGATATTTGGTTCTTTGCATCTCCATAAAAACGATATACATCCTCTGTTTTTTTGACATAATCTTTTGTAAGCATGAAATGCCCTGTAACTGTTCGGCAGGGAGTAAAAGCAAATATAAATTGCGATGTCTTTGGAGAGGCAAGGACAACATCGCCTTCTTTACCGTTCTTGCTCAAATAATCCAGGGTAGAGTAGGAATCTTTAGATAAAAAATAAGCCCACTGCGGATGTCCATGTTTCAAATTATGAAACATAAAGTAATATATCAACACAGACGAAGGTATGGAGAAAAGAATAACCAACAATGCTAATAGAGACTTTCTCAAAAATACCCACGACAAATACTGGAAAATTACATTTTCTTTTTTGTGCCCTGAGAAGAAATCACTTAACCATTGATAAGGTCCTATCATTGTTGAAATAGGCGGGACAATGAAGAAAGCGTATAAACCTGATTCCTGTCCAGGCTTCCAGTAAGGATATAAATTACAAATTCCCCATGCAACCATAATCCAGGTAAACACAATTAGGAAACTAATTCTTTCCTTACATTTTCTCACAAGATAAACAAAAAATGCCATACATATTAGCCAAGTCCAGCCTATCCCTGCAATATATTCAATTAAAAATCCTGGTTTCCCCATAAATTGATGGTTTTGTGACCAGCCAGACATTCCTAATGGGTCCATAAAGGACATCCATAAATAATAGATAATTGCAGGGAAGTGAATTATCGCGGGTATGAGAGATAAATAGAACCATCTCCATTCCCATTTTTTTTGAATCAGGCAAAACAGGAAAGGGATTAATAGAAACATTATGTATGATTCAGGTATTAAATAGGGACGCATTAATGAATGGAGTAATGCCATCGCTCCTGAAAGAATAAAATATTTTAATTTTCCTGTTTGAAATCCGCGTACGAGAAAAGCATACATCAACACTGCAAGTGCTATCGCACGAATGAAATGTGGCTTACATATAAGATAACTAAAAATCTGAATACCTTCCACATCCCAGGATAAAGGTAACGAAAGATGTAAATACCTATTCATACCCCAAATTAACCAGCCAAAACCCGACCCGAAGGTAATTAACAATAAAGTAAATCGCCGTAAGTTTAATTCATCAATTACTATGGCGATTAAATAATACACCCCTATCAAAAAAAATAATACAGATAAACACCTCTCAATATGAAAAAATTGTATCACTGAAAGGTTTATCAGTCGTGCTGTTCTTCCTAATATCCACCATTCCAAATTAAAGAAGGAACCACTGGATGTCTCCGGTGTGCACTGATTGGTCAACCACCATTTTCCTTCCCATGCCTGACGCTGAAACATAATATAGCCAAATGAACCCGGCGTCCCTCTACCTACCATTCCCATAAAAACTCTATTCCCATCTTCAAGTGATTTGCCGTACAAATATGGAATAGAGCCAATAATGCAAACAAATATACTCAACAAAACAGGGAATAAAAATTCCCTGAAATGAATATGGGGACAAAAAGTGAAATCCTGTGGAGGTTTTTCTATCTCGGATAAAAGTGGTGCATTTCCCATTAAAAATAGCCTCCACTGGTTATTTTTTCCTGTTCCTCAGGGGATATAGCGTTTTGTTGTTCTGTTTGAGATGGAGGTGGATTTAGTTCCAATTTTTCCTTATCTGTCTTCATCGGAGGGCGAGAAGAACACCATTTCTCCCATTCTTTTCTGAAATATTCCCACATCTCTTTGTGCTGAGACCTGTCTGCAAATTGTTTAGGGTATCCTTTATCATCAGGGATTAACAATTCTTCTAACTCCGGTTCGGCACAGAAAGAACGGGGTTTCCGAATCTCTTGCAGATATTCTTCACGCAACTGTCTTTGTTTTTGAGCGTATTCTGAACACTGTTCCCAGGTGAGCCATTGTTGCCAATTCAAATACTGCCAGCCATTTTTTATTAGTGAACGACCAATCGTGCGTGAGGGAAGATAAAGTTCGGAGTATATAATTCTATCGGGACGGAATTCTTTTTTCTCCCCTTTATACCAATCAAGTATGGGTAAGCTAATACCGTCCAAATTATTATCGTTATATGTAATATTTATAAAACTTAATATAGTTGGGAACATATCTACTAAGGACACTTCTGTCTCTATTCTATACATTTGTATAGTTATATTAGGAGCATTGACAATTAGAGGAACATGGATGGATTCCGGATATAATCGCCATGCATGTTCCACAAAGCCGTGGTCAAGAAATTCCTCACCATGGTCCGCGGTAATAATCCATAAAGAATCTTTTCCCTGTCGTAGTTTCTTTACGCTATTATAAAGTGTTTTGAGGCAGTCATCGGTTAAAGCAATTTCTGCATCATACCGTAGCACTATGTCTTCAAAACGAACATCTCCCGGACCAAATCCCTGTTGAACTAACTCGGGAAGATGGAACCGAACTTCATCATACATACGGAGTGGATGTGGGTAAATTTTATCTGCAAAACGGAGATAATACGACGGTGGCGGGTCATAAGGTTCGTGTGGGTCATAGATATGAACATATAAAAATACAGGATTGTTTATATCTAATGAATTTACATATTTTAAAATCTCTTCAACCAGTTTCACACCATTCCCACTCTGTCCAAACTCTTTTGTAAGTTGCTTAACATAATCAAACCCTTTGCCGAACATATATTCTTCCAAAGCAGGATGGTCAGTGAAAAGGAGTGTGGTGTAGCCATTATTTTTAAGTACTTCGGGTAATGTCTGGATATTGGGGTCTATCTGTGCTTTCCAGCCTGTGCTCCAGGGAGTTGATGATGGGTAGCGTCCCATTAAGATAGAACTTACGCTTTCACAGGTATAAGAAGAAGTGGAAAATGCTTTTTCAAATATTAAACTTTGTTTTGCAATTGAATCAATAAAAGGACTCGTATCCCGTTGATAGCCATATATACCTAAATGGTCTGCCCGAAGTGCATCTATGACAACGAAAAATATATCGGGATGATTCGATTTATTATCTTGCTGAGGTGGAGGATTATTATTTTCAGCGCAACTCTGGACAAAAATAAAAATAACTAAAACAAATACTGGGAATAGAATCTTTTTCTTATACCTAACCATTCATTATCCTGAATATTTTTTATTTTGACTTTTATATAAGTATACAAAAATCGGAAGGTGTAGGTTAACAAAATGAATGAATATCCAAAAACTTATGCACGATAAAGAGAACGCCCTATTCCCATTGCTTCACGAACGGATTCAACCGTTTCTAATGCTACAGGTGTAACTTTTTGGGCATTCGCACGAAGAAAGGATTCTACATATTCCTGATTATTATCCGGGTGGTTAAATTTTTCAATAATAGGAGCATTAAACTCCGATACCAGACGGGCAACTTCTTGTTTCAATTTCCCATAAAACTTTTCACCACGACGATATTTTTGTACAAAGTCCAAGTAAAGTTCTTCCGGTGCTAATAAGGAGAGTAATCTATATAAAACACCTACACCTGGGGGCATGTGTGGAATAATAGCATCTGGCTCATTACTTTCCACAGGCAAAGGCAGAGGGTCAGTAGAAGTTTCTACCGCACGAATTTTTTTAAGCACTGTTTCCGGGTCGTCTAACAAATCCAGTGTATTATGCTCACTCTTTCCCATCTTTGAGGAGCCATCCAATCCGGGCAAGCGAAGTGCTTCTCTTCCGACAGCCTGAGGGACATGGAGCGTTTCACCGAAACGGCTGTTAAACCTCTGAGCAATATCAATTGCCATTTCCACATGTTGACGCTGGTCATCACCCACAGGCACTTTATCTGCACGAACAATCAATATATCCGCTGCCATTAACACAGGGTAGCCCAATAAACCATACGAAAGAGGATTCCCATCTATTTTAGCGTCTTCCTGTAATTTGGAAAGTTTATCTTTATATGTGGTTCCTCGCTCTAAAAATCCGATATTTGTAATCATTCCTAAAAGGAGAGTGAGTTCTGCTGTGCATGGCAAATCGCTTTGGCGGTAAATTATGGATTTATCTGGGTCTAAACCACACGCAACATAAGTTCTGAGCATATCAATAGTATTCTGATATATATTCTCGCGTGTGGTTATAGTCGTCAAGGCGTGGTAATCTGCAACGAAGTAATAACAAATAGCAGAACCTGATTCTTGAAGTTTTAAGAAGTGTTTAATCGCACCAAAATAATTTCCGTAGTGCAATCTACCTGTAGGACGAATACCTGATAAAATCACTTCTTTTTTAGATGACGATTCTGCCATAAATAAATCCTCTCTTTGAATATATTGGAGTTATTGTTTGGAGAAAAGAAAATTTAAGAATGGATATAGTATATAACAAATTGAGTGCTACACTCTACTTATCAGGTAATTTGTGAAGTTGAAAAGTTAGGAGTTACAGCCCACTGTGTAGCGTTACTGACAAGAATTTAGGCAATTGTTAAAAATTGGGGGTATATGGGCAATTTGCATTTTGATTTTGGTATTTGATAAATATTAGAATATACTATATAACGAACGGTAGGTAAAACATTAAAGTAAAAATAATTATAAAAAATTAAACCCAAAACCTATTGGAGGATTGCAGTATGGCAGAAGAAAAAAAATCAATTAGTTCACTGATGGTAGAAAAAAGAACCTTCCCACCATCAGAAGAAGTCCGGAAAAGAGCTCACATCAAATCTTACGAAGAGTATTATCAGATGTGGAAGCGGTCTATTGATGACTGCGAGAATTTCTGGTTAGAACAGGCTGAAACCTTAACCTGGTTCAAAAAACCCACCAAAGCATTGGAATACACTTGGGACACAGAAGCAAGGATTATCCGTCATACCTGGTTCGCAGATGGGGAACTGAATGTTTCCTACAATTGCCTTGACCGACACCTTAACACGCCTATCGCAAAGAAAACCGCCATCATCTGGCAGGGTGAACCAGAAGACGATGTAAAGAAAATCACTTATGAAGAACTTCACAAGGAAGTTTGCAAATTTGCGAATGTACTGAAATCATTAGGTGTAAAGAAAGGCGACCGTGTATGTATTTACCTTCCTATGATAGTTGAATTGCCCATAGTTATGCTGGCTTGTGCTCGTATTGGCGCAATTCACTCAGTTGTATTCGGCGGTTTCAGTGCAGAATCGCTTCGCGACCGTATAAATGACTCTGCATGCAAAATTCTTATCACTTCCAATACTTCTCTGCGTTCAGGAAAATCCATCCACTTGAAGGAAATTGCGGACAATGCATTGAAAGAAGCCCCCTCTATTGAAAAATGCATTGTAGTAAAGAGAAACAATGACCCGTGTCCTATGACAGAAGGCAGAGATTTGTGGTATGACGAATTGATGGCAAAGGCTTCCGATGTATGTGAACCTGAGGTAATGAATGCGGAAGATTATCTATTTATCCTCTACACATCAGGTTCTACTGGCAAGCCGAAGGGAGTGGTTCATAGCACAGCAGGATATTTACTTCATGTTTCACTGTCTCACAAATATATTTTTGACATTCACGATGACGATATTTATTGGTGCACAGCAGATATTGGTTGGGTAACAGGACATAGTTATATAGTCTACGGTCCACTTTGCAATGGTGCAACTACCGTCATGTTTGAAGGTGTTCCTACCTATCCAGACGCCGGGCGGTTCTGGCACATCGTAGACAAATTCAAGTGCACAGTTCTTTATACAGCCCCAACGGCTATCCGCACCCTAATCCAGAAGGGAGATGAATGGCCTGCCAAATATGACCTTAGTTCACTTCGCGTATTAGGTTCTGTAGGTGAACCCATTAACCCAGAAGCATGGATATGGTATTATGAAAAGATTGGTAGAGGGCGGTGCCCAATAGTAGATACCTGGTGGCAAACAGAAACAGGCGGTATCCTCATTACACCACTTCCAGGCGCTCATACATTAAAACCAGGAAGTGCTTGCAGACCATTCTTTGGAGTTGACCCTGTCATCCTCAGAGATGATGGAACGGAAGTAGATGCAAATGAAGGTGGAAAACTTTGTATTCGTAGACCATGGCCAGGAATGATGAGAACAACATGGGGCGACCATGACAGATTTATTGATACTTATTTCACAATGTATAAGAACCTATACTTCACTGGGGACGGTTGCAGACGTGATGAAGATGGTGATTATTGGTTAATGGGTCGTATTGACGATGTGGTCAATGTATCGGGTCACCGTATCGGAACCGCAGAAGTGGAAAGTGCACTGGTATCACATGAGAAGGTGGCAGAAGCGGCTGTTGCTCCTATGCCACATCCGATTAAAGGACAGGCCTTGTATGCTTATGTCACACTGGTAGCAGGTGTTGAAGAAAGCGAAGAGTTGAGAAAAGAATTGGTTATGCATGTCCGCAAAGAAATTGGACCTATTGCGGCACCGGATGTGATTCAATTTGCTCGTGCATTACCGAAGACTCGTTCGGGTAAGATTATGCGTAGAATTCTTCGTAAAATCGCAGAAAATGACCTTAGCAATTTAGGTGATACAACAACTCTGGCTGACCCGTCTGTCGTAGAAGAACTCGTGCAAGGAAGGAAAGCCTTGCTTAAAGACTAATATGTATACTTTCGGTTAGAAACAGATAGAGCCGTGAATGTCACCCATACATTTACGGCTCTATTTAATTAAAAACTTTTAGGAGGGTAATTATATGAGTGAACAAACAAAACAAAATAGATGGATTGTCGTAATTGGAGCATTGATTGTCCAGGTAAGTTTAGGTGCTGTTTATATATGGAGTGTATTCCAGACGCCTTTGAAAGCGGCGTTTCCTTCCTGGACAGAAACACAAGTGACTTATCCTTCTCAGATTGTTCTCGCCGCATTCGCTTTAGCGGTAATAATTGGTGGAAGGATTCAGGACAAATTGGGACCGCGTATCGTAGGAATTGCAGGTGGAATTATTTTAGGGATAGGGCTTATTCTTGCGAAGTTTACAGAAAACTTCACTTCTTCTCCTGATATGGCACTATACTGGCTCATCTTTACTTTTTCAGTCTTAGGTGGATTGGGAATTGGTTTTGCGTATGTTTGCCCTATTGCTACCTGTGTAAAGTGGTTCCCTGACATGCGGGGACTTATCACAGGGTTAGCAGTAGCAGGATTCGGTGCAGGCGCCTTTTTCTTCGCACCATTAGCGAAGGCGTTGATTACGGGTGGTGCTTATGAAATTATGACTGTGAAACTCTTCACTTTACCACAGGTAGGTGTATTCAATACTTTCTTAACACTTGGGGTCATTTTCCTTGTGGCTGTCGTTTTCGGTTCGTCCCTACTAAAAAATCCACCTGCAGGGTATAAACCTGCTGGATGGAACCCGCCTCAACCTGCCGGCGGAGCTGGAAGTCGTGCTGATTACACTCCAACAGAGATGTTAGCAACTCCTGCATTCTGGCTATTATGGATTACCTATCTTGCTGGTTGTGCAGCAGGATTACAGGTCATTATGAAAGCATCGCCGATATGGCAATCGTTTAGTATATCTGCAATAACTACAAGACCTGTTCCGGAGGATGTTTTTAATAGTATTGTATCCAAAGGTGCTATGGCTGTTTCCTTAATTGCTATATTTAACGCAGTGGGTAGAATCTTCTGGGGGAAGGTCTCGGATAACATCGGCAGAAAAGCGACTCTGGTAATTATGTTTATACTTTGTGGTATAGCAATGCTATTGTTAAATAGTTTGCGAGTATATCCATTATACATTTTAGGGATTGGCGTCGTAGGGTTATGTTTTGGCGGTTTCCTTGCTCTGTACCCTGCTGTGGTTACGGATTATTATGGGACAAAAAATGTCGGCATTAACTATGGTCTAATGTTTACTGCTTATGGAGTCGGTGGACTTGCAGGACCCTATCTTGCTGCAAAACTGATGGCTGTTGCGGAAAAAGTTCCTTATCTGGTCACAGAAAAAGGACAACAAATTACAAAGGAATTTGCGTTGGGTAGTTATAGCACTGCCTTTATAGTTTGTGGAATTGCCTGTCTTGTGGCAGGAGCACTTATTCTGGTTATCCAACCTCCAAAAGCAGTGAAGAGTTAAAGAAATAGTATTCCTAAAAGAGAATTTTTCGGCAGAGAAATTGGATTCATTTCTCTGCCGATTTTTTTATATCAGAATCTTGTGTTCTCTTTACGGCTTCTTCAAGGATTATAAATACAGTAATGGAAAAACTTAAATATACCTGTCCGATAGGATAAGAAAGTCGTGGAAACGCAAGGGACATAACTACGACCTGAGCAACCAGGGCACACCAATATCCAATCCAGAATCCTTTATCTTCTCCTGCATATTTAGTTATTGCAATGTATCCTCCTCTTAACAAAATACCTGCTAAAGCCATTGCTATGATGCTAAAGCCTATGATACCTCCTTTGAATAACCAGTATACCCACAAATTATGAAGTGTCTGATAAGTTGCAAGTGCATATAAATCCTGCCAGAAATTGGAAGCCAGACCTAATCCTTCAAATTGACTACCCATCCCTTTTCCAATTAATGGGGATTCCATAAAGTTTTCAAGTGCCCCTGTAATTTCCACCAATCTTGCTTGAAGAGAAATCCCCAATTTAGAATTTGTCCAGGATAGAATCTCCAGATGAAACAGTAGAACCAATGTAAAGAAAACGACTGTTACTCCCAAAATAAAAAGGATAAAAGCGAGGGGACGAAGTCGAGACGGTAGATATACAATTACCACAAGGACGCATGCAAAGAAAACACATACCAAAGCAGTTTTCATCATTAAAATTAACAGAGGCGGAACAAAGAAAAGAAACATACATAGAGATTGGATTTTCTTCTTCTTATCTTTATAGTAAAAAAATTGATTTAAAAATATGACAAAGAATATTTCAAAAAACATATGCCCATTCAAACGAACCTCCTGTAATCGGAATGGTCCTATCTTGGCTGGAACAAATTCTCCCATAAAATTCTGGAAGCGGAGTATGCTACCTGTAAATAGCACATAAACGAAAATTGCACAGGTCGCAAGGGCTAATAGAATTGTTACAACAAAAATAACATCTATCGTTTTCTTTAATGATTTAACAGAATCCCACGCATACGGGAACACAAATGCAGATAAGAAGAAAAAAGGAAAACGAGTCTCCGCAACTATGCGTTGCCAGTGATAGCCGGATAAAAAGCCCACTGTGGCAATGTAAATAAAGAAAAACAAATATAAAAGGGCAAAATATTGAAATACACTCCACCGCCAGTGTATTCGCTTGATTGCAAAATTCACAAAGAAATTGCCAAGAAGCATAAACATCATAATCTCGCGGGGATGTATTTCCATTCCTGCAATGGGGAATACGCGAACAGAAATATAGTAATGATTCAGAATCATAAAGATGAGGAAGATAGTGGCGGAGTAATTTAAGGGTAGCAAGAGGTATAAAACGCCAAAGGGCAGGGCTAATGCAAAGAGAGATATGTAAAGAAAAGGTAGTTTTATTATGAAAAGTAAAGCAATTAATCCAAAACTATATAATAAAGTAATCAGGAAGGCAATAACTGGAATACTTATGGGAAATGTATTTTGAATTTGTTGAGACAATACTTTCTGCACGATGGTTTCCGTTTTTATAATAACTTACAATAAATGAGAGATAAATTTCTACCTGGACAACTAACTTGCAAGTCCTTTTTCGTGCTCTTCCGCTAATTGTTCTATAAATTCGGGTTCTAATTTTGGGAATAAAACTTTCGGAGGATTAAGGGGATGTCCCGCTGGCAATGGATTGGTAATTTCCTGCCAGATGTCATCTCCCCCTTCGGGACCCTGCTGTTTTATTTCAAAGTTTATAATGGAGCAAAGTTCGGCACTTCCATCTGGAACAAATGGAGTCATCAAAATAGCAAGGGCTTTTACCACCTGGGCACAAACATACAGGGTTGTTGCTGTGCGTTCTACATCCGTTTTACGCGTTGCCCAGGGTTGTTTGGAATCAAAATATACATTGGCTTTCCGTGCAAGGTCTACCCAGCGTTCTAATGCCAGTCGGAATCGGAAAGTTTCTAAACTCTCCGCCACCCCTTCTTTAGCCAAGGCAATATTGGCAATCATCGTATTATCTGCGTCGTCCATAGTGCCCGGTGTAGGCACTTTCCCATCAAAGTTTTTCATTATCATGGTGAGTGTCCTGTGGATAAAGTTTCCAACAATATCACACAGTTCACCGTTGTAATGGTTGCGAAATTCATCCCAGTCAAAATCGGAATCTTTATTTTCTGGCATGATGGAGCAAATATAATAGCGGATGGAGTTAGTCCCCAATTTATCTATAGCCCAACTTACGCGAATCATGTTCCCTTTGGACTTAGAACCTTTTTCTGACTTTCCCGTTTTCCGATTGAATATATTTAGATACTCGTTCCCAACTACATTATCCGCTAAGATATAATCTCCCTGTCCCATTAGCATAGCGGGGAAAATAACCGCGTGGAAAGGAATATTGTCTTTCCCTATGAAATGTATCAATCTCGTATCTTTATTTTTCCACCAATCTTCCCAGGCACACGGGTCATTATACCTGTCAATTCCCCATTGGCGAGTATTGGTAACATATCCAATAGGTGCATCAAACCATACATAGATTCGCTTATTTTTTGCTTCTGGATGGTCTAATGGTATAGGAATTCCCCAGTCGGTATCGCGTGTAATACAACGGGGTCGCAAATCATTTACCCAACTCAAGGCAATTCCCCGAACATTGCCTCTCCACTCAGGGTGTGACTCTATCCACCGGTAGAGTTCTTCTTTAAATTTAGGCAGGTCAAGAAACCAGTGCAATGATGGTTTCAAAACAGGTGTAGAATTGTCTCCTGGGATATTGGCACGGGGATTTACCAATTCTCTTGCGGTATACTGAGCACCACATTTTTCACATTCGTCCCCGTTAGCATCCTCATAGCCACACTTAGGACACTGCCCTTTGACATAACGGTCGGGTAAAAACCGATTTGTTTTTGTGGAATACCAGAGTTCCATTTCACGAGGGAAGATATATTGCTTTTCATAGAGTTTAGTAAAGAAAGATTGGGTTGTATCAATGTGCAAATCCCATGAAGTTCTCCCATAAATATCGTAGGAAATACCCAATCTACGGAAGGCTTCTGCATTTGCATTATGATAGCGGTCTATTACATCTCTCGGAGTGGTCCCCTCTTTCAGTGCAGTTAGCGTAATAGGGACACCGTATTCATCGGAACCCCCTATATACAAAACTTTTTGTCCACGAAGTCGCTGGTAGCGAACATATATATCCGCAGGGAGATATGCTCCCGCTATATGTCCCAGATGTATATGCCCATTCGCATACGGTAAAGCACTGGTAACCAGAATTTTTTTATAACTCATTTGTTATCTCTTCCTCAAAACCATATCTTATGTAGGATGTATATAAAATTTTATGTGAAAAATACCTAAAAATATCCACTTATTAGAATAACGAAGTTAAATATTGATAACTCTTTTTTACGCTATCCAATGGATTCTTCTCAAAATCGGTATCCTGTTCTATAATCCATTCACCTGTATTCATAGATAGGATTTGTTGCAATACATTTTTCCAATTGATTTTGCCGTTATTCCCTAATTCTGTAAATGTTACCGGGTCAGGGGAACGAACATCTTTCAGATGGAACAAGTTGATGCGGGGATTATATCGTCTGGCAATCAGGAACGGGTCTTCTCGCGTTGCAACATAAGCCCATCCCAAATCCAATTGGAGGTAAACATGCTGTGTTTGCGAAATCAATTTATCCAGCAAATAGACATTTCCACTCGTAGCAAGTTCATGTGCATGATTATGATATGACAATGTTATCCCCTGCTGTTCTGCCTGTATTCCAATTTGTTCCAATTCATCAAGAACCTGATTAAGAGTCGGCTCATCCTGCCATATTTGAGGGTCAATCCAGGGAACAACCATCTTATTGATTCCTGAATCTTTTACCTCATTGATAAAACTTTGTGGATTTTGGCGAAGGAGTAAGAAATCTACATGCGTGCTGATAGGCTTTAGATTAAATTGTTTTAATCTCTGGGTAAATTCTGGGATTGTTAAGGTTCCGGTATCAGCAATTTCTACATACTGAAAACCTATCTCGGCTATTTGTTGGAGGGTAGAGTCAAAATCTTTAGCCAACTCATCCCGAACGGTGTAAAGTTGAAGGGCTATTTTAGGGATTTGAATATCTGTTGGATTCATAGTCTTTGTCTTTTTTATGCTGGAATATGTTTTTTAAGGAAGTTGTAACTTTCTGCAACCTCTTCAAATATATCTCCCCGGAAGGAATCCTGCTCATAGATATACCATTCTACCTGAGCCTCTTTTGCACTGGGGAGTATCTCATCCCAATTCAATTCACCCTTCCCCAGAGGGACAAAGATATGCTTTTTCCCTACAAGTTTTTTCTCAATTCTTGTGTCTTTTACATGTATTACGGGACAGCGCTTCGGATATTTTTTAAGCCAGTCTGCAGGATTGGAACCTCCAATGTATAACCATGCCAGGTCAAACTCCGCATATAGATTATCGGGGCAGGTAGATTGGAGAAGGACTTCTAATTTTGAGGAGGATTGGTTTGGGAATGGCTGAAGCTCCCAATCATGATTATGGTAGGACAATCTGATATTTTTCAGGCGAAGTTTTGCTCCTAACGCATCTAACCTCGCACAGCCCTTTAACCATGCTTCCGCATCGGAACGGCAATCGGACATCATCCCGCCGGGGGCAATATCTGTAACTCCTACTGTTTTCCAGAACTGCACATTCTCATCAAACTTTTCTTCAAAACTTTCCACATTTATATGCGCTGCTACTGCTTTTAATCCTGCATTGTCCAGAGCGGAGCGAATTTCGACGGCAGGCAAATCGGGCATGCCACTCCATTGAACATATTCATATCCGATTTCACGGACTTTTTTTAGTGTTCCCTGTAAATCCTTTTTAGCAGGTTCGCGAACACTATATAATTGTAATCCAAAGGGCATACCTATCCCCTTTTGTTATTGTTATCCGTTTATTTCTTTTCATTACTCTCTTTTTTTGTTTGCTTTGCTTCTTTCTTTTCTATCATGTCTATAATCTCTATCCTCGCTAAGGGGGAACCATCTCCCAAACGATGGTCAAGTCGCAGAATTCTTGTATATCCACCGGCACGATTTGCGCATGCAGGACCGATTTCTTTGAATAATCTCGTAACTACATCGTTATCCCGAAGTCGGGCAAAGGCAAGTCTTCTATGGTGGACAGAGTCTACTTTGGCAAGGGTAATTAACGGCTCTGCAAACATTCTTAATTCTTTTGCCTTCATGAGCCCTGTTTCTATTGCATCATGTCGGAATAAGGCACACATCAGACTTCGCATGAGTGCCTGTCTATGGGAAGTATTTCTACCTAATCTTCTTCCTGCTTTACGATGTCGCATATTTTTCACTCCTCACAAGTTATATTATTCTTCTTCTTGTTCTTCTTCATCCAACATTTTTTCCATCAACAAATTTTCTGTTTCACTTACTTCCCCTTGAACACCCGGCTCGTGGAATTCCACAGGAGTTCGCTTTTTGTGGGAAGTGGGAGTTTCTCCCTTTTGCATTCCTAAACTTAACCCTAATTTTTGTAATGTCTCTTTTACTTTTTCAATAGTGGTAGCACCTAAATTCGGTAATTTTGCCAGAGATTCTTCTGAATAAACTACAAGGTCACCTAAAGTCTTTATATTGGCACGTTTGAAGCAATTGATGGCTCTTTGTGGGAATTCCACCTGTTCCACAGGCTTGGCAAATAATGATTTCTTCTTAATTTCAGCGATATCTTCTTCGCTCTCCTCTTCCTCCTCCGATTTTATTTCTACTTTTTCCTGTTTCACAAAGATACGCAGATGGTCTATTAACAACGATGAGGCTTGTTCCAAAGCAAGTTCTGGGGTAATGGAGCCATTAGTCCAGATTTCGAGGATAAGGCGGTCATAATCGGTTTTCTGTCCTACACGAGCATCTTCTACCTGGAAATTAACTTTGGTAATAGGAGAGAAATTAGCATCCAGATAGATGGTTCCGCGTTCTGCGTGTCCCACTTCCAATTCTTCTGCTGGGACATAACCTCTACCCCGGGAAACTTTTATTTCCATTTTTAATTTAGCATCACTACGAACAGGGACCGCAATTACATGGTCAGGATTGAAAACATCTATCGGCTGTCCTTTAAATAAATCTTTAGCGTAAATAATATCTTCCCCTTCGTGTTCAAACGGGAATATAAGTGATTCTCCCTGCGTCAATGAAATTTGACAACGTTTTAGATTTAGAACAAGGTCAGTGACATCTTCCTGAAAACCAGGAATAGCAGAAAATTCATGGTAAATTCCTTCTATGTTAATAGCAGTAACAGCAGTCCCTTCTAATGATGCAAGCAGGACTCTACGCAGGGAATTTCCCACAGTTATACCATATCCCCGTTCAAATGGTTCTACAATAATCCGTGCATACCGCTCGTTAGAAGCGGGGTCAAACTGAACAACTTCTGGAATGATAAAATCTTTTGGTACCATCTGGTTACACCCTTTGAGTTTAAGGTTATTTGTATCGTTTTATCTATATAGAAAAGATGTTACACTCTTCTTCTTTTGCGGGGTCTGCAACCATTATGCGGAATAGGAGTTACATCTTTTATCATGGTCACATTTAATCCCGCTGCTTGGATAGCTCGTATTGCAGATTCCCGACCCGCACCGGGACCACTGACAAAGACACTAACCTCTCGCAATCCCATTTCCAGTGCGCGTTTTGCAGCCTGTTCAGCGGCTAATTGAGCCGCATAAGCCGTGCTCTTTCGTGAGCCACTGAATCCTACCTGTCCAGCACTGGACCAGGAAATCACATTTCCTATGTGGTCTGTGATGGATACAATCGTATTGTTAAAGGTTGCCTGAATATAGGCTCTTCCGGAAGTTATTCCTAAAATAATCTTTTTCTTTTTCGTTCTTGATTTGCCTTTGTCTCTTTGCACGGACTATTCTCCTTTTATTGTTTTATTAGAGTAATTTATTTTCATTTTTTCTTAGAGATTATTCTACGAGGTCCTTTTCTGGTTCGGGCGTTGGTATGAGTTCTTTGTCCACGAACTGGTAATCCCTTTTTATGTCGTGTACCACGATAACAACCGATATCCATTAATCGTTTGATATTTGCTGTGATTTCACGACGCAGGTCACCTTCTACCTTATAGTGAGCCTGAATATAGGAGGATATAATATTTGCCTGTTCGTCGGTTAAATCGCGAACACGAATATCCGGATTAATGTTGGTATTTTTTAAAACCTCAAGGGCACGCGTGGGACCTATACCGAATATATATCTCAAAGCAATACCCACCTTTTTATCTTTTGGTAAGTCAACACCTACAACACGAGCCATACTTTAAAACTCCTTGTTTATCCCTGTTTTTGTTTATGTTTTGGATTTTCACAAATTACACGAACCTGACCATGTCTGCGAATGATTTTGCATTTTTCGCAAATCTTTTTTACTGAACTTCTTACTTTCATAATCGTTTCAATTCCTTCTTAACCGTTTGATGGTCCTGTTTGTTTAAATCTATATGTAATTCTTCCGCGAGTAAGGTCATAAGGTGACATTTCCACCTTAACCTTATCTCCAGGTAATATTCGGATAAAATTCATTCTCATTTTTCCAGAGACATGAGCCAAAATCACATGTCCATTTTTTAACTGCACACGGAACATACAGTTGGGTAATGTTTCTACCACAACGCCATCAACTTCTATCGGTTTTTCTTTCATATATTTTTCTATATTCAACCTCTAATTATTTCGTTGTCCCCATATCAATTTTTCACTATAGGAGAGTATTTCTCCTCTATCTTCTCGGACAACAATACTATGCTCAAAATGGGCACTGGGTAAACCATCACGGGTCACCGCAGTCCAACCGTCATCTAAAATGCGAACGGCTGGTGAACCCATATTGACCATTGGCTCTATGGCAAGTATCATACCTTTTCTAAGTCTTACTCCTGGCTTGCCTGTATCAAAGTTCGGTATTTGTAGTGGCTCATGCATCTCAGTGCCAATGCCATGTCCTACAAAATCACGAACCACAGAA
>FWWL01004752.1_pt1 | contig 22352 bp, 14 predicted proteins | sample 2228331 | NCBI WGS metagenome assembly FWWL01 (sample SAMEA103939775, study PRJEB20133) | metagenome | reverse complement strand
GTTCTTTTGTTAGTTCGATATGCGTATGTTTGCCCATACAACACAGTTTACCACTACATGCGAAAAAGTAAAATATTGTCTAACTAAGCAGTAGTTACGTTTTCCGTACTTTACTTTTTGTACCTTGACAGCTTTCCCTATCTAATCCCGCAACAGGCGCGGCGCTTCGATGAGCACCGGCGCTCCGCGCACCAGACACAACAGCAGCGCCAACCAGCTCGCACCCTGCGCCAGAGCGTAAAAAGGTGGAGACAGGGGACTGCTCAACGTCTTGAGGCCGTACATCAGGGCCAGCGCGACAAACGCCACCGCCTTCATAATCCCGTACGAACTGCGCATCCAGGGCGAGCCGACCAGGAAACGCCCCAAACGGGTACGCATCATGCCAAATGGCGTCTCTCCGCGCGCCGGGGCTACGGCGCGGATCGTATCCACCAGCGAGCCGCGCACGATGACCAGCAGGGGAATCACTACGGAAATCAAACGCAGATGCGCAAACACCACCCACATCACATACTCCACCGCGCGATCCACGCCGATATCCAGCACGCTCCCCAACAGCGAAGCTTTCTTGTACTTGCGCGCCAGATAACCATCCAGCGAATCCATCAAAATCAGGGCAAGAATCAATGGAGCGGCAATGAGATACGCCACCCCCGACGAAGAATACAGCAACACGATAATAAGGGCCAGCAAAGGCAAACGAGCAAGCGTAACCTGGTTGGGACTGATCATGCGAACTCCTTCGTTCAAAATGTACCCGCCCTCAAGAGAAAGCGGAAAACCTTCACACCTCACGCCGGCGCCGAACCGGTCAGAGGCAACAGCGGGACACCCGCCGCCCGAAGCTGACGCAGGCCCTGTAACGCCAGCACCGGACGCAGATGCGCCGCCACAGGCAAAGGCCGCGCCAGATAGAACGTCGCCCAGGGCTGCGCGCGTAGCTCAGCAATGGACCAGGTCGGTTGCGCAAAAAAGGCATCCAAACCGGCGTAAGTCACCTTCAACACCTGCGCCTCGCGCGGCGCCCGCCAGGGGGAACGCAGGCGCAGGCCATACACCGCCTGGGCCAGCGCGTCGGGCATGTCGCCACCGCCCAGACGCGGCGGCGTCAATTGCAGCCACAAGGGCGTCGTCGGCTCCGTCAACGTGGCGCCAGGGAGCACATGATACCGATCCCCTTCCAGCACATACAACGTGCCCGTCGGGAAATACTCCACCTGCAGGCGCCACATCCGGCGCACCTGTGCCAGCAACGCGCGCAACGGCTCTCCGGCGGGCGTGCCGGCCAGTTGCACGCCCCCCACCCCAATGTGCACCGCTCCGGCGCCATCGCGCACCCAGTAACGCTCCGCGCTGAACTCAAGATAGCACGCCTCGCCATCGCACACCAGCGCCGCGACCGAAATCAGGCGCACCTTGCGCCCCGCCAGCACCGGATCGGTACAGGCCTTAAGCTGCGGATAAGCCTCGAAAAGATCCACGGCGTCGCCCCCCGTCTACGGCAAGCGGGCGCCCAACACGCGCCCCGTCTGGGCATCCGTCACGTACAGCACCTGATCCGCGCTCACGGCCACGCCCTGGGGGAACACAAACGTGAAATCCGCGCTGCCGGTTGTGCTCCACAGATAATGCCCCTCGCCATCGAACGCCAGCACGCGCCCTGCTGCCGGATCGCTCACCAGAATGCGCCCCAGCGCGTCCGTCGCCACAAAAGGCTTCACATCCGAAGCCTCGCTGCGCCAGGCCGCCACGGCCCACTGCCGCAAGAATAACCCCGCAGGCGAAAGCACCTGCAGGCGATAATTCCACGTATCCGCCACCACCAGCTCCCCCGCGGGCAACAGCGCCACGCCGACCGGCTCGTTCAACTGTCCGGCACCCATCCCCGCGCCGCCAAACTCGTACAAGAAGCGGCCTTCGGCATCGAACACCTGCACGCGCTTGTTGCCCGTATCCACCACAAACACCTCACCGCCCGCGCCGATAAGCACCTCACGCGGCCCAAAAAAGACTCCCTGCGATCCGGCATCTCCCAGCGCGGCCATGCCCGGCACGCCCCACTGACGCAGGAACTTGCCCTGCGCGTCGAAAACCTGCATACGCCCATTCCACGTATCCGCCACATACACGCGCCCCTGCGCATCCACCGCCACGCCCCAGGGCTCGTTGAACTGGCCCGGCTCCGTGCCCTGCGTGCCCCAGTACTGCAACACCGCCCCCTGCGCGGACACATGCCAGATGCGATGCTGCGCCGAATCGCTCACGTAAAGCGTCCCATCCGGCGCCACCGCCACATCGCGCGGTGCAGCGCCCGGCAACAGCACATCCATCTGGCGGCTCAGCGTCTTCTGATTGAGCTGATACACATCGGGCAAAGCCGTGGGTTGCGGGAGCACAGCCCCGCCCTCGCTCGGCCCGGCGCGCACCCCCCACAGGCGCTGGGCTACATCCTTGCGCACGTAGAGGCGCAAATCCCGTCGCAAAGGCCAGCTCTTTGCAGAAAGCTCCTTCCCCGTAACCTGAGCGTACAGCCGATAATCGCGGTTCCAGAAAATCTGCCACCATGCAGCACGCATCTGCGGATCACTCACCTCACTGCGCAGACGATCCCAGGTCAAATACCAGTAATCCTGCAGCGGCCACCACAAATACTTGTAATCGTACACCACATACTCGTTGCGCAACAGCGGATCAACCGCCAGCCATTCCTCCGCGCCGGCAAAAACCACCGGACACTCCAGCAAGGTGTTCGGATCGGGGGAGCGCCCGTAAAAATAAGCGTTCGGATAATGCACCATATACCAGGCCAGCGGCCAGGAGCCATCCTCGCCGTAAGCCACCCTCACCTCGTGCGCCGAGCCGGTCGTCGCCCACGACACCTCATCCACCTGGGCCAGGGCCACCTTGATATCCGGCGTGCCGTGCGCGTACACCATCAGCTCCTGCGCCATGTCATACGTCACGTAATTAAAGCGCACCATCGTGCGCACCGTGACCAGGCCGAGCACGGCGACAAGCGTCAGGACACAGAGGCGCAGGGTCTTTCCCGTGCCCACCACCTCAGCGCGTGCCAGCAGCAGCCCCCCGAAGACCAGGAACCCGATCATCCCCCCCAAAGCCTGCCCAACCGTACTGAGCTGCTCGTAGGACATGCCCGCCGGCGACACCCCCGCCTGGAGCATGCGGAACACGCCCGCCAGTCCCAGCGCGCCCTGCACAAACGCGAACACCGCGAGCGGGAAGAGCAACATCACCAGCCAGCCCCGTCGCTCGCCCCACGTCGTCGCGTCCACCCCGTCCAGCACGCGCCCCAGCCCCCAACCGGAGAGGAAAATGCTGGGTAAGGCAATGTGCACGGTCAGCCAGGGCATTTTTTCTCCGGCTATGATGAAAGCGGCCCACGCCAGCAAGGTCCAGCCGAGGAGGAAAGGGGGAAACCACGGCGTCACCTGGACGGACAGCGCCTCCGTCCCTTCGGTCACCGCGCCTTTCGGCGCACGCCGGAACAGCACGCCCAGCCCCGCTCCAACCGAGGCGATCCAGGGCAGGAACTCATACATCCCCATCTGGAGGAAGTAGTAATACCAGGGCTGCCCACCGCGCTGCACGCCCTGTTGCGCCAGCCAGTAACCCAACGCACCGACAAAGCCGGTCCCCAGACCGGCGCCGTTCGTGAAAAACGTCGTGTACAGCGTGAGGAAAATCGCGTAATAAATCAGCGCCATGACCGGCCAGAGCTGACGGTTCCACCACAAGCCCAGGGCCACAGAAAGGGCCAGCATCGGCACCAACACCAGGCTGGAGCGCGCCACCCCCGCCGCCGAATAATCGAGCGGATCAAAGCCCAGGGCATGGATAATGAGCGCCGAGCCAAGCGGCAACACCAGCGTACCGATCGCCATCAACACATCGAAAATGCGCAAATGGCGGATAGCCTCCTCGCCGACGCCGTAATAAGCCACCACCATCGCACCGATGAGGGCCAGCAAGGCCAGAACCAGGGCCAGCGTGCCCCACCAGGGCAGGAGGACGTTAGACACGCGCGTATTGCCGCTTTCGTCCAGGTCGCGGGAGTGCGTTTCGGCGAAACGCAAGGCCACCCCCAGCACCACCCCCGCCACCAGCATGAGGATCAGCAGCGCCAGGAAGAAGCGGAACAGATGCGGACGCATCCAGCGCAACGGTAACACCTGCGCCATGAAGGGGAAAAGCAACAGGAAGCCGAAAATCGCCGTGTAAATGTAATAGGCTTCCATCGTCGTAAACATCAGCGCGAAGAAAGCGCTGAAGGCGTAAAGCCATTTGGGCGCCCCCTCCTCGATGTAGCGCAGGATCGTCCACAGCACCAGCACGCCAAACACCATGAGGAAAATATCATGGCGGATGTAGCGCGAGTGATAAGAAATGGCAGGAGAGATCAACAACAACAGCGAGGTCACCGCTGCGCCTTTCGCCCCAAGCCAGCGCCGGAAAAGCAGCGGGCTGAACACCAGGAAAACGCCGAACACCGCGGGGAAGAAACGCGCCGCGAAGTCGCTCACCCCCAACAGGAAATACGCCAGCGCCGCCAGGTGGAAGAGAATGGGGCCATGCATCATCGGGTTGTGCTGGTAGCCCTCGCCGATGTAAAGCGACCAGGAAAACTTGGTATGCAGGCTTTCATCATGGCTCATGGTGCGCGCGCCGAGCATGTAAAAGCGCGTCACCAAAGCCAGGATCAGGATGACAAGATAAACCACGCGCTCCCAACGTTGCCAATGTTTCATCGTATGCTCCTGTTAGACGTGCTTGCAAGCTTTGGCATTATAGCATAAGTCGAAACTGAGACACGCCAATGCAGATGTTGCCATGCAACGTCTTGTAACTACCGGCCTCGGCTCAGCGGCTGGCAGAGAAAAGCGCGCCCGGTGCGGGCTGCCCCGCCCTGACCGTGTCCCCTCACCCCTTGAGGGGCCTGCGGAGACGTGGCCATGGAACGCCGCTACAAGGCGCAACGCACCATCCCCACGCCCCCCAATCGCACCTTACCACACCCACAACAGCACCGCCGCCATCCCCACCATCGCCGCCGCGGCAGGGAGGATGAAGCGGTACAGGCGCCCCCACTCGGCCTGGAAGTATTCGCGCGTGAGCGCAAGGCAGGCATGCATGGGCGAAAGCAGCACGCCCACCAGTCCCGCCGTCCACAGCCAGGCCATTTGCCCGGCGCTCAGGGAGCTGTGCGCCAGGAGCGGCAGCACGATGGGAAAGCCAATGCTGTAGGCTCCGCTCGTCAGGCCGGTGAACAGGCCCGCCACAAAGGGAATCGCAAAGGCCACCAGCGCCACGGGAATGGGCAGGGCGCTGAGCGCCGCGCCGACCTCCCGCACCGCGCCGGAGGCGGTCAGCACCTGGCGGAAAATCATCGCGCTCACAATGACCAGCACGGTCGTCCAGGGCAGGCGCCGCGCCACGTCGCGGAGCGTACCCGGCGACACGCGCCCAACCAGCATCTGTAACGGCAGGACCAGCAACAAGGCGGGCACCATGTCCACCCCAACCCCCAGGGTGAGCACGAGCACGAGCAACACTGGCCAGCTACTGCGGAGCAGCAAGCGCAGGTTCTCGCGCAGGTGATTGCGCGCCGCGTGCCGCTCGCGTCGAATGGGCAACATCCCCAACACCAGGCCGCTCAAGGCGGCCACGATGAACATCGGCCAGAAGAGCGAAACGGCGCGCTGCACGCTGATGCCCAACAGGCCCACGCCTAACACGAAGGAGGGGTAGAGCGGGAGCACGTTCTCCCAAATGTGCCGGAACCAGTAGTTGAGGAAGGTGCGCCGCTCCGCGCTGATGCCCAGCCGCGCCCCAACCTCATTGACCAGCGGGGCGGAGAACATCGCGCCGCCGATCATCGGCAACAGGCCGATAAACGCCGGCCACAGGACGAGCACCAGGCGCCCATCGGGGAGCAGATCGTCCAGTGCGGTCACCATCTGCTCCATGCCCGCGGTGACGCGCAAGAGTTCCCCCAGCAACATGATGAGCACCACCACCAGCGCCAGCTTCAAGGTGAGCGGGTCACGCAACGCGGCCCACACATCCTCCATCAGCGCCGCGGTGGGATGCTGGAAAAGCAGCGCCACCAGCACCGCGGCCAGCGGCAGCACAATCCCCAGGTTTACCTTCCGCCCCAACAATACGATGATGAAGGCCAGTACCAGCCCGGTTTTCACTAACGCGATCATAGCCCCTCCCAATAAATCCTTAGCTTTACTCAGGAATGCATTGTACCATGATTGGCCGATGACGCAGGTCAGCAACTTTTCCCACAAAACGGTGTTATACTTTGAGGCAGGGACAAACGCTGCCGCGCATTTATGTCATTGGGGAGGATTTATTGATGGGTAAGATTGTGGTCGTTACAGATAGCACAGCTAATTTGAACGCGGAGCTGCTCCAGGAGTACGCGATTCCGGTGATTCCGCTCAAGGTGCACTGGGATGGTGAAACTTACCTGGATGGCGTAACGCTCGGTCCCGACACCTTCTACCAGATGCTCAAAACACGTCCGCAGTTGCCTACCACGTCGCAGCCTTCTGCCGGTGAGTTCATCGAGTTCTTCCGGCGTGTGGCGCGCGACCATAAGGCGGATACCATCCTGGGGATCTTCATCTCGTCCGAGCTGAGCGGGACGCTTTACTCCGCAGCCCAGGCCCAGGCCGAGTTGCGCGATGAGGTGCACATCGAGTTGATTGACTCGCGCTTCACGTCCATGGGGACGGGCTTCCAGGCCCTGACCGCCGTACGCGCGGCGCGCGAAGGCGCGGATCTGGATAGCATCATGCAGCAGGTGCTGCTGGTGCGCGCCAAGACGGAGCTGATTTTTGTGGTGGATACGCTGGAGTACCTGCACAAGGGAGGGCGTATCGGCGGGGCGGCGCGCCTGTTGGGGACAGCGCTCAATCTCAAGCCCATCCTCACGATGGATAATGGCCGCGTCGAGGCCCTGGAGAAGGTGCGCAGCCGTAAGAAGTCGCTGCAACGCATGTTGGAGCTGGCGGAAGAGCACCTGGCCGGACGCCGCCCGGCGGAGCTGGCCGTGATTTACACGGAGATGACGGAAGAGATTGAGCAGCTCGTCGCGGAAGTGAACACGCGCCTGCGTCCGCAGCGCCTGTACACCACGGTCCTCACGCCCGTGGTGGGTGTCCACACCGGCCCGAACGCAGCAGGGCTGATTTTCTACCCAGAGATGTAGTGATGGCGCGCCTGTTCAGGGTGATGGGGCTCATGGCCGGCTTGCTGGCCTTGTTGCTGGTCAATGCAGCCATGGTTCAGGCGGACGGGGGCAGCACGGTGTGGCTGCCCCTTGTCCTGCGCGCCTGGCCAACGCCCACCCCCACCCCGACTCCAACGCCGACGCCGACACCCACCCCGCTGCCTACCTACTCTGGACAGGCGACGTATTACGACGCCACGGGCGGGGGCGCCTGTTCGTTCCCCCCTTCCCCTGATGATTTGATGGTGGCGGCGATGAACGGCGCGCAGTACGCCAACGCGGCCTGGTGCGGGGCCTATGTGCGCGTCACAGGGTGGAAGGGCAGCGTGATCGTGCGCATCGTGGACCTGTGTCCCGGTTGCGCCTACGGCGATCTTGACCTGAGCCGCGAAGCCTTCGGCTTCATCGCCAACCTCTCCCAGGGCCGCGTGCCCATCACATGGCAACTGGTCAGCCCCAACCTAGACGGGCCCATCCGCTACCACTTCAAGAGCGGCAGCAGTCAATGGTGGACGGCGGTCCAGGTACGCAATCACCGCAACCCCATCGCCCGCTTCGAGTACTACGCCAACGGCGCCTGGGTTGAGGTGACGCGGCAAAGCTACAATTACTTTGTGAAAAGCGGCATGGGGCCTGGGCCTTACACCTTCCGCGTGACGGATATTTACGGCAACACGCTGGTGGATAGCGGCATTCCCCTGATGCCCGGCCAGGAGGTGAGCGGCGCGGCGCAATTCCCGCCGGGGCCGTAAGGACCGGCCCCTGTGGTCGCCCATGCCACACAGGACCGCCCATTTGAGTACCATCCCGCGCCCTTTGCATACCCCTCCTTCCCCTACACCAGCGCCATGGCTGAACCGGCATGAGGACTCCCCTTAACTTGTCTCCCCATCCTGCATGAGACTCGCTTTTCATGGTATAATATGAGAGATGCGAAGCATAATTATTAAAGGCACGCGGGCCGGGAAATCCGGGCCGCATGAGCATGAGATGGAGGGCACAATGACAAAATTGCGGGATTCCTGGCTGCAAGGGACTTACACAGGTTTGTGGATGATTATGGGCCAGCCGGCCACCTGGGAACCGCCCGCGGATGTGTACGAAACGAGCGAGGCGCTGGTCATTCGTGTCGAGATTGCCGGCATGCGGAGCGAGGATTTTGACCTGACCCTGATCGGGAATGTGCTGCGTATTTCCGGTGTACGCGAGGACCGCCAGGCCTGTTCATCTCAGCGCTATTACCGCATGGAAATTGCCAGCGGGCCTTTTTCGCTTGATGTCACGTTACCCTGGACCCCGCATAACCTGGAGGAAATCAGCGCCACCTATCGCGACGGTTTCCTGACCATCACCATCCCGCGGCCACAACCCCGGGCGCTGCGCATCCACACCGGCGAGGAGAGCTAAATGGAGTTTGACTCGTCGCCCTTCATCACCTATCCGCTCAACTTCGCCGGGGTTGGAGAGTCAGGCGCTGATGATGCCCCTCAGGGGACGCGGGGAAACACCCCCACGCCGGAGATTCCGGCGGAGCTGCCCGTCCTGCCGCTGCGCAACGTGACGGCTTACCCCAGCGCGGTGATCCCCATCCGCGTGGGACGGCCCCGTTCCATCCAACTGGTAGAAGAGGTTGTGGCCGGCAACCGCCTGATGGTGGTTGTCACCAGCCGCAACCCAGAGCTGGAAGAGCCAGGCGTGGATGATATTTACCGCGTCGGCACCGTGGTGATGGTGCACCGCTTCATGAAGGCGCCCGATAACACCGTCGCCCTGATCATCCAGGGCCTGGCGCGCGTGCGCATCGAAGCCATCACTACCACCGAGCCGTACTTCAAGGGTCGGATCGTCCCCATGCCCGAAATTCAGGAAGAGGGCGTGGAAATCGAGGCCTTGCACCGCACCGTGCTGGAAACCTTCCGCCGCCTGGTCGAGCTGCTGCCCGCCATCCCGCAGGAGCTGGTCACGATGATTGTGGAATCGGAGACGCCGCTGCAGCTCGCCTACCGTCTGGCCACACACCTGCGCTTCAGCGATAACGAGGCCGCGCAGCGCATTCTGGAAGCGGACCGCGTCAGCGACAAGCTGCGCCAGATCCTCAACGTGCTCAACCACGAAATCGAAGTTACCACCATCGGGCAGCGCATCCAGAGTGAGGCTTACTCGGAGATCGAGAAGTCACAACGCGAGTACTTTTTGCGCCAGCAGTTGGAGGCCATCCGCAAGGAGCTGGGCGAAACTGACGAGCAGCAGATGGAGGTGGAAGAGTTCCGCCGCAAAATCGAGGCTGCCGGCATGCCCGAAGAGGCCTACCGCGAGGCGATGCGCGAGCTCGACCGCCTGAGCAAAATCCCCATGGCCGCGGCGGAATACGGCGTGATCCGCACCTACCTGGATTGGCTGGTGGAGCTGCCCTGGCAAAAGGAGACGCAGGACAACCTGGATTTGCAGCATGCCCGTCAGGTGCTGGATGAGGACCACTACGATTTGGAGAAAATCAAGGATCGCATCCTGGAGTATCTGGCGGTGCGCCAGTTGAAGCAGCAGCGCCGCGCGGAGTTTGAAGCCCTGCCCGAAGACAAGCTGCGTCACCTGCGCGAGGGTGCCATCCTGTGCTTCGTCGGCCCGCCGGGGACGGGGAAAACGTCCCTGGGCCAGTCCATCGCGCGCGCGTTAGGGCGCGAGTTCGTGCGCCTTTCGCTGGGCGGCATGCGCGATGAGGCGGAAATCCGCGGCCATCGCCGCACGTACGTCGGCGCCCTGCCGGGTCGCATCATCCAGGCGATGCGGCGCGTCGGCGTGCGCAACCCCGTCTTCATGCTGGACGAGGTGGACAAACTCGGCATGGACTTCCGCGGTGACCCGGCCTCCGCGCTGCTGGAGGTGCTCGATCCAGAGCAGAACACGCAGTTCCGCGACCATTACCTGGACGTGCCGTTCGATTTGTCGCGCGTGCTGTTCATCACCACCGCCAACTGGCTCGATCCCATCCCGGCGCCCCTGCTGGACCGCATGGAGGTCATCAACCTGGCCGGGTACACGGAAGCGGAAAAGCTGCACATTGCCAAACGCTATCTGGTGCCGCGCCAGATTCGCGATAACGCGCTGCATCAGGATGAGATTACCTTCACCGACGGGGCGCTGCGCCGCATCATCAACGAGTACACGCGCGAGGCCGGCGTGCGCAATCTGGAACGCGCGATTGGGGATGTGTGCCGCAAGGTCGCGACCGAGATCGCTTCCGGCAAGCGCAAGACGCGCGCGCGCATCACCCCCGCGCGCGTCCCGCATTACCTGGGGACGCCACGCTACACCGACGAGACGCAACTGCGCACCACAGTGCCCGGCGTGGCCATCGGCCTGGCGTGGACGCCAGTAGGCGGACAGGTGATGTTCATCGAGGCGACGCGCATGCCCGGCAGCAAGGGGCTGGTGATCACGGGCAAGCTGGGCGATGTGATGCGCGAATCCGCCCAGGCTGCCTTGAGCTACGTGCGCGCTAACGCCAGGGACTTTGGCATTGACGAGGACTTTTTCGCCACGTCGGATTTGCACATTCACGTCCCGGCGGGAGCTGTGCCCAAGGACGGCCCCTCGGCGGGCATCACCATGGCCACGGCGCTGGTCTCGCTGCTTACCGGTCGGCGCATGCGCGCGGATGTGGGCATGACGGGCGAGATCACGCTGCGCGGCCAGGTGCTTCCTATCGGCGGCGTCAAGGAAAAGGTGCTGGCGGCTCACCGCTTTGGCCTCAAGACGGTGATTCTGCCGCGCGAAAATGCCAAAGATTTGGACGATGTCCCGCCCGACGTGCGCAAGGCGCTGCACTTCGTCCTGGTGGATCAGGTAGCGGAGGCTATTGAACAGGCCCTGGAGGCAGCGGAACCCCCTTCCCCAAACCCTGACCAAGAAAAAGCAGGATAATTTCTAACCGGAGCTGACTTACATGGCTAAAATTATGGTAGTGGATGATGATAACGTGATGCGCGGCTTGCTCTCGACGCTGCTCGGCATGGAGGGCGATGATGTTGTCCTGGTCTGGCAGAAGGATCGCATCGTGCCGACGGCGCGCGCCGAAAGCCCGGATCTCATCTTGTTGGATTTGCACCTGGGCGGCGAGGATGTGCTGCCCGTGATCGAGACGCTGAAAAGCGACCCGGATTTACGCACCATCCCCGTCCTGGCAGCTTCAGGCATGGATCGCCAGGTGGAATGCGCCCGTGCCGGGGCCGAAGGCTTCATCCTGAAGCCTTTCCGCCCCATGGAATTGATTGAAACGATGCGGGGCTTGATCCAGCGCCACCCCAAAGCGGAGGCGTCCGCTTGAGTGTGGCGATATCAGGGCCTATCGGTGATCTAACTGTAAGCTACGCCTCGACCCGAGGTCAGGCGTAGCTTTTCTTTACCCCACGGAGCCAGCCTCATGGCGCCGTGCGCTTTTCAAGGTAACCCATACCGGAAAGGGATGAAAACGTTTTATGGCTCGTAAGCGACGTCAACGCGCGCGTTCGACGCAACAACAATGGTACACGATGGATTTGCATCTGCATACCCCGGCTTCGCGGGACTATCAGCAGCCGGGCGTGAGTATGCTCGATGTGCTCAAAGAGGCCGAGCGCCAGCAGATGGACATCATCGCGCTGACCGATCACAATACTGTGGCGGGGTATCGGCGCATGATGGAGGAGATAGAGGATTTGGAGCTGCTGGAACGGCTCAATCGCCTGACGCACCAGGAGGCGCAGACCCTGGCCGAGTACCGGCGCCTGCTCGATAAGATCCTGGTTTTGCCCGGGTTCGAGTTCACGGCGACGCTGGGCTTCCACATTTTGGGGATTTTCGATCCCGCCACGCCGCTGCGCGAGCTGGAGTTCATCCTGCGCGCGCTGCACATACCCCCCGATGTGCTGGATGAGGGCGCGACGGAGGTGGGCGCGACGGTGGACGTGCTCACGGCCTACCGCATCATTGACGAGGCGGGAGGGATTGTCATCGCGGCCCACGCCAACTCGAACCACGGCGTGGCGCTGCAGGGCCTGAGCTTCGGTGGCCAGACGCGCATCGCCTACACCCAGGACCCGCACCTGCACGCCCTGGAGGTCACGGATTTGGAGAAACGCGGGCCGAAAACGACGGCGCGTTTTTTCGACGGCTCCAAGCCTGATTACCCGCGCGCCATGCGCTGCATCCAGGGCTCGGATTGCCACCGTCTGACGCGCGACCCGCACAATCCGCGCAACCTGGGCCTGGGCGACCGCGCGACCGAGGTCTTCCTGCGCGAGAAGAGCTTCGCCGCGCTGCGCGAGGTCTTCCTCTCCGACGACATGACCCTCACCCGCCCGCACCGTCCGGAATCCACCCTGCCCTTTGACCACGTCCAGGCGGCGCGTGAGCAAGGGCCAAGCATCGTGCAGGATTTCCACCCGCAGTTTGGCAAGCGCGGTGGCTACCAGGATGCCATCATCCACGATGTATGCGCGTTTGCCAACACCAACGGCGGGACCCTGTACATTGGCGTACCGCGCGACCCGCGCAAACCCCCAACGGGCGTGAACGCACCGGCGCGGGTCATGCAGAGCCTGCGCGACGCCATCGCGACCGAGATCACGCCCGAGCTGGAGGTAACGCTGGACGTGCTGGAGACGCAAGGCGTCAAGGTTGTGCGCGTGCAGGTCCCGCGCGGGCCGGAGCCGCCCTACGCCGTCAACGACAATCAAATCTACATCCGCAGTGAAACCGAGACCACACTGGCGGTGCGGGATGAAATTGTGGAATTGGTGAAAAGGGGCCTGCAGGGCGCCCAGGCCGTACCTGCGGCCAGCTCCGCAGACACCGAGGCCAGGGAGGAGAGCGCCGCCATCCCGCCAGAGACCAACGCCAACGGCATCGAACCCCCGCGCACCGGCGTGGAAATCGTCGAACAATCGGAGCGCGGGCATGTGCGCTACTACACCCTGCACGACTTGCGCAATGGCAGCCTGGTCAAGAACGTGACTCTGCGCTCCGCGCGTCGGCTCTGGCGCTACGCCATCCAGGAATCCAGCGAGAACCCGGTCAAACCGGAGCAGGTGCGCTGGATGGGCGACATTGGTCTGTGGAAACGGCGCGAGTATGGCGATCTGGTACGTTACGACCTGGTCCAGCGCACACCGCAGGGCTTACGTGTGTATTACGGCGTAACCGAGCAAGGGCTGCACGGGCCGTGGATGGCACTCGTCAGCACGTGGGGTGGCGAGTAGGGGCGCCCCTTGTGGGTGCCCCCCAACCACAGAACGAAACTATAGGGCCAACCCTTGCGGGCGCCCAGGAGCGGGGGCCTTGTAGGGGCGACCGCGAGATGCGCCCCTCCAAGGCTGTTCACGGGGTGTGGTTTTGGTGGTGCATGGGGCGCAGTAGCGCCGCGTATCGGGCGCAAGGTGTTTTCTGTGTCCTTGACGTTATGAAAAATTCGCGAAACGAGGGTTGCAGATTTGCAGATTTGCAGATTTGCAGATTCGCAGATTTGCACGATTTGCAGGATTTTCCAGATTCCCAGGGAGGCATTATGGCTGAATATTTCGAGATCGAGGGCGGCATCCCATTACGGGGTGAGATTACGCCCAGCGGCAATAAAAACGCGGCACTGCCGGCTCTGGCCGCGACCCTGCTGACCGATGAACCGGTCATTTTGCGCAACCTGCCCGCCATTCGGGACGTGCACACCATGGGGGAACTGCTCCAACAACTGGGAGCGGAGGTTGAGTATCTGGACCCGCACACCTGGCGCATCCAGGCGCGCGAGCTGCACATGCCCGACCCGCTGGCACTGCGCGAGCTGTTCCGTTCGATTCGCGGTTCCATCCTGCTGGCCGGGCCCCTGCTGGCGCGCCGCGGCGAGGTCGCGGTACCGGCCCCCGGTGGTGATGTGATTGGCCGTCGCCGCGTGGACACGCACTTCCTGGCCTTCCAGGCGCTGGGAGCCACGCTCAAAACGGGCGCGGTCTTTGAACTGAGCGCCCCCGTCCTGCGCGGCGAGGACATTCTACTGGACGAAGCGAGCGTCACGGGCACAGAGAACGCCATCATGGCGGCGGTGCTGGCGCGCGGCACCACGATTCTCCGCAACGCCGCCTGCGAGCCACACGTACAGGACCTGTGCCACCTGCTCAACGCGATGGGCGCGCGCATCAGCGGCATCGGCTCCAACACCCTCACCATCGAAGGCGTGGAGCGCCTGCACGGGGCCGACTTTACCATCTCATCCGACCACATCGAGATCGGGAGCTACATCGCCCTGGCCGCGGCGACCCGCGGTGAGCTGTTGATCCGCAACGCGGTGCCGCACCACCTGCGCATGATCCGCATGGGCTTCGAGCGCCTCGGCGTGACCTTCGAGGTGCACGGTCAGGATGTGTTTGTGCCCGCGCAGCAGGACCTGAAGATCATGTCCGACCTGGGCGGCGCCATCCCCACCCTGGCGGATGCGCCCTGGCCGGCTTTCCCCGCCGACCTGTTGAGCATCGCGCTGGTGCTGGCCACGCAAAGCGAGGGCGTCATCATCATCCATGAAAAGATGTTTGAAAGCCGCCTCTTCTTCGTAGATAAGCTCATCCCGATGGGGGCGCGCATCGTCCTGTGTGATCCGCACCGCGCGCTGGTGTACGGCCCATCGCCCCTGCATGGGGACGAGATGGAAAGCCCGGACATTCGCGCGGGCATGGCGCTGCTCATCGCCGCGCTGGCCGCGGAAGGGACGAGCATCATCCGCAACATCCGGCAGATAGACCGTGGCTACGAACGCATCGAAGCCAAACTGGCGCCCCTGGGAGCGCGCATTCAACGCAAGGTGCAGTAGGGATGCTGCGCATCGTCCTGGCCACCCACAACCGCGGCAAACGGCGCGAATGGCAGGAGCTGCTGGACGGGCTTCCCATCACCCTGCTGCTGCCGGAAGAGGTCGGCGCGGCTGGCGACGTTGAGGAAAGCGCCGACACGTACCTGGAGAATGCCCGTCTCAAGGCGCGGGCGCTGGTGGCGCGCACCGGCCTGCCCGCCCTGGCGGACGATTCCGGCCTGGAGGTGGATGCGCTCGACGGCGCGCCGGGCGTGCGCTCGGCGCGCTACGTCCTGGGCAATGACGAGGTGCGCTATCGCAGCCTGCTCCGCGCGCTGGAGGGGGTGCCGCCGGAACGCCGCAGCGCGCGTTTCCGCTGTGTGGCGGTGCTCAGCCTGCCCGACGGGCGGGAATGGGTCGCGGAAGGCGTGAGCGAGGGCGTCATCGCCCTGGCCCCCGCCGGCGAGGCCGGCTTCGGCTACGATCCGGTGTTTTACGTGCCCGAATTGGGGAAAACGTTTGCCCAGCTCAGCAGCGAGGAGAAAAACCGCATCAGCCACCGCGGACGCGCCGCGCAGGCGCTCCGGCCCATCCTGGAGGCGCTGAGCAAAGAGGAGCACAGCGCCGGGTAAAAACCGCCAGGACGCAAAGGGCTTTGACTTTTTAAATTCTTGGCGCTCTTAGCGTCTTCGCGGTGAATTTATTAACCGCCAAGACGCAAAGGACGCAAAGGGCTTTGACTTTTTAAATTCTTGGCGCTCTTAGCGTCTTTGCGGTGAATTTGTTAACCGCCGGGACGCAAAGGACGCAAAGGGCTTCGATTCCTCAAATTCTTAGCGTTCTTAGCGTCTTTGCGGTGAATTTGTCAACCGCCAGAACGCAAAGGGCCTTAATTCGAATCCTCCGCCGCTGTTTTTTCCAGCTCGGTGATGAGGGCGTCGGCCTGGTGCAGGGCCTTCTCTAAATCGAAATGGTGTTGCATGACCACATCCGGCAGGGACGGGAGCGGCGGTGACGGCGGCAGCTCCTGCCCGGTGAGCGCTGCGTAACGCTGCCGGTAGCGCTGCTCCGGGCTTTCGGCGTACAGGGCCGCGTAGAGCTCCGCCGCCTGGACGCGATGGGCCTCAGCGCCGGTAAGTTGCCAGATCACATCGTGAAGGCGCGCCTGTTCCCGCTGACTATCGAGCCCCTCCAGCAGCTCCAGGAGCTGCGCAGCCGCCGCCGCGGGCGTCAGGCGCTGCAGGGCGACATCCAGTTGCGCCTGTAACGCGCGGATGGGCGGGATGAATTCCTCGTAGGTCAAACTCTGCGCCAGGGCGAGGGCCTCACGGTTCAGCGCGTCCGCTTCCGCATAGGCCTGTTGTTCGGCGTAAATTTCCGCGTGATGATAGAGGTACTCGCTTAACTCGTAGGGCGTATCGAGCAGGCGCGTGAGGGCCGCCGCGCGCGCCAGGAGGCGACCGGCGGTGCGGTATTCCCGCTCGCGGGCGTAGTTGACCGCCAGATGACTGAGTGCAAAACTCACCCCCGCCAGATCCCCTGAAAGCAAGGCCAGATGCAGGTTGTAGCTGTAGCAGGCCCGCGCTGCCTCCGTATTCCCCAGGTCGCGGTAGATGTGCCCCATGTTCCCCGCGCAGATGCTCACCGCAAGCTGATAGCCCAGGCGCTGGGCGATCTGCAACACCTGCGTGTACCGCTCCAGGGCGGCAGCGTACTTCCCTTGATCCAGGTACACATTCCCCATATTCAGCAAAATGGACGTGAGCACAACCTGCTCGCCGTGCTCGACTGCGATGGCGTGCCCCTTCTGGTAGTGCTCCAGCGCCAGCTCGTTGTCGCCCAGGCGGTTGTAGGTAAGGCCCAGGTTGTTGAGCACGCGACAGATGAGTGAGGCATCGCCGGCCTTTTCGGCAAGGCGCAGGACCTGGTTGAAGTTCGCCAGAGCCGCCTGTAGATCCCCAAGGCTCCAGTAAACGATGCCCATCTCGCGCAGTGTTTCGCAAACCGCGCTCCAGTCGTTGATGTCCTCATAGCGCTGGGTTTCTTCGAGCTGGACCAGGGCCTCTTCAAACTCGCCTTTCTGGCGGAGCAGGCTCCCCAGATGCCGCGTGGCCTGCGCCGTAAGCGCACCATGACGCTGTTCGCGCGCCATGGACAGCGCCGTGCGGTAGGCCTCTTCCGCCTCACCCCACTCCCCGGTGAGCTGCAACACCTCACCCAGACGCAAGAGAACCGCCGGCTGCGCTTCCGCGTCCAACAGGGGCAGCACGCGCCGATAGTAGGCGATGGCCGCGGCATTGGCAAAGTTGGCCTGGGCGGCCTGCGCGGCCAGCAGGAAATACTCGCGCTGTTTGGCCTTGTTCTCGCTCAACCCGTAATGATACGCCAACAAGTCAAGGAACTGCTGCCGTTGCTCCGCATACGTTGTCTCGATGTAGCGCGCCAGTTGTTCGTGGAGATAGGCGCGCGTCGCCACCGCCAGGCTTTCGTAGGCCACCTCGCGCGTGATGATGTGCTTGAACAGGTATTCCAGTTCCGGCTCCGGCTTGTCCAACGGCGTGATGTCCAACCGGCTGAGCAGCTCCAACTGCTGCAACACATCCGGCAACTCCCCCAACGAGGGGTAAAAGCCCACAATCCACGCCGCACGGAACAGGCGCCCGATGACGCTGGCCACCTTCAGGGTGGTCTGCGTCTTTTCAGGGAGCTGGTCAATGCGGCTGAGGATGAGGCTGTGCAGGCTATCGGGCAAATCAAGCTGCGCCAGCGCCTCCGCGTCCGTCGGATCCAGGCCGCGGTCGTGAATCAGGTTGATCATCTCGTCAATGTAGAAGGGATTACCCTGTGCGCGTTCCGTGATGCGCTCCACCAGGGCCGGCGCCAGGGTTTGCGCGCTGCCGGTCAGCTTGCTCAGCTTGAGCGCGATGAGTTCCGCCGCCTCGTCGGGGGTGAATTCGCTCAGCTCGATCAGGGTGAAATGCGCCAGATGGGTGACGTGGGGGTAAATCGCCCCCGGTCCATCCGGTGGGCGATAGACCACAAGCATGAGCAGCGACACATCACTGCACGCGCGCGCCACAATCTCCAGTAGCTCATTGGAAAGCGGATCGAGCCAGTGGCAATCCTCAAACACCAGCAGGAGCGGATGCACCTGTGCCTCGTGGCGCAGCACCTGCACGATCAGGGCTTCCAGCGAAGCCTTGCGCAGTTCCGATTCCAGGTGGCGCGTAAGCTCGTTATCCGGGATGGGGAGATCCAGCACGGGAGCCAGGAGCGGCGCGCGCTCTTCCAGCGTGGGGTCAATCGCCTGCAGGCGCGCCTCGACGCGCGCCTGCTGCTCCGCCAGCGGCTGATTCGCATCCAGCTCAAACAAGCCGCGCAACAGGTTGCGCCACACCAGGTAGCTGATCGCCGTACCATGCGACAGACACTCCCCACCGTAGACCGTGAAGCCCTCATCCAGCGCCAGGCGGATGACCTCCGCCGCCAGGCGCGACTTGCCCATCCCCGCCTCGGCGCTGATGCCCAACACCTGCCCGCGTCCCGCCAGGGCACGGCGCAAGCGGTCGTGGGCCTGCGCCAGCTCGGCCCGCCGTCCCACCATGGGCAGGGCGTAGCGCGGCTCCTGCAAGTGCAGGCGACTGCGTCCAGAAAGGCCCTGGAGCGCGCAGAATTTGACCGGCTCGCTCTTGCCCTTTACCTGCATGGGCGGGCGCGCCTCCAACACGAAATGCTCCTGGTGTGCCGCCTGGCGCGTGCTTTCCCCCACCAGAATCTCGCCCGGCCGCGCGGCCTGCATCAAACGCGCCGCCAGATTGACGGCGTCCCCCATCACGGTGTACTCCTGCCGGGCCGCTGCCCCCACCTGTCCACAAAACACAAAACCGGTATTGACCCCCGCCCGCAAAGAGGCCTGGGGGAGCGCACGCAGTTCCAAAAGACAGCGTAAGGCGCGGTCCGCATCATCCTCATGGGCTACCGGCGCCCCAAACAGCACAATGTACTTGCTGCCCTTATCCCCCATGTCCACTTTATTTAAATACCCATCGTAGCGCTGCACAATCGCGATCACCGCTTCCAGATACGCCTGCAAGCGCGCCCCAATGCTCGGATCGTGGTCGTAATCAAAACCACCGAAGCTCACAAAAGCCACCGTCACCTTGCGATGGCCGTTAATGAAGCTGATCTGCCCCTCCTCAATGAGATGCGCCAGGGTGGGATGGATAAACGGCGCGATGAGGGCCGGCGACACACCAGACAGGTCCAGCGGCGCCAGGGGCTGCGGCGGCTCCGGCGGCGTGACGCGCACCACCAGGCTGTAGGCGTCGCGCGCTTCGCCCAGCTCCACCCCGGCCACGTCGCGCACCAAAGCGGTTTCCACCACCACCTCGCCGCGCGTGGCGTGATGCTCCGCCTCGGCACAGCGATCCAGCGCGCTGCCGGCGATGATGTACTCCAGGCGTGAGTCCGGCGTTCCTACCGTGGTGCAAAACACCGGTCCGCCCGCCAGTCCGGCCTTCATGGCCAGGCTGAAGGTGCCCACGCTGGTGGGAATCGCCGCATAATCCGCCATGCGCTCCTGCATCAACAGGGCGCAATGGAGCGCGCGCCGAATCGTGCGCTGGTGCCCCTCCGCGCCCTCCGTGCAGGGGAACAACACCGTCATGGCGTCCCCGCCGAACTTGCCGATGATGCCGCCGTAAGACTGAATCAGCGCAATCATCGGCTCAAAGTAACTGTTCAAAATGCGCGTCAGCTCCTCGGCCCCGGCCTTGCCCGTGCTCGCCAGGGCCTCGCTGATGGCGGTAAAGCCGGACACGTCCGCAAACAAGACCACCGCCTCAAAGCGCTGCTCCCGTCCCTGTGGCAACACGGCGGGGTGCGCTGCCAGGTCGGCCAGCACGTGATAAGGCACAAACGAGTAGAGCAGTGACCTCATACCTCACCCTTGCGCAAATAGCGTTCAACTGCAGCAAAATCATCCGCACGGGCCAGCACCCAGCAGCGATCCCCCGGCAACAACACCGTCTCGCCGTCAGGGATCAGGGTCGTGTGGCCCCGTTCGATGGCCGTGAGCAAAGCCTGGACGGGCAGGCGCAACTCGCGCAGACGCCGTCCGCAGGCCGCATCCGCCTCATGCAACGTCAGGTGCGCGATCTCCAGGGGGCTTTCCGCGGCCAGATGCTGGCGTTCCGCGGCATGATGCCGCTCCTGCAGGCCATGCGCCGCCTGGGCATAAGCGCACACGATATTCGCGCGGCGCAGCATCCCCACCAGGCGGCGCGGATGGTGGCGATCCACCACCGGCACGCGCCCAATGTCGCGCTCGGCGAAATGACGCAGCGCGCTGGCCAGGGTCTCATCGGGAAACGTCACGCGCACATCGCGCGTGGCGATCTCCAGCGCCGTCGCCTGATGCGCGCCGCGCTGCAGCGCACGTTCCACATCCTGCAGCGTGACCATGCCGCACAAAGCCCCCTCCGCGTCCACCACCGGCAGGCCGTGATGATGCGTGCGCTCAAAAAGCTCCAGCAAGGCGGGCACGGGCGTTGACGGTGCGACCTGCACCAGCGCCTCCACGGGCGTCATGACATCCCGCACCAGAATCTCGCGCATCACATCGAAATCACGCCCGGCGCGCAGGTCAATCCCCTGGCGTTGCAGCGCCAGCGTATAAACACTCTCCGCTTCCAAAGCCTGGGCCAGCACCAGCGCCAGCGTCGTGCTCAACATCAAGGGCAGCACCAGGGTATAGTCGCGCGTCATTTCAAAGATGAGGAAGACGGCCGCAATCGGCGCGCGCACCGTCGCAGTGAGCAGGGCCGCCATGCCGACCAGGGCATAAGCGGGGGGCGCCGCCGTCACGGACGGCCAGAGCGCGTGTACCCCGTAACCCCAAAGGCCACCCAGCGCCGCGCCGAGCACCAGAGACGGCGCAAAAATACCGCCCGGATTCCCCGAACTCACGCTCAACGCCGTGGCCAGCACCTTAAGCGGGAGCAGCCACACCAGCAAGCGCCAGGGCTTCATCATGTACAGGATCTCCTCAATCACCGCGTGACCACTACCGAGAACCGCGGGCACCCCAAGCCCCAGGAGGCCAACCAGCAGCGCGCCCAGCAGCGGCTTGCTCCACGCGGGCACGGGCAGCTTGTGGAAAGCATCCTCAAACGCATAGAGCACGCGGATGAACAGCACACCGATCAGGGCCGCCGCCAGGCCCAACACAGCGTAGAAAAGCAGCTCAAGCGGACTCACCAGGCGCGATTGCGGCACCAAAAACGCCGGATGGTCGCCCATGAAAGCCCGTCCCGTCACGCTGGCTGCCACGGCGGCCAGCACTACATACGCCAGGGACTCAACGCGCAACTCCATCAACAACGCCTCAAGGGCAAAGAAGACCCCGGCCAGCGGCGCGTTAAAAATCGCGGCGATGCCGGCGGCTGCACCGGCAGCCACCAGCATGCGCTGCTGCGCACTCGTCACCCTGAAAACGCGCCCGTACAGCGATCCCAGCGCCGCGCCGAGCTGGACCATCGGCCCCTCAGGCCCCACCGAAAGGCCACTGCCGATCGCCACCGCGGCCAGGCCACCGCGCACCAGCAAGGGACGCTCGTTCAAATGGCCGCCGTGGAACGCCACCCCGGCCATCACCTCCGGCACGCCATGGCCCCCCGCGCGGCGCAGCAACGCCAGGCTGACCAGCAAACACACCCCAGCCCCCAGCACAGGCGCAAGCATCCCGCTCCAGGGAGCCATGAAAGACAAGGCGGAAGGCAGCCCATCCCCCAAAAGCGACTGAACAAAAGCCGTCAGGCGCGCAAAGCCCACCGCGATCATCCCAACGCCCACGCCGACAACCAGCGCGTGTCCCAGGGCGCGCCGGGAACCCAACGGAGAATGCGTGAACACACCACCCCCACGATTTTGGCTTGCCATACCTACCATGATAGCACAATTTGACTTGAAAGGTAATCACGTCTCGCGGGGGACTTCCGCCCCCGCCCCGTTGACGGGGAGGGCCGGGGAGGGGCATTTCATGGACATCACGTTAACGTGCCCTGGTCTGTTGGCTGGCGGTAAAAACCGGCCTGAAGGGGACGTTTTGGGTTTTCACGATATTGTAAACTAGCGGTTAAAACCGCCCCTGCTGTAGGTGCCGGGCTTGTCCCGGCCCCCTGGGCGGGATAAATCCCACCCCTGCTGTAGGTGCCGGGCTTGTCCCGGCCCCCTGGGCGGGATAAATCCCACCCCTGCTGTAGGTGCCGGGCTTGTCCA
>FWWL01004747.1_pt1 | contig 22362 bp, 21 predicted proteins | sample 2228331 | NCBI WGS metagenome assembly FWWL01 (sample SAMEA103939775, study PRJEB20133) | metagenome | reverse complement strand
CTGGGGGTGAGGGCTGAGACTCCCCTCTCCCACAGCGTGGGAGAGGGGCTGGGGGTGAGGGCTGAGACTCCCCTCTCCCACAGCACGAGAGAGGTACAGGGCGCAAGGGCTAATCTCGAATTCGCCACGCCCTATCTGGCGATGATGACGCTGGCAATCTGCGCAACGGCGCTGGGCGTGTTAGTGTTGTTCGTCTATCCCCACCCCTTCTTAGAATTGACACGGAGGGTCGCAGGGCTATGAAAGGCTTCCGCTGGCTCTTGATCGGCGTGTGGTTTATCGGACTCTTGGCGGAGGTGCTGTTTGTGAAGCAGAAACTGCCCCTGCCCTACGCCGTTATCGGGCTGGGGGGCACGGCGGTCTTCGTCGCCCTCTACGACCTGTTAGCCAAACGCCTGCTGGCACGCAAGGAGGACTACTATGCTTGAGATACTCCACCCCGGTCTGCTCCTAATAGCAAGCGCGCTCCTAATCCCGATTTTACGGGGCACCGCGCGCACTGCCTACCTCCTGCTCGTGCCGGTGGGGATACTCCTGCTTTTGCTGAACCTGCCCCAAGGTGAGCATCTGCGCGTGCCGTTGCTGGACTATACGCTGACCCTGTTGCGCGTCGACCGCCTGAGTGTCGCTTTTGCGCTGGCGTTCGTGATTGCGCTCGGTGCGGGAATGCTCTATGCGCTTCCACAGCGTGATGGGCGCGAACACTTGCTCGCTTATCTCTACGCAGGCAGTACGCTGGGAGTGACCTTCGCAGGCGACCTCATCACCCTGTTCGTGTTCTGGGAGATGATGGCGCTTTGCGCAACCCTGCTCATCTGGAGCGCACGCCGACCCGACTCCTACCGCGCAGGGCTACGCTACCTCCTCTATCACCTGATCGGCGGGCTGTTGCTGCTCTTCGGTGTGCTGGGGCACTGGGCAGGGGGCGGAGGGTTGGAGTTCAATCTACTCCAGCTGGACAATCTCTGGGCGTGGCTTATCTTGATTGCGTTCGTGATCAATGCAGGTGTGCCCCCCTTCCACACATGGCTTCCCGACGCTTACCCGACCGCCTCGGTATCGGGAATCGTCTATTTGGGGGCGTTCACCACGAAAGCATCGGTCTATGTGTTGGCGCGGGGATTCGCAGGGGCAGAAGTGCTGATGTGGGCAGGAGCGGTGATGGCACTCTATGGTGTGGTCTATGCCACTTTCCAGAACGATATGCGACGCCTACTCTCCTATCACATCGTGAGTCAGGTGGGCTATATGGTCTGTGCGGTGGGGATTGGGGGCGCGCACGGAGTCAACGGAGCGACAGCGCACGCCTTCGCCCACATTATGTACAAGTCGCTCTTGCTGATGGGGGCGGGCGCACTTATGTTCGCCACAGGCAAGGAACGGCTCAGCGACCTTGCGGGCGGTGAGCTCTACCGACGCTTGCCGATTTCGCTGGTGCTGTATCTGATTGGTGCGCTCTCGATATCGGGCGTGCCGTTGTTCAACGGGTTCATCAGCAAAGCCATCATCACACACGGGCTGGACGAAATAGGGCAAAGCACCGCCTACCTGATGCTCACGGTGGCGTCGGTGGGCACATTCCTGTCGGTTGCGCTCAAGCTCGCCTACTATGCGTGGTTCGGCACGCCCCAGCCCAACCGAGTGGCGCAATATCAATCGGTGCAGGAAGTTCCGCGCAGTATGCAGGCAGGGATGGGCATCCTTGCGCTTATCTGTGTGGCGATGGGGATTGCTCCAGGGCTATTCAACACCTTCCTGCCCTATCCCGAATCGCTGGCGTTCTACAAGTTCGACAAGGTGTTGACCACTCTGAACCTGTTTATCGGCACGGGACTGGGGTTTTTGTGGCTGGCGCCATATCTCCAGCCGAAGCCGAAGGGGGTGCTGGATTTAGACTGGGTCTATCGGCGCGGGCTGTACCCTGTGGTGGTGTGGGTTGTTCCGCTGTTTCGAAGTGCTTCGCGCCGAGCGGGGCGTCTCACCTTTGCGCGCGCTTTGGCGAAGATGCGCGACTGGATAGAAGCCCGTTCAGCGGGCAGTTTCTCGGTCAGCGACGCTATCGTGTGGATTGCGCTCTTCCTGCTCATCTATATCGGGGCGTATTTGATGGTGCGGTGAGGTGCAGTTATAGCTTCAATCCCGACACTTCGCTGGGCATTTTCGCCAGCCATGCGCGCATCGGTTCCAACAGGTGGTGGGCGGTGAAATCTAAGTGGACGGGCGAGATCGACACATAACCATGTGCCACCGCATAGACATCGGTGCCGGGCTGGTCGCGGTCTTCGACAAGGCTTCCACTGAGCCAGTAGTAGGGACGCCCAGCGGGGTCGACGCGCGACTCGATTCGGTCGGCGTACTGGCGTCGCCCAAGTGCGGTAATCTGGTAGCCACGAATCTGTTCGGGGGGCAGATTGGGCACATTCACATTCAGGAAAGTGTGGGGCGGGAGCGGGTGCTCGGCAAGCAAGCGGGCGATATGAGTCGCAGCGATACCTGCGGTCTCATAATGAAGCACGGGCATTTCGGTTGGGAACGGCTCGTTGGTCTCTTCTGAGCGGGCAAGGGGCAAGATTTCCTCTGCAGCGAGCGAGATTGCGAAGGCGTTGACCCCATGCACCGCGCCTTCAATCGCTGCGGCGACCGTGCCTGAGTAGGTCAAATCCCAGCCCAAGTTTGGTCCAGCGTTGATGCCCGAAACGACCAGGTCGACCTTGTGGTTCATCACGGCGTGTGCACCCAGCGTGACGCAGTCGGTGGGTGTGCCGTTAGTGGCGTAGCCGATGGAGCCGTCGGGAAAGTGGATACGATGCAGGCGTAGGGGCTTATGGAGCGTGATGGAGTGCCCTGTCGCACTTCGCGGGCGGTCGGGCGCAACGACGAACACCTCGCCGAGGGGGCGCAAATGCTGTGCCAACACACGAATCCCCTCGGCGTAGATGCCGTCATCGTTCGTGATGAGGATTCTCATTCAGCGCCCTCGCCCACCACTTTGTCGGGGATGATGCCCAACCACTTCTTCAGACGGTAGATGGTGGTGTCGCGGTGGAGTTCGGCAATCGCGCGGGTCAGCGGAATGCCTTTCGGGCAGACCTTGACGCAGTTCTGCGCGTTGCCACAGCCCGTGATACCCTCGGGTCCGGTCAACACTTCGAGACGCTCGTTTGCCAGCGTTGCGCCTACTGGATGCAGGTTAAACAGGCGTGCTTGGGCAATCGGCGCGGGACCGATGAAGGCGGAATGCTCGTTATACTGGGGGCACGCCTCCATACAGCACCCGCAGGTCATACACCGTGCGAAGGCGTAGCGTAGCTCGCGCAGGCTATCATCCATTCGCGGACCAGGTCCCAAGTCGTGATAACCATCCACAGGAACCCAAGCCTGTATCTTTTTGAGCGCCTCGAACATCCGACTGCGGTCGACAATCAGGTCGCGCACAACGGGGAACTTACTCATCGGCTCGAGAGTGATTTCGAGAGTATCCCCCTTGTGCACGCCCACATGGTCTACCAGTGCAGCGCACGACTGCTGAACCACACCGTTGACCACCATCGTACAGGTTCCGCAGACCTGTTCCAGACACGCAGCTTCCCAAGCGGGGGGCGAAACAGGCTTGCCCGAACCGTCTACAGGGTTGCGCTGAATCTCCATCAAGCAGGAGATGACATTCATATTCGGACGGTACGGAAGCAGGAACTCTTGCCAGTAGGCGGGTTTGCCCGGTCCGTCCTGACGGCGGATTTTGAGACGAATGTTACGGATATGACCATTCTGCATGGTAGTCCTCCACTCAAGATTATACCCTTTCGTGGCTTGGGCATCCTGCCCATCAGCCAATTCAGGGGCAGTGGGCAATCGGCAGTGGGCAGTCGTAAACCCTTTGTCACCCTGAGCGAAGCGAAGGGTCTGCTCCCCTCTTCTTTTGGGCTTACTACACGACACTTTTTTGAGAGGTAATAGAAAATCGGCAGACACGGGAGTGCGCCCCTACCAAAACGTCCTGCCTGTAGGGGCAGACCCCCGTGTCTGCCCTTCTCAATAGAAGCCAACCTCAGATACCAGTTCGGACAACTGTCGCGCAGTAAGCTACTTGCAGAGAGAGGTGAGTTTTTTTTCTGAGATTCTTCGCTTCGCTCAGAATGACGAGTTTCGGCAGTCGTGGCACGAGCGTCTCGTTCGTGTGCGAAATCGGCAAGATGCCCAAGCCACTTCTTTTTTTTTCGAACACGCTCAACACCCCTTGACAAAGCGTTTTTAAATCGGGTATAGTTGTACCGTAAGAGGCTGTATGGGAAACGATATAACACGAGAGTGCGTTTCCCTGCAAAGAAAGACAGTGCCTGCAACGAGGGACTTGCATCAATTTGCATAACACTCTTGAATGCAGGGAGATGGAACGAAAATCGTTGACCAACAGTCTCAAAAGTACTGGAGGTGATTCATAATGACAGACCGACGATCGGAGTATATCGAGGGTATCCTTAAGGCGTATAAGGCAGGTGAAATAGACATGGCTGAAGCGATTAAGGCTATTCGTCGGCGCAAGCCGAACCAGGCGAAGTTGGATGGAGCGAAGGAGTTCGCTCAGTTGATTATGGACGGCAAAATCGAGGAGGCATTTACCAAGTACCGCTTCGGACTGAAAGATGTCCGACCTCGCAAGGGCAAGAACGGGAAGGCTTCCTAAGATTTGCCAAAAAGAGGCTCCCTGTCAGGGAGCCTCAATCTCTAATCCACCCAATCCGCGATAAAGATATTCGTTTCACCGGGCGTTTTGGCGTTTCGGTTCGATGCCCAAACGAGCTTCTTCCCGTCCCGCGAAAACATCGGGAATCCATCGAAATCGCCCGTGTAAGTTACCTGCTCTACATCAGTGCCGTCTAAACGAATCAGGAACAGGTCGAACTGTCGTCCGCGCGGGTCGTGGTGGTTAGACGAGAAGATAATCTGGCGGTTGCCGGGGCGCATAAAGGGTGCGAAGTTCGCGCCGCCGAGATTGCTCACCTTCCACTTCCGCTTTCCATCGGAGGTCATCACCCATAGTTCCAGCTTGTTGGGGCGTACTAAACGCTTCTTCAGAAGTGCTTGGAACTCCTCAATCTCCTCCTTCGTCTTTGGATGGTAGGCGCGATAGACAATATAGCGTCCATCCCACGAGTAGAACGGACCACCATTATAGCCAATCTCATCGGTGAGGCGCTTGAACTGGCGCGTGCGCAGGTTATACTCACAAAGGTCTAAGTTGCCATAGCGGGTGGTAGTGAACAGAATACGGTCGCCACGCGGATGGAACGAGCCTTCAGCGTTGTAGGCGTCGTCGTCGGTAATCGCTTCGCGGTTTGTGCCGTCCGCATTCGCAATATAGATGCGATACGGTAGCAGGGGCCACACATAGCCCTGACTGCGGTCGGGCGGTGGGGGTGGCTCATCGCTATACCAGTCGGTCGAACTGTAGAGTATCTTTTTGCCATCAGGCGACCAGAAGCCACAAGTACACCGCCCTCGCCCTGTCGAGACTAACTGCACATCGCTTCCGTCGATGTTCATCGTGAACATCTGGTCGGCTTTGAAGGGCGGGCGCGTGCTTTGAAAGATGAGTTTCTTGCCGTCGAAGGAGAAGTAGGCTTCTGCGTTCTCGCCCCCAAAGGTCAACTGGCGAATGTTGCGCAGATGTCGCTCACGCGGGTCGGTCAGCCCCGAAGTAGGAACACTCTCTTGGTGATACGGCATATAACACATAGCGTTTCGATTGTACCCGTCAAGGCGATGGGGGAGTCGCTTCATCGAGCCGTTGGCGTATCTGTTTCAGAATCTCCAGCATCATTGGTTTCGTGAGCAGTTTCGTATAGGTGTTGCGTGCGCTGGGGTGGTAGCTGACCGCCAGAAAACGTCCCTGCTTGAGCAGGTAGATTGTGCCGTGTCTGAACTTGGGTTGAAGGCTCTCTGGCAGGAACCCAATCTGTCGTGCGACGGCTACGCACGCTTCCATTGCTAACTGTCCCAGCGCAAGGAAGCCCTTCAAGTTGGGCATCAGGCGCACCGTCTGAACGAGATAGGGCAGACAGTTCGCACGCTCGTCGGGCGTAGGCTTGTTGGCTGGCGGGGCGCAGCGCACCGCTGCGGAAATCGCACAGTCATACAGCACCAGCCCGTCATCACGGTGGATGCTGGTGGGCTGATTGCAGAAGCCTGCTTCGTAGAGCGCATCGAACAGAAAATCGCCCGACGCATCGCCCGTGAAGAGCCGTCCTGTACGGTTGCCCCCGTGCGCCGCAGGAGCCAACCCCACAATCAACAGGCGTGCGTTAGGGTTGCCGTAATTCGGAATCGGCTTGCCCCAGTAGGTCTCGTGCAAAAACGCTCGACGCTTGGTCTGTGCCACTTGTTGGCAGTAGTGTCGTAGGCGTGGGCAACGCTCGCACGCGATAATCTCTCGGTTCAGCGTTTCCCATCGGCTCAGGTCGTATGCCATAGCAGGGAGCATACCCTCTGAGTGAACAGATTGCTCAGTCAGGTACAATCCCTGTGTGAACACCCCCTTCGAACAGGAGTTGGAGATTCTGATTAGGGCACGCTATCCGCTGGTCTATCTCCTCACGGCGGAGGAGCGTCGTGCCGAAGAGGTCTTGCGCACGGTCGCAAACCGATTGGGCAAGACGCTCTATGTATGGACCTACACCGAGGGCTACTCTCCCGCGATAGCCACCCATGCCCCTCTCGAAGCGCGTGAGCGTGCCCGCCCTGCCTTAGAGATTGAAGCGCTCACCCTTGCACTCCGTTCCGCCGAGAACGCGCTGATTGTGCTGAAAGACTACCATCCCTACCTGAACGACCCGCGCACGATTCGGCTGATGCGCGACCTCATTCCCCGCCTGCACCGCTCTAACCGTACCCTGATTCTGCTTAGCCCTGTGCTAAAACTCCCACCCGAACTGGAAAAAGATATCACGGTATTAGAGATGCCCCTGCCGAGCCGAGAAGAGATTGCCGAGAAACTGCGCGAGCTGTTGCTGGTGGTGCGCGACAAACCCGGCATCAAGACCGAACTGGAACCCCACGAGTTCGAAGAGCTGGTGCAAGCCTCGCAGGGGCTGACGATGGACGAAATCGAGAATGTGTGCGCCCGCTCGCTGGTGCAACATCGTCAACTGCGCGTGGAAGCCATCCTCTTGGAGAAGCAACAGATTGTGCGCAAGTCGGGCGTGTTGGAATACTACTCGGCACGCGAGCAGATGAGCGATGTGGGCGGTTTAGACCTGCTGAAGGAGTGGCTTCGCAAGCGTCGCTCGGCACTCACTCAGGAGGCGCGCGAGTTCGGTCTGCCCGAACCGAAGGGCGTGCTCCTGCTGGGTGTGCAGGGTACAGGCAAGAGCCTCAGCGCCAAAGCGATTGCGAACCTCTGGAACCTACCGATGCTCCGCTTGGATGTCGGGCGTGTGTTCGGCAGTCTGGTGGGGGCGTCCGAACAGAACATGCGCCTCGCCATCCGAACTGCCGAAGCGGTTGCGCCCTGTATCCTCTGGATTGACGAGCTGGAGAAGGGTTTTTCGGGAGTGCAGAGTTCGGGAATGTCCGATTCGGGCACGACGGCACGCGTGTTCGCCACCTTCCTCACTTGGCTCCAGGAGAAGCGTAAGCCCGTGTTCGTGGTCGCCACCGCCAACGATGTGTCCCAACTCCCGCCCGAACTGCTACGCAAGGGAAGGTTCGACGAGGTCTTCTTCATCGACCTGCCCACCCAGCCCGAACGCGAGCAGGTCTTTGCGATTCACCTGCGCAAACGCAAGCGCGACCCGAACCAGTACGACCTGACCAAGCTGGCGAAGGCGAGCGAAGGCTTTTCGGGCGCGGAGATCGAGCAGGTGGTGGTGGGCGCGCTGTTCACGGCGTTCGATGCCAAGCGCGACCTCACGATGGATGACCTGCTCGCCGAAATCCAGTCCACCGTCCCACTCTCGGTGATGATGCGTGAGGAGATCGACGAACTGCGCACATGGGCACGGATGCGCACGCGCCCTGCCAGCAGTCCGCCCAAGCCGAGCAACAGCGCACGCCGTAAAAAATAAAAGCACGAGACAGTGTAGGTTGCCTCGTGCTTCTTCCTTGATGATGAACACAACCTCGCAGAGAGGCGCTGGGCTTCTCCTTGCGAGGGCAGGCTTTGCTCCCCATCCCCCTTGTAGCAACTTTTGTGCCAAACACGCCGAAATCGCTGGGGTATCCTGATACTATGTCCAAACGCGTGTTGGTCACGGGCGGGGCGGGCTTCATCGGGAGCCACTTCGTGGACTACCTGCTCGAAACCTATCCTGATTACGAGGTTGTGGTGCTGGACGCGCTGACCTACGCAGGTCGCTTGGAGAACCTCGCCAGCGCCCAGCAGTCGCCCCGATTCCAGTTCATCCAGGGCGATGTGCGCGACCGAGAAGCAGTACGAAGCGCGATGCAGGGCGCGCAGTTCGTGGTGCATTTCGCCGCCGAAACTCATGTCGACCGCTCCATCCTGAACCCCGACGCCTTCATCACCACCGATGTGTACGGAACCTATGTGATGTTGGAGGTGGCGCGCGAGGTGGGGGTCGAACGGTTCGTGCATATCAGCACCGACGAGGTGTACGGCTCTGCCGAGTCGGGGCAGTTCCACGAAGAGTCGCCCCTGCGCCCCAATAGCCCCTACTCTGCCAGCAAAGCGGGCGCCGACCTGCTGGTGCGTGCCTACCATCAGACTTATCAGATGCCTGTGCTGACCATACGCCCCAGCAACACCTTCGGACCGCGCCAATATCCCGAAAAGTTGATTCCCTTTTTCGTGACCCGCGCGCTGAACGACCAGCCCCTGCCTGTCTATGGCGATGGACTGCAGGTGCGCGATTGGCTCTATGTGAAAGACCATGTGCGTGCGATTGACCTTGTTTTGCATCACGGGCAAATCGGTTCGGCATACAATGTGGCAGGGGGCAACGAGCGCGTCAATATCGAAATCACGCGCAAAATCCTGCACCTGCTGGGCAAACCTGAGAGCCTTATCCAGTTCGTGCCCGACCGACCCGGACATGACCGACGCTACGCGCTGGACACCACGCGCATCGAGCAGGAACTCGGCTGGAAACCCGAAGCGGACTTCGATCAAGCCTTAGCCGAGACGGTGCAGTGGTATGTGGACAACCCCGACTGGTGGCAGACGATTCTGAACGAGCAAGCCGAGTACCGTGAGTTCGTTGCGCAGTGGTACGAACACCGCTAAAAAGTGATGGAAACCCTTCTGCACTGGGACGAGCAACTGTTCTACTGGATTTTCGAGGGCTGGCGGTCGGACTGGCTGACGCCTGTAATGGTCTTCTTCTCGGACGCGCTCAAGCCCCTGCCGTCGCGGATCCTTGCGCTCCTGTTGTGGCTCTATCTCATTTGGCGGGGAGGCAAGGCTCGGCAGTTCGCGCTGTTGCTGTTGCCCGTGCTTATCATCACGAACGAGACCTGCGACTTTCTGAAAGCGTGGGTAGGGCGCGAGCGTCCTTGCGTGGCACTCCCGATTGAAGCCATCACGGGCAAACTCACTTCGGGGTCGTTCCCTTCGGCGCACTCGGCGAATATGGCGTCGCTTGTGGGGCTAATGGGCGCAATCTGGGGCTGGCGGGCAGTGCTGATGTTCGGCTGGCTCCCGTTCGTAGTGGGGCTATCGCGCATCTATGTCGGCGTGCATTATCCGCTGGATGTGTTGGGGGGCTGGACGCTGGGGGCGTTCTATGGGTACGGTGTGGGTGCGCTCTGGCAGTTTTTAGGGAGAAAACGTGCCTTATCCGCAAGACCTTCAGCACAAAACCCTGACTGAACGGTCATTTACTTGTAGGAGCCACGAGGTTGGGGTATAATCGAAGTACGGAGGTCAACGACGATGACGAAAGGATTGGTGGTAGGCGCGCTCAGCGCACTGATGCTTGTCGGCGCATATGCGCAAGGTTCGATTGCGCAAGAACTCGCTCGCGGTGAAAACTTCTCCTGGAAATTCAACGGCGGTAACTACGAGATTACAGGTGCTCTCAGTCTGTCTGGCAATGTCAGTGCTTCAGACCCTGTTGCTTTCAATTTTATCGACGCGAATAACGACGGTATCGCTCTGGATATCAGATTGGACATTGGTGCGCTTCTCCCCGACATCGGTTTGAATGTGACTGCTGACTTGATTGCAAATATCCTGTCGGATGATGGCACGACCGCCGTCATCGAGTGGAGAGGCTTACTCGAGCCGAATGAGTGTATCAATGTTACACAACCCATACAAACAAGTATCCTTGTCACGAAAGTTCAGGGGCGATTGCGTGGACAGGTCACTCGGATTACCTGTGGTACCGACCCGCTCGGAGTTCTATCTCAGAATGTCCATCTTCGCGTAGACATCGTGCCCGGCAACGAGTTCAACGAGCTCTCACTGGAAGGTTATGTGTTTTGCATTCAACAGCCGTTTGCATTCACCACCGCCCGCATCTTCGATATGGACTGGATTGGCTACGGCGGTGGGCTTCCTTTATCGCTGGGTAATGTGAACGGCGACTGCACGATCGACGACGCCGACCTGCTCCAGGTGCTGTTCAACTTCGGCTCCAATGATGCAGGCACCGACACGAACGGCGACGGCACAGTCGACGACGCCGACCTGCTAACCGTGCTGTTCAACTTCGGATTGAGCGTCTGAAAAATCGGGGCAGTCACAGTGGAGTAGGCTATCGGATTGACCCCTGCTGACTGCCCATTCCCCATTCCCCACTCCCTACTCCCCTGTATGAGACCCTTCGCTTCGCTCAGGGTTACAAAGTGCCCACTGCCCACTTTTGATTGCCCACTACCCGACCTATCGGGTGAATTTTTCGAGCGATTTTCCGTATAATATTATATGGGAACCCCGCGCACGGGATTCCAGAAGCAACCTCCAGATGGATTTATCGTCTAAATCAGTAGGAACTGTTGCTTTTTTGAGCCGTTGGGTTATTCATGATGGAGGTAGGCGTTATTCGGTTTGGAACACACCAAGAAAAAGATTAGGAGGTAAAAGACGATGGCAACCTTTACGCCGATGGAAGTGGAGACCATTCTGAAGCGGATTGCAAACGAGCGGGCTGAGCGGTTCCAGCGCGAAGTGTTGTTCCCTCAGCTGGCACGGGCGATGCGCATACCGCTCAACGACTCGCAAGCCGTTCGGGAAGCACTTGCTGACCCCTACTACGCCTTCCGAGCGATGTTGGGCTACTATGCGTTCGCCAAGCGAGGCAACGACCGCGTCGAATATTCGGGCTTTGCGTTGGAGGCGTTGGAGCGCGTTCTGGACGATAAGAAAGAAAACTTCGCCCGCTTCCTCGCTTCTGATGACGCCCCTGCACGGCTCTGGCAGGCATTCGAGGAGGTTTGCCGAGAGAACCAGCGCAAAATCAACGAACAACTCAACCGTGGTTTGATTGAAGGCTTGGCAGGCTACGCCTCGCGCATCTATGCCGAAGACGAAATCGGCAATATCTGGACGACCATCCACCAAGCAATCGTGCGGTCGGGCAAAGTGGAACCCATCTACCAGACTATCACCGAAATCAAGGGGATTGGTCCGAAGGTGGGCGCGCTCGTCTTGCGCGATATGGTCGCCCTGTATGACCTTGAACCCCAAATCGACCCAGCCGACTACCACTATCTCCAGCCTGTCGATAGCTGGATTCGGCGCATCGGTCCCTACTTGACCGAGGAAATCACGCACGAGACTGCCGACTGGGTAATCGCAGGCAAGCTCTCCAAACTCTGCCGACGCAATCGGGTGAGTGGGGTACGCTTCAATCAGGGCGTGCAGTATTTGGCAATTGTGGAAGTGCGTAAGATCGACCACCTGAAGGAGTTCCTGCGTGAGTTAGCGCGCTCTGGCTCCAACGGTCAACGCACTGCTACTTCGGGCTACACACGCCCCCAGCCGAGCCGTTCGTTTACCTGGCGTCGCTAATCATCACCCCGCCCGCGCGGTACAATTAGTGCGGAGGTAAAGGGTGACCAAACCAATTGCACTGCTGAGCGTCTCGGATAAGACTGGGCTGACCGACTTTGCGCACACACTCCACCAACTCGGTTTTGAGCTCCTTTCAACAGGAGGCACCGCGCGTACCCTACACGAAGCCGGGTTGCCCGTCCGCGAGGTGAGCGAATGGACGGGCTTCCCCGAAATCTTGGACGGGCGCGTCAAGACCTTGCATCCCCACATTCACGCAGGACTATTGGCGAACCTGAGCCTGCCCGAACACCGCCAGACGCTGGAATCGCTGGGGCTGGCACCTATCGAACTGGTGGTGGTCAATCTTTATCCATTCGAGCAGGCGTTGCGCGCAGGCGTGAGTGAGTCCGAACAGATTGAGCAGATCGACATCGGCGGTCCGACGCTCTTGCGAGCAGGGGCGAAAAACTTTGAACATGTGGCGGTGGTGGTGCGCCCTAACGATTACGGTTGGGTAGCGGAGCGTCTGGCGCAGGGCGGTCTCTCACGAGAGGAGCGTGCCCTGCTCGCTTCGCGCGCCTTTCGGCATGTAGCCGAGTATGACGCGCTGATTGCCCAGTGGTTTGCCCGCTACGACCCCGAAGGCGACCTGCCCGACACGCTCACCCTGACCTATCGGCGCGTGCAGAAACTGCGTTATGGCGAGAACCCCCACCAGCGTGCAGGGTTCTATCGGGAGCCGTTTGCGCCCGCAGGTTGTATCGCCACCGCCGAGCAACTCTGGGGCAAAGAACTGTCCTACAACAACCTGCTCGATGCCGACTCGGCGCTGGAGCTGGTGCGTGAGTTTGAGGAGCCTGCCTGCGCCATCATCAAGCACACGAACCCCTGTGGTGTCGCACTGGGCAACGACCCCACCGAAGCGTTCCTGCTCGCTTATGAGACCGACCCCCTGTCGGCATTCGGTGGGATTGTGGCACTCAATCGGGCGGTAGACCGCGAAACCGCCGAAGCCATCACGGCGCCCGGTACCTTCTTCGAGGTGGTGATTGCGCCCGACTTTTCAGACGAGGCGCTCACTATCTTCCAAGAGCGCAAGGGCTGGGGTCAAAATGTGCGCCTGTTGCGAACAGGGATGCTCGCTTCACCTGCTGAGATGAGCGGTTTTACGGTGCGCGGGCTAACGGGCGCCCTGCTCTACACCGAGCGCGACACGATTGACTGGGACGAGAACCAACTCCAAGTCGTGACGGAGCGTATCCCGACCGATGAGGAGTGGCGCGACCTGCGCTTCGCATGGCGCGTGGTGAAGCATGTCAAGTCCAACGCGATTGTGGTCGCGCACAAGGGCAGGTTGCTGGGTATCGGTGCAGGGCAGATGAACCGTGTCGGCTCGGTCAAGCTAGCACTGGAGCAGGCAGGCGAGAAGGCACAAGGCGCAGTGCTGGCGTCCGACGCTTTCTTCCCCTTCCCCGATAGCATCGAACTCGCCAGCCGTGCAGGGATTCGAGCGATTGTTCAGCCAGGTGGCTCCAAAAAAGACCCCGAAGTGATTGCATCCGCCAACGAGTCGGGGATCGCGATGGTGTTCACGGGCATTCGCCACTTCCGCCACTAAGTAGGCAGGAGTTTTGCAGGCTCTATCGTACTCTCTCCAACCGTGAATACACCAACCGAACTCCTCCCCTACCGCTGGGACGCCCCGTGGAAGGCACTGCTGGAACAGTTCTTTGAGCCACTTATCGAACTGTTCGCCCCCCAACTGCATACACGGGTGGACTGGACACAAGGCGTGCAGTTTCTGGATAGCGAACTCCAACGGCTCGTGCCCGACAGCGCAACAGGCGTGCAGGTAGTGGACAAACTCGCCCAAGTGTACCTCAAAAACGGACAACAACAGTGGATACTGGTGCATATTGAAGTCCAGTCCGCTCCCCAAGCAGGCTTCAGTGAGCGGATGTTCGCTTATCACGCCCGCATCTGGCTGGAACACCGACGCCCTGTAGTGAGCCTTGCGATTTTGGCAGACCGCCGACGCCGATGGAACCCGAACGAGTATCGCTACGAACTGGCAGGCTGTTCGGTGCGCTTTCGGTATCTGACAGCGAAGTTGATCCAGTATGACGAGCGGGCGTTGGAGGCGTTGGATAATCCGTGCGGGTTATTGGTGAGTGCGTACTTGACGGCACTCAAGACGGAGGGTCAGATGGCGTTGCGTTTGCAGGAGAAGATGCGCTTGATACGGAGTTTATTGGAACGGGGGTATAATAGGGACACGATACGCGGTGCGTTTCGGGTGATGGACTGGTTTATGAGTTTGAAGCAATCGGAAGTAGCGGAGCAGACCTTTCAGCGGTTTTTGAGGGAGCTCGCAGGGGGCGAGGCGCCTTTGTTGAGTAGTTTCGAGTTAGAGGCGCTTCAGCAGGGCATCCAACAGGGGATTCAACAGGGTATAGAAGAAGGTCTGGAGCAGGGAGTTCGCAACACGACCTTGCGTATCTTGCAGGCGCGTTTTGGGGGGTATCCTGCCGAGTTGCCTGTGTGGATGGCGCAAATCCGTGATGTGCCCACACTGGAAGCGTTGAGCGTGGAAGCGGTGAAAGCCGAGACGATAGAAGCGTTCGTCCAGCAAGTGAAGCAGTATCTCCCTCAAACTGATGATGAGTGAATCGAGTATGCTTTACTGCTCCTCAAGATAGCCTTCGCTAACGCAGAACCCAACTTTGAGCGTTGCGCAAGCGTTGAATAACCCTCGGCTTGCCCAACACCTCGATCATCTCGAACAGGCTCGGTCCGGTGGTGCGTCCGCTGAGTGCAACGCGCACGGGGTGAATCACCTCCGCCGCCTTCACGCCCAGCCACTCAGCAACGCCACGAATGACCTGCTCGATATGCTCGGCGTCGAACGGCTCCAACGACTCGAACCGCCGAATCAGCTCCTCCAGCATTTGAGGAATATGGGGTTCGCTGTACCACTTGCGTACCGCCTTCTCGTCTATCTTGATCTGGTCGGTGAAGAAGAAATCGGTTAGCGCCACCACATCGGAAAGCAGTTTCATCTTCTCCTGCTCTAAGGGGACGACGCGCTCGACATACGCACGCAGTTCGGGCGTCAGCTCCTTCGGCAGATAGCCTGCTTCCTGTAGATAGGGCAGGGTTAGCTCGATGAGTTTCTCCTTCGGCAGTTGGCGCAGGTAGTGCCCGTTCATCCAGAGCAGTTTGTCGTGGTGGAACACGAACGGGTTGTCTGAAACACGCTCCAGCGAGAACTCACGAATGATTTCCTCACGGCTCATAATCTCGCGGTCGTCGCCGGGGTTCCAGCCGCAGAGTGCAAGGAAGTTGAACATCGCATCGGGCAGGTAGCCTTCGCGAATGAACTCCACGAACTGCACAGCGCCGTGCCGTTTAGAGAGTTTCTGCTTGTCTGCACCAAGCAGAAGGGGTAGGTGCGCAAACTGGGGTGGCTCCCAGCCAAGTGCCTTGTACAGGTTCAGGTGGCGGGGCATACTGGAAATCCACTCGTCGCCCCGAATCACATGTGTGATTTCCATCAGGTGGTCGTCCACCACATTCGCAAGGTGGTAGGTCGGAAAGCCGTCCGACTTGAGCATCACGAAGTCGTCGGTGAGTGCGTTGCGGAACTCGGTGCGTCCGTGAATCAGGTCGTGATACTCTACAGTGCCCTCTAAGGGCATTGCAAACCGAATCACATAGGGTAGTCCGTCCGCCTCGCGCGCTTTCACTTCGGCAGGGGTGAGTTTGCGACAGCGTCGGTCGTACATCGTTGCGGCGGCACCCATCCGCTTCTGCTCGGCGCGCATCTGCTCTAACTCTTCGGGAGTGCAGAAGCATTTATAGGCTTTGCCTTGCTCCACCAGCTCGTGCGCAATCTTCTGGTAGATTTCCAACCGCTGCGATTGGTGATAGGGGGCATGCGGTCCGCCAACTTCAGGTCCCTCGTCCCAATCGATGCCAAGCCAGCGCAGAGAGTTCAGAATATCTTCCTCCGAGCCAGGCACATAGCGGTTGCGGTCGGTATCCTCAATCCGAACGAGGAACTTGCCTCCATTGTGGCGGGCGAAAATCCAGTTGAAAAGAGCGGTACGAATATTGCCCACATGGGGCGAGCCAGTGGGGCTGGGGGCATAACGAACACGAACCATCAGTTTGCTCTCTCCTCCTTCTTAGCGTCGTATCGGTGCATGCGCTAACTCCTCTAAGGCAGGCTCGTAATGCTCGATCAGGTGGTGAACCAGTTCGCGCAGGGGCGTGGGGAGCGCGCTGGGCTTCTTCGGCTTTGCAATCTGTCGTATCGCATCGAGCGGGTGGCGCCTGCGTTCAGCGACGGCGCGTATCCACTCGGACGCTTGCTCAACGGGCAGGTGAACTTCATAGCCGTTGATTTCGAGAAACGCCAACACCGCAATCAGCGCGGTCTGCAGATTGCCCTCCTTGAACGGGCGGTATTTCAGGTAGCCCCAGAGGAAGCGTGCGGTCTGCAACGGCACATCACGACTGTCGCGATAACTGTACTGATAGTAGGTCGCCTCCTCCAAGCGGTCGTAGGAGTAGGGCTGAGGTGAGCGGGTCACCTCGCTGTTAATCCAAATCAAATCTTGCAAGGTCAGATAGCGCCACTCGAAGCTGGGTCCGGGGCGGGGCTGGAGCGTAGCGCGAACGGTGTCGGGCAGTTGGCTCAAGCGCACGAGCGAACGCTCTTGCACTGCCTGCTCCGCGTGCATCAGCTCGGTGCGATAAGAGGGCAGAATCGCCTCGATGAGGTCGGCGTAGGTGCGCGAATCGGGTATACCGCTCTCGTTGCCAAGCAGGTCGATAAGGTTTGGTGCGCCCTCTGTTGTCCGAATCGCATCGGCAATCGCTTCAGGCGCAGGCAGGTTCACACGCCCGTTCGCCTTCGCGAAGGCAAGCGCAACAATCAGCGCGGTGCTGAGGTTATACTCTCGGAACGGCTGGAGGGCAATCAGCGCATCCACCAGATACTGCGCGTGCTGGTTGAGGGGGATATTCGGCTCGACCAACGCTCCTGCAAGCAGGGCGCGCTCGATACGCTCTGAGGTCGCGTCCGACGGGGCAAGCGTGAGCCGTTCATAAGCGAGTTGCACATCGCGCACGGTGGGGTAGCGTGGGGTATTGGCGCAGGCAGAGGCTCGTGCAATCGGTTTCGCATACTCGCTTAGACTCTCCAGCAGGTCATCCGTCCGCTGAGAACTTTGTAAGGCGGTTTCGATTGACCGACGCAGGCCACTCTCCAGCTGTTGCCAGCCCTCAGAGAGAAAACGCATCCGCTGAGCCAGTTCCAGCAGGCTCGGCTCAGGGGTTCCCTCGGTCAGCAGTCCCTCGCGTAGGCGTGTGAGCCATTCGTTCAGCGCACCAGTTGCCTGTTCCATGCAGGAAGATTCTACCTGAAGGAGCGCCTTCAGAGAATCTCCTCAGGGTCTACGCCCAACTCGCGCAGGCGTTGGGCGAGTCGCTCTGCGCGCTCCTCTGAAGTCGGTATCAATGAACCGTCCTCTCGGTACAACCGCACCCAACGACGATTGCGACGCCAGTATATCCCGTCCCATGTGCCTATATACGCCCCTAATTGCTCGCTCCACAGCCACCCCTGTTCGTTCGGCTCTATCGGTTGGTAGACGCCCCCCACCAGCCGATAGCCTCGCAACTCGTCGTGATCGGGGTCATACCAGAAATACTCTTCCGTGCCGAAAGTCTCTGCGTAGAAGCGTAGGTTGTCCTCTTTATCCTTCTTCTGCGTTGTGGGCGAGACTAACTCCACAATCACATCGGGATACCGACCACCTTCCTCCCAAACCACCCAGCCACTGCGGGGCTTCAAACCATCCACATTTTTGACCACAAAAAAGTCGGGACCTTTGTAGGTTGTGCGCCCTTTGCGCACGCTTTCCACCTGCTCCAAGCTGTAGTAGATGAACATATTGCCTCCGCAGAAGAAGTCGGTTCGTCCTGCGAAGTGTTGGTTCACCACATTCTGAAGCAAGAATATCTGTACAACGTGCCAATCGCTTTCCAAGGGTTCGTCCTCATCAAAAATGAGTTGGCTCGAATCGGGAAGTTTAGGGGGATAGGCGACGGCAGAAGACTGGGCGCGCTTGGAGCGCGTTTTGCGCTGAGTCGTCGTACCTGCTTGTGCCATCGGCTTTCACCCTGCACCGATTATACCCCCCATCCCCAAATAAAACCCCTGCACTTGCCGATAATCTCACCTGATGGACTGGCAGAGGCTTCGTGAGCAGGTTCGGCGGTGCGACCCGATACGAATCAACGGGCGCGTGCGTGGGGCGGTCGGGTTGATGATCGAGTCGTCGGGTCCACCCGCCAAGTTGGGCGAAGTCTGCCTGATTGAGCGCGGGCGCAACGAACCGCCCCTACCTGTGGAGGTGGTCGGCTTCCGCAACGGGATGACCCTGCTGATGCCGATGGGCGAACTGCAAGGTGTCGCACCTGGCAGTGAGGTCATTCCGACTCGCCAGCAAGCCTCCGTTGCGGTCGGCTCCGCACTGCTGGGGCGTGTGCTGGACGGCTTGGGCAACCCGCTGGACGGTAAACCGCTCCCTTCTGATTTGGTGCGCTATCCGCTGAATGCCGAAGCGCCCCACGCTCTGGAACGTCCCCCTCTGCGTACCCCACTCCCGTTAGGGGTGCGTGCAATCGATGCCCTGCTTACCTGCGCACAGGGACAGCGTATCGGGATTTTCGCAGGCAGTGGCGTGGGCAAAAGCACGCTGATGGGCATGATTGCGCGCAACTCCACCGCCGAGGTCAATGTGATTGCCTTGATTGGTGAGCGTGGGCGCGAGGTGCGCGAGTTCATCGAAGACTCGCTCGGAGAGGAAGGACTTCAACGCTCTGTACTGGTGGTGGCGACTTCTGACCAGCCTGCGATTGTGCGCCAGAAGTGTGCCTTCACTGCTACCGCCATCGCCGAGTATTTCCGCGACCGAGGCAAGCGCGTGGTGCTGATGATGGACTCACTCACACGCCTTGCGATGGCACAGCGCGAGATTGGGCTATCGGCAGGCGAACCGCCTTCCGCACGGGGCTACACGCCTTCCGTGTTCGCGCTGATGCCCCGACTGCTGGAGCGCGCAGGCAACACCACACGGGGCAGTATCACCGCTATCTACACTGTGCTGGTGGATGGCGACGATATGAACGACCCGATTGCCGACAACGCACGCGCCATTCTGGACGGGCACATCGTGCTGTCGCGTGCGCTCACTCAGCGCGGACACTATCCCCCCGTCGATGTGCTGGCGAGCCTTTCGCGCGTGATGCCCAACATCGTCTCAAAAGAACACCGCGACTCCGCGAACCGACTCAGGCGAATGCTCTCTGCCTACCGCGACGCCGAAGACCTGATTATGATTGGCGCCTATCAGAAGGGCACCAACCCATTGGTAGACACCGCCGTCGAGCGGATGCCCCAAATCAACGCTTTCCTGCGCCAAGCAATCGACGAACGCCCCACCTACGAGCAGACCCTACAGGAATTGCTCGCTCTGACCGAAGGTATAGAGTGATGAGACGCTTTCGTTTTCGTCTGGAGCGCGTCTTGCGCTATCGGGAGAGCCGTGAAGAGGTTGCCTACCGCGCCTTGCAGGAGGCAATCCGCGAAAGAGTTCAGCACGAAGCCCGTATCCAAGACCTGCACCGTCAAATCCAGCAGATTGCCAGCAGTTCGATTCAGCCACACGAATGGCAGGCGCGCGAGCAGAGCCTAAGCGCGCTTCAAACGCGTCTCCAATCGCTCTATGATATGCTCCCGATTCTGGTGGAGCAGGAGAATCGGGCGCGGGAGGTCTATCTGCAAGCGCGCCAGCAACGCGAGGCACTTACGCGCCTGCGCGCCCGCGCCTACGAACACTACCAACACGAACTTCAGACCGCACTCCAGAACCAGATGGACGAGGTGGTCATCTATGCGTATCAGCGAAGCCTTTCAGAGAACTCTCCAACGAGTGGAGGAAATCCAGAGGCGGGTTGAGGAGATTCGCACAGGCGGTAATCCCTCACCCAGCGAGTTCCAGCGCACACTAGAGACCGCCACCGTGTTGCCTGTGGGGTTCCCTGTCGGGAGCGCGCCCCCACCCTACCTGCAACTCCGACGCGATTGGGAACCGCTGGTCGGTCCGATTGCCCAACGCTATGGGTTAGACACCGACTTGGTGCTGAGGGTCATCCAAGCCGAGTCGGGCGGGAACCCGAACGCCGTTTCGCCTAAGGGCGCAATCGGGCTGATGCAACTAATGCCCGAAACGGCGCGTGCACTGGGCATATCCGACCCGTTCGATCCCGCGCAGAACATCGAGGGAGGCGTGCGCTATCTGCGCCATCTCATCGACCAATTCGGCGACATTCGGCTCGCGCTCGCAGCGTACAACGCAGGACCGGGCAACGTGCGCCGATATGGGGGCATTCCGCCCTTCCCAGAGACCCAGCGTTATGTCGAACGGGTCTTGGGGTGATATAATTCACCCCCGATGACCTACGCCGATGCGGTCGCCTATATCGAAAGCCTGAACCTGTATGGCTGGCGCTTGGGCAACGCCCGAATGGAGGCGTTTCTTGAGCGACTCGGCAATCCCCAAGCGCAAATGCCGATTGTGCATATCACGGGTACGAACGGCAAAGGCTCTACGACGGCGCTCATCACCTCCATTCTGAGGCAAGCGGGCTATCGGGTCGGCTCCTACTTTTCGCCCTATGTGTTCGATTTCTGTGAGCGCATCCAGATAGATGGGGAGCCGATTTCGCACGCGCTCCTTACGGAGGGCGTTGCCGTCTGCAAATCCCTTATTGAACGCCTGCGCGACACCGAGTATGGGCAGGTCACCGAGTTTGAACTGAAAACTGCGCTGGCGTTCTGGGCGTTTGTGAACGAGGGCGTGGACATCGCCGTGATGGAGGTGGGCTTGGGCGGGCGTATCGATGCCACCAATGTCATCGTGCCCGAAGTGAGCGTGATTGTGAGCATCGGCTTAGACCATACCGACCGCTTGGGGCCCACTCACCGAGATATTGCTTACGAGAAGGCTGGGATTATCAAGCCGGGTCGCCCTGTGGTGAGCGGTGCGCTACATCCCGACGCCGATGCGATGATTGCACAGGTCGCTGAGCATCGCGGTGCGCCTCTTATCAGGGTTCGCCCGATAGACCTTCCCCCCCCTACCCCCATTTCCGCAAACGACCCTGCTTGTCATTCCAAGCGAAGCGAGGAATCTCAGCAAGCCCTCACCCTCCCCAACCCTCCCTCTGCCGACGCTTCGGGAGAGGGAGGGAGCCCGACTCCCCTCTCCCACAGCGTGGGAGAGGGGTCGGGGGTGAGGGCTGAAGTGGGAGAGGGGCAGGGAGCGAGGGCTGAAATCTCAGAGATGAGGCAAGAGGGTGAGTCTACATCCCCACTGCCCACTGCCCACTGCCCACTGCCCTTCCTACTCCCTACTCCCCATTCCCCACTCCCCTTACTACTGCCCAATACCCTCCTCTATCAACCCCTCCCCTCCCCGCGCGACTCCGCGCTGAAAGTCTGTGCCGGCGATTGGAACCTCGAACTTCACCCGTCCTTGCTGGGCGACTACCAACGCCACAACACCGCCTGCGCCGTGGGAGCCATCCTGTGCCTCCGAGAACGGGGCTACCCTATCCCTGATGAGGCAATCGCGCAGGGCGTGGCATCGGTCAAGATGCCCGGACGGCTTCAGGTGGTGCGGGAGCGACCTCTTGTCGTCTTAGATGGTGCGCACAACCCTGACGCCTCCCAAGCCGTTGCCAAAACCCTGCCGAGCCTCTTTTCATTCCGACGGCTCCTCGTGGTGTTCGGGATGCTCCGTCCCCACGAGCCTGCGCCCGTGCTGGAACCGCTACTTCCGCTCACATCCGAGCTGATTCTGACCCAAATCCCGAATATGCGTGCCTATGACCCCGAAACGCTTCTGGGAGTTGCGCGCCAACTTCGCCCCGATTTGCCGACCCTCACCTGCCACGAACCCCACTTGGCTTTTTCCACTGCCCTCGCCCACGCCCAGCCCGAAGATTTGGTGCTGATAACGGGTTCGTTTTATTTGGTGGGGCTATGGCAGGCTTAGTCCCGTACCCTTCACGGTGCGGTCGCTACTCCCCATGACACACCTCAGGGGGACACGGCGCATCGGTTAGAAGACGCCAAGTCTCGCGCCGACCTGTATCTCGAAATCCGTCTCCATCTGTGTCGTACCTTCGGAAGTAGACCTGCGCCCGCTGCACTGAGCCATCCTGCAGTGTTCTTAGGACAAGACCTTCGTAACGAAGGTGAGTGACTTCACTATAGCCTTGATACTCACCGTGCAAGACGCATGCAAGTAACCCGTGGTTGGGGTCTGCCT
>FWWL01004741.1_pt1 | contig 22379 bp, 16 predicted proteins | sample 2228331 | NCBI WGS metagenome assembly FWWL01 (sample SAMEA103939775, study PRJEB20133) | metagenome | reverse complement strand
GAAGGGCTTCCAGCTGGCCCACAGGGAAGGCATCCATCGCCGGGCCGGCGGCCGGACCGCTCCTCGAACCCCGCCCATCTCAGGCCTCCTGAATCATAAATCATAGGGGGCGCGCCCGACCGAATCAAGCCGGGATCGTTTCCCCTGCCTCCAGGGCATGGTTTTCCTCCCCCCATCGGAGTCCTAACTCCAGGAGGAAGGATCCCCCGGAAACCTCTGCGGTGCAGTGTTAGGGGCGTGCAATGGAGACGTGCAGCCACGCCTCCCTGGAGTCAAATTCGATTTCAATAAATCCCTCCTTGTAGGGGAGTGTCTCAAACTTAAAGTGGCGGATGGATAGCTTGGTCGGTGAGGTCTCTACGGACACCTCCGAGGCGCCTTGGGCTTTGAGGGCATCGGACAGGCGTTTGGACGCCTTTACCAGGTCCTCCGGGACTTCCCCCACGATGCGGTAGTGGATGCGGACGACCTCCCTATCCTTCTCTTCCTCAAAGCGATATTGGTGGGGGATGAAGGTCTGGCCGGTGGCCTCCTCGAGGAGGGGCCGGAAAAACACGTCCACCTCCGCCACCCGCTCCGGGAGCCGAATGGAGGTCGGCGTAGGAGTGGGGGTCAGGGCCGTTCCGGTAGGCGTAGGGGTGCCCGCAGGAGGCGCCTCGGGACCGGTGGTGGGGGCCGGCGTAGGAGCCGGCGGGGGAGCTGTGGGAGCGCCTCGGCAGGCGGCGACCACCACTCCCAGGAGACACAAGACAACGATCCCACGCATGGCGGCTTTCCCTCCATCCCAGGTGTGAGGATCTCTGACTCAATGCTCCATCGGTCCAGGGGGCGCGCTGAGCTCGGGACATCCATTGGGACACGAAGGGCCAGGCCAGGGCCTCCCGATCCGGTTCAAAGGAAGGGGAAACAGAACCCTCTACTAAAGGAGGCCCTACGCTCGATTATAACCAGCTCCCCAAGTTTGTAAAGCCTGTCTTCCCAAAGGGTCTGTCCCAAAGGCGGTGGGGGAAATTGGGTGACCGCTGGGGTCGATCGAGGGGACGCTGTATCCTCCCCCTCGAGTCCCATCGGGCCGCAACGCCCCGGTCGAAATGGTCCGTCGAACGCTCATCCGTCCCGATCCCCTCAACGCCATCGGCTTTCCCCAGCGGCTCCCGCAAGGGGAGGGGGTGGGGGTGCCGGCCAGCGCGTCCCCGCAGGGGCGGCCGCGGATCCTCACAGCGCTCGAAGCCAGGCCTTGGTCAGGGCGTTCAAGTGTATCCCTAGCCAGGGGCTGGCGAGCAGCATGAGCAGCTCCGCGGCCCACCAGGCGATCCCGAACCAGAGCGCGGCGCGCGGCATCGGGCGCGGCGGGCGCGTCTCCCCCGCCGGCGCGAGCAGCCCCCGCAGCAGGGCCCATCCGAACAGCCCCACGCTCCCGATCAGGGCCAGCGCCAGGATCGGGTGGGTGGGCAGCAGCAGGCGGGTCAGCGCCCATCGCGCGGTGAACCCGGCGAACGGAGGGGCATCCATCAGCGCCATGCTGCTTCCCAACAGCAGCGCGATCACCCAGGGCCCGTGCTCCAGGCGGACGCGCCCGGATTCGGTGGAGCCGGCCATCCGACGGTGCGCGGCCAGCCCGAAGGCCAACCCCAGCAGCGCGATGGCCCGCATCCAGAGGGTCCAGGCGCTGAGATGGATCCCCTCGACCGTGCCCATGCCCAGTGCCAGCCAGGAGAGGCCGCTGGAGGCCAGCCAGACATACCCTCCGATGGGGCCCCAACCGCGCTCCGCCAGGGCCAACACGGCGCTGCTCCCTATCATTAAGATCCCCATCGTTTGAAGACCTATCCCCCACCCGGGGAGCTTGGAAAGCCAGGGGAATTCCTGGGCCCAGGCCAGCAGCCAGAACCAGGCCCCATAACTGAGCACGAGGACGGTGAAGGCGGCCCCCACCGGCGCGCCGTCCGAGAACAGGAGCAGCACCCACCGGTGGGCCGGCCAGACGCCCAACCAGAGGGCCAGGGACAGGAAGATCAGCGTGAGGGTCAGGGTCGTCCAGAGGAGCTGGCCGGGGTTCAGGGCCGCCTGTTCCGCCGCCCAGGCGGCGGTGGTCCAGGCCAGGAAGCCAAGGCTGGCAGCGATGAGGTATTGCGTGGCCCCTTCCATGCCGTGCCCTTCCCCGAGGATGGTCAGAGTGAGCAACAGGGCCGCGCTGCCGATAAAGAACGTCCCCAGGCTGATCGGGCGCAGCAACAGGCCGAGCGTCCACAGCCCCCCGGCGGCCAGCCCGATGGGGTACAAGCGTCGTTCGAATCGGAAGGGCCATGCCGTCAGGAAGATCAAGGCCGCACACCCCCAGAGGGTGCTCAGGGCCCAACGGTCGGTCTCGGTCAGGCGGATGGTTCGGCCCAGCACGACCAGCGGAGGCCCCAGGGTGACCTGGGCGGGCGGGGCGGCGACCGGCGGCCATGGGGCGATCCAGAGCAGGCCCACCAGCGCCAGCGCCACAGCGGCCGCCAGGGGAGCCGCCAAGGGGGTCCGGCGCAGGGGATAGGCCACCGGGGCCGCCAAGAACGGGAGGGCGAGCAGGATCCCCAAGGGCAGGTTCACGCCGACACCTCCCGGTGGACCAAGGTGAGGGCGGCGGTGAGGAACGCCACGAGAAGGTTCATCCCCGCCATCAGCCCGATGGCCAGCAGGCTGTCCTGCACGGAGAGGTAGAACACCTGGTAGCCGTTGAACATCGTCAGCACGCCCAGGCCCGCCTTCAGGGGAGAACGGCTCAGGGTGGTGATGAGCAGGCCGATCCCGATGAGGGTGTAGGTGACGATCAACAGGGAAGGGGAGGCGATCGGGAGGGGGAACCGAAGCGCTATGACGCGGGCCAGCGTATAGAAAAAGAAGGCGCTCAGGATCCGGAACCGCCAGTGGACGATCGCAGGGGCCTCCAGGGTCTTCGGTGCGATCCGTTGGGCCCGTCGGCCGGTCAGGTAAAACAGCAACGCGAGCAGGGCGCTGTTGAAGCCCTGAACCCATGCCAGCTCCCCCGGCGTTTCGGTCGTTTGCCAGAGGAGAACACCGCCGGCGGCGCCCATCAACGCCCAGGCAAACAGCATCCAGCGCCAGTCATCCAGGGCCAGCACCAGCCCGGCCAGCGTCACGATCCCGAAAACGGTCCATTCGCCGGAACCCCATCCGCCGATCACCGTGCGCTCCTGTCGCGCGAGGGCTTGGGGCCGCGCGCCCGCGGACGGGGATCGCCCCGAGGGTCGTCCCGGCCCGCATGAACGCATGGCCCGCGCGGACCCTCAAAGTAATAAACCACCCCCACCGGATGCGCAAGCGGTCGGTTTGAGGCAACGCCCCTCCATGGGCGGAAAAGTCCGCGGTGCCGAAGCCCGCTTCCCCTGGAGCCTGGGGGAGATAAAATCGAGAAGGATCAGGATCGTTCAGAAATCCCGGAGCCCGACATGGCACGCAAAGGAAGCCCATCGGCCTTGGCCCGTCCCCGCACGCGGATGTGGACGGTGCCCGGTCCGCGGACGATCGCCCGCGAGGTCTTGCCCAACGGGATCGTGGTCCTCGCTTACGAGAACTTCAGCAACCCCTCGGTGGTTCTCTCCGGCCTCCTCTGGGCCGGGGCGGTGGACGATCCGCCCGAGCGGGTCGGGCTGGCCGCGTTCACAGCCGAGATGCTCACACGGGGAACGGCCCAGCGGACGTTCCATGAGATCTACGAGGCGATCGAGTCGGTCGGCGCCAGCCTGGATATTGGAGCCGGCTATCACACCACGGGCTTCGGCCTCAAGGCGCTGGCCGAGGACCTCCCCGCCATGCTGGAGATCCTGGCGGACGTGCTCCGGAACCCCACTTTCCCGGAGGAGCATGTCGAGAAGGTGCGCGGGGAGATCCTCACGGACCTGCAGGAGCGGGAACACGATACACGGCGGATGGCCAGCCTGCGCTTTCGGGAGACGCTCTTCCAGGGTCACCCCTATGGGCGGAGCGTGGACGGCTACCGGGAGACGGTGCAGGCCATCACCCGAGACGACCTCATCGCCTTCCACCGGGCCTTCTACAGCCCGGAGCGGATGATCATCGCGATCGTGGGGGCCGTCCGCGCCGAGGAGGGGATCGCCCTCGTCCGGCGGACCCTGGGGGATTGGTCGGCCCGTCGCCCGGAGCCCGATCCGTTGCCGCCGGCCCGTCGCCCGGAGCGCTCGATCCATGTGCACACCCCCATTCCGGGCAAAACCCAGACGGACCTCGTGATGGGCACGGCGGGGATGACCCGAAAGGACCCCGACTATTACGCCGCCGCGCTGGCCAATTGCATCCTGGGGGTCTTCGGGATGATGGGCCGATTGGGGGACCATGTGCGGGATCGGGATGGGCTGGCCTATTACGTCTACAGCCGCCTGGATGCGGGCCTGGCCTCCGGGACCTGGAACGTGATCGCCGGGGTCGCGCCGGAACACCTCCCCCGGGCGGTGGAGGGCATCCGGGTCGAGATCCAACGCCTTCTGGAACGGCGCGTCCCCGCCAAGGAGCTTGAGGAGAACAAGTCCTTCTTGATCGGCTCCCTGCCCCTTCGGCTGGAAACCAACGAGGGGATCGCGGGGGTTCTGGTGGATATGGAGCTGTTCGAGCTGGGGCTGGATTACCTGGAGCGTTATCCGGAGATCATCGGCGGCCTCACCGCCAGCGACGTCCAGGCGGTGGCGCGCAAATACCTGGACCCGGATCGCATGGTGCTCTCGACGGCGGGCCCCGATCCGGAGCGCCCCCTGACGTGAAGTTTCGGATCGGAAGCCCCATGGCGATGCCGTCCCCGCTGGCCGCGCGACAACCCTGGTCGGAGGGCAAGCGGCCGATCGAAGCGCAACCGCCGCTCCCATACATCCGGGATCCGGAGGGGCACGATGGCGATTGAGGTGTGGGTGGAGGTGGTCGCCCTGGCCGACGAGGCGGTCTGGCTCGTGCGATCCCCGCAAGGGGAATGGACCCTGCCGGGGGGGCCGGTGACCGAGGGGGAGGAGCCGGTGGAGGCCGTCCGGCGCTGGATGGTCCAGATGGCGGGGGTCGCCCTGGAGGAGCCGGTCATCCTGGAGGCCACCTCGCGGCGGGAGGCGGATCGCTGGCGGCTGATCCTGCGCTACGCCGGTCGCCTGCTTCAGGCGCCTCGCCCACCCGCCGAGGGCCCCGAATCGGCGCTCTTCCACATCGAGCACCTTCCGCCCCTGGACCCCGGCCAGCGGGCGGCGATCTATCGGGCGCTGCAGGTGCTGTGAGGGCCGAGGCCGTGCGCATGCGCCGACCCTGAGGATGGATCTGAGCGGGCGAACCGCTCCCTCGTTGGCCCCAACAAGGACCTCCTGAGGACACACCTTGCATCTGCCCATCCTCACCTGTGGGCGTGCGTCCCTGCGTTTGACAAATGGAGCCCCATGGGTTAGCATATCTTTAAGATTGGAAAACAATTCTCTTCAGATAGAGGTTATCCATGCGGCGATATCGGGATCGGCTGGAGGCGATGCGGGAGGGTCTGCGGGCGTCCGGGCTGCGGTTGACCCCGCAGCGCCTGGCCATCTGCGAGATCCTGGCGGCGAGCCGGGACCACCCCACGGCGTATGAGATCCACCGCCGTCTACGCCGGCGGTTCCCCACGATGAGCCTGGCCACGGTGTATAAGACCCTGGACGCCTTGGCGCGGCTGGGCCTGGTGAGCGTCCTGGGGGATGCGGGGGATGGGAAGGTGCATTACGATGGGGACACGACGCCCCACATCAACCTGGTCTGTCTCGCCTGTCATCGGGTGGAGGACCTGGAGGGGGTGGAGATCCAGGCCCTCCACCGGCGGGTGGCTGCCCGTTCCGGCTACGCCATGCGGGGAGCCCGCCTGGTCTATTACGGCCTCTGCCCGGACTGCCAGCGCAAAGCCTCTGCATCCCCGACGGAGGTGGCCTGAGCGATGGGGCCTCGGATCCGCCGCTTCGTCCTGGAGGAGCGCCGGCTGGAGCTCCCCCTGGTGGGCCTGACGTTCGCCGCGCTGGTCGGGGGAATGCTCGCGCGCGGATGGGTCTTGGGCGCAGAGGAGGTCTTCTGGACCGCAGCGTATCTCTTCGGGGGCTTCTATGGCGTGTTGGACGGGCTGCTGGCCCTGCGCCGGGGGCGTTTGGATGTCAACATGCTGATGTTGCTTTCCGCCCTGGGGGCGGCCCTCATCGGGCACGCGGAGGAAGGGGGAACGCTGCTATTCCTCTTCTCCCTCTCGAACGCCCTGCAGACCCTGGCGCTGGAGCGGACCCGCCAGGCCATCCGGCGGCTGATGGATCTCCGACCCCCGATGGCCCGCCGTCTGCGCGAGGGGCGGGAGGAGCCGATCCCAGTGGAGGCAATCGAGGTCGGGGACCGCCTGCTCGTCCGGCCGGGGGAGCGGATCCCAGCGGATGGGGTGGTGGTGGACGGCTTTTCCTCCGCTGACGAATCGCTGCTCACCGGGGAATCTATGCCGGTGCCGAAGGGGCCGGGGGATCCGGTTTTCGGCGGCACGCTCAACGGCTACGGGGCGCTGGAGATCCAGGTGACCCGCCCGGCTTCCGACACCATGCTGGCGCGCATCATCCACCTGGTGGAGGAGGCGCAGGCGCAGCGGGCCCGCACCCAACAGGCCATTGATCGCTTCGAGCAGCGCTACGCCTGGGCCGTCCTGGGCGGGGCGGCCCTCACCCTGATCCTCTCCGCGCTGTTCGGGGAGGCCTTCGAGCGCGCGTTCTATCGGGCGATGACCCTGCTCGTGGTGGCCTCTCCGTGCGCCCTGGTGATCAGCACCCCGGCGGCCTTCCTTTCGGCCATCGCCGCCGGGGCCCGACGGGGGATCCTGTTTAAGGGGGGGATGGCCCTGGAGCGCCTCGCCCAGGTTCAGGCGGTGGCGATGGATAAGACGGGGACCCTCACGGCGAACCGCGTGGCGGTGCAGGCGGTGCGCGCGTTGGACGGAAGCGGGCCCGACGACGTCCTGCGGCTGGCGGCGGCGGTGGAGGCGCGTTCGGAGCATCCGATCGCCCAGGCGATCGTGGCCGAGGCCCGGGCGCGGGGTCTGGCATGGCCCGAGGCCCAGGCGGTGGAAGCCCGTCCCGGGTTGGGGGTCGCCGGCTTCGTCTATACCCAACGGATCTGGGTGGGATCGCCCCGCTGGTTCCAGCGGGAGGGGATCCCGTTCTCCCCCGAGGTGCAGTCGCTGCTCGAGGAGGCCCAACAGGCCGGGCGTACGGCCCTGCTGGTTTACGATGGGCGTTGGCGCGGGGTGATCGAGGTCGCCGACCGGGTGCGGCCGGAGGCCGCGGAGGCGGTGCAGGCGTTGCGCCGCATGGGGATCGAAGTGGTCATGCTCACTGGGGATCATCCAGCCGTTGCCCGCGCGGTGGCGGAGGCCGTGGGGATCACGCAGTTCGAGGCGGGGTTGCTGCCGGAGGAGAAGCTGGAGCGGATCCGCGCCCTGGCCCGGACTTATGGATCGGTGGCGATGGTGGGGGACGGGATCAACGATGCCCCGGCCCTGGCGGCGGCTTCCGTGGGGATCGCGATGGGGAAGATGGGGAGCGATGTCGCCATCGAGACGGCGGATGTGGTGTTGCTCCAGGAGGATCTCCGCTGGGTCGCAGAGGCCATCGCCTTGGCCCGGACGGCGATGCGGACGGTCTGGCAGAACCTGGCCTTCGCCAGCGGGGTGATCGCCCTCCTGGCCCTGCTCACATTCGGGGTGGGGATCCCGTTGACCTTGGCGGTGGTGGGGCATGAGGGGAGCACGCTGCTGGTGGTGCTCAACGGCCTGAGGCTCCTCGGATGGCGACCCCAGGCCTCGCCCCCTCCGGCGAGAAGGGCCCCCGCCTATCCTCGCGTGGGTGGGCGTCGCGGGGCGGGGCGGACCGGATCGGGGATGGCCTCCGGCGGGGAGTAAGCCGGTGAGTTAGGGGCAGCGCCAATCCCGCTGCAGCCTCCCCTCGCCGGGCGTCCAGCGGAGGATGCGCCAGCGTCCCTCCTGGGCGGCCAGCCGGTAGATCTCCTGGGGGTAGGAGACCACTCGCTCCGTGGTCACGCGCTGCCCCGGGGGACATGTCAGGCTCGCCCGATAAACCCATGTCTCCTCCGTCTGCACCTCGAGCAGGTCCGGCCCCGGCCGGGCGGCGACCGTGCAGGAGCGGATCTCCCACTCGATCTCCTGAATCGTGGCCCGGATCGCCTGAGCTAACTGCCGCAAGCGATCCCCTTGGCGTTGGGCCTCGGCAGCGGCATCCCCCCAGGCGGCGGTGAGCTGCGCGAGGGTCCCCTGGCCCCGGATATAGGCCTCCTGGGCCGCATTCGCCTGTTCGATCGTTTGCAGCACCCCGGGCTCGCAGGCGAAGGGCGACACGGTCGGGGTGGACGGGGTCGAGGGGGAGGGTGTAGGGCGGGGCGCCGTCGGCGACGGCTCCGGCGAGCGTAAGGGGGCGGGGGGCGGTGGGGAGGGTGAGGTGGTGGGCGCCTGCGCCAGGGCCGGCGGGGTAGACGGGGCGCCGGAGGGATGGATGAAATACGGGTAGAGGAGCAGCCCGTAGCCAGCGCCCGTCGTGAGGAAGCTCAACCCGATGAGCGCGGCCCGCCATCCGGGCCGGCGCGAGGCGGCGGAGAGCGCTGAACCCCACCGCGTGCCGAAGAGCCGCGCCGGCCCCGGGTGGGCAATGAAGAGCACCAGGAGGCCCAGGGCGATCAGGAGGACGCCGATGCCCAGCTCCAACCCACGCAAGGTTCGTTTTCCTCGAAGGAAAATTCCGGCCAATCGGTTGGTGGGCGTCTGCACCCCATCATACGGACAAAGGCGGAGGGACACAAGCGGCCAGGCCCGTCCGGGACCCGGCCGACCCGTTTTTTCCTCCGATCCGGGATCTCTTATAATGAAGTCGGGCGGCCCTTCAGGAGGACGCGGCCGTCCATCCCGGCGCCCCCGGGTGGGCGCCACAGGACGTTCGGGGATCCCGATCTTCCTCAAACCCATGCTTCTTCTCTTGAAGGAAGGCTTCCGACGATGATGCGCTTCGACCATTTCACGGAACGGGCCCAGGATGCCGCGGCGAGGGCCTATGAGATCCTGCAACGATACGGGCATAACCAGGTGGATACGGAGCATCTCCTCCTGGCCCTCCTGGAACAGCCCGACGGGGTGGTGCCCCAGCTGCTCCAGCGGATGGGGATCAGCGTGGACTGGATGCGGGGCCGGCTGGACGAGGTGCTCCGGGCCAGCCCGCGCGCGTCCATCTACGGCTTCGGCGGGACCGGCCAGGTGTTCATCACCCCTCGGGTGAAGCGCATCCTGGATCTGGCCAACGAGGAGGCCCGGCGGTTGGGGGATGACTACATCTCCACCGAGCATCTCTTCCTGGCCATCGCCACCGAGCGCAACACCCCGGCGGCTCGCATCCTGATGGACGCCGGGGTGAGCCGGGATCGGATCTACGAGGCGATCAAGGACCTCCGGGGCGGGGCCCGGGTCACCGATCCCGGGGCGGAGGGGCGGTATCGGATGTTGGACCGTTACGGCCGGGATCTTACGCGGATGGCCCGGCAGGGGAAGCTGGACCCGGTGCTCAACCGGGAGGCGGAGATCCTGCGGGTGATCCAGGTGCTGTGCCGGCGGACCAAGAACAACCCGGTGCTGATCGGCGAGGCCGGGGTAGGCAAGACGGCCATCGTCGAGGGGCTGGCCCAGCGCATCGTCGCCAACGACGTCCCCGAGTTGTTGATGGGCAAGCGCATCGTGCAGCTGGACCTGGCGGCGATGGTGGCGGGGGCGCGGTTCCGGGGCGAGTTCGAGGAGCGCCTCAAGGCGGTCATCGAGGAGGTCCAGCGGGCCGAAGGGGAGGTCATCCTCTTCATTGATGAGATCCACACCGTGGTGGGGGCGGGGGCGGCCTCGGGGGCGCTGGACGCGGCCTCGATGTTGAAGCCGGCCCTGGCCCGCGGGGAGCTGCGCTGCATCGGGGCCACCACTCTCGATGAATACCGCAAATACATCGAGAAGGATCCCGCCCTGGAGCGGCGGTTCGCTCCCATCTTCGTCGAGGAGCCCTCGGTGGAGTCGGCCATTCAGATGCTGCAGGGCCTGCGGGAGCGCTATGAGGCCCACCACCAGGTTCGCATCAGCGACGCGGCGATCGTCGCCGCGGTGCGCCTCTCCCACCGTTACATCACCGACCGTCGGCTCCCCGACAAGGCTATTGACCTGATCGACGAGGCGGCGGCCCGGCTGCGGGTGGCCCTGAACACCCTGCCTCCTGAGCTCAAGGCCATGAAGACGGAGATCGAGCGGCTGCTGCAGGAGGAGGAGCACGCCGGGCTGAACCGCGACTACGAGCGGGCTGCCCAGATCCGGATGCGGCGCCTGCGCCTCCAGAAGGAGTTCGAGGCCCGCCGGGCCCAGTGGCAGCGGGAGCGCAACCTGGACGAGGTGGTCTCCGAGGAGGATGTGGCCCAGGTGGTGGCCGCGTGGACCGGCATCCCGGTGGCCCAGGTGATGGAGACGGAGGCGGAGAAGCTCCTCCACATGGAGGAGCGGCTGCGGGAGCGGGTGGTCGGCCAGGACGAGGCCATCGCCGTGGTGTCGGATGCCATCCGGCGGGCCCGGGCCGGCCTCAAAGATCCGCGGCGGCCCATCGGCTCCTTCCTGTTCCTCGGCCCCACCGGGGTGGGGAAGACGGAGCTGGCCAAGGCCCTGGCGGAGTATCTCTTCGGGGACGAGGACGCCCTGGTCCGGCTGGACATGAGCGAATACCGGGAATACCACACCGTCTCGCGGCTCTTCGGGGCGCCGCCGGGGTATGTGGGCTACGAGGAAGGGGGGCAGCTCACCGAGGCGGTGCGCCGCCGGCCCTATCGGGTGATCCTGTTCGATGAGATCGAGAAGGCCCACCCGGACGTCTGGAACGCCCTGCTGCAGATCCTGGACGACGGCCGCCTCACCGATGGACAGGGGCACACGGTGGATTTCCGCAACACCATCATCATCATGACCTCTAACGTGGGAACCGATTACCTCCGCCGCGGGGGGACCCTCGGCTTCGCCCCGGCGGCCTCGGAGCGCGAGCGGATGGAGGAGCGGCAGCGGCTCGAGCGGGCCCTGCGCGAGACCTTCCGGCCGGAGTTCCTCAACCGCATCGATGAGATCGTCATCTTCAACCGGCTGACGTTGGAGCATGTGATGCAGATCGTGGACATCCAGATGCGCCAGATCCAGGCCCGGCTGGCCGAGCACGGCTTGCAGGTGGTCCTCACCGACGCCGCCCGTCGCTGGCTGGCGGAGGAGGGCTACGACCCCGCCTTCGGCGCCCGCCCCCTCAAGCGGGTCCTTCAGAGGCAGGTCGAGAGCCCCCTGGCCGTCCGGCTGCTGCGCGGGGAGTTCCAGGCCGGCGATGGGATCGTGGTGGATGTGGGGGAGCAGGGGCTGATCTTCCAGCGGCGCCCGGCCGAAGCCCTCTCCCTGGTGGAGCCGGTGCCCCATGCTTAGGGACAGCGTGGGGGAGGGGCGCGTCCCTCAGATCCCCCCACGCCCGTTAGGGTCCGGCCAGGCGAAGGCGGGTTGATCCGATCGGGAAGGCGGCGCGGGGATGCCGTTCTTGATCGATGGGCACAACTTGATCGGGGCGATGCCCGACTTGAGCCTAGATGATCCGGACGATGAGGCGCGGCTGGTGGAGCGGCTCCAGCGCCTGGCACTGCGGACGGGTCGGCGGATCACTGTGATCTTCGATCGGGGCGCCCCGGGTGGGGTCAGCGCCCCGCGCTCCCGCGGCGGCGTGACGGTTCGGTTCGCCCCGCGCGGGGCGACGGCCGATGACCTCCTGATCCGCCAGATCCAGGCCGAGCGCAACCCCCGAGGGCTGATCGTGGTTTCCTCGGATCAGAGCGTGCGCGAGGCCGCGCGGCGCCGGGGCGCCCAGAGCTGGTCGGCAGCGGAGTTCCTGACGTATATGCGGCGCCATCTGGAGGGCTCGACGCCCCCACCGGTTGCAGGGGAAGAGAAGCCGGACCGGGTGGATGAGGCGGAGCTGGAGCGCTGGCTGCGGTGGTTTCAGGGGGAGAACCCCTGAGGGAACGGCGGGGAGGCCATCGTCGGAAGCCTCCCCGCTGCCCCATCCGGAAAAGGAGGCCTCCCATGTTCGAGGACATCCGCCAGCAGCTCTCCGAGGTTCCGGAAGGTGAGGTCATCGAAGAGAGCGTGGAGGAACGGCCAGCCGCGCCGCTATCGAGGCTCCTTGCCTTCCTCCAACGGCTCACCCCATCCCAGCGCCTCTTTCTCCTGGGGCTTCTGCTGATCGATTTGTTCCTGCTCGGGTTCCTGGTGCTCCTGGTCACAGGGGTGATCCGTCTGGGCTAAGGGCTCCCCGCGCGCTCTGCGGCCAGGGCCCTCGGATGCCGATCTTCCTTCGATGGCTGCTCCGGCAAGAGGCTTCCCTCTGATCGGTTTCTCCGTCGAACATCCCTGAAAACCCGGATTGGAGCAGCGATGAGTTGCCAGGATGGAGGCGTCCCTGCTACAATAGAAACAACCGGTGCTGGAGGACATGATCAGGAGCCCCTGTGCTCACAGAGGGAGCGCTGCGATGGCGGAGATGGTGAAGTTGCTGATGGCCTGGGACATCAAGCCCGGCCACGAGCAGGAGTATTTCGAGTTCATCGTCCGGGAGTTCGCGCCGGGGATGATGCGCCTGGGGATGGAGCCCACCGACGCCTGGTATACGATGTATGGGGAGGGCCCTCAGATCCTCACCGGCGCGATCGCCCAGGACATGGAGACCCTGCAGCGCATCCTCGCCAGCCCGGAGTGGCAGGAGCTGAAAAAGAAGCTGTTCCGCCACATCCGGAACTACAAGGAGAAGATCGTAAAGGCCACCGGGCGGTTCCAGGTGATCTGAGCCTGCCGGGGGCCCAGGGATCCGACGGAAAGGCGGGGAAGGGGAGGAGTAGGCGCGGGCGGCGACGCCAGCGAGGGGGATGCGGTGCGAGCCCCTGTCGTCTGCCCCGCTGAAGGTCGCCCCGGAGCTGGCCGGATGAACGCCGGCGCGTGGCTGGCCTGAGTCCGGCCCGGGCGCTGCCCGTTATCGCAGCCCGAGGGCAGGGGGCCTCGTGGCCCCCTGAAGCAAGGTGGTACCGCGGGAGGTCCGCCCCCTCTCGTCCTTGTGACGGGAGGGGGCGTTTTCATGATCCGGGATCCGCCGTGAAGTCCGAGGAGGTGGGGGATGGCGGCCGAGGCGATGGCGCTTCCCAAGACGTTCAACCCGCAGGAGTTGGAGGAGCCGATCTACCGCTGGTGGGAGCAGCGGGGGTTCTTCACACCGAAGATCGACTCCGCGAAGCGGCCCTTCGTGATCTCGATGCCCCCGCCCAACGTCACCGGGGAGCTGCACATGGGCCACGCGATGTTCGTGACCCTGGAGGACCTGATGATCCGCTACCACCGGATGAAGGGGGATCCCACCCTCTGGGTGCCGGGGACGGACCACGCGGGCATCGCGACCCAGGTGATGGTGGAGCGGGAGATCGCCAAGGAGGGCCTGACCCGTCACCAGCTCGGCCGGGAGCGGTTCCTGGAGCGGGTGTGGGCCTGGAAGGAGAAATACGGGGGCACCATCACCCGGCAGCTGCGCCGGCTGGGGGCCTCATGCGACTGGACCCGGGAGCGCTTCACGATGGACCCCGTTTACTCCCGGGCGGTGCGCGAGGCCTTCGTCCGGCTCTACGAGCGGGGCCTGATCTACCGGGGGGAATATCTGATCAACTGGTGCCCCCGCTGTGAGACGGCCCTCTCGGATCTGGAGGTGGAGCGGGAGGAGGAAGAGGAGGGGCTCCTCTACTACATCCGCTACCCGCTCCTGGGGGACGGCTGGGAGGGGCCGATGGCGCCGTGGGGCAGCGGACGCTGGGCGGAGGGCGCGAAGGCCTTCATCACCGTGGCCACCACGCGGCCGGAGACCCTCCTGGGGGATACGGCAGTGGCGGTGCACCCGGAGGACGCCCGCTACGCCGGCTGGGTGGGGCGGATCGCCGTGTTGCCCGCCCTGGGCCGTCAGATCCCCATCATCGCCGATCCGGCGGTGGATCGGGACTTCGGAACCGGGGCGGTGAAGGTGACACCGGGGCACGACCCAACGGACTACGAGATCGGGGAGCGACATGGGCTGTCCCGGATCAACGTGATGAACCGGGACGCGACGATCAACGAGAACGGGGGCCCCTACGCCGGGCTGGACCGCTTCCGGGCTCGGGAGGCTATTGTCGCCGACTTGCGCCGGGAGGGCCTGCTGGAGCGGATCGAGCCCCATCGTTACGCCCCCGGCCGGTGTCAGCGCTGCGATACCATCGTGGAGCCGCTGCTCTCCCTCCAGTGGTTCGTGAACACGAAGCCCCTGGCAGAGGAGGCGATCCGGGTGGTGAAGGAGGGGCGCATCCGGATCTTGCCGGAGCGCTTCGAGAAGGATTACTTCCGCTGGCTGGAGAACATCCGCCCCTGGTGCATCAGCCGCCAGCTGTGGTGGGGGCACCGCATCCCGGCGTGGTATTGCGACGACTGCGGGCACATCACCGTGGCCCGGGAGGATCCGCCGGCCTGCGCCCGGTGCGGCAGCGCCCGCATCCATCAGGATGAGGATGTGCTGGACACCTGGTTCTCCTCGGCCCTTTGGCCCTTCGCCACCCTGGGCTGGCCGGACGACACGGAGGACCTGCGCTACTTCTACCCCACCACGGTGATGGAGACCGGCTACGACATCCTGTTCTTCTGGGTGGCCCGGATGGTGATGATGGGCCTGGCCATGACCGGGGAGATCCCCTTCCGCATCGTCTACCTCCACGGGCTGGTGCGGGACGAGCGGGGCGAGAAGATGAGCAAGACCAAGGGCAACGTCATTGATCCCCTGGTGGTGATCCAGGAGTATGGAGCGGACGCCCTGCGCTTCACCCTGGCCACCGGGTCCACGCCGGGCAACGATATGCGCCTCTCCCTCCAGCGGGTGGAGGGGAACCGGAATTTCGCCAACAAGCTCTGGAACGCCGCCCGCTTCGTGCTGAGCGCCCTCCCCGGGCCCATCCAGCGGCCCTCGATGGAGGATCCCTCCCTCACCCTGCCGGACCGCTGGATCCTCTCTCGCTATCATCGCACGGTGGTGGCGGTCACCGAGGCGATGGAGGCCTTCGACTTCGGGGAGGCAGGGCGTCGGATTTACGAGTTCACATGGGATGAGTTCTGCGACTGGTATGTGGAGATGGCCAAAGAGCCCCTCTATCGGGGGTCGGCGGCCGACCAGGCGCGGACGCGAGGGGTCCTGGTTTACGTCCTGGACGGGATCCTCCGCTTGCTTCATCCCTTCATGCCCTTCATCACCGAGGCCCTCTGGGGCTACCTGAAACGGGCGGGGGCGACGGACGGCGCGGAGGCCCTGATCGTGGCCTCCTGGCCCGCCCCGGGGCCGGTGGATGAATCGGCGGAGATGGAGATGCAGGCCCTCATCGCGACCATCCGGGCGATCCGCAATGCCCGGGAGGAGCGGCGGGTGCCATCGGAGCGGCGGATCCCTGCCTGGATCGCCGCCGGGGAGCTCCGGCCGGTCCTGGAGGCCCATCGGAACCTGCTGGCCGCCCTGGCCCGGTTGGACCCGGATCGGCTCGTGCTGGCAGCGGAGATCCCCACGCCGCCGTCGGAGGCGTTGCCTGTGACGGCGGGATCCATCCGCATCTACCTGCCGTTGGAGGGGATGGTGGACCGGGCGGCGGAGCGGGCCCGGCTGGAGCGGGAGCTGGCCGATCTGGACGAGCGGATCGCGAGGACGGAGGCGCTGCTGGCCTCGGAGTTCGCCGTCCGAGCGCCGGCGGCGGTGGTGGAGAAGGAGCGCCGCAAGCTGGAGGAGCTGAAGGCCCGGCGGGCGCAGCTGCAGGCGGAATGGGAGCGCTTGAATTGAAGGAATAAAAAATCGGGGGCAGGCTCCACACCTGCCCCCGATTTCCCCATCAGCGGGCCACCTGCACCCGGATCACCTTGGGCCGCACGGACTCGGCCTTCGGAACCGTGAGATACAGGACGCCGTTCTCCAGCCGGGCCTCGATGTGCTCCGCGTCGATGGGATCGCCGAACTCGATCGTCCGGGCGAAGCGCCCGCCGGTCCAATCACGGCGCAGGATGGCGACGTTCTTGTCATGCTCGATCTCCGGCAGGGCCACCTCGCCGCGGATGGTCAGGGAGGAGCCCAGCGCCTGCACCTCCAGGCTCTCCGGCCGCACGCCGGGCATCAGGATGGCCACCGCGTAGCGATCGGGCAGCTCGTAGATGTTAACCGGCGTGCCCACGCCCAAGGTGGTGAACCCGTCGAAGGCCCGCACGAAGGCCTGATCGAACAGCCGATCCATCGCCTCGCGCAAGGTCATGAACGCCGCGTCGAATGGATCCCGGACCATCAGCTCGCGCGCCATAGGCATCACCTCCTTTCGCTCGGGGATGACCCCCCGCCTGCACCTCTGGGGTTTTTCCAACCTCAACATAGCTCCGGAGGCCTTAGAGCGGCGTTAGCGGGAGATAAAAGATTCATAAACGATGGATTAGTGGAAGATCAGCGCGGCGGCCCGAGAAAAAAGTTTAAAAATAAAAAGAAGTGGGGGCGGAGCCCTCCGCCTTCGCGATTACCGGAACCGGCGCCGCCACTCTTCCTTCAAGGTGATCTGCGAGGGGTCGGGCAGGGTGAGGAAATCCTCCGCCAGGCGCTGGAACGTCGCGGGCAGATCCAGCATGGGGAAGTGGCGTCCTTCCTCCAGGACGACCAGGCGGGTGGAGGCGTCCAGGCTGCCGTTCAGGAACAGCGGCGGCGGGATGAGCGGATCGCGCCGACCGTAAACCAGCAGGAGCGGGCGGTCCACGAGGCGGAGCCATTCCCGGAGCGCCTCCTGTTGCGCCAGAGCTTCCTCCAGGCAGATCCCGATGGCTTCCGGATCGGCGCGCCCGTGCTCTCGGTGCACCTCAGGGTGTTCCTGGGCGAGGCGGCCCAGCCGCTCCATCAGGATCCCCCGGGCGGACGCCAGGAGCCCTTTCGGGATTTCCAGGGAGATCGGATAGCCCACGGCGAGGATCCGCAACACGCGTTCGGGCTCCTCCAGGGCCAACCGGAGGGCGATCATCGCCCCCAGGGTATGGCCGATGAAATGCGCCCGAGGGATCCCCAAGGTGTCCATCCATCCCCGCACCATCTCCACGTGGCGCTCCAGGCGGTAGACGGAGCCGGCAGGGGGATGCGGCTTAGCCGAATCTCCGAACCCCACCAGGTCCACCGCGTAGGTGCGGAATCGATGGGCGAGGGCCTGCATGGTCGAGAGCCAATAGCGCCAGGAGCCGGCCCATCCGTGCAGGAAGATCACCGGCTGGCCCCGTCCCAAGGCCTCATAATGGATCAGATGCTCCCCAACAGTCGCGATGCTCACCGTGCCCTGCCCCTGTTCTCAGGCCGGTGTGCTTTGCCCTCAAGGATCCTCGGGTCCCTCCAGCCCTCGAGGGACCGGAGCGCTCAGTGGGCGTTGCGGCGGCTCAGGATGGCCTGCACCTGCTGGAGGAGCTCGTCGGGGGCGAAGGGCTTGAGGATGTAGGCGTCGGCCCCCGCCTCCATGCCCTGGCGGATCTCCGCCTCCTGCCCCTTGGCGGAGAGGAAGACCACCGGGATGCTTCGCGTCTCCTCCTGGGATTTCAGGATGCGGCAGGCCTCGTAGCCCGTCATCTTCGGCATGCGGACGTCCAGGATGATCAGGTCAGGACGGTGCTGGCGGGCGAGCTCCACCGCCTCCTGCCCGTTGGCCGCGGCGATCACCTGGAAGCCGCCGAACTCCAGGGTGAAGGTGATCAGCTCGCGGATGTCTCGCTCGTCCTCAGCGATCAGGATCCTCGCCATCGTTCCGATCCCTCCCTCCTGGGGAAGACGATGCGGAGATCTCCTCCGAAGGCTCGGCGAGCAAGCGCCGGATGGCGGCGACGAACTCCTCAAGCGGGAACGGCTTCAGGAAGAAGTCCGCCGCCCCCAGGGCCAGCGCCTGCCGGCGTTTCCCCATGGGATCCGTGGCGCTGGCCGTCATCATCACCACCGGGATGTCCGCCGTCTTCGGATTGGCCTTCAGGTGGGCCAGCATGTCCAACCCGCTCATCCCCGCCGGCTTGAGGTCCAGCAACACCAGATCCGGAGAATGGGCTTCGATCCATCGGAGGGCCTCGGCCGCGTTTCCGAAGGCCACCACCTCGAAGCCGTGGCCCCGAAGGGTGTCCTGAAGAAGGCTGCGGGTCCCCGCGTCGTCATCCACGATGACGATGCGGGCGTGCCGCCGGGCAGCATATTGCCCTACCACCCGCAGCAGTTGTTCGGCGTCCACCGGCTTGCCCAGCACATCCACCGCCCCCAGGCGCACGCCCCGCTGACGATCGGCCATGACGGAGACGATGATCACCGGGATCTCCGCAGTCTCCGGGTCCGCCTTCAGGTGCTCCAGGACGGTGAAGCCGTCCAGATCCGGCAGGTAGATGTCCAAGGTGATCAGCTGGGGGCGTTCCTCCCGGGCCAGGCGGAGCGCTTCCTCCCCGCGGTGGGCCACCAGGGTCCGATATCCCGCCCGCTCCAGATGCTGGACCAGCAGGTCTGCGATGTGTCGGTCATCCTCCACGATGAGGATCGGAGAAGCCTCATCCGGCCGGGCGGGGGCGGCGGGGAGGCCCGCCTCGAGGACGGGCGCTTCCGACGCGATGGGGATTGTGAAATGGAACGTGGATCCCTGACCCAACTCGCTCTCCACCCAGATCCGTCCGCCGTGCATTTCGATCAGGGCCTTGACGATCGAGAGGCCGAGGCCTGTCCCGGGCGTCTCATGGACCCGCGGATCGTCTACTCGGAAGAAGCGCTCGAAGATACGAGGGAGAGCCTCCGCCGGGATCCCGATCCCGGTGTCGCTCACCTCCACATGGATCTCCTTGCCTTCCAGCCAGGCCCGGATCCGGATGGATCCCCCTTCCGGCGTGTATTTGTGGGCGTTGCTGACCAGGTTCATGAGGATCTGGACCAGGCGGTCTTTATCCGCTTGGACCGGCGGAAGGAAGGCTGGGAGGTTGATCTCCAAGTGCTGTCGCTTCTCATCGATGCGGGTCTTCAGGGAGACCACCACTGCCTCCACGGCCGCCTCCAGAGGAACCGGGCGAAGGTCCAGCTGCAAGCGGCCGCTCTCGATCCGGGAGAGATCCAGCAGGTCGTCCACCAGCATCTTCAGCCGGTCAGCATTGGCCTTCACGATCTGGAGGAACCGCTGCTGCATCTCCGTCAGGGGGCCAGCGGAGCCGAGGAGCATAAGATCCACATACCCCTTGATCGAGGTCATGGGGGTCCGGAGCTCATGGGAGACCGTAGAGATGAACTCGGTCTTGGCGCGGTCGGCCTCCACCTCGGGGGTGATGTCCCGGAAGACGGAGACGGTGCCCAGGAACTCCGTGCCCATCATCACCGGGGCGGCGTGGACCGTGATGAAGCGGCCCTCCGGCGGAAGCTCATGGCGCATGAACAGGGTCGGCGGCTGCCCCTGGGGGGAAGCCAGCCAGCGCCGCAGGGAGGCCATCCACTCCTGCCAGGCGGGGCCGTAGAGGCCGGCGAAGTGTTGGATGGGGCGGCCAAGGACCTCCTCCCGGGGCAGACCCAGGATCTGCTCGGCGGCGGCGTTCATCATGATCACCTGGCCTCGGGCGTCGGCCACCAGCACCCCTTCGGCGATGGACTCCAGGATGGCCTGGCGCTTGGAGGCCTCCTCCTGGGCCGCCCGCAAGGCGTTGCCCAGCTGCTCCGCCTGCTGGGTGATCAGGGTGTAGAGGGCGGCGTTGTGGATGGCCTGGGCCATCTGGGCCGCCACGGTCTCTAACAGCTGGACCCGCTCCGGGCGGAACGGATGGGGCTCCGGGCGGGTGATCATCAGCACGCCCAGCACGTCCAGGCCCATCACGAGGGGAACGGCAAGGGCGGCCCGCGGGCGCAGCGCCTGCCAGGGCGGCGGTAGGAGGTCCGGCGGGACCTCCGCGAGGTTCTGCGCGCGCCGCTGCCGGATGGCCGTCCGGATCGCCCCCGGGTCCTCCCGGAGGGACCAGGAGCGCCCGATTAGGGCTTCGCCGCCCGGCCCGATCGCCGCACGCACTTGAAGGCGCCCCGACTCTGCATCCAGCAGGATCACCGCGGCGGTCTCCCCCTCCTCGGTGAGGAGGGCGAGCGCCTGGTGCAGGGTGGCCTCCAGCTCGAGGCTGGCCGTCAGCGTCAGGATCACCTGATACAGCAGCTCCAGTTGCCGATGGCGGGCCGAGAGGTCCACCAGGGTCTTCTCCAGGGCCTCCGTCCGCTCGCGGACGAGGGCCTCGAGCTCCTCACTGAAGCGCCGGGTCTGCTCATAGAGCCAGGCGTTCTCCAGGGCCACGGCCGCTTGCTCCGCCAGCGTCTGGAGCAGGATCTGTTCGAGCTCATCGAAGGCTCCCCGCTCCGGATGGGCGACGGCGATCCAGCCAACAATCTCCCCTCCGGTCCGCATCGGGACGAGGAGCAGAGATCGCATCTCCGTGCGGCGGTCTCCCTCCATCTCCTCCAGATCGCGGAGGTAGAGGGTGCGGCCGAGGGACTGGGCCTGGGCGATCCAGGGATCCAGGAAGGCCTCCGGCGGCGAGGCGAGGGCCTCCGGCTGAGGGGCGAACTGGGCGAGGATCTGGAAGGAGCCCTCCGTCGCTCGGAGCACCGCGGCCCAAGCGGCCTGGCTGGGGGAGGCGGCTGCCTGGGCGATGGATTCGACGAGGGCGCCCAGCTCGAGCCGGGCGGCGATCTGGCGGCTGGCCTCGTTGAGGCGCGTCATGGCTTCGATGCGCGCTTTCAGTCCCTCATACAGGCGCGCGTTCTCGATGATGATGCCGGTCTGGCTGGCCAGCAGCTCCAGCATCTCCGCCGTCTCGCGGGTGGGCGCCCGGCCGTCCCGCGGCTCGTCCACCGAGATGATGCCCAGCAGACGCCCGCCCGTCCCATGGATCGGGACGATCAGGAGATCCTCCGGATGCCAGCGCGTGGGGTCAGAACGAGGCTCCCGCGTCGGCGTGGCGGTCCATGTCTCCACGAGCGCGCTTAAGTTCTCCGGCTGTCGCTCGTAGGGAATGTAGTAGCAGGCCCCCAGCCGGAATTCCTCGCGCAGGAGGATCTGCAGGTTGCGCCAGGGCGGGGCGGCCCGGCGCATCTGTTCGAAGACCGCCACGGGGAGCCCCGCCTGGGCGACCCAGCGCAGGATGGGCGGCTCCCCTTCCAGCAGGCTGATCAGGACCCGCTCGAAGCCGAGGGATTCCCGGATCGTATGGGCGACGGCGTCGAGGGCGTTCTCCAGGGGGCGATCGGAGCGCAGCGCCTGGCTCACCTCCAGCATCCCCCGCATCAGCTCGATCCGCTGACGATAGCGCTCGCTCCGCTGCGCCTCCTCCGCCAGGCGCATCGCGTTGCCGATGGCCACCGCGGCCTGGGCGGCCAGGGCCTCCAGGAAGGCGATCTGTTCCTCGCTGAAGCCGTGGGGCCGCCGGCTCTGAAGATCGAGAACGCCCACCACCAGCGTCCCATACCAGATGGGCACCGCGACCTCGGAGAGGGTGTCGGGCGTCCCGGCGATGTAATGGGGATCCTGACGGACGTCCGGGACCAGGATCGCCCGGCCGGTCTGGAAGGCCTGGCCGATCAACCCCTCCCCCGGCCGCTGGCGGTCCAGCCCCCGGGCCCGCAGCTGCTCCAGGGAGAGGTTGCGCAGCAGGTGGGGGCGCAGGAGGCCGCTCTCCGGCTCATAGAGGAGGATCGCCCCGTAGTCCGCGCCGGTGATCTGGAAGGCCGATTCCAGCACCAGGTTGAGGATGTGATCCAGGTCGAGGTTCGCGTTCAGCTCCTGACCGATCCGGTTCAGGGCCATCAGCTGGTGGACACGGGCCTCCAGGCGCTCGCGGATCTCCCCGTAGAGCCGGGCGTTCTCCACCGCGACGGCCGCGTGGTGCGCAATGGCCTGGAGGAGCTCCAGATCCTCCTCGTCGAAGGCGTTTTCATCCTCCTCGTGTTGGATCGCGAGCATCCCAATCGCCCGATCCCCAATTCGCATGGGAACGCCCATCCAGAGCCGGGCCGGTGTGCCCACCGGCTCGATCCCCAGGGCCTGCGCCTGGCTTAAGACATCGCCGCGGAGCAGGAGGGGCCGGCCGGTTCGGATCACGTATTCGGTCAGGCCGCGGCCCCCGCGCCGCTTCGGCCGTTCGGCCAGCCGCTCTCCATGGTGGACGTAGAACACGAAGGAAACTTCGTCCGCCTCGGGAT
>FWWL01004740.1_pt1 | contig 22381 bp, 22 predicted proteins | sample 2228331 | NCBI WGS metagenome assembly FWWL01 (sample SAMEA103939775, study PRJEB20133) | metagenome | reverse complement strand
ATCCGGGGTCGCCTTCCGCCAGGCGCTCTCCAACCAAAGGCATCCCTCTCGTAGCGGAGCCATGCCCAGCGCTGAGCAGCCGACGGCCTGCACGTCCCCCCATGTCCACGTCGCCATCGCTGTCCAGGTCAGCCTGGGCAAACTGTTCGGGCGATAGCCCCAGAGCCACCTGATAAGCCCGCACATCCACCAAGTTCACCACGCCGTCGCCGTTCACGTCCCTCAGCCGGCGTAGATCTGCACCTGCGTCGTGCCCGTGGCTTCCTGACTCTGGCTATCGGTGACCTTGAGGTGGATTAAGTTCCGGGCAGGCTCCAAGTCCACTCCACGGTGTCGCCGAACGCGTCGTCGAAGAATCTTGTCCAAATCCCACGCGAAGGTGTGGACGGTCACGGTTAAAGGGGGACTTTCGATGTTCACAACGACTGAGCTGAAGTTGCGGCGAGTGGGGCTGACCGAGATGGCCGGCTGGGTCCCAGGCTGTGTAATCCAGGGAGCATTGGCTCGCTGCTCAGCGCCCCAGGGGCCAATCAACACTGAGCAGACCTAGGTTGGCCTCGTCCAAAGAAACAAAAGGGCCCACCGAGGAAGAAAAATTCTCCCCGGTGGGCCACAAAGATCGCTTAGGGCCGCGGTCGCAATGCCTCAACCCACGCTCGCTGGTTTTCGTTGTTGGGGGCACCAGGGGTGGAGCTTTCGGGAGCGTCGGGCCCGACCTGCCAGTTCTCCGGGTTGGCTACGCCCTCTACAGTGGCCCCGGTGTACCCCGCGGCTGTGGTCCTTCCTACGTCGGGAAGGTGGAGCGGCCGCTTTTCTCCCTCACCAACCCCGCCGTACGACAGGCTGTGGATGACCACGCCCTGGGCGTCGAGGAGGATGATGAGGTCGCCCGCGTTGGCCAGCCCTTCCCAGCGGGAGGTGGTGAACAGCTCAGGGGCATCGGCGGGGAGGACCGCGACAAAGTCGCTGAAGTCGAGGTCGTCGGCGGGGAAATGCTCGGGAAGATTCCCCTTGTCCCCATAGTTGTAGAGGACGATGAGGGTTCCCGCGGGTACAGCTGCCCAAGCCGGGTGGTCCGCGAACGTGATGAACACGCCGCCGCGGCTGTCGCCCTGACGGTCTTGGAGTACCCAGCCGCGGAGGTCCACCGCCGTTCCCGGCCCTGCTCCAATCACCAACAGCTCAATCCATTCGCCATTGCCTGCGCGGCCCTGGCCAAATTCGTTGACGATCACCGAAAGCTTCTCCTGGCCCAATCCCACAACGCCGGCTACACCTACGATCCAAAGGCCGACCAAGATCCAAGTCCACCACGGCCGGATGTTCATCCTTCTCACCTCCTTTCACATGTGATGTGTCCCCATTATAGCAAGCGAAAAAGTTACGTGAAGTGAAGGGAACGCGCTTAAAGGTACAGACGCAAAAAGGAATAAAAATATACAATTACGAAGAACACAACAAACCGTCGAATTTGGGCCTTTCCAGCCCAAAAGGCTCTTCGAAGGTAAGCTGTTAAAGCTTGTTTGGTGAAGCTAGACAACTGCGCAACTCGTCCAAATTGCGCACACCAAAATAGCGAAGGAGGTTTTCGCCCACGGTGAGGACTTTGGTAGGGCCTTCTTCCCTGGCTTCCACAAACCCGCGGGCCACCAGCTCGCGGATGTGGGCATAGGCCCGTTCCCCCCGCAGGCGCACCACCTCGGACTGCAGCACGGGGGCAAAGTGCACGATCACCGCCAAAGTCCGCAGCACCGGCTCGGGAATGTCCTGATGGGGGGCAAAAGGCCGCACCTTTTCCGCAAGGTGCTTTTTCACCTGCAGGATGTATCCTCCCCCTTCGCTGATCAACTCCACGCCGCGGTCCTCGGCCTCAAGCTCGCGCTCCAGCTCTCCCAGCGCCGCCAAGACAGCGCGCTCCGTCAGCCCCAACACCTGAGCCAATCGGGCGATAGATAACGGCCGATCGGCCACAAACAGCGCCGCCTCAACGAGGGCCTTTTCCCTCATGGGGAACCTCGATCCACACTTCGCCCAAAAATTCCTCCTGGAACAGCCGCACGCGGCCCTGGGCGTCGAGGTGCAACAACTCCATGAACCGCTCCACTTTGCCTTTGGAATCGAGGTTTTGGGCAAGGGCACCGAACGGGATCACCCGCTGGCCGTTCACCAAGGTCAGCAAGTACCGCAGCAGCCTCAGGGCCCGGCGAGTGAACGGCTCCTTTTCGATTTCGAGCCGGGGCTCGTGGGTTTCTTCCCCCGCGCGGCCGTTGCCACGGTGGGCTTTGGTCAACGCGGCCTGCAGGGCCCGCGAAAGATCGGCTACCGTCATCCGCCCCCGCGGCTGTCGGCGCAAGGGAAGACGGAACTCGGGAGCCACATACACGGGGGACTCCTCCACCATCTGGCTGGCCACTTCCTCGGCCACCTCTTCCACCGTGGGTGGGGCACCCCCTTCCCGAATCCAATCCGACTTCAGCCGCAAGAGAACTGAGCTGGCCAGCACCATCCGGCCGGGCACGGCCATCTCCGGCTGGTGTTCGGCCAGATACCCGCGGAACCGATCAATAAGATCCACGATGTCAAATGCCCAAGGGTCCCAATCGCCGCTGGCCCGACGAAAGAGCTGCTCCCAATCGGCCCGGCTCAGCACCTGCGGTTCGAGCACCTCAAGTTCCGGCATGGGGCACCAACTCCATCCCAATGACCTCGGAGGCTCCATCGCGCAGGAGCACCCCGTACACCCGGTCGGCGTAGCGCACGACCTCCTCGTTGTGGGAAATCACGATCACCTGGGTTTTGCGGGCGAAGTCCTTGAGCAGGCGGGCCAAGCGCTCGGAGTTGGCTTGGTCCAGGGCCGCGTCCACCTCGTCGAGAAAGTAGAACGGCACGGGCTTGCCCGCCGCCAAGGCCAACACAAACGCTAGGGCCACGAGGGTCTTCTCCCCTCCGGAGAGGGCATCCAGGAGCTTGGGCTCTTTGCCGGGCGGGCGGGCTTGGATGAGCAGGCCGGAGTCCACGTTGCCCGGCTCGGCCAAAATCAGCCGCGCCTCGCCGCCACCAAACAGCACTTGGAACAAACGGTTCATTTCCTGGGACACCTCTTCCATGGTGAGGATGAACCGCTCCCGCTTGGTGCGCTCGATTTCGCCGATGAACCGCTCAATTTCCTGCTTCTCCCGTTCCAGGGTGGCCACTTTGTCCTTAAGATCCTGGAACTCCTTGAGGAAGGCGTCGTACTCCTCGATGGCGCGGAGGTTGACGCTGCCCAACTCGGCCAGGCGGCGTTCGGCCTGGCGCAGGCGGGCTTGCAGGACTTCCACTGTCCCGGGCTCCCCGCCGTCCGGCGGAGGGACGACCTCGCCCAGGGCGGCCAGTTCGCCTTGGAGCTCGGCGGCCTCACGTTCGTAGCGGGCGAGGGTGGCCCGGCTTTTTTCCAGGTCCTTGTACAGTTCCCTTCGGCGTTCGCGCAAGGCCAACAGCTCGCTTTCTTCGCTGGCGCGGGCCGCTCGGGCCTGAGCCACGGCCTTGGACCGCTGGGCCAGCGCGGCCTCCGCAGCTGTAAGCTGCGCGGACAACCTTTCAATCTCGGCCTGAACCTGGGCCAACGCCTCCTGGCGGGCACGGAGCTGCTCCTGGCGGCCACTGAGGTCAGGCCCCGTTTTCCGCGCCGGCGCCCCACCCACGATGGCCCCGCCCCGCTCCAACAGGTCGCCCTCCAACGTCACCACCCGCACCCCCAAAAGGTCCCGCACGGCCTCCAACGACTCCGCCAGCAAGGTATCCCCCACCACGTAAAGGAGGGCTGGGCGCACTTCCGCCGGGCACTCCACCTGCTCGTGCACAAACCCCAGCATCCCCGGCTGGCGGACGGCGCTTTTCGCTTTGGCAGAGGCAGGGGGGACTTCCAGCCGATCGAGGGGAAGGAAGCGCACGCGGCCGAGGCCCTTTTGTTTGAGGTAGGCCACGCAGCGCAAGGCCAGGTCGCGGGTGTCCACGACCACGTCATGCTGGTGCCCACCGAGGGCGGTGGCCAAGGCCAGTTCGTAGCCCGGCTTGGCGCGCACGAGCTGACCTAACGTGCCCCACACCCCCTCCCATCGCAGGCCAAGGATGGCCTCCACGCCTTGGGGGGGACGGTCTTGAGCCGTGGCCAACCGGCTCACCTCAGCGAGGGCGGCTTGCAAGGACTGGATCTCGCGTTCGGTGAGGCGGGCTTCGGTCTCTTTGGCCGCCAGCGCGCCGCGCAGCCGCTCCACTTGGCGCACCAGCTCGGAGAGGTCGTCCTCCACCACGGGCTGAGACCGCGCGCCCTGGCGTTCCCGCTTTTCGATCTCCCGATCCAGGCGGTCCACCTCGGCCGCCAGTTCCTCCACTTCCTCGTTCACGCGCTCGATGAGCGCCTGGGTCTTGTTGAGCGCGGTGCGGCGGGCTTCCCAGCGGCGGTAGAGCAGGGTGGCGGAGATGCGATCACGTTCCTCACACAGGGCTTTGTATTCCAGCGCGGTCTCCCGCTGGCGATAAAGTTCAGCCAGGCGCTGCCGCCGCTCGGCCAACAAAATCCTGCTGGTGTTGAGCCTTTCTTTGACTTCCCCCAGTTCCACAATGGCCTTGGCCTTGCGTTCCTCGTAGGCGGCGATGCCGGCCACCTCGTCGAGGATCTCCCGCCGCTCCTTGGGCGACCGCTCCAACACGTCGATGACCATCCCCTGTTCCACGATGAAGTAACCATCGGGCGCGATGTGGGCGAGGGACAGCAAAGCTTCCACATCTTTGGCGCTCGCCGGGCGTCCTTGAATGCGGTAGGTGGAAGACTCCGCGGTGATGCGGCGCGCGATGTGCACCTCGGGAGCTGGGGCAGGCAAAAGCTCGTCAAAAGTCCCGCCGCGGTTGTCCAGGGTGAGCACCACCTCGGCCTCAGCCACCGGCTCGCCCCCGGGCGGCGTATGCAGAAGCTGCTCCACCCGCTCGGCCCGCAAGGCCCGCGACCTCCGCCCCATCACGAACATCACCGCGTCCACCAAGTTGGACTTCCCTGTGCCGTTTTCCCCCACAATGGCCGTAAACCCAGGATGAAACTCGATGGCCACCCGCTTGCGGAAGGATTTAAACCCCTGAACGGTGAGACGACGCAGGAGGGCGCTCATGGCAGGTCCTGGAACAAGGGAAGGGGCACGACGCGGGGTTTGGAAGGCGCAGCAGCTTCCAGCTCGCGCAAAAGTTGCTCGATTTTGTACAGGTTGTAGTCGTTGGGCTCCGCTTCCCCGCTTTCCCAGCGCACAATGGTGGGGACAGAAACCCCAATCTGAGCGGCCAACGCTCGTTTGCTCAGTCCCTTACGAAACCTGTAGTCCCTGAGGCGCTGACTAATCGGTTCCAATGCGACTCCTTTGCCTTGGATTACGAGTGTAACGTTCTTTACATCCGAGGGCAAAAAGAGGGGCACAAGGAAATCCCTGTGCCCCCAAGCCCGTCTTTACCCGCCCAACAGGGCAAGGACCAACGCCCCGATTCCGGCCAATAGAGCCACAATGGCCAACCCTTGAGCCAAGCCCAGCTGATCCTTGACGGCCTGGATCTCGGTATTCACGGTGTCCTCTACTGCGCTGATCCGGCCCTCGACCTCGTCGACCCTGGCGACCAACTCACCAATCGAGGTTTTGAGGTCTGCGGTGAAGCCGCCGATGGCCTTCTCCAGGGCGGCGATCTTCTCCCGGTTGTTCTCGATCTTGATGTTGAGGGCTTGCACAGCTTGTTCGAGGGCGATGATCCGCCGCTGCATCGAGCCGATGTCCTGAGCTTCGAGGGCCGCGAGGCGAGCCGTATGATCGGCCAACTGGTGCCCCATCCCGCTTACGGTGTCGCTCAGGCCCACGAGCTGGACCTCGAGGTCCTGGGTGAACCCCTCCAACTGGGAGATCCGAGCCCCATGATCGGCCAGCTGACGGCTGAGACCGGCCACAGCAGAACCCAACTCGCTCAATTTGCCAGCGAGGTCTTTCTGATGGGCTTCCAAGGCCGCGAGGAGACGCGCGTGTTCAGTAAGCTGCCGGGTCTGACCGGCCACCCCGCCTTCCAGCGCGGTGAACTTCCCCGTAAGCTCCCGGTCGTACGCCTCAAGGAGGCTTACGCGGTCGGCCAATTGGCTCAGGCCGTCGGTAAGGCGCACGTCGTAAGCCTCCAACGACCCCAGGCGCGCTTCCACTGTGACCATTTGGGCGCTTAGGGCCGAGAGCTTCTCGGCCAAGGACGCAAGGGCCGAAGAGACGTCCTGCCGCAGCCCCTCCAACGCCTGAGCGACGTTGGCGATGCCCTGAGCCAAGTCCTGGTCCGTCTGCTTCAGCGCCCCAGCCAAAGCCCGAAGCTCGGCGATCTGCTTGTGGGCCTCCTCCAGACGGCTGGTCAACGCTTCCACGCGGACCATCAGCCCGGGCACGTTGGCACAGACCGCTTGAAGCTCCAGGATCTTGGCCTCGGCCTCACCCAGCCGCGCAACTACGGTCTGGTACTTACTTGCCAAGTCCGCATCGGCCGCGTTGAGGGCCTCGACCGCTCCTTTAAGCTCGACGATCAAGGTGGAGAAGAACTGGGTCACTTGGGCAAAGGCCTGTTCCATGGCTGCCACTTCATCGTCTGCCGGGGGCAGCGCCGCCCCCTGAGCCCAACCCCACAAGCCCAGGGCCAAAACCCCAACCAACACTCCCGCAATCCATCGCGTCATCACAGCAACCTCCCTTTGGCGTTCATTCTGAAGAAAGGGTAGCGAGCGGCCGCAGGACTCCGAGAGCCCGTGGGCAAAAAGAACGGGGGCTTTGTCGCCCCCGCAACGGACACATGTCCAAGCGGCCCTTTCACCGGCCCGAAAGCAAAAGGAACACCAACCCGCCCACGAGAAGCGGCAGGACCACAATGGCGGTCCACATGGTGCCCTGCGCCTTCTCCATGGCCTCCAAGCGGGCGGTGAGGTCGGCCAGGCTCTGCTCGTACCCCGGGGTGAGCGCTTGCACCTCGGCCAACGCCGCGTCGATCTTCCCTTGGACCTCCGTGGTCACCTGCTCGCTCAGCCCGGCCAAGGCCAATTCCAGCCCTTCGATTTTGGCCCGGTTGTTGTCCACGCGGACCTGCAACTCACCGAGGGCCTGATCAAAAGCGAGAAGGCGGCGATCGAACGAGCCCACCGTGTCCTCCAAGAAGGCCACCCGCTCTTCCAGGTTCTGCACCGCTGGCCCGATCACCTCCTCCAAGCGGGAGTGCTTTTCGGCCAACGCAGCCAAGCCCGAGCGCAAATCCGCCACCATGACTTCCAACCCTTCTGTGCGTTCAGCCAGCTGGCCCAACGAAGTGCGGAGATCCAACTCCAAGGCATCCACCCGCCCCGCCAGGCGCGTCAGCGAAGCACGGAAGTCCTTTTCCAGCCCGTCCACCCGGTCGGCCAGGCGGGTGAAAGAGAGGCGGAAATCCTTTTCCAAGCCCTGCACTTTCTCTGTGAGCGTGGTGAAGGAAAGGCGGAAATCGGTGATCAGCGCGCGGAAGAACGCCGCAACCTGGGCGAAGGCGTCTTCCAGGGCGGCGACCTCTTCCTCAGCCGGGGGAAGGGCGACCCCCTGACCTACCCCACCCACCGCCCACAGGCAGGCCACGACAAGGGCCCCGATGATCCATTGTTTCATCACGGCACCTCCTTTCGTGCAAGATGACGGGGGGAAGGTAAGAGGGGCCCTATGGGGAGGCATGGTCCCCTGGGGGTTGGCCAGGACGGCTTTGTCGCCTGACCGAGGGACCGCTGTCCTCCCGGCTATACTTGGCCTGTGCCTGTACGCGTTCGGTTTGCACCTGCTCCCACGGGGGAGTTGCACGTGGGCGGGGCCCGCACCGCCTTGTACAACTGGCTTTGGGCCCGCAAGAGCGGCGGCACGTTGATCCTCCGCATCGAGGACACGGACCTCGCCCGCTCCCAGCGGCGCTATGCCGAGCAAATTTTGGAGTCCTTGAGCTGGCTAGGGCTCACGTGGGATGAGCTTTACTTCCAATCCGAACGTCTTCCTCTGTACCGAAAGTATGTGGACCAGCTCCTGGACCAGGGCCTGGCCTACCCCTGCTTTTGCACCCCCGCGGAGCTGGAGGCACGGCGGCAGCGCCTGTTGGGCCGCGGAGAAATTCCCGAGTACGATGGGCACTGCCGAAACTTGAGCGAGGCCGACCGCCGCCGTCGGCTTGAGGAAGGGCGCCAACCGGCCATCCGCTTCCGCGTGCCCGAAGAGGCCAAGGCCACAAGCTTTCACGACGTGCTGCGCGGGGAAATCCAGTTCAAGCGCCTCACCACCGGAGATTTCGTGATCCTCAAGTCCGACGGCACGCCCACCTACAACCTGGCGTGCGTGGTGGACGACCACCTTATGGAAGTCAGCCTTGTGCTGCGGGCCGAGGACCACATCCCCAACACGCCCAAACAGATCTGGCTTTACCAAGCGCTGGGCTGGGAGCCGCCGCAGTTCGGCCACCTCTCCCTCATCCTGGGGCCAGACCGGCACAAACTCTCCAAGCGCCACGGCGCCACCACGGTGGAAGAGCTGCGCGCCCAGGGGTTCTTGCCCGAGGCGGTGGTCAATGCTTTGGCCTTGCTGGGCTGGTCTCCCGGAACAGGGAAAGAGGTGTTCACGCTGACCGAGTTGGTGGAGGAGTTTTCGCTGGAGCGGGTGGTGGTCGCCCCGCAGGTTTTCGACACGACCAAGCTGCACTGGCTCAACCGCAAGCACCTGGCACGGTTGACGGCGGAGGAACTTTGGGCGCGGGCCCGGCCCTTCCTTCCCCACCCCCCGGGCATTCCCGAGGACCGCCTCAAGCGGGCGGTGGTGGCCCTGCGCTCAGCGGTATCTACCCTGGCCGAATTTGCAAGCCACCCTGATTTCCTGAGCGTGATGGACCGCGGGCCCCTTTCCCCTGAGGCCCAGGCCGAGCTGGCCCGGCCCGAGGCCCAAGCCATCTTGAAGGGCTTCCTGCGCGTTCTGCCGGACGAGCTTAAAGGGGAAGAGCTGCGGCCCCTGGTACGGGCCGTGGCTGCGGAGCTAGGCCTCCAACCGGCCCAGGTGTTCCACACCCTGCGGTTGGCCCTCATCGGCCGCAAGCAAGGGCTGGAGCTGGCCGCGGTGGTGGACATTTTGGGCGCCCAGGAAGTCCGACAGCGGGTTTTGGCAGCAGTTGAGAGGGGAGGTCCCGAGGGATAGAGTTGCCCGCGGCTTATTCCCTATTCGTCCAATCGAGCGAAAGGAGGATGTAGATGGGCATTATGCTTGGGGTTGCGGGGCTGGTGTCCGTAGCAGCCCTGTTGTGGTCGGCTTACGGCACTTACTACGTGGCGCGCAGGGACGCGGGCACGCCGCGCATGCGGGAGATTCAAAAGTTCATCCGCGAAGGGGCTTGGGCGTTCATGATCGCCGAGGCCAAGGTCATGGCCCTCACCATCCTCGTGATCGGAGGTGTCCTGTGGGCTCTTTTCTACTGGGAGGTGGCGGTGGCCTTTTGGATCGGGGCCGGCCTCTCCATGGCCGCGGGTTTCATCGGGATGAACGCTGCCACGTTGGCCAATGCGCGCACCACCCATGCTGTGCGCCGCTCCCTCCGCGAGGCGTTGACCGTGGCGTTTACCGGTGGCTCGGTCATGGGGATCGCTGTGGCGGGGTTGGCCTCGGCAGGTCTGGTGTTTGTGCTCTGGCTGTTTCGGCGTGAATTCGCGCCTGCGGACCTCCAAATTGTCACAAAGACGGTGTTGGGCATCTCCGGAGCCGAAGTCAGCTTCATCAAGGGGGCTCTGATCGTCTCCGCTTATTCAGCCGGGGCTTCATTGGTCGCCTTGTTCGACCGTGTGGGCGGAGGCATTTATACCAAGGCCGCGGACATGGCCGCGGACCTCGTGGGCAAAGTGGAGCTCAAGATCCCCGAGGACGACCCCCGCAACCCGGCGGCCATCGCCGACAACGTGGGGGACAACGTGGGCGACGTGGGGGGATTGGGGGCCGACCTTCTTGAATCCTTTGTGGGTTCCATCATCGCTGTGATCGTGATCGCCCTGTACATTTACGTGGGCCGGTTCAACCCCGACATTCAGAGCTTGCTGGCCAAATACGGTCTTGCCGACCTTACCATGCTGGAGGCCAACTATTGGTGGTTCGTGTTGTTGCCGCTGCTGTTTGTGGCCGGCGGCATCGTGGCCAGCTTGATCGCCGTGATGTACATCCGTTACTCCCGCAGGAAAGAGGACATGCAGCGCATCCTCATGAACGGGTTCACATTGGCCGCCATCCTTACCGCGGGCTTTGCCGTCCTTTCCACGTGGCTGTCCCCCTTCAACTTCGTTCCGCTCTACAGCCTCCTGTTGGGGATTGTAAGCGGAGTGCTGATCGGGTTTATCTCGGAGTACTACACCTCCGCGCGGTACCGGCCTACCCGGGAGCTGGCCCGGATGTACCAGTCCGGCCCGGCCGTAGGAGTGACGGAAGGCATGGCTGTGGGGATGAGCTCTGCCTTATTGGTTTGCGTCATCTTGGGGATCGCCATTGTGGTGGCCTACCAAATCGGCGGCCTTCTGGCCGTGGCCTATGCCGGCATGGGCATGCTCACCTTTGTGGGGATCATGGTGTCCATGGACTCCTATGGCCCGATCGGCGATAACGCGGCGGGGATTGCCACCATGGCCAAGCTGGAGCCCGCGGTGCGCGAGAAGTGCGATGTTCTGGACTCAATTGGCAACACCACAGCCGCCATTGGGAAAGGCTTTGCCATCGGTTCAGCGGCGTTCGCGGCCGTGGGCCTGATCGCCGCATATCTATGGTCGGCTGCGGGCCGGGCCACGGAAGTGCACCTTCCCAATGTGCCGTTGGTCAGCCCGGAGGTGGGCGGTTTGGTCATGGCCGGCCTGATTGTAGGGGCGATGGTCACGTATGTGTTCTCAGCGATGCTCATCCGGGCCGTGTCCAGGACGGGCGACGTCATGGTCCAGGAGATCCGGCGACAATTCAGAGAGAATCCCAAACTCATGAGCGGGGAAGGCGTCCCCGACTACAAGCGGTGCATCACCATCACCGCCCATAACGGTGTGCGTCGCATGGTGGTGCCTTCGCTGATCTCCATCGTCTTGCCCTTGTTGATTGGGCTCGTGTTCGGGCGGTACACCTTGGCCGGCTTTCTCGTGGGGGCTTTGCTTTCTGCGATCATGTTGGCCATCTTCTGCGGCAACGCCGGGGGCGCCATGGACAACGCCAAAAAGTACGTGGAAGAGGGGCATTTCGGGGGCAAGGGCTCTCCCGCTCACGCCGCTGGCGTGGTCGCCGACACCGTGGGCGACCCCCTCAAGGACACCGTGGGCCCAAGCTTGGACATCTTGATCAAGCTGATGAGCGTGATCTCCCTGTTGTTCGCCTCCTTGTTCCCCGTGTTGCCCTTCTTCATGCGGTAAGAGCGTGATTGCACGAAAACTCTCTGTGGAACGGGGGCCGACGCTGTGCGGCCCCCGTTTGTGCCTCCAGCCCTGGGAAGAGAGCGCTCTGGAGCTGTGCGTGCGCTGGTTCTCCGATCCCCAGGTGAGGAAGGCCGCGCTCGCTCCCCATCCCTGGCCTTGGATCCGCCTGCGCGCACGCGTTCAGGAGATTTTCTGCGACCCTCAGGCCGTCCATTTCCTCATCGTCCTACGGGCGGGGGACCAGCCCATTGGAGTGTGCGGCCTGTTCGACTTAGACCAGGAACAAGGCACGGCTCAGTTGGGCGTGGTGATCGGCGAGGCGGCAGCCCGGGGCCAAGGGTACGGGACCGAAGCTTTAAACCTCCTGGTCGCCTACGCCTTCGACCACCTTGGCCTTCGGCTTTTGAGGCTGCAGGTACGCGAAGACAACGCTGCGGCTGTGCGGGTGTACGAAAAGCTTGGCTTTCGCAAACTGACCGCTGTGCGGGGACGCTGGCTTTGGCCCCCTCACAAGGGCAAAATTTGGATCATGGAAAAGGCGCGGGATGGGGGAGGGGCACCGTGATCCGCACCGAGAACTTGACCCGCCGCTTTGGGGATCGTTTGGCCGTGGAAGGCCTCACTTTAGAGGTCCGCGAGGGTGAAATCCTTGGGCTTTTGGGGCCCAACGGGGCAGGGAAAACGACCACGGTGCGCATGCTGGCCTGCCTTTTGGCCCCCACGTCCGGTGAAGCATGGGTCGCGGGTCATTCCGTCCTCCACGAGCCTCACGCCATCCGCCGCATCGTGGGCCTCCTCACCGAAACCCCGGGGTTTTACAAGCGCCTCACGGTGGAACGCAATTTGCGGTTTTTTGCCGAACTCTATGGGGTAACGGCTCCAGGGGCAGCGGTGCGCAGGGCTCTTGAGCGGTTGGGGCTTTGGGAGCGAAGAAACGAGCCGGTGGCCACGCTGTCCAAGGGCCTGCGGCAGCGACTGGCCATCGCCCGCGCCCTTGTGCACGACCCCAAGATCTTGTTTCTTGACGAACCCACGGCGGGTCTTGATCCGGAAAGCGCCCGCTCTGTCCGCGACTTCATCGGCGAGTTGGCCAGCGACCGCCGCACCATCTTCCTTTGCACCCACAACTTGCCTGAGGCGGAGGAACTGTGCCAGCGCATTGCCGTGCTGCGCACGCGCCTGCTGGCCTTGGACACCCCCGGAGCCCTCAAACACCAGCTTTTCGAGACGCGCATTGCCGTGGACCTGGCACGGCCCTATCCCGAGCTTCCTCGGTGGCTGAACCTGCCCTTTGTGCGCGCCGCGTCCATGGACGGAAACGCTTTGATCGTCACGCTCGACGACCCAGAGTACAACAACCCCAAGCTGGTTCGGCGGCTGGTGGAACTGGGCGTGGAGGTCCTCTACGTGCGTAAGGTGGAACGGACACTGGAGGACGTGTACCTGGAGCTGGTGGGAGGTGCCCGTGAACCGGCTTAGGGCCTTGGTGCTCAAAGAGTGGGAGGAGCTTTTCAAGATCAAGATGGTGATTTACGGGAGCCTGTTTTTGCCTTTGCTGATGGGCGGGTTTGCTGGGTTCATGGTGTGGACGGCGCGCAACGCTCCCCCCGACGCCCAGGCGGCGCTGCTCAACACCGCCCTTATGTACTTCTTGATCCTCCCAGTGATGATCCCTTCAACGTTGGCTGTGTATTCGATCGTGGGCGAAAAGGAACAGAACACCCTGGAACCCCTGTTGGCCACGCCCCTCTCCGACTGGGAGATCTTTGTGGGCAAGGCCGTGGTGGCGGTGGCCCCCGCGTTGGCCCTAACCTGGGTGCTGTTCGGGATATTCTTGGCCGCCGTCCAAGTGATCCTGGGTTGGATGCCTCCCACGGTGATCTCCCCACCTTGGCTCCTGTCCATTTTCCTTCTTTCTCCCCTGCTTTCGTGGTTTGCGGTGTTGGTGTCCATGCTGGTCTCTTCGCGGACGTCCGATCCCCGGGCCGCTTACCAGTTCTCCGGGCTGGCTGTACTGCCCTCGATCCTGCCCCTCATCGTGTACTCCGCGCGCTTGACCGCGGTCAACGTGGTCTTTGTGGCGGCCGAAGGTGGCGGCCTTGTGCTGCTTAACCTCGGGCTTCTCTACCTCGCCGTGCGCCTTTTCCACCGGGAGCAGATCCTTACCCGCTGGAAGTAGCCTCTGTACGGACAAGGGCGGCAAGCTCGCGGGCGTTTCCCAGCGCGTCGCCCCCGGTGTTGTTGAAGTAGGCCAACACATCCAGCCCCTTCTCCAACCACACCTCAATGGACCCCGCCCAGGCTTCGAGTTCGGCCCGTGTGTAGGTGTAGAAGTACAGGTCCTTCCGGCCGTGGAAGCGCACGTAGGCAAAGTCGGCCGTGGGCCGCTCCGCGCTGGGCCAACCCGGGGAGTCCACCGCGCACAACGCCATGTTGCGCCCCTCAAGCAGACCGTACACTGGGGGGACAAACCACGTGGGGTGACGGAACTCAAAGGCGTGGCGCAGGTGCGGCGCCACTTCTTGAAGCAGGGTGCAGAAATCGCGCAGTCGACCCAGGTCGGCCTTGAACCCAGGGGGGAATTGCCATAACACCACAGCAAGCTTCTCCCCAAGCTCGCCGGCATGAGCAAAGAAGCGGCGGGTTTCAGCCTCCACCTCGTGCAGCTTCTTGAGATGCGTGACGACGCGGGACCCTTTAACAGAGAACACAAAGGCTTGCGGAGTGGCTGCGTACCAGCGGGCGAACGTGCTGGGCCGCGGCAGCCGGTAGAACGTCACGTTGAGTTCCACCGTGGGAAAGTGCTGGGCATAAAAGGAAAGCCAGTCTCGGGAGGGCAGGTCCAAGGGATAAAACGTCCCGTGCCAACCACGGTAGTTGTACCCGCTGGTGCCGACCCAAAACTTCCCCGGCATGGCCTCAAGCTGTGGGGTGAGGCCAAACCTGGCGTATCCGTTGAGCCACTGTGTCCAGCTCCTCCCGCGTGGGCGCGTTCCGTAGGCCCACCACCAATCGAAATCCGTCCCCAAAGAACCGGGGCACGACGTGCAAGTGAACGTGAGGGACTTCCTGAAAGGCGGCCCGGCCATCAGCCAGCCAGAGGTTAACCCCTTCGCAGCGGAGTCCTGCGCGGCGCAGGGCTACGGCCGTGCGCTGGGCCACCCGCCACATCCAACACCCTGTTGCTTCGTCCAGTTCACCCAGCGAGGCCGCGTGCTTTTTGGGGATGATCAGGGCGTGTCCGGGGTTGATAGGGCGGATGTCCATAAACCCCAGGACCCGTTCGTCTTCGTAAAACACGCTGGCTGGGCTCTCCCCGGCCACAATGCGACAAAACACGCAGTCCGGCATGCGAGCCCTTCCCCCCTTACCCACTGCCCTTGGAAATGTGGCGTACGCCCGAGGACGTGCCCACAAACAGGTCGGTGGCCAGGCCCAAGAACAGGCCGTGCTCCACAATGCCCGCCCTGCTGTTCAGCTCATGGTCCAGCGCCCAGGGATCTTCAATGGGGCCGAACTGGCAGTCGAGGATCCAATGGCCGTGGTCGGTGACAAACGGGCGGCCGGTGGGATCCAGGCGCAGGGCCACGCGCGCCCCAAGCCCTTCAAGGAACCGCACCTGCTTTCTCCACCCGAAGGGCACAATTTCCACGGGCACGGGAAACCGCGTGCCCAGTTTGGGAGCCATCTTGGACTCATCGACCACGATCACCTCCCGCCGGCTGGCTTGCGCCACGATCTTTTCCCGCAACAACGCCCCACCCCCGCCCTTGATCAAGTTCAGTGCGGGGTCCACTTCGTCAGCCCCGTCGATGGTGAGGTCCAGCTCGGGAACGTCCTCCAGGGTTCCCAAAGGGATACCGAGTTCGCGGGCTTCCCGTTCCACCTGGGAAGAGCAGGGGATACCCACAACGTTGGTGAGCTTTCCTGCGTGGAGGAGCTCGGCCAGCTTAAGGAGCGCGTACCGGGCCGTGGAACCGTGGCCCAAGCCCACCACCATGCCCGAGCGCACAAGCTCTACGGCGGCTTCGGCCGCCGCCCGTTTGCGTTCCTCCACACCCCTAGAATAACCCGCGCACTTCCCCCGTGTCCACGTCCACGTCCACCCGCCGGAAAGCCGGGTCCGAACTGGTTCCCGGCATCAAGGTGATGTCCCCGGCCACCGGGCAGAGGAACTTGGCCCCGGAGAACAGGAGGACATCGCGGATGGGCAGAGTCCAACCCTTGGGAACGCCTTTCCAGTCGGGGTTATGGGAAAGGCTGTACTGGGTCTTCACCATCATCGTCGCGTACTCGAGGTACTTGGGGTCGGACTCGAATTCCCTGGCTTTCTCTTCGGCTTCGGGCGACCAAACGACCCCGTCGGCGCCGTAGACCTCCCGGGCGATGATTTCCACGCGCTGGCGGAGCGGCATGTCCAACGGGTAGAGAAAGCGGAAGTGGTTCTTCTCTTCGGCCGCTTCGATCACGGCATCGGCCAGCTCAAGGGCTCCCTCCCCGCCGTAACGCCAGTGCTCGCCCACGGCGAACCGCGCGCCGGCTTGCTCCGCGTACCTCCGCACCAACGCAATTTCGGCATCGGTGTCCGTGGGAAAGCGGTTCAGGCATACCACGGGCTTGATCCCGGACTTCTTGACCACCTCGATGTGATGAAGGAGGTTGGCCACGCCCTTTTCCACCAGGGCGAGGTTTTCCTTCTGGTACTCCATGGGCAAGGGCCGCCCCGGCACCACCCGTGGGCCCCCGCCGTGCATCTTCAACGCCCGAATGGTGGCCGTGATGACCGAGACATGGGGCGTAAGCCCACTTAAGCGGCACTTCACGTTCCAGAACTTCTCAAAGCCGATGTCGGCCCCAAACCCCGACTCGGTCACGTGGTAGTCCCAAAGTTTGAGGCCCAAAAGGTCGGCAATGATGGAGGACTGGCCGATGGCGATATTGGCAAAGGGGCCCGCATGCACCAACACCGGCTGAAATTCGAGCGTGCAGCACAAAGTGGGGTTGATGGTGTTCCGCATCCAAGCGGTCATGGCCCCCGCGACTTCCAGGTCCTCACAGGTGATGGGATCCCCTTGGCGGCTGTAGGCCACGGTGATCTGGCCGATCCTCGCCCGCAAGTCCTTGAGGTCCCGGGCCACCGCCAAGATGGCCATAAGCTCCGAGGACACCGTGATCTGGAACCCTGACTCCATCGGAATTCCATTGTTTTTGCCTCCCAGGCCGATCACGATGTGGCGCAGGGCTTGGGCACAGAAGTCGATAGCCCATTTGAACTCCACCCGGCGGGGGTCGATGTCCAGGCGCTTGAGACCCCGCTTGGCCAGTTGTTCATCGGTGTAGTTGGCCTCGTGGTGCATCCTGGCGGTGAGGGCCACCATGGCCAAGTTGTGGGCATTGGTGATGGCGTCGATGTCGCCGGTGAGGCCCAAGGTGAACTCGGTCATGGGGATGAGGAGCGCATTTCCCCCACCAGCGGCCGTGCCCTTGATGTTCATCGACGGCCCCCCGGAAGGCTGACGGATGGCGCCCCCGGCGTTCTTCCCCCGCTTGGCCAGCCCCTCAATCAAGCCCAACGTCGTCGTGGTCTTCCCCTCCCCCAACGGGGTGGGGTTGATGGCGGTGATCTCGATGTACTTGCCGTCCGGGCGGTGCTTCAGACGCTCGTAGATTTTGCGGTAGTCGAGCTTGGCGATGCGCCCATAGGGCAAGATCTCCTCGGGCTTAAGGCCCAATCGGGCCCGCCACTCCTCCGGAGTGGGCAGCTTCTTTTCCGCTTCCGCCGCAATTTGCCAGTCTGCCAGCTGCGTGGGGTCGTAGGGCACTCCTCCTCCTTTCAAATTCCGGCAAGCTCCAAAATGCCGGGAACCACGTGCTCCCAGCCCATGGGCATGAGGTGGATCCCTTGGGCATAGGGCTTGACCGCCCGGATGATGCGCGCACAAATCTCCACACTGCGCTTCTCCCTCTCCTCTTTGGTTTTCGCCGCCTCCAGCTCCTGGATGATCGGCTCAGGGACGTACACGCCGGCGATGTTTTCGTTCATAAACCGCGCCATCTTCGCCGATTTGAGGGGGATGATCCCCACGAGGATGGGCACCCCCAGGCCGTCCACTTGGCGCACGAAGTGCAGGAAAGCATCGGGGTCGTACACGGCTTGGGTTTGGAAGAAACCCACCCCCAGCTTGGCCTTGAGCCTCATCTTCGCCAGGTGCGGCTCCAAGGGCTTGGCCGTGGGGTTCACCACGGCGCCCACGAAGAAATGGGGATGACCCTCCAGCTCGTTGCCCGCAAGGTCCTTTCCGGAATTGAGCTCCTTGATCGTGGCCACAAGCTGCACGGAATCGAGGTCGAAGACGGGCCATGCGCCCGGATGATCCCCCAACACCGGGTGGTCGCCGGTGAGGGCCAGGACGTTTTCGATGCCCAAGGCCCACGCGCCGAGAAGATCGGCCTGAAGGGCCAGGCGGTTGCGGTCCCGGCAGGTCATCTGCAGGATGGGCTCGTGGCCGCGGGCTTTAAGGAGGGCGCACAGGGCCCAGGAACTCATGCGCACCACCGAAGACTGAAGATCGGTGACGTTGAAGGCGTGGACGTAAGAAGCAAGCCGATCGGCCGCCTCCAAAGCCGGGCCCACTTCGGTGCCTTTCGGCGGGCCCGCCTCGCAGGTGATCACGAACTCCCCCCGGGAAAGGCGTTCGCGCAGCTTCATCTACTCCTCCAGGTGCTCCAAATCCCACAGGGTGGAGCGCCGCTTGGCCACGGGGACCTCCAGCTGGAGCTTGCGATCGTGGGGTTTGCGGTACTGCTCAAGGAGGTCCAACCGGCCGATGGAGCTCAACCGTTCGTAAATCTTCTGCCAGCCACAGGGCCGTCCTCTCTCCACCTCGCATTCCCCTTCATGGGAACCACCGCAGGGGCCGTGGAGAAGGCCCTTGGCGCAGGTGGTGAGGGGGCAGATCCCGCCGGTGTAGGCGAGGAGGCATTGACCGCAGCGTTGGCAGCGCTCCTCCGCCGGCCAAAGCCCTTGGAAAGCGCCGTAGGTGAGGGTGTTCGTCGCTGGATACACCGCCTTGTCCACCACCTGGGCCACGGCCTGCACACCCACACCACAGGCCGCCACGAAAACGGCGTCGGCTTCGGCAAGGCCGCGCTCGTGCCGCAAGAGCCGTAACCCCACCAGGGCCTTGTTACAGGCAAACGGCACAACCAATGAACCTGTGACCCAATGGCCGTTTTGGGAAAAGGCCGCTTGGAGGTGAGCGATCGCCTTTTCGCCACCCGCACCCACCGAGGCCACGCAACCGTTGCAAGAGAGGATGAACACCCGCTCGCCGGGCCGGAGGTAGCCTAAAATCTCCTCAGCTGGCTTGAGCTCACAAACGAGCATGCTCCCTCCCTAGTGCACGGCACAGGCCAAGCACGGGTCGAAAGAGCGCACGACCCTTCCGGCCCAAAGCCTTCCCTCGCCCCGCACAGGGGTTCCCACCAAGGCCTGCTCGAGCGGGCCGGGGAGGCCCCGTTCATCGCGGGGGCTGGCGTTCCACGTGGTGGGCGAGATGATCTGGTAGTGGGCGATTTTCTTCCCCTCAATGCGGATCCAATGCCCTACCGCGCCGCGGGCGGCCTCGGTCACCCCCACCCCCTCGGCCTGATCAGGAATTGTGAACGAACAAGCTACAGGGCTGCCAAGGTCCAAGGAATCAAGCCACTCCTCGAGTTTTTGGGCGAGGTACATGGCCTCGAGGGCCCGGGCGAGGTGCCGGCCTGCCACAGAACTCAATTCCGCCTCAGAAATCTTCAGGTCGGTCAAAACGCTGCGAACCCAGGTGCGGAAGCGCTCCTCGCCCTTTTCCAGGGCCATGCGCACCCGCGCCGCCGGCCCTACCTCATGGGGCCTTCCCCGGTACCGCGGGGCCTTGAGCCAACTGTAGCCCTCCTCGGCCTCGGGCCAAGGCCGCACAGTATTCGCGAGGGGCTTTCCTCCATTCCCGGAATACCACGAGCGGGCCACCGACTCCGTGATCTCCTCCAGCGCAAGGGGTCTATATTCCCCATCCTCGATCACACCGGCCGGGAAAAGCCTCTCTTCCAAGGCAGAGGAACTTGGGCCCACGGGAAATCCTCCATAAGCAAGGAGGTTTTCCGTGCGGCCCAGCTGGAAGTGATCGCGGTAGCGCTCCAGGAAAAGGAGCACATCGGGCCAGTACACACCTTTGAGGAAGTCGCGCAGTTCGCGCAAGCGGAACCGGTAAGCCGCCAGCTCGGCCAAGCCAGGCCGATACGTCACCCCACCGGGCACAATGGCCATGTCGTGGGGCATCTTCCCCGCCAAGAGGGCCTCCAGTTCGTGGGCCTTCCGCCGCATCTCCAGGGCCTGGACGTAGTGATCCAACATCCGCTCGGTCTCCTCCTGGGAGAACCTCGCGTCCTCGGCGCCATCGGAGGAAAGGAGTTCAGCCAGGGCCGCCAGCGGACCGGAAACGCGGGAAAAGTCGAGGTAGTCGAGCAAAGAAAGGTGGTAGAAGTGGAGGAGGTGGTTGTGGAGGAAGTTTGCCCCGTGGATGAGGTTGCGGAGAAGCTGCCCGGCCACGGGGATTTTCTCGCTGATTCCAAAAGCGCTCTCCAAGCAGTAGGCCGAGGCCAGGGAGTGGGCCAAGGGGCAGACCCCACACACCCGGGTGGTGATCCGTTGGGCATCCAGGGGATGCCGGCCGGAAAGGATTTCCTCGATGCCCCGATAAAGCCCACCAGAAGAATAGGCCTCCCGCACCTGGTTGTTCTCCACCCGAAGCTCGATTTTGAGATGGCCTTCGATCCGCGTGACAGGGTCTACGAGGATGGTACGCATCCCGCCCTCCTTAGCACGTTCTTCGCCCTTTCCACATCGATTTTGCGGAAAAGCGGGGAAACCCGGTCGGGGAAATCGGGCTCGCAGCAGGCAAGACAAGGGTGTCCAGCCTGGATGCACCAGTTGACCCCGCCGTTCCAGCGGTGCCATGGGCAAGGGGCTTCAGCATAAGGCCCTTTGCATCCAAGCTCATATAAGCACCCCTCATCCCCAAAGTTTTTCGCGAACCTGCCGGCTTCAAAGTCCGCGCGCCGGGGGCAGTTCTCGTGGATGAGCCCGCGAAACACGCCCCTAAGCCTCCCGGCGGAGTCCAAATCCTCAGGTTTGGGAAGGCCTCGAATCAGAAGAAAGGCTAAGGTTTCCACAAACCAGCGGGGATGGGGAGGGCAGCCCGGCACGTTGAGCACGGGGACATCAACTCCAGCATCGCGGAGGAAGCTCCCCACGCCTTTGGCCCCGGTGGGGTTGGGAAAGCCGCTGGGGATGCCCCCGTATGCGGCACAGGTTCCCAAGGCCACCACGGCCAACGCCTCTTCAGCCAGCTTGCGTGCCCGCTCCAGCAAGGGCACCTCGGCCATGACACCGAAGGAGCCCCCTGAACCTGTGGGAATCGCTCCCTCCACCACGAGCACGTAGCCCTTGGAGTTCCCTTGCAGCCTTTCCAGGACCTGCAGGGCAGGTTCACCCATGGGCCCCATCAGCGTGGCGTGGAACGCCAAAGCAATGGGCTTTCCCGGGACAACTTCGTCCAAAAGGAGGTTAGCCAGGTGGGGATACTGGGCGTTCATGAGGGACATGGAGCAGCCTGTACATCCGGCCGCCTGCAGCCACACCACCGGAAGTCGCTGCCCCTGGGTCATAAGAGCCCTGGAAACATAGCACGAAGACGGGTAGCCTGACAAGTCGAGTTGACAAGGCCCCAAAGGTCGCGGTAACTTCCGCACACGCCATGTCCAGGCCCAAGGGGAGTCGGCGCTTGTTCCGAACCACGCCGGACAGGGAAGCCGGAGAGCTGATCCCTGCCCTCCAAGAAATCCAGGAAAAACACGGCTATCTCCCCGAGAAGGAGCTGCGCAGGGTGGCCCAGACCCTCAAAATGCCCTTAAGCCGGGTGGTGGGGGTGGCCACGTTCTACGCCCAGTTCAGCTTGAAACCGAAAGGAAAGCACATCATTCGGGTTTGCTTGGGCACGGCCTGTCATGTGCGCGGCGGCGACAAGGTCTTTGAGGAGCTTCTGCGGTCCCTCAACATTGGACCCGATGGGACAAATCCGGACCACGAGGTGGCCGTGGAGGCTGTGCGCTGCCTTGGGGCCTGCGCCTTGGCTCCGGTGGTGGTCTCCATCGACGGCAAGTACTACGGCGGCATGACCCCGGCCAAGGCCCGGGACCTCGTCCAGGAAATCCTGCGGGGAAAGCATGTCCAGGCTGGCCCATCCTGAAGAGCTTCTGGCCTTGCAGGAGCGCGCCCAGCGCACTTTGCTTGGGGCTTCCGTGGGCATCGCCATCTGTGGGGGAACGGGCTGCCGGGCCTTCGGTGCCGCGGAGTTGGCGCAAGCCGTGCAGACCGAGCTCAGAGCGCGAGGGCTAGACCGAGAAATCGCGGTCAAGCTCACCGGATGCCATGGCCTCTGCGAGCGGGGCCCGTTGGCCGTCGTCAAACCCTCAGGATTTTTTTACTGCGGGCTCAAGCCCTCCGACGCCCCTGAACTGGTGGAGGCCGTGGCCAAGGACCAAATCGCCGAACCCTTTTTGTACCGCGATCCGGTCTCCGGGGAGAAGGTCCTCCGCGAGGAGGAGATCCCGTTTTACCGAAAACAGGTGCGGCTGGTTTTGGCCGGAAACGGAAAAATCGACCCTTGCTCGATTTACGACTACATCGCCATGGGCGGTTACCAAGCCCTGGTCAAGGCCCTCGCCATGAAGCCCGAGGAGATCATCGACCACATCGACCAAGCGGGCCTGCGGGGTCGCGGCGGCGCGGGTTTTCCCACCGGAAGGAAGTGGCGGGCCTGCCGGGAAGCCCCTGGAAGGACCAAGTACGTGATCGGAAACGGCGACGAGGGGGATCCTGGCGCGTAC
>FWWL01004738.1_pt1 | contig 22386 bp, 25 predicted proteins | sample 2228331 | NCBI WGS metagenome assembly FWWL01 (sample SAMEA103939775, study PRJEB20133) | metagenome | reverse complement strand
TTACCCCTACCGCTCCCCCTTTTACGCCCAAGACCCCAAGGAGGAGGTGGCCAGGGCCCTGGACCACCTGGAACGGGTCCTCCTCCACGAGGACCCGAACCGGGTGGCCGCGGTCTTTCTGGAGCCCGTGGTGGGGTCCAACGGGGTCATCGTCTACCCCGAGGGGTATCTGGAGGGGGTCCGGACCCTCACGGAGCGGTACGGGATCCTCCTGGTCTTTGACGAGGTCATGACCGGGTTCGGCCGGGTGGGGGAGGCCTTCGCCGCGGTCCGGTTCGGGGTGGCCCCGGACCTTATCGCCTTCGCCAAGGGGGTGACCTCGGGGTATGTGCCCTTGGGCGGGGTCCTGGTCCGGGAGGGGCTTGCCAGGCGGTTTGACCAGGAGGTCCTCTGGGCCGGGCACACCTATTCCGGCCACCCCCTGGCCGTGGCCGCGGGCCGGGCGGCGGTGGAGGCCTACCTGGAGGAGGGGCTTTTTGAGAGGGCTAGGGCCCTCGAGGCCTGGTTCTGGAATGGGCTTTCCGAGCTCAAGCTCCGCTACCCCATCCTAGGGGAGGTCCGGGGGGTGGGGGCCTTCTTTGGCCTGGAGCTGGTGGAGGACCCCAGGACCAAGACCCCCCTTTCCCCCTGGCATGGCCCCCTTTCCCCCCGGATGCAGGCCCTCCTCAAGGCCCTTTGGCGGGAAGGGGTTTACCTCATGCACAAGCACAATATCCTCCTCTTGGCCCCGCCCTTAATCCTCCGGGAGGAGGAGTGGGCCCTAGCCCTCGAGGCCCTGGACCGGGCCTTGGCCAGCGTAGCCTAGGATGCGCCGCTACGAGGACCTCCTCGCCCTCCTCCGGGACCTGGAGGGCCGGCCCTACCCCTTTTACAAGGACCTCAAAGGGGTCTGGCACGGGGAGGGGTTTCGGTTGCGCTTCGTCCACATCCAGGGCGATCCCTTCGCCTCCCCCTCGGTTCTGGAGGCCTTCCTCCCTGCCCAAAGCCACGGGATTCCCCCCCTTTTTACCCGGCCCGAGGGCCGGGTGGCCCTGGAGGACGCCCTGTTGCGCGCCTTTAAGGCGAGGCTTCGGGCCCTGCCCCGGGTGGAGGGGATGGGGCATTCCGGCCGGGTTTATCTGGGGGTGGAAACCCCCCTCATCCTCCCCCGTTCCGGGGCCTATTGGACGGAGGAAGGGGTTTACCTCCGCTTCCGGGTGGGGCTTCCCGCCTTTGGCCGGAGGATTGCGGGCCGGGAGGCGGAAAGGCTTTTCCGCGCTTTAGGGGAAGCCTTGAGGGGCTTCCGCCCCCCGGACCTGGACCTAAGGGCCCTGGAGGGGCAGGTCGCCCTGGCCGAGGACCACGCCCATATCCAGGGACGTCTTTCCGAAAGGGGCCTGGTGGCCTTTGTGGGGGAGGGGAGTCTCCTGCCCCGGAAAAGCGGCATAAGCCAGGAGCCCCTCAAGGGGGCCATCCCCTTCCAGGCCCCACCCTCCCTAAGGGTAGAGTTCCAGACCCCCCACCGCGGCCGGGTGGCGGGGATGGGGGTCCCCCAGGGCCTCACCCTGATCACGGGCGGGGGGTTCCACGGGAAGACCACCCTCCTCGAGGCCCTGGTCCAGGGGGTCTTCCCCCATATCCCCGGGGACGGCCGGGAATGGGTGGTCACGGACCCCCTGGCCCAGCGGGTCCAGTCCGAGGACGGGCGGAGCGTGGTGGGGGTGGACCTGAGGACCTTTTTCCGGGACCTCCCCTCGGGGGCCAGGGTGGAGTGCTTCTCCACGGAGGACGCCTCCGGCTCCACCAGCCTCGCCGCGGGCATCCTGGAGGCCCTGGAGACGGGGGCCCGGGTCCTCCTCCTGGACGAGGACACCTCGGCCACCAACCTCCTGGTCCGGGACGCCCGGATGCAGGCCCTGGTGCAAAAGGAGACCATCATCCCCCTCCTGGACCGGGTGGGGGACCTAAGGGCCCTGGGGGTCTCCTTGGTCTTAGTGGTAGGGGGGGTGGGGGATTACCTAGACCTGGCGGATACCGTGATCCTTATGGAGGAGTACCGGCCCAGGGACGCCACCCTCGAGGCCCGCCGCATGGCCCAGGCCTACCCCACGGGGCGGCGGTATGGGGCCGGGGCCCCTTTCCCCCTTACCCCCAGGGCCCCCCTGCCCGAAAGCTTTGACCCCAGGCGGGGGCGGAAGCCCCGGGTCAAGGGCCGGGGTCTAAGGGAACTGGTCTACGGGGAAGGGGTCATAGACCTCTCGGCCCTGGACCTCTTTGAGGAGGGGCAGGTCCGCTTCCTGGGGGTCCTTCTTGGGCGCCTCCAAAGGCAGGCGGATGGGAAAACCCCTTTAAAGGCCCTGGTGGAAGGTGCCCTAGCCGGGGTCCAGGACCTCTTTGCCCTTGCGGAGGACCCGGGGCTAACCTGGGTTCGGCCCCTGGAGCTCGCCGCCGCGGTAAACCGGCTTAGGGGCCTCGAGGTGGTCCAGCTTTCCGTATGATGCCCTTTGGCGTGACCCAGGATATGCTTTCCTGGCCGCCCTGGAGCGGCACGGGGTCCGGGCCCTGGTCGTCGGGGGGTATGCCCTGGCTTTCCTGGGGGTGCCCCGGTTTACCAAAGACCTGGACCTCTGGATGGACCCCCGGGAGGCCCACCGCCCCCTAGCCGCGATCCGGGATTCCTTTGGGGGGATGGCCTGGGCCTGACCCTGGAAGACCTTCCCACGCCCGGGGTGGTCCAGCCCGGGTACGCGCCTAAGGGGCTTCCGCCCCCGGGGCCCATCCTGCCTGTGGCCCAGGGGCGGCCCTTGGTATCCTCAGGAGATGAGGGTGGACCTTAACGCCGACGCAGGTGAATCCTTTGGGGCCTTTACCTACGGCCACGACCAGGCCCTCTTCCCCCTGGTCACCTCCGTGAACCTGGCCTGCGGCTTCCACGGGGGAAGCCCTTTAAGGATGAAGGAGGCCGTGGCCCTGGCCCAGGCCCACGGGGTGGCCATCGGGGCCCACCCGGGCTTCCCGGACCTGGTGGGGTTCGGCCGGCGGGACCTGGCGGCAAGCCCCGAAGAGGTCTACGCGGATGTCCTCTACCAGCTTGGGGCCCTCTATGCCTTCCTCAAGGCCAGGGGCCTTTCCCTCCACCACGTGAAGCCCCACGGGGCGCTTTACCTCAAGGCCTGCCGGGACCGGCCCACGGCCCGGGCGGTTGCCCAGGCGGTCAAGGACTTTGACCCCACGCTTCCCCTTCTGGTCCTCCCGGGGACGGTGTACGAGGAGGAGGCGCGGGGGCTAGGCCTCCGGGTGGTCTTGGAGGGTTTTCCGGAGCGGGCTTACCTTAGCAACGGCCAGCTTGCGCCCCGGTCCCTGCCGGGGTCTTGGATTTTGGACCCCCTTGAGGCGGCGCGGCGGGCGGTGCGGATGGTCCTGGAGGGGCGGGTGGAGGCCTTGGATGAGGGGGAGGTGGAGGTACAGGTGGAGAGCCTTTGCATCCACGGGGATAACCCCAACGCCCCCCAGGTGGCCCGGGCGGTGCGGGAGGCCCTGGAGGCCCAGGGGGTGAGGGTGGAGGCGTTTTGAGCCTCATTAAGCCTCGAGGCTCCCTCCCTTTGGATGGCCTATCCTCGCGCATAGAGCCCCTTTCCCACCAGGTCGCCGCGGTCTACCGGGCTATGCTCCCTAGAGCCCCCATCCGCTTCCTCCTGGCCTATGACCCGGGGGCAGGGAAGACCATCTCATCAAACGAGCTCAGGGCCCGGGGGATGTGGAGCGTTGCTTAGTTGTGCCCCGGGGAACCTGATGGAGGGGCAGGGGGAGCTTTGGGAGAAGCTCGGCCTTCCCCTTGCCCTGGCCACGAGGGAGGCCCTGGAGGTGACCCCCACTGGGAACTTCCTGGAGCACCTTCTGGCCCTCGTCCAGGACTGGGACCTGGTGGTGGATAAGGCCTACAGGATGACAGCGGGCCTCCAGGGCGAGGAAAACCAAAGGACCAGACGGTACCGGTTGGGCCAGCGCCTTCCCGCCCACACACGGCACCTCCTCACCGTTCCTCAGCAAAGGGGAAGGGTTCTAGCGCAGCTTTTTTCCCCCCTTCCCTGGCTCCAAGGCCTCCAGGAGGTCTTGGAAGAGGTAAGGGTCCGGCTAGGCGATGGAGGGGCGGGCCAGGCCTGAGAGCCAGTCCCCGTCCGTAAGGTCCAGGCGCAAGGGGGTGAGGCTGATGAAGCCCTGGGCTACAGCCCAGCGGTCCGTCCCTTCCTCGGCCTCCCCCTGGGGTTTGGGGACGAACCAGTACCCTTCCCGGCCCAGGGGGTCCAGGGTGGGGACGACCTCCCCCCCGTATCGCCGTACAGACTGCCGGGTCCAGAGGATGCCTTTGGGCTTTGGGGGGAGGTTGACGTTGACCAGGAAGGGCCTGGGGCCCTCTAGGAGGTGGTGGAGGACCTTCCGGATCCAGGGGATAAGGGCCTTGAGGTCTGGCTCGCCCGCCTCCAAAGGCGCGCTAAAAGCCGCAGCCGGGAGGCCGAAGAGGTAGCCCTGTTTGGCTGCGGCCACGGTCCCCGAGTGCCAGATCTCGTGCCCTAGGTTGCTCCCGAGGTTCACTCCAGAAAGGACCAGGTCTGCCCCGCCCCAGTCGTAGACCCCCAGGGCCACGCAGTCCGCTGGGGTACCCTCCACCCGGTAGGCCTCGAGGTAGGGGAGGTCCAGGTCGAAGAGCCGGGTGGGCTTAAGTCTCAGGGGCCGGCCCAGGGTCACGGCGTGCCCCTGGGCGCTTGTTTCCCACTCTGGGGCCACCACCCGGACCTCCCCTAGATCCAAGGCGGCCCGGGCCAGGGCCAGAAGCCCTGGGCTCAGGATACCGTCGTCGTTGGTGATCAGGATCCTCATGCCCTAAGCCTAAGTCCCCCGGGTCAGAGGGGTGTCAAGCCGGGCCAGGTAGGTCAGGGAGGGGCCTGGGTCCCCCCGGACCTCCAGGACCACGGTCCGGTCCAGATACCCGCCGAGCCAGTCCCGATGGGGGAGAACCCCTTCCCCAAGGTTCAAGTGATCGTCGTAGACCCCTTGGGTGTCGTTGAGGTGGAGGTGGCCCGGTCCCAGGGCCAGCCAGGGCCAGGGCTCCGGGGTCTGGCTGAAGACATGGGCGTGGGCCGGGTCAAAGCAGAAGCCCAGCTCCGGATGGGCTTTAAGGATAGGGGCCAGGGCCTGGGGCTCCGGCTCGTGGGTGTTCTCCAGGAAAAGCCATACCCCTAGTACCCGGGCCCGGCGTAGAACAAGTCCCAGGGTCTCTATCAGCGGGAGGGCCCGCCTCTGGGCTTCCTCTGGGGTGCGGCCATGGGGGATGCCGGAGTGGAAGACCGCCCGGTCTGCCCCGAGCTCTGCCGCCCGGTCCAGGCCCAGGAGAAGGCGGCGTAGGCTTAGGCCCCGTACCTCCGGGTCGGGGGAGAGGAGGTCCAGGTTCCAGAAGGGGAGGTGGACGGAAAGGGGGCGGGGCAGGCGGCGGGCTAGGTCTAGGAAAAGGCCGTCCTCCTCCAGGTACTGGGGGTCCAGGTAGATCTCCAGCCCCACCCCTTCGGGCCAGGGCTGGGGCTTTAGGAGCTGGGCTAGGCTGGTGGCCAGGCGCAGGTCCATGCCTTGAGGCTAGGCTCCTAGGGTCAGGGGGCGGTCAGGCGGGCGGTCTGATCTTCGCCTGACAACCACCCCTTAGCCTCAAACGCGTGATACAAGAAGGTCTACCCCGCACCGTTCGGACCCGACCCCTGCCCCTGGGAGGCTGGGCCGAGGCTTTGGTCCTGGTCCTGCCTGGACTGGTCTTTCTTCTCCTTTTCACCCTCTGGCCCGCCCTCCAGGCGGTCTGGCTTTCCTTTCACCGGGAGGACCTCCTGGGGGTCGAGCGGGAATGGGTGGGGCTTGGGAACTACCTCGAGGCCCTCAAAGACCCCGGTTTCCAGCGGGCCGTGGCCCGGAGCTTCCTCTTCGCCCTCATGGTCCTGCCCCTGCAGCTTTTCCTGGGCCTCCTGGCCGCCCTCCTGGTGGCCCGGCCCTTCCCGGGGGTGGCCCTTTACCGCACCCTCTTTTTCCTCACCACCGCGGTGCCCTCCGCGGTGGCTGCCCTGGCCTGGGGCTGGTTCCTCCACCCCGTGGGGGGGAGCCTGAATAGCCTCCTCCAGGGCTTGGGCCTCCCTCCCCAAGGCTGGCTCACAGACCCAGGCCTCGCCCTTCCCACCCTGGCCCTGGTCACGGCCTGGTCCGGGGTGGGGTTCACCGCCCTCCTCCTGACCGCCGGCCTCCAGCAGATCCCCGAGGAGATCTACGAGGCGGCCCGGATAGACGGAGCCGGGCCCTGGGCCACCCTCTTCCGCATCACCCTCCCCCTCCTTTCCCCCACCCTTTTCCTGGTGGGCCTCCTCGTCCTCCTCGCTAGCCTCACGGCCTTCGCCCCCATCCACCTCCTTACCCAGGGGGGGCCCATGGAGGCCAGCACCACCTGGATCTACCGGATTTATCAGGACGCCTTCTTCAACTTCCGCTACACCTACGCCTCGGCCCAGGCCGTCCTCCTTTTCCTCCTCCTCCTGGGCCTGGCCGCCTTGCAGTTCCTCTTTCTAGGCCGGAGGGTGCACTATGCTTAGGCGTCTGGGGTTTTACCTCCTCATTACAGGCTACGCCTTTCTCCTCCTTTTTCCCCTCCTCACCCTCCTTTCCGCCAGCCTCCGGAGCCAGGAGGACCTCTTCGCCCCGGGGCTTCTTCCCCCACGGCCCACCCTGGAGGCCTACGCCGAGGCCCTGGCCAAACATCCCTTGGGCCGCTATCTGGCCAATAGCCTTCTTGTCTCTTTCACGGCTACCCTGGGTGTCCTCCTCTCCTCCCTGACCCTGGGCTATGCCCTGGCCCGTGTGCCCTTCCGGGGGCAGAGCCTTCTCTTTGGCTTGGTGGTGGCCCTCCTTCTCACCCCGGACGAGGTCCTTTTCCTGCCCCGTTACCTCCTGGTGAGCGACCTGGGCTGGGTCAACACCTACTGGGCCCTCATCCTCCCCTTTACCGCCTCCCCCCTGGGGGTCTTCCTGGTGCGCCAGTTCATCAAGAGCCTACCCCAGGACTATTTCGACGCCGCCCGGATAGACGGGGCCGGGCATCTCCGCACCCTCTGGCACGTGGCCACCCCCCTGATCCTACCGGCCCTGGGGGCCCTGGCCGCCTTAACCTTTATCGGCACCTGGAATATGTACCTCTGGCCCCTGGTGGTGGTGAACCAGGAGAGCCTGATGACGGTCCAGGTCGGGATGGCCAAGATCCGGAGCGTGGAGGTCACGGCCTGGAACGTGATGGCCGCCGCGGCCATCCTGGCCCTTCTCCCCACCCTATTGGCCTTTCTGCTCGCCCAGCGGGCCTTTGTACGGGGCCTCGCTTTAGGCGGGCTGAAGGGGTAAGGAGGTAGAAGATGCGTGGACGAGGTGGTCTAGCGGCGATAGGTTTGGGTTTGGTCCTTCTAGCCCCTCAGGCCCTGGCCCAGCGGGTGACCATAGACTTCTGGCACTCCATGGGCGGGGTCTTGGGGGAGGCCACGGAGGCCCTGGTCAAGGGGTTTAACCAGAGCCAGAACCGGGTCACGGTCCGGGGCCAGTACGTGGGTTCCTACGACGACGGCATCACCAAGCTCCAAGCTGCCCTCAGGAACCGGGGTCAGGGCCGGCCCCATGTGATCCAGGTCTACGATATCGGGGCCCGGTTCATGGCCGATTCCGGCTGGGTCCTCTCCCTGGAGGACCTGGCCCGGGCCAAGGGGTTTGACCTGAACCGCTTGGTCCCCCAGCCCCGGAACTACTACACCGTGGAGACGTGTACATAGGGCCTCCCCTTCAATAGCTCCAACCCCATCCTCTACATCAACGCCAAGGCCCTGGAGGAGGCGGGGATTCCCTACCGGAACACCTGGAGCCTCAAGGAACTCGAGGAGGCGGCCCGGAAGCTCACGGTCAAGGATGCCTCCGGCCGCACCCAGCGGTATGGCCTGAGCATCCCCATTGACAGCTGGTTCGTGGAGCAGTTCTCCTATAACTCCGGCCAGTACTTCTGCAACAACGAAAACGGCCGCCGGGCCCGGGCCACGGAGGTGGCCTTCACCAACCCCGCCGCCACCGCCCTTTTGGAGACCTGGGCCCGGCTGGTCCGGGAGGGGGTGATGGCCAATACGGGCCGGAACTGGGCGGATAGCCAAAGCCTCTTCGCCCAAGGCCGGGCGGCCATTGCGGTCTACTCCACCGCCTCCCTCACCGGGGTGTTGCGCCAGGTGGGGGGACGGTTCCCGGTGCGCACCGCCTTCTTCCCTTACCTAAACGAGCGGAACGGAACAGCCATCGGGGGAGCGGCCCTTTACCTCCTCAAGGGCTTCTCCCCTGCGGAGACGGAGGCGGCCTGGAGCTTTGTGGAGTTCCTCCTTAAGCCCGAGACCCAGGCCAAGTGGCACCTGGCCACGGGGTACTTCCCCGTGGTCCAGGGGGTGGTGGAAAGGCCCGAGGTGCGGCAGGCCTGGGTGAAGGAGCCCAACTACACCACCGCCTGGCGCCAGCTCACCACCTCCAAGGTGAATCCGGCCTCTGCGGGCTGCCTCATGGGGGGGTTCACGGAGATCCGGCAGCTGGTGCAAAAGGCCATTGAGGAGGCCATCCAGGGCAAGCCGGCCCCGCAGGCCTTAGCCGAGGCCAAGGCCCAGGCCGACCAGGTCCTGGCCCGGTACAACGCCTCTGTGGGCCGGTAGGAGGCCCTCTTCTGACCGGGGCCTGACGGAGGGGTGGGAGGATGAAAAGAAGATGGTCAGCGTCCTCATCCCCACCAAGAACCGCCCCCACCTCCTCCGCCGGGCCCTCCGCTCCCTCCAGGCCCAGGCCTATAGGGCCTGGGAGGCCCTGGTGGTGGACGATGGGGAAGGGGAGGGCCTCGAGGCCGCCCTGGCCCTCCGGGATCCCCGGGTCCGGGCCTTTCCCAACCCGGGGCGGGGCCAGGTGGCGGCCCGGAACGCCGCCTTAGCCCAGGCCCGGGGGGAGGTCATCGCCCTCCTGGACGACGACGACTGGTGGGAGGACCCCCATAGGCTCAACGCCATCCTGGCCCGGCTGGCCCGGGGGCCGGCCCTGGTCTACCAGGGGGGGTGGCTGGTGCGGGAGGAAGGGGGGCTGGAGGTGGACCGCCTCCCCTTTGACCTTGAGGCCACCCCCATCTCCTTAAGGCGGGACAACACCCTCTTGGCCTCGAGCGTGGCCTACCCCCGGGCCTTCCATGACCTGCTGGGCCCCTTTGACCCGGGGATGGGGGACTACTGGGACTGGGACTGGTACCTGAGGGTGGTGGGAGCAGGGCTTCCCCTCCACCGCCTCCCGGGCCGGGGGGTGGCCGTGGGGGTGCACGGGGGAAACGCCTCCTATGGGGCTTGGCGGGCGGAGCGGCAGGCCCACCTGGACCGGCTCTGCGCCAAGCACGGCCTCCCTGGGGTGGTCCTCAAGGACCATCTGCTCCTCCTCCGGAGGGCTTGACCCGGCTCTGACGGAGGCCCCTTACCTTTAGGGCGGGAGGTAGGTATGGGGATGAAGCGTCGGGACCTCCTCAAGGCAGGGATGGCCGTGGGGGCCTTGGGGGCCCTCAAGGTCCAGGCCCAGCAGGCCGAGGCCAACCGCCCCCTGGTGGCCCCTAGGGCCAGGAACGTCATCGTGATGGTCTACGATGGGTTTGGCCTCGAGGACTACGCCATCGCCCAGTACTACGCCCGCCGGGTCCTGGGCCGGCCCCTGGCCCTGGAGCGGTTCCTGAACCGCTCGGCCATGGGGCTTATGACCACCCACAGCCTCACAAGCTTCGTCACCGAGTCCAGCGCCGCCTCCACAGCCATGGCCAGCGGGGTCAAGGTGGTGAACGGGGGGCTCAACGTCCACCCGGATGGCCGCCGCCTCACCCCCATCTCTTAGCCAAGGCCCAGGGCAAGGCCGTGGGCCTGGTCACCACCACCACGGTCACCCACGCCACCCCCGCGGGGTTTGCCATCCAGAACCCGGACCGGAACGCGGAGGAGGAGATCGCCCAGCAGTACCTGGAGTTTGGGGCCGAGGTCTACCTGGGCGGGGGGCAGCGCTTTTTTGATCGGGGGAGCCGGAAGGACGGCCGGGACATGTACGCCGCCTTTGCGGACAGGGGCTACGGGGTGGCCCGGACCCTTCAGGAGCTGGAGAGCCAAAACGCCTCCCGCCTCCTTGGGGTTTTCAGCCCGAGCCACATCCCCTACGAGATCGACCGGCGCTTCCAGGGGGTGGCCGTCCCCAGCCTGGCCCAGATGGTCCGGAAGGCCCTCCAGATCCTCCCCCAGTACCGGGGGGGCTTTGTCCTCCAGGTGGAGGCGGGGCGGATCGACCACGCCAACCACCTCAACGACGCCGCCACCACCCTCTGGGAGATCCTGGCCGCGGATGAGGCTTTGGAACTCCTCCTGAGCTTTGCGGAGCGCTACCCCGAGACCCTTCTCCTGGTGGTCTCGGACCATGCCACGGGGAACCCGGCCCTCTACGGCACCGGGCCCTCCTACCGCCTTTCCAGCCAGGGGATTGACCTCCTCCGGAATGAAAAGGCCTCCTTGGAGTTCATCCTGGGCCGCCTGGGCCGGGAGCCCAGCCTCGAGGCCGTGACGGCGGCCTACCGGGAGTTCAAGGGGGTAAACCTCACCCCCGACCAGGTCCAGGCCGTGGCGGCGGCCGTCACCCAGCGGGTCTACCTCCCCGACGGGGTCCGGTACGGGATCCAGCCCGCCAACACCCTGGCCTGGGTCATGCGCCAGACCCAGGGGAACGCCGTAGACCGGCCTAACATCGGCTGGGCCTCGGGCCAGCATACCGCAAGCCCCGTGCTCTTCGCCCTCTACGCCCAGGGCCTCCGCCCTGGCCGGGTGGGGCTGGTGGACAACACCTACGTCTACACCCTCCTGGGCCAGGCCCTGGGGATCCGGCACCAGAACCCCGTCCTCACGGAGGAGGAGGCCCTGGAACTCCTCCGGAAGGGGCAGGACCAGGGCTGGAACCACCCCGAGGATACCCTGGTCTTGGTCTAGGCCTCCGCCCCAACCCGCCCACCGAGGCGGGGGGCGGGAAGGCGTTTAGGGAGGCGGTATGGAGTACTTCAAGGCGGAACTTTTGGGTACGCTTATCCTCATCCTCATCAACAACGGGGCCGTGGCCGCGGTGCTTTTGGCCCGGTCCCAAGCCCAGGGCGCGGGCTGGTTGGTCATGGCCCTGGGCACAGGGGCGGCGGTAAGCCTCTCCGTTTACGCCGTGGGCCGGGTGAGCGGGGGGCATATCAACCCGGCGGTGACCCTGGGCCTGGCCGTAGCCGGGGAGGTGGACTGGGGCCTGGTCCCCTGGTACTGGGCGGGCCAGTTCCTGGGGGGTTTCCTGGGGGCGGTTCTGGTCTGGCTGGCCTATCCGCTCCACTGGGCCCAGACCCCGGACCCTGGGGTTAAGCTTTCCGTCTTCGCCACCACCCCGGCCATCCGATTCCCCATAGCCAACCCCCTCACCGAGGCCCTGGCCACCGCCCTTTTGGTCTTCGGCGTCCGGGCCATCCTGGCCAACGAACTGGCCCCGGGCCTTCCCCCCCTCCTCATCGGCCTCCTGGTCCTGGGGATCGCCCTGGGGCTCGGGGGGCCCACGGGGTACGCCATTAACCCCGCCCGGGACCTGGCCCCTAGGTTCGCCCATGCCCTCCTCCCCATCCCCGGCAAGGGGGATTCGGACTGGGGGTACGCCTGGGTCCCGGCGGTGGGGCCTTTGCCGGGTGGGGTCCTGGGGAGCCTGGCCTTTGAGTGGATGGGTTGAGGTAATCCTTCCCCTGCTTTGCCTGGGCCAAGCCTAGGTTGGGTTAAGAGGCTACGCCGGGGGCCCTGCCAGCCCAGCCCGGAATCTTTCCCAGGCTCCTTTCCGGTCAAAGAGGACCACGCCTTCCTCCAGCGCGGCCCGGATGGGCCCCAGGCCCTCCCTGGCCATGCGACCCGCCTCCGCCCAGGTGTAGGCCAGGACCTCCACCCGCCGCACCCCGGGGGGGCGGTAGCGCCAGAACCTTTCCTCAAAGGGCCAGGGTGTATCGGAAAGGAGGACCAGGAGGTCCGCGTCGCTCATGGCCGTGGCCTCCCCCCGTGCCAGGGAACCAAAGAGGACCACGGCCAGGACCTCGGGGCGCTCCCCCAGGGCCAAGGCCCCACGCCTCAGCTCGGCCAGGCGGGCCTGGGGATGGAAGCGGAAAACCCGGGTCATATCCTTTCCTTAACGAAACGGAGGATCCTCTCTGCCATCCCCACCGCCTCCTCCGCCTCCCGGGCTAGGTAGTGCCGGGCCGCGGGGCCTGAAGGATGGGCGTCGGGGTAGCGGGTGGGGATGTAGTACTTGTCCAGGACCTTGGCCGCCTCCACCAGGTCTTCGGGCACTTCAAAACCCTCAGGCAGCTCGGCCAGGAGGTCCAGGATGGAATGCCCCCAAGCCACCTGCCCCCGGGCCAGGTGGAGGGCCTCCAGGGCGGCCTCGGCGGCCTGTTGGGCGGCGAAGCAGGCCCAGGCGTGGTGGCCCAGGGCTAGGGAGGAGCGGGCATGGGCCAGGTTGTGCCCCGCCTGTTCCAGCCAATCCCGGGCCCGGTTCACGGTTCCAGCCTACCTCGAGGCCCCCTCATAGGGGAGGGCAGCGGGGATAAGCCCCGTCTGGACTTGTGTCCACCGCTGGGTGAAGAAGGTTTAGGGCCCTCAGCCCCTTCCCGTTTCCCCTTGAGATCTCACCAGGACCCCCTCCGGGGCCTCGGGGTTGACCAGGCTGGTGGTATCCCCCAGGGGTTCGCCCAGGTAGCGTTGCCAGATCAGGCCGCGCATCAGCTTCTGGTTCCGGGTCTTGGGCAGATCCCCCACCAGGTGGATCTCGGCCAGCTCGTAGGGCTTCCCTAAGGCCTCGGCTACCCAGGGCCGGAGTCCCTCCGGGGTAGGGGAGGCCCCAGGCCGGGGCACCACGAAGGCCACCAGAACCTCCCCCTTGAGGGGAGCCCCGATCGCCGCGGATTCCAGGACCCCGGGGTGGCGGTTGAGGGCATCCTCGATCTCGCCGGGGCCGGTGCGCCGCCCCGCCACGCTCCTAACCGCCCACCTAACCAGGAGCTAAGCTACTGACGCCTGAAGGCGTCAGCTTCCTACGGGCACGGGGCTAAACACCCCCCCGTGGGCCCGCTCCAGGCCCCTCTGCAGGATCACCTGCGCCGCATTCACGTCCCGGTGGGCCTCGTATCCGGACACCGGGCATGAGTGCCACCTATCACACAGCCTCTTGGGGGCAGGGGCTCCACAGGCCGAGCAGGTCTGGCTGGTGCCGTTTGGGGGGACAAAGACCACAGGCCATGACTGGGCCCATGCCGTAGGGGTGGATCGGAATGGGAACATCTTGGTGGCAGGGGCTGTTGAGGGTACTCTCTCCGGCCAAATCCACGCTGGAGGGCCCGACGCCTTCCTGCGCAAGTCCAGCCCTTAGCCTTCCTTTCCACTTCTCCCCGCCCTCTCCGGAAGGCGGGGTCTTTTTGAAGCCCTCGCCCTGGGGCTTTGAACCCATGCTAGAAGCCAGGAAGGGAGGGAAAGCGCAGGGGGCCACAGGCCTCTCCCTGAGCTTTGGCAGGGCGAGGAGCCCATCCAGCTCTACGGCTGCCGGGGGGTAGAGTCCATGGCTGCCGTGAAAGCCCGCTGGCGAAGGATTCGAGGGCAAAAGGAAGAACTTCCCCTCGAGGTCCTCCTTGAGGGGCTTAAGGGCCTTTCCGAGCCCTAGGAAGCCTTTGGCAAAGGGCCCGGGGCTTTTCCTAAACCGCTAGAAGCCGAAAAAGGGGAAGGATGAGTTTCTGCGCGAAAGAAATTTTCGCGCATAAATAATCGGCTTCGCCCACACCGCGGTTATCACCGTCCTGAACTGGGGTTGCCCGGGAAGGGTGTAGGCCCAACACCCTTTGGTTTATTGAAGCTTATGGGACAGCATCCAAGGGCTTAGGCTGGCTCAGATGGTAACCCTGTGCGTAATCCACCCCTAAAGCCCTGAGGATCTCGAGGGTCTCTGCGTCCTCCACGCCCTCGGCGATGCTGTGCCGCCCAAGCCCCCGGGCCAGATCGGCAAGGGTCCGGACGATATGCCGATCCTGGTGATCCATCCGAAGATGCCGAATGAAGCTTTCGTCAATCTTTAGGTAATCCACGGGGAGATGGCGAAGGCGGTAAAGGGAAGAAAACCCTACGCCAAAGTCATCGAGGGCCAGCTTACACCCCAGGACCTTGAGCTCTTTGAAGGTATTTTCAACCAGAACGGGATTGACCAGCACCTGGCTTTCCGTGACCTCCACCACCAGCCGTCTGGCCAGGTTGGGTCTTTGTCTCACTTCATCCAGAAGCGTGGCCATGGCCCTTTCGTCCCACAGGGTCCTAGGGGAGAGATTGACATGCACCAAGACTTCTCCCCGGGAGGCCAGGAAAGCCAGAGCCTGCCGCCAGATGGCCAGGTCCAGGGCCTGAACCAGACCAAGGCGCTCCGCTGCAGGGAGGAAGGCGGAAGGGGGAAGGACTTTCTCCCCTTCCATCAGGCGGACTAGGAGCTCCCACTGGGTGATCCGATCCTGGTTGAGATCCAGAATGGGTTGGGCGTAAGCCACCACCCGTCCCTCCGCTAGAGCAGCCTGGAGCCGCTCCCACCACCCAGTACGGCCAAGGTTTTCCTCCTCCAGAACCAGCCCCCGGCTATAGGCCACGGCTCGGCCTCCCCCTTGACCTTTGGCCCGGTACATGGCCAGGTCCGCATGGGCCAGGACCTCCTCGGCCGTTGCCCCGTGATCGGGGAAGAGGGCGATGCCTAAGCTCCCCCCGAGCCGGAAAATCCCCTCCCCCAGGGGGAGGGCTTGCGCCTGCAAGACCTCTAGAATCCTCGCCCCCAAGGCTAGAGCTTCCCCGAGGCCGCTAGGGAAGGCTAGGACCCCGAACTCGTCCCCACCTAGGCGGGCCAGGAAAGCCCCTTCCCTCAGGGCGGCCTGAAGGGTATGGGCTACACCCTTAAGAAGCTCATCCCCCGCGCCGTGGCCCAAGCGGTCGTTCACTTCCTTGAACTGGTCCAGATCTAGGAGAAGGACCGCACCCTTCTGGCTGCTACGTCGGGCCTGGGCCAGAAGCCGGTCTAGCTCCTCTTGGAAGCGGCGGCGGTTGTAAAGGCCGGTCAGGGGGTCGTGGCTCGCCAGGTAAAGGAGGTTGTCCTCCAGCTCCTTGCGGGCGGTGATGTCCTCGGCGCTCCCCTCGTAATAGGCAGGCCTCCCGGCGGCATCCCGTATGGTCCGGGCGGATTCCCGGATCCAAACCCTCCTTCCGTCCCATCGCTTCCATTGGACCTCAAACCCCAGGACGGCCCCTTCTTGGTCCATGCGCTCCTGCCAACGGGCCCGGTCCTCGGGGTTGGCGTAAAGGTCTTTGGCGTTCGCGGCCAGGAGGGCCTCCCGGCTAGGGTAACCCAGGATCCGGACTAGGGCCCCGTTAACCTCTAGGAGTCGGCCCTCCGGAGTAGAGCGGTAAAGCCCCACAGGGACCTCCTCAAAGAGGAGGCGGTAGGGGCTGTACTCCAGGGCCCGTTCTAGGGCCATAGCGGCCACGTTGGCAATCAAGGCAGCGAAACGAAGATCCTCCTCCGCCAAGGGCCGAAGGGTGAGGTAGTCCAGAGTGAGCACACCGACGCACCTCTCCCCCGCAATCATAGGCAGGTGGAGGCTCTGCTTCACCCCAGCCCCATGGGTCACCTCGGGGGTTTGGGAAGGGTGGGGCTGGGTGTGGTCCTTGAGGAGGGGACTGCGGCTGTGAACGGCCCAAGCAGCCCCGCTGCTTTCCGGGGGTTCCAAGGGCAGACGCAGCTGGCCCACCCAGGCCTCCCGCCAACCCCATCCGGCTACCAGTTCCAGGAAGGTGCGAGAAGGGTCCACTGTGTAGATCCCAAAGGCGTCGGGCTCCAGCCGGGGTTTCAAGACAGCTAGAACCTCACGCCCTATGGCCTCGGGATCCACCAGGCCCAGAAGCCTCTGGGCCAGGGCTTGAGCCGATTCGATCTCCTCCCGGTGGAGGGCCTCTAGCTTAGCTTGAAGCTGAGCGCGCTCAATCGCCACCGCTAGGCTGTTGGCTACCAGATGGAGTAGGGTCAAGGTCTCCTCGTCCAGGGGTTCCAGACCCGGGCGGGCCAGGTTGAGGAGGCCCAGGGGGTGGTCTTCCGTCCGGAGGGGAACCGTAACGTGGAGGCAGAGCCCCCCTACCTGGGCCTCCGCCGCCTCCCCCTCTTCCTCAAGCCTCCTCCGAACCTGCTCCAACCGCTCGCATCCCAGGATATTGACTGGGGCCTGGAGCTCCCCCCTTAGGAGGTTGAGCTGACAACGGCAGGGCACCCAGCGTAGAGCCGCCTGGTCCTCGGCCTCCAAGGCAGGAGGAAGCCATAGGGCCGCGGCCAGGCGGAACCGGCCTTCTTCGTCCAGCAGGAAGATCCATCCCGTCCGGAGGCCCAGAAGCTCCATCAGGAGACGAAGGGTGCCCTCCAACATGGGCTGGAGATGAACCTCCCGGTTCAGGTGCTCGGCAATGGCGGCAAGGATCTTAAGCTTTTGGCTGTTTTGGAGTAGGCTGCTGGGTGCTTCCATTAAGAGGACCTCCCCCTAACAACCTACCAAAGCTGGAGCAAAGTCCCAAGGGCACTCCTCCGGTCCAGGGCAGAAAGCCCCACCACCCTTTCCGGGGGCAGGAAAAAGAACTCCGCCACCTCCTCCGGCCCCCAGACCCGGGGAAGGTCCTGTTTGGTGACCTCTACCAGGTAAGGGACAGGGAACTGGCTGGTGATCCGGTCCAGGAGCCGTCTAGCCTTGGGCAGGTGCCCAGGGTCGTCCCCGGCCACCAGGAGGAGGAAGCCCAAGGCCCCCTGCATCAGGACCTCCCACATGAAGCCGAAGCGCTCCTGGCCCGGGGTGCCGAAGAGGTGGATTTCAAGTCCCCCTATCCTTAGGAGACCATAGTCCAGGGCTACGGTGGTGGGGGCCCCCTTTTCCTCGGAAAAGGCTTCGGTCTCCACCACAGGAACCTCGGAGAGGGTACGGATCAAGGTGGTTTTCCCCGCCCCCATGGGACCGGTGATGACCAGCTTCATGCCCCACCCCCAAGGAGGCGTTGCACCCCGAGAAGGAGGCGCTGCCAAAGTCCAGGCCTTCCCTCCCTAACCCCTTCCTCTAACGCCCGAACCACCTCCACCAGGCCCAGGAGGCGGAGCTTGTGGAGGTAATACCGGACCTGATCGAGGGGCAGGTGGAGGCTTTGGGCCAGGATTTGCGCATCAATCCCCCTTTCTAAGAGGGGCTTGGCCCTTTGCCAGAAGGAGAAAAGGGGCTCATCCAGGAGGGGGTCCATCCCCGGTTTTAGCCGGAAGCGGGTCCTGGGGTCGGGGAGGGCCTCATGGTAGGCTGAAAGCTCGTCCACTAGGGTGATGGTGGCCATGAGGAGGCGCTCCACCGGCCAGTCCAAACCCCTGGGCACGGGCCCAGGATGGAACTCAAACGCCCCCTCCCTGGCGTTCATGAGCTCCACCATCCGGGCCCGCGCCTCCAAAGGGTCCAGCCTCCGGCCCCCCTCCAGGACCTCCTGAAGCCGACCCCCCGCAAGCCCCAGGCTTAAGCGGCTTTGAGGCAGGATAAGGTCTAGGTAGCCTTCCCGCCGGGCCAAAAGGGGCAGGAGCTCAGGCAAGGGAAGGTCCCGGAGATTCCCGAAGAGGGCCATGGGTCTACCCCAGGATCTGGGCCACGCGGCTTGCTACGGAGCGGGCCTCGAGGTGGATGAGGCCTAGATTCGCCCCCTGGGGGGCCTGGACGGCCATCACCCCCTTGTCCCCGGCGGCGTAGACCACCAGGTACCCGTCCTGGCCCCGGATGACCACCTCCTCCAGGCCTGAAAGCCCCACGGTCTGGGCGATGCGCTTCCCAAGGCCCAAAGCGGTGGCGGCCATGGCCGCGATCCGGGCCCCTTCGGCCTCGGGGAAGTCCGTGGCGATGGAGAGGCCATCCGCCGAGGCCACCATCACCCCCTTAAGCTCCGGCACCGCTTGCCTTAGAGCCGAGATTTCCTTGCGAATTTCTTCTTGCTTGCTCACGCCTAACCTCCTTTAATCTGCCGCTCCAGCTCCTCCAACTCCACCCGGACCAGTTGGTCCATCAGATTGGGGCTTATCCCACTACCCCGTTGGAGGGCGGCGAGGGTGGTTTCTAGGTAGCCTTCAGCAGTAAGGGCCTCGGCCGTCCGGGCAAGCCGGGTGAGGGCTTCCCATAAGGGGAGAGCCTCTTCTGGTGGAAGAGCGGCTCGCACCTTTTCCCTGGCCTGGGCCAGGATATACCCCCAGGCCGAAATCATCATGGCGTTGGTCACCCGCCGCCTCAGGTGCACCACCCCCACCCAGGTCATCCAGTCCCAGAAAGCCCCATTATGGGGCCCCTGGGCCACCCTCTGCCAGAAGGCCCGTAAGGTCTCTTCCCGCTTGGGCCTTTCCCCTTCCTGGAAGACGGCCCGGGTGGCGGGGTGGGCGAAGAGGGTGTCGTAAAAGCCCTGGACCAGCTCCTCCGTGAAGGAGAGGAGGAGGTCTTTATGCTTCTGGATGACCTCGCCGTCCTCGGCCCGGAAGCGCCACTCGGGGGGGATTTCCTCCAGGATTTTCTGCCTTACTTCCGAAAGGGTCATGCCGCCCCCTCCGGCAGGACGGGGGGCTTCCACCGCCCTAGGCCTAGGGCCTTCAAGAGGGCCTGGCCCCTCTCGTCCTCACCCATGTTCAGGAGTATACCCAGAACCTCCCCAGGGTCCAGGCCGGACTCTGGGTGCAGGAGGAGGTGGTTTACTTTGCTTCCCCCACTGGGTTTCCGCATCTGGCTCTGGGAGCTTGGGAAGTTACAGTAATCCACGGGCCTGGGTAGCCTTTCCAGGGCCCGGGTGGCCGTGTCGTGAGGGCATACGGCTAGCTTGAGGGCTTGGGTCATACCTCTCCTGCGGTTTTGGCCATCTGCTCGTAAAGCTCCCGGGAAATCCCCGTGGCGCGCAAGAATTTTTGCAGGAGCTCCTCTTCCATGGCCTTGGCCCTCTGTTCCCACTCGTAGGTGAACTGCTGGAGGACGATGGCGGCGTTATACAGGCTCACCAGGGCCAGGGCCCGGTGGAGCCGGGCCTGGTCCTCGGGGTTGGGGAAGACCTCGGCGAAGGTCCGGGTCCACTCGTCCAGCCATAGGCCGTAAATGCCGCCAATGAGGGTGGAGGGAGTATGCCCGGCCTCTAAGTAGGCCCGCCCAGCCCGGGCCCGCCGGTCCAGGTAGTCCGCATCCAGCTTTGGGGGAGCGAAGTACACCCCGGCGATGGCCACCAGGGCCTCCACCACCTGGGGCGTGGCGGTGTGGGCCGTGAGGGGGCTTTGGGCTAGGCGGGCTACGATCCTTTCGGCTACCGGGCGGAAATGGGGCTCCAGCTGGGGCCGCACCCGGGCCAGGTCCTCCCAGGCCTCCCTGACCTCCAGAAGCTGGGCCAGATTTTCCAGATACTGGACCTTTTCCTCGGGACTTAGGTTGAAGAGGTTGGCACTCATGCGATCCTCCCTTCCCTCACGGTTTCCAAAAGCCTAAGCAGGGTCCGCAACGCCTCCTCTCGCCTTAGGGCGGAAAGCCCTACGACCCTTCCCGGGGACAGGAAGAAGAACTCGGCCACCTCCTCCGGTCGCCAGACTCGGGGGAGGTCCTGTTTGGTAACCCCCACCAGGTAAGGGACGGGGAACTGGCTGGTGATCTGGTCTAGGAGCCTCCTGGCCTTGGGGAAACTCCCCGGGTCGTCCCCGGCCACCAGGAGGAGGAAGCCCAAGGCCCCCTGCATCAGGACCTCCCACATGAAGCTAAACCGTTCCTGGCCCGGGGTGCCGAAGAGGTGGACCTCGAGGCCGTCCACCCTAAGGAGGCCGAAGTCCAGGGCCACGGTGGTGGGGGCTCCTTTTTCCTGGGAGAAGGCCTCGGTCTCCACCACGGGGACTTCCGAGAGGGCCCGGATGAAGGTGGTCTTCCCCGCCCCCATGGGGCCGGTGATCACGAGCTTCATGCCTCACCTCCCAAAAGCCTCCGCACCCCGTTGAAGAGGCGGTTCAGGAGACCCTCCCGTTTCTGAAGGACCTCGGCCCTCTCCACCGCCCGGTAGGGCTCCACCAGGCCCAGGAGGCGAAGCTTGTGAAGGTAGTAGGCCACATGGTCCAGGGGGAGATTGAGGTTCTCCGCCAAGGTTTCCACGCTTTGGGGCCCTTTGAGCAAGGTCTTGGCCTTGTTCCAGAAGGAAAGGAGGGGTTCATCAAGCAGGTTTTCCCCTACCCCTGCCTTAAGGGTGAAACGGGTTTTGGGGTGGGGGAGCTCCTCCTTGCGTCCGGAAAGCTCATCCATCAGGGTGGCGGTGAGGAGTAAAAAACCCTCCACCCGCCAGTTAAAGCCTTTTTGGACCGGACCCGGGTGGAACTCAAACGACCCCTCCTTGAGGTATAAGAGTTCCATTAGCAGGGCCCGGGCCTCTAAGGGGTCTAGACTCCGCTTTCCTTCCCGGACCTCCTGGATATGGCCGTCCTTAAAGGAAATCCCCACCTTGGGCCGGCCGGGGAGGATGACCTCCAGGACCCCTGTTTTCCGTGCCAAAAGGGGTAGAAGCTCGGCTAGGGTCATTTCCCTCAGGCTGCCAAAGAGGGCCATGATTGCCCCATAGCTTAGCCCAAAGGGCAAAGCGGGTCAAGGCTTAGCCCCAGGAGATAGACTGGGTACATGATTCGGGCGGTCTTTTTTGACGTGGGGAACACCCTTATCCTAGCTAGCCCCCGGTTCTGGCTTCTTCCCCTTTTGGAGGAAAGGGGGCTTAAACCCAAAGGGGACCCCAGGCGGGCGGCCCTCGAGGCCTTCCGCTTTTACGAGGAAAACCACCTCCTGGCCCGGAGCCGGGAGGAGGCCTTAAGGCTTTGGGAGGCCTTTCATATCCGGCTCCTCACCGGGCTTGGCCTAGGGGAGGAGGCCAAGGGGCTTGCCCGGTACTTTGTGGAGCACTGGGACGACCCCCGGTTCTGGCCCCTGGTTCCTGGGGCCAGGGAGGTCCTAGAGGCCCTTAAGGCGCGGGGCTACCCCTTGGCCGTGGTCTCCAACTGGGATGGGCTTCTCCCCGAGGTCTTGGAGGCGGTGGGCCTTCGCCCTTATTTTGACCACCTGGCGGTGAGCGCCCTCGTGGGGGTGGCCAAGCCCGACCCCAGGCTTTTTCAAGAAGCCCTCCTGGCCCTAGGGGTGGCCCCGGGGGAGGCCTTGCACATCGGGGACTCGGAGGCGGACCGGCTGGGGGCGGAGGCCTTGGGCCTTGGCTTCCTCCCCTTTGACCCCCTGGGGGAGACCCCAGGGGCCCTAAGGCGGCTTCAAGAGGTGCTAGACTACCTCCCATGAGCGTCCGGCGGGCCCTTTGGGGGGAGAAACAGGAGGCCATAGAGGCTAGCCTCGAGGCCCTAGACCCTGACCTTTTCACCTATATACGGGACTTCGCCTATGAAGAGGTCCTGGCCCGCCCCGGCCTGGACCTCAAGACCCGGGAGCTTCTGGCCATCACCGCCCTCATCGCCCTGGGAAGCCCCAAGGAGCTCGCCACTCATATCGAGGGAGCCTTCCGGGTGGGGGCCACGGAAAGGGAGGTGCGGGAGACCATCCTCCAGGCGGCCCTCTTTCTGGGCTTCCCCCGGGCCTTGGGGGCGATGCGGCTTCTGGACAAGGTTTTAAAGACCCATGGTGCTCCTCACCCGGGGGGAGGATAGGGGGCTTTTGGCAAGGCTTTGGGCCTTGGGTCTAGAGGCCCAGGAGGTGGCCCTCTTGGAGCAGGTGGACCTCCCTGGGCTTTCGGAGCTTCCCAGGAGGCTTACCCCAGGGCTTTGGGTGGCCGTGACCTCCAAGGAGGGGGCCAGGCGCCTCCTTTGGGCCTGGGAGGAGGCGGGTAGGCCCCCCATCCGGGTGGCTGCGGTGGGGGAGGGTACGGGGGCGGTTTTGGCTGCAGGGGGGCTCCCCCCGGCCTTTATCCCCCCAAGGGCCACGGCCCAGGACCTGGCCCAGGCCCTGCCCCAGGTGGAAAGGGTCCTCTTTGTGGCCGGGGACCTGGCGGGGCGGGGGCTGGAGGAGGGCTTGAGGGCCCGGGGGATAGAGGTGGAGCGCCTCGAGGTCTACGCCACCCGGGCAAGGCCCCTTTCCCCGGAAGAGGCGGCCCTTCTGGAAGAGGCGGAGGTGGTGGCCTTCTTTAGCCCAAGCGGGGTCCGGGCCTACGCCCACTGGACAAAGAGGAGCCCCAAGGCCGCGGC
>FWWL01004081.1_pt1 | contig 22392 bp, 19 predicted proteins | sample 2228331 | NCBI WGS metagenome assembly FWWL01 (sample SAMEA103939775, study PRJEB20133) | metagenome | reverse complement strand
CGCGCCATGCTCATCGCAGGTTCGTTCGCGGTGGCATTGAGTTCTCTGTTGGCCTGGTTTGCACCCACGATTGACTGGATGTACCCGGTCTTCATCCTGGCCGGCCTGGCGAACGTGGCTTACTGGACAATCGGCATGGCAATTACCGCCGAGTTTGGTACGGAGGAGACGCGGCCGGTGTACATTGGTCTCTCCAACACACTGGTTGCGCCGGCCACCTTCCTGGCACCGCTCCTGGGCGGTTGGATCGCGGACATCGCCGGTTTTCAGACCACTTTCCTCCTCTCGGCCCTGGGTGGCCTGATGATTGCCGGTCTCCTGGTATGGCTGGTGCGCGACCCGCGCGCCCGAAGGCGGTAACGCCATTCGACAGGCAGTAAGACCATTGTTGGCAGAAGAAGCGGCACTCTTAACAGTTCGCCACCGAGCAGGGAAGGACGCTTTTACGGTAAAATGATAATAACTTCCTTACGGAGATTCGCATGGCAGGTTCCCAACATATCAGTCGGCGTGATTTTGTCAAACTGGTAACGGCAGGGATAGCCGCCGTGATGGCTACGGTCATCGGCCTGCCGCTGATTCGCTACCTGATTGATCCGGCTCTGAAGGTACGTAAGGTCATGGCCTGGATTCCACTCGGTCGGCTGGAGGAGTTCGAGATCGGGCAGCCAACGCTCGTGAACTTCAGCCTCCCCGGCGCAGAGGGCGAAGAGGCCAGTGTGGGAAGCGAGGCCGTCTACGTGGTACGCCGCTCCGAGCAGGAGGTGATCGTGTTGTCCAACCTGTGTACGCATTTGGCCTGTCGAGTCACCTGGCGGGAGGACTTACAACAATATGTCTGTCCCTGTCATGACGGTCGCTTTGCTCGGCTGGGAGAAGTCATCAGTGGTCCACCGCGGCGTCCCCTCAAACAGTATGCTCCCGAGCAATTGAAAGTTGAGGATGGTATTCTGTATCTTAATTTCGAGGAGGGTTAACCCCATGTGGAAGCGGTTCAGCGCCTGGTTGGATGAGCGTCTGGGGTTAACGGACCTGTATCGGAAACTGCTCGATCGCCCGGAACCGCGCGGCAATTGGTGGAACACGTTGGGTTCAGCCTGTCTGTTTCTCTTTCTTTTGCAAGGGCTGACCGGCATCTTCCTGATCGTGTACTACGTTCCCACGCCTGATCAGGCGTACGAGAGTATCCAGTACATCATGAATGAAGTGGCCTTTGGCTGGCTGATACGCGGCATTCATCATTGGGGCGCCTCGCTGATGGTGTTGATCGTCTTCATACATATGTTACGTACGTTCATCACGGCCTCCTACAAATACCCGCGCGAACTGACCTGGGTAATCGGTTGTGGGCTGTTGCTCCTGACACTGGGCATGGGCTTCACCGGCTACCTGCTACCCATGACGCAGCGTTCGTATTGGGCGACCGTTGTAGGCACTTCGATTGCCGGTTCCATTCCACCGTCCGCGCTGGGAGAGTTCGTTCTCAAGGTTTTGCGTGGCGGAGAGGATATCAGTGCGCTTACGTTGAGCCGCTTTTTTGCCGCGCATATCTGGCTCCTGCCACTCCTCCTCATGGCGTTGATTGGCATCCATCTCTATTTAGTCATTCGTCACGGGGAATCGGCTTTTCCTGATCCAGAGGACTGATGGTCATGGACGAAAAACGCAAACAGGAAATCCACCAGAAGTATCAGCGCGCCTTGCAACGGGGCGAGCGTTTCTGGCCGGATAGCATTTACCGCGATGTGATCGTCTCCTTTGGGCTGTTTCTCTTGCTGGTACTGCTGGCCACCTTCGTGGGCGTTCCGGGCGAACCGAAAGCCGATCCGAGTGACTCCTCGTATGTGCCCAAGCCAGAATGGTACTTTCTATTCCTGTACAAATTCCTGGCGCTTTACGGTCAGGTGCCGTATCTGGGTCAGGTGGAATGGATTGCGGCGGTTTGCCTCCCGCTCGCGGCCATCCTGGGTCTGGTGTTGTTGCCGTTTCTCGACCGAAACCCCTATCGGCATTACTCGCGCCGCGTGCTCTCTCTGACGGTTATGGGTGTGATCGTGGCCGGGATTGTCGTGTTGACGATTCTGGCCGGAGTGCCTGCAGGAAGCCAGGAGGCGATTCTGAAGCTGGAGTTCCTGGCCGGGCTGGTGATTCCTACCGTTACCCTGCTCGCCCTGTACCTGCTGGCCTTCCTATGGGGAGCGCGAGCGGCTCGCTGGCAAATTCTGGTGGCTGTTTTGGGGGTCGTAAGCATGGCAATCTTGAGCGGGATCGTGCTGGCTTCCGTTCCGTAAGTCATCCCCAAAGGTATCGGAAGTAGCCGTTCCTGGGCGGTGGAATCCCATCGCGCAGAGTACGAGGATTCTGTCGGCGAAGTAGCGAGTATCGTCAAGGAATATCGAGAACGAATACACGAACGAAGCCGTCTACAGCACGGAAGCCGATATTCGTTCGTTGCGAAAATTCGTTGACGGCCTCCTCCCCATGCCACAACGGAGGTCTGGCTAGAGTTCGCCAACAAAACCTACGATACCTGTTGCTACAGACGGAGAGGCCCGCCTTTCGGCGGGCCGGCCATGGTCAAGTGCCAAACAACCGCTTCCGATACAGTCAGGGAGCAGGTTGGACCGATAGCGTCCGGCTTAATTCGTTATTGCCTTCATTTGACTCGTCTACCAGATTGCTGGTATCCACTACGGCTTTGACTGTATAGTTAGCCCAACCGCCGTAGGTATACTCACAGGTCAAGGTTTGTTCGGCGCCTGCTGCCAGCGAAGTAACCGGCCAATTACAGGCCACTATTGCCCAAGAAGACCACCACTGCACCGAGAAAGCACCTGCATCAGCCGTGCCCTGGTTCTTGACCTTCACGGTCACCGTAAAGGGGACGCCCTGCTGGACAGGATCGGTCGAAAACGTCATGGCGGTCACGATCAGGTCCGGCTTGGACGGAGCAGGAACGACGATCTCCACCCAGAATGGATTTTGTGCACTGGCTCCCAGCCCGAAGACTATGCCTTCCGGCGAGCGTAGTTTGAAATAGCCTTTATACGTTCCTGGCGTGGCAGGCGCTTTCAACTGGACGGAGACATCTACGGTAGCGCCAGGTGGAACCGTGCCGGTCGTCAGCGTGGTCTCGGCCGGGGCGTTCATGCTATCTCCGTGATCGAAGACCAGTTTATAGCCCGAAGTCCAGGTACATGAGCCAACGTTCTGCAACCGCCAGGTCTTGGTAAACGTGGTATTGGCCTCGACGGTGGTGCCATCCGGGTAATTGACATCGGTGACAAAGCGGGCCGCGTTGCACGGTAGCGGCGTGGGCGAGGCAGTATTCGTCGCCGTGGGGAGCGGCGTGTCCGTCGCCGCGGCAGGGGTGTCTGTTGGCGGGGGAGGTGTCTCTGTCGCAGTAGGGGGGCTGATCAGAGCGCTCTGGGTCAATTGCGCCTCCACCGTCTGCGCCGCGGCCGTGAAGATGGCACCTGGATCCAGGGTGGGCGTGGCTCCCGCGGCCGGCAGGTTACAGGCAGTGAGCGCCAACAAAGCTAACATGGCAAAAACACGCCAAGTCTTCGACATTCCTTCCTCCTCTCTACATTTGGACAGAAGCCGGTAAAAAGTTTCTAACCCAATTGTACTCCAAATGCTTGTCACGAACATCCTACCTGTTTCCTATCTTCCCGCGCCAGTGGTACGACGAATGAGCGATCTCTCTTGTCTGGCGCACTGTGGGGCAAATCTCCGATCCGACGTTCGCAAGTCAGAGCCTATCTATTACACATCTCGTTCGGCTGGCTCAGGATTTGGATTGCCCAGAAACTTGCTCTGGAAGAGAAGGGCAAAAAAGAATGGTTTGCGAGAAATGGCCATTTCAGGCGTTAGGACGGCAGTTGAACTGCCGTCCCTAACGCAGGCAAAGCGTGGCGCACGTCTCCGACTCGCGGGATGGGGCAAAGGATTGGGCAAATTTCCAATTTGCCCTACTTGTGGGGAATAGACAGGTCTCTGACTCGCGCCACAGATAGGCAGTTGCCGATTTGGTGACTTGTGGGTAATCATCAGAACAAATTGGGTTGACAAAACCTCTCGTTTTCGGCGATACTTGAAAATGAAACTCCATACGAGAGTCTGGAATTTATGAAATCTCACTGGGCGCGTACGCCGACTTTCTGGTTAAGTATCTTTTTTACTTTGACGATTCTCCTGGGGTTTATGTTCCTGAAAGATTATGGGGAGAGTTGGGATGAGTACAATTTTTTCGAATATGGGCGCGAAGCCCTGTCGGCTTACGAGTCCCTCTTTACAGGCCGGCCGGCATTGCCCTACAGTGATCCGACATTGCGCCATTATGGCGCCTGGTTCTGGGTGCTGTGCATACTGGCAAGCCGCCTGTTCCCCGAGCAATACATTTCCGATGTAGCGCATGGACTGACTTTCCTGACCTTCCAGGCGGGTGTTCTGGGTCTATACCTGCTTGCGCGCCGTTGGCTGAAGCCCTGGTCTGCCTTTCTGGTGACATTGTTGTTTGCTACCCAGCCTCTCCTATGGGGTCACGCGTTCATCAACGAGCGCGATGTGGCGAGTTTGAGCACTTTCGTGTGGGCACTCTATTGGGGATTACGCTGGAAAGACGTCCTTGCTCCCCTATTCTCGTCTCAACCGGCTACGCGTGGGTTTGCCTCTCAGGCCGGGGCAGACTGGCACTCCTTGCGTCCCGCGATCCGATGGGCTTTACCGGCGCTCTGGGTGCTGGGAGGCATCGGATTGGGCTGGGGAACAAGCAGAATCGTGCAGAGTTGGCTGGCACGCGCCCCCACGTTGGCCGATCCAGCCTTCATTCGAGATTTCGACCTCTATCTGCGGCCCGTGCTGGCCCGCTTCTGGGGAGGCATGCTCTTCCTGCTCTTATGGTTGCTCTGGGTGGCTGGGACGGCGTTGCCGTTTTTGCCGCGCCTGCGCGCCGCCACGTGGTCTATGGAGGTGTGGCCGCGCGCGCAGCAAGCGGCGCGATTGGCGCGTTCCCCGCTCTTTTGGGCCGCTTCGGCCTCGCTCGGGCTAACGGCCGGAGTCCGGGTGGTGGGCTGGCTGGCCGGCGGCCTGATTGCCTGGCTGATCTGGCGGCAATACCGTCAGCGCGCCCTCTGGCCTCTGACTCTCTACGCCCTGACCGGCTTCGCGGTGATGTATGTAAGTTGGCCGTATCTGTGGGGCGAACCACTTTTGCGTCTTCTGATTACTCTGCGCCTGATGTTGAATTTCGCCTGGCCTGGCAAGGTATTGTTCCAGGGGCACTACTACGTTGGCAGCGAAGTCCCCCCCTCCTACCTGCCGACGTTGATGGCCTTACAACTCACCGAGCCGGTCGTCTTACTGGCAGTCCTTGGCCTGCCGGTCCTGGTCTGGAAAGTGTGGCGGCAAAAGTCTCACGTCGAATTGGGCGAGGTAGTGCTTCTCTGGTTCGGCCTGCCGCTCCTTGCCCTTACTTTAGGAAACTCGTACCGTTACGACAATTTCCGCCAGTTCCTGTTTCTTCTGCCGCCCGTGTTCTTGCTAGCCGGCCTTACGTTGGAAGTGCTCGCCGCGCATCTCAGACGCGCGGCGTGGGGTATCCTTGCCGGTCTCCTTCTCCTGCCCGGCATTGTCGCTATCTTTTCTCTGCACCCTTACCCTTACATTTACTACAACAGCCTGACAGGTGGAGTGCGCGGCGCGTTCCGCCGCTATGAGATGGATTATTGGGGCACCTCCTTTCGGGCCGCCGCGGCCTACTTGAATCGCTATGCTCCCCCAGGCGCGGCCGTGGTGGTCTGGGGGCCGCCGACGACCTTCTGGCGCTATGCCCGCCCGGACATCCGGGTGTACAATGCGCTGGAAGAGAGCAAACCGGAACGCGATTTCTATGCCCTGATCTCAACGCGTTATGATGCCGACTTGACGGTCTACCCGGATTTGCCGGTGCTGTTCCAAGTGGAGAAAGCCGGGGCGATCCTGGCCGTTGTCCGTTATGTGCCGCCATGAAGACGATCTTCCTCCTCACCCCTCTGTACAACGACTGGCAGGCCCTGCCCATGCTCCTCGACGAAGTGAAAGCCCTGGGAGAGGCGCAGGGGTTGGCCTTCCATGTGCTGGTGGTCAACGACGGTTCCTCCTCGCGGCCCGAGGTTTTGCCGTCGGCCGGAGGCAATATCCGCTCCCTCCACATCCTCCATCTGACGCGCAACCTAGGGCACCAGCGCGCCATTGCGATCGGGCTGGCGTTTGCTCATCAAATGGGCGTCCAGGCACCTTTGATCGTCATGGATTGCGATGGCGAGGACCGACCCCAGGATATTCCTGCTCTACTGGCGCAGGCGGAACGCACACCGGATACCATTATCTTTGCCCGCCGCACCCGGCGAACCGAGGGGCTGCTGTTCCGTGCCTTCTATTTTATCTTCAAGGCCATTTTCCGCCTCCTGACAGGGCGAAGCATCGCTTTCGGCAATTTTTGTTTGATCCCCCCCTCGTTGCTGGGACGAGTAGCTCACCTTCAGGAAATCTGGAATCACTTTGCGGCCGGCATCCTGCGCGCCGGCTTGCCCTGGACGAGCGTGCCCACCGCGCGCGGGCGTCGCTATGCGGGCAAATCACACATGAGCCTGACTCCCCTGGTCTTGCATGGGCTGAGCGCCATTTCGGTCTACGTCGAGGTGGTCTATGTGCGCCTCATCTTCTTCGCCCTGGCTTTGTTGGGGCTGGACCTGCTCGGTTTTCTAGTGTTGCTTTACATTCGTTATCTGACGCCGCTCGCCATCCCCGGCTGGGCCACGACGGTAGCCATCGGCCTGACGCTCCTGGCCTCGCAAGCGTTTCTCTTCCTGGCATTATTGACGTTTCTGCTATTGAGTTACCGTAGCGCGCGCATGTTCATTCCGGCAATAGACTACTCCGCCTACCTGCTCCAAGTCGAGAAGAGGGAAAATTGAGTGTCCCCTACATCGGCACGGAACTGGACATTTTCGCCGAGGCAGCGCATTGGAAGGCGTATTTCGGTCGCTTCCTGCGACCCTATCTGGGAACGCGCGTGCTCGAAGTGGGCGCCGGCCTTGGCGCGACGACGGCCAGCCTGTGCTCAGGGAAGGAAGGGGAATGGTGGTGTCTGGAACCCGATCCAGGTCTGCTGGCCCACATCGAAGCACGGATCCGGGCGGGAACGCTGCCGGCCTGCTGTCGACCGGTAGTCGGCACGCTGCAAGATTTGCCCGATGCGGCTCGCTTTGACACGATTCTGTACATAGACGTTCTGGAACACATCGAGTCCGACCGCGCGGAACTGGAATTGGCCGCGCACCATCTGCTCCCTGGCGGGCATTTGATCGTGCTGGCCCCAGCCTATCCGACGCTGTACAGCCCGTTCGATCGCGCGATTGGTCATTATCGCCGTTATACGCGTCCCGCTTTACGTGCTCTTACCCCCTCCAACACGCGCCTGGTCGTATTACGTTACCTGGATTCCTTGGGGTTCTTCCTGTCGCTGGCCAATCGTTTCCTCCTGCGCCAGTCCATGCCCAGTCTCCGGCAAATTCTATTCTGGGATCGCTTTCTCACCCCCCTGACGCGCCTGACCGATTGGCTGGTCGGCTACACATTCGGCCGTTCCCTCTTGGCCATCTGGGAACGAGCGTGACGCCCTAATCGTCCATCGTTCAACCATCCATCGTCTATCGTCCATCGTCCATCGTCTGTTCCCCAAAACACTGGTAGAATAAAAGGGCAAGATCATCCTTCGGTCGCGGTGGAAGATGTCCATCTTCGTGGCTACAGGTCGGCGTCGAAAAGCGCCTAATCTCTGGAAGGCAATTCCGGCTGCTCTGATGAGCGGCGTGGGGATAGCGCTGCTGGTCATGTTGGCGCTAACCTTTGGGTATCAAGCCGTGTATCGCGGGCGCATCCTTCCCGGCGTCGTCGTGGCAGGAGTAGACCTGAGTGGCCAGACTCCTGCCGAGGCGGCCGCGCGCCTGGAACAGGCGCTGGCCTATCCCCAGCATGGCCGCATCGTGTTCCGCGATGGGGAACGTTTCTGGCAGGCCTCGCCGGCGGAACTTGGTCTTCGCCTGGAAGTGCAGGCCTCGGCGCGCGAGGCCTATCGTATCGGGCGACACGGGGTATTGCGTGCCCTGGCCGAGCAGGTCAACGCCGCGCAAGGCGTCATACACCTGCCGGTCGTCGTCATTTTCGATCAACAGCAGGCATCCCGCTATGTGCAGAATCGGGCGGCGCAAATCAACCAGCCGTTGCGCGAGGCAGAATTACGCCTGGAGGGGACGGAGGTAATCTACACCCCCGGCCAGGTTGGTCGCTCGCTAGATGTGGAAACCACCCTGCGCGCCCTCACCCGCCAACTCCAGTCCCTCCAGGATGGGGAAGTACCCCTGACGGTTGTGGAACAGCGTCCTCTCGTGCTGGATGCGGCGCATCAGGCGGACGCCCTGCGTACTCTTTTGAGTCAGCCGCTTACCCTGGTTCTTCCGGAAGCAGAGCCCGGTGATCCCGGCCCATGGGTTGTGGAAGCCAGCACGCTGGCGAGAATGCTCGACATCGAACCCCAGGCAGGGCAGTTCCTGATTCGAGTAGACAGCGTCGCGTTACGCGCGATGTTGCAAGAAATCAACGGCGCCATTCGACGTGCCCCCCAAAATGCCCGCTTCATCTTCAACGATGAGACGCGTCAACTGGAACTCCTTCAGCCTGCCGTCACCGGGCGCGAACTCAACCTGCCGCTGACGGAGGCGGCCATTCAATCGCGCCTGCTGAGCGGAGAACATACCATTCGGTTGGAGATCGTGACCCAGCCCCCCGTAGTCGGCAATGACGCAACGGCCGAAGCGCTGGGGATTACTGAACTGGTTAGCGATCCTGTCTACTCAGTGACCTACTTCCGGGGTTCGACGGCCGCCCGGATTCAGAATATCCGTCTGGCCGCAGCGCGCTTCCATGGCTTGCTCGTCGCGCCTGGAGAGACCTTCTCGATGGGCGCGGCTCTGGGCGATATCAGCCTGGAAAACGGCTATCAGGAAGCGATGATCATCTATAACGGTCGCACCATCAAGGGCGTTGGTGGCGGGGTGTGTCAGGTCAGTACCACTTTGTTTCGAACCGTTTTCTTCGCCGGTTACCCCATCCTCGAGCGCCATGCTCACGCTTATCGTGTCTCCTATTATGAACAGACCCCCTACGGCCTTGATCCGAACCTGGCCGGCATGGATGCGACAGTGTACTTCCCTCTGGTGGATTTCAAATTCGTCAATGATACACCGTACTGGTTGCTTATGGAGACCTACGTCAACGAGAGTGCGCAGCGCCTGACCTGGAAGTTTTACTCTACCCGCGACGGGCGAAGCGTGACCTGGACCACCACTGGCCCGCGTAACGTTGTGCCAGCGCCCGCACCGCTCTTCCGTCTGAATCCCGATCTGTCGCCCGGCTCGATGAAACAGGTGGACTGGGCCGCCGACGGAGCGGACGTCTATGTGACGCGCACCGTCTCACGCGATGGCCAGGTGCTCTTCTCGGATGAATTTGCCACCCACTACCAGCCCTGGCAAGCCGTTTGTGAGTACGGTCCAGGGGTAGACGACCCGGCCCGCAAGGCCAAAGAACTGAACCTGTGCCAGCCCTAGGACGTGGTAAAATTACCTGGCGGTTGGCCCGTTGTGGCCGATTGTTGGAACTTCCTACTCTTGCAGGAGTATCACTTTATGGTAGATGCCGAGTTGCTGGAACTTCTGCGCTGTCCGGCTTGCGTGCGCGAAAAGGACGGTCGGCTGACGCTCTACAAAGAGACGTGGCTGATCTGTCAGGATTGCCACCGCAAGTATCCAATCGTCGAGGATATCCCCATCATGTTGATTGCCGAGGGGGATAAGTGGGTAGGCATTGACGAGGAGTCACTCCCCGTACCTCCGCCAGCGCCGAAGTGAGGTGCTCCGCAACCGGCTGAGGCCCTCCAGACAAACCTTCCACGATCTTTCATATCTTATGAATACCTCAAAGTTTCGTTTTCTCAAGCATCCTGTTGCTATGCCGGCCCTGCTGCTGGGAGGCGCGTTGCTGCTGGCACTTCTTGTCTTTTCCCTGGTGCGCAATTTCGTTCGTTGCTGGCAATTGACCTCCATGCCGGGCATCCCGCTACCGTCCTGTCCGGGCGTGAGCATGGCTGGGGTGCTTCCTACTCCCACTGGTGGAGAGGAAGGCACTCCCGTAGCCTCGCCCACTCCCACCGCCGGCATTCCTGTTGTGGAATTGCCGCCGCCCTGGGATGGCGCCAGTCGCATCAACATCCTGTTCATTGGCCTCGACTATCGCGACTGGGTCGAAGAGCAAGGCGCCCCTCGTTCCGACACCATGATTCTGTTCACCATAGACCCGGTGAGCAAGACGGCCGGAATACTATCCATACCGCGAGATATGTGGGTGAACATCCCAGGCGGTTTCGGTTATGGCAAAATCAACATGGCTTACATGTTCGGCGAGGCCTATAAGTACCCCGGCGGCGGCCCGGCGCTGGCCATGCGTACCGTCGAAGAATTCATCGGCGTCCCAGTACATTATTATGCCCAGATTGACTTCAGCACCTTTGAACGCATGATTGACGAGATCGGCTGCATCGAGGTAGATGTGCCGGCCAAGATCACGGTGACTCCCATGTACGGGCACATGACTGATCTGGAACCCGGCGTGCAAACCATGTGCGGCCCGATTGCATTGGCCTACGCGCGTGCCCGTAATACCGAGCAAGAGGACATTGATCGCGCCCGTCGCCAGCAACAGGTTATCCTGGCCATCCGGCAAAAAGTGCTGCAGCCACAGAATCTGGTTTCTCTGGTTTCCAAAGCACCGGCGCTTTATCAGGAACTCTCGGCCGGGATCCACACAAACCTTTCCTTCGACGACGCCATGCGCCTGGCGATGCTGGCCAAAGACATTCCGCTCGAAAACATCCAACGGGGCGTGATTGACTACACCATGGCGGCCCCAGGCGAAGTGAACTACAACGGGCAGGTATTGGCCATCGTGCGACCAATCCCAGATAAGATTCGTGTTCTCCGGGATACGATCTTCGGCGGCGGCGCGGCCAGCCCTATGGCCAGCGGCGATGCAACCCAACTCATGCAGCAGGAGGGCGCACGGGTTGTCTTCTTGAACGGCACCTACACGGCTGGCCTGGCAGGAGCCACGCAGGAATATTTCGCCGGACAGGGCATGAACGTGGTCAATATTGGCAATGCCAGTTATACAGCCCGCACCATCATTATTGACCACACCGGCAATCCCTACGTCGTGCGCTACCTGATGAGTATTATGAACATCACCTCCAGTAGCCAGTTACGCATAGAATTCAATCCGACTGCCGAGGCAGATGTGGAAGTCATCCTGGGTGACGATTGGGCTTTCAATAATCCTATGCCTTGACACTAGGGAGATTTGTGCCAAAACCCGAGGCCAGGATGTTGGCCTCGGGTTTTCTCTTTTAGCGAATCAGCGTTGCTCAAAAGATAGATATAGGCTCCCCCAGTATTCCTCCCCTTGCTCATGACAAGATGGCGCGCTCAGATCGGTCAATAGCGTGCTGGCCGGCTTCAATTGGAGCGCATACAGGATGCCGGGGGTCATCTGATAATCGGCGTACCCATCCCCTACCTCTGGTTTCAAGCCGGTAAAGAAGTGCTCTTCGCCACCGGGCCAGGTAATGACAATTTCCACGCCGGCCAGGGGCCGCCCGACACCGTCGCGCACCTCGATTTGCAGGAGGCCCTCCGGCAGATTGGGATCGCACACTGTCTTGTGTTCCACCAGGCGGAAGGGGGCGCCGGGGGTAGGGGTTGACGTACGCGTCGGCCGCGGCGTTGGTGAGGCAGGTGGCGTCAACAGGCGCGTGGCAGGCGGTGAGGGAGTCAAGAGCGGCGTTTGCGTGGGCGAAAGCGTCCCCACTGGCGTTAGCAGAGATGACCTCTCCTCGCTGGCCGCCGGTAGGGGCGTTTCGGAGGGCGGAGGCATGGTCATCCCCTGGCCCGCTTGACCGAGTGCCGTAGCCAGCGCCAGAAGAGCACGACTTTCCCCGCGCGGATCCCCCTGTGCCAGCCAGCGTTGCGCCTGTTCGCGCAACGCGCGGACCGGATCTCCATCCCCTAACAGAGCCAGACGCGCCTGGGCACGCTCCAGGTTGCCGGTCGAGAGATAGGCCAGGGCGATCGTCAGCCGATACTGATCCTTGAAGTCCGACCGCAGCATCGCGGGGTCGGTATCCACGTAACGCACAGGGGAAATTTTCCAGGCATAGAACAGCCCCAGCACCAGACCGAGGAGCAGACCGGTTAGCAAGTACCAGGGGCGGCCTTGCCTGGTCTCTGGGGAACGTGCCTCGCTCACGGCGTACCTCCCACAACGGCCGGCTGCCAAGTCAGAAGCGCCCAGGCCAATTCCTGCAGGAGAGCCAGGTCCTGGGGCAGATAACCGTGTTGTAAGGCAAAATCCAGGCTCTCGGCCGCGATTTGAGAAGGATGCGCGCTTCCCAGAATCGCCAATCGGCGCGCCGCCAGCGCGATATCACGTTCCTCATGATAGATTTCTGCCACCATGAGCACGTAGTCGGCGCGAAAGTCGGCGCGGAGTGTATCCGGTGAGGTCTCGGTATATCCTACCGGACGGACAACCCAGCCGTAGAGCAGGCCCAGGCCAATTCCCACCGCCAGGCTCAGGAGAAACTTGATCCAGCGCCACATACCATCATTTTGCCACAATCGCGCCGCCAGGGGAAGAGGGAAGAAATCCGGGCAGGCTGACCGGCGGCGCCCGAAACACTCTGCTTACCGTTGCTTCCTCTCGGACCTGGCGGGGTTCACAGGGTTTCGCCGCGCCGGACCCACCCGGACGTCGCCAAGCATAAACCAGAAACGGCGGGCTGTCAACTGGCCCGCTGCCCATCACCCACGCCTGTATGTTTAGAGGTAATCTTTCAACATGCGAGCGCGACGAGGGTGACGCAGACGTTGCAGTGCTTTACCCTCAATCTGCCGGATGCGCTCGCGCGTCAGGCCAAATTTCTCACCCACCTCCTCCAACGTGTAGGGCGTACCTGTTTCCAGGCCAAAGCGCAAACGCAAGACGCGCGCTTCGCGCGGCGGCAGTGTGGCCAGAACCTCCTCTATCTTTTCCCGCAGCATCGAGTTATAGGCAATTTGCATTGGCGAGGGAGAGACCTCGTCCTCAATGAAGGTACCTAACTCTGTATCTTCCTCATCGCCGATAGGGCTTTCCAGCGAGAGCGGGAGCATGGCCACTTTCATGCTCCATTGCACTTTGCGAACATCCAGACCAAGTTCCTGAGCCAGTTCTTCGACAGAGGGAGGACGTCCCAGGCTCTGTTCCAGGTCCTGCATGGCGCGGTAAATCTGGCGCACGCGGTCTACCATATGAACGGGCAGGCGAATGGTACGCCCCTGGTCGGCGATGGCGCGCGTGATTGCCTGGCGAATCCACCAGGTGGCATACGTGGAAAAGCGAAAGCCGCGATGGACATCGTATTTTTCCACGGCTCTCATCAACCCCAGATTGCCCTCCTGAATCAAATCCAGAAAAGGAATGCCACAGCCTATGTAGCGTTTGGCCACCGAGACTACCAGGCGGGTATTGGCCTTGATGAGATGATCGCGCGCCTGAATGCCATCCTGAATCAACGCCTCCAAATGACGATAACGCGCTGTACCCTTGCGGACGTTGCCGCGCAGCAATTCGGCGCGCGCCGCTCGTCCCTGCTCCACACGCACGGCCAGGGCGTACTCCTCCTCCGGCGTAAGCAATGGCACAAGCGACATTTCCTGCAGATATAACCCGACGATATCGCTGCTCTCCACCTCTGCCCTGGTTTCCCCCGGAAAACCGGCCTCCGGCAAGAACGTGTCCTCGAAGACCGCAGGGAAGTCCTCTTCGTTTTCGACAACGTCAACCCCGCGTTGTCGTAGTGCCAACATGATGACGCTCATTCGCTCGGTGTCACAAGGAATGCACTGCGACACCTCAGCCACATCTTCCAGGGTCAAATACCCCTGAACCGCGGCGCGGTCCAGGAGCAGGTCAAGTGCCTGGCGGTAACGTTGGCGTTGTTGCGGTGTCATCGGTCTCCCTCCATAAACCCTGTCACGCGGCTCACTCCAACAGGCTCTTTAGCGCCGCGAGTGGCGAATCACTCTCCGGCCGGTGGCCACAATCGGCTTTATTCAGGTTCTGCCCACAGACCGGGCAAAGGCCACGGCAATCCGGCCGGCAGATGGGATTGATCGGCACTTCCAGCAAGGCATATTCCCGCAGGAGAGGCTCGAGGTCTATGTAACCATCCTCTGGCACCAACAGATTGGATTCGGACAATGAACGCCTGTCGAAGGCATAGAGATCAGTTTGTTCCCAAACAATCGGCTGGACAAAAGTCTCCAGACAGCGGACGCATTCCAACGCAATGCCGCCGTGGAAGTGTCCCTGGAGCAGCAAACCCTGTGGCGTGCGGTCGAAGTGAGCAATTCCCCCGAAAGCGTGTAGCAAAACATCCTCTCCAAGGGGCATTTGCTCGAAGTCGAATTCAAAATCACGGCTGGTACCGACAGCCGCACTGATCAGAAAGCCCACGTTGAGACGGAGAGGATGGCGCATTTCTTTCAAGATGATTTCTATACGCAAGAGTATATTTTCATTCTACTCCTTTTGCAAGAAAAAATCAATCGGGTAAAAACGAGTTTTTTGCTGCAATGGATGTCCAATCTCTTCTGGCCATCTTGTTCATGCTCCCAGGGACAGTGGGCGATAGACGGTGGACAATGGGCGATGGGTAAGGGGCGAGGAACAGCGGGCCACAGGATTGCCTTGCCTGTAGCCAAAGAGGAGGCGAAATCCATATCTTCATGTTCTGAATGCGGTAAAATCCCCTTGCAATGTACCAGAGAGGATGCGTGGGATGAACTTCCTTCCAGGAACGCAGGTTATGAAAGGAGACCTATGTTCAAGGCCATTGCCCACAAATTGCACTTGAGTGGTTGGGAAAGTCTGGGACTGGCGGCGTTGTTCTCTTTTTATCTCTCGCTTATTCTTTTCTCTGTCGTTCAGGGACAAACCCTGGTCGCTATGGGCGTGGATTATCGCGTCATTTGGTCAGCGGGCTATATTGCCAATCACTGGAATTATGCCGAAGTATACTGCCTGGAACGGCTGGAGGAAGTACAGTCGAGTATGCCCATCCCAGCGGACAGTCCCTTTCAGCCTGTTACGGCAATCCCTTCTCCTTATCCCCCCATTTTTATACTCCCCTTCCAGCCCCTGGCTCTGTTGCCACCCGTGGTCAGTTTCTGGGTATGGCAAGCCATGAACTTCTTCGGACTGGGATTCTATCTGTTGCAGTACACCGAAAGGCTTAATGTCCGAGATACCTGGAAAAAAGCATCCTTGATTTTACTTGGCTTCCTGTCTATGCCTGTCTTCATCAACTTCTGGGAAGGACAGGTTAATCTCTGGTTGATGATTTGCGTGGGGGAATTTTTCCTGCGTATACGAGCAAGAAAACCCTTTTGGGCGGGCTTGTGGTTGAGCGGTCTACTGATGAAACCACAACTACTGGTCCTGGTCATTCTGGCACTATTGCTGCAACGGGCCTGGAAGGCGCTGTCTGGCTTCTTCCTAGGAGCGATTGTGCTCCTAACGGTTTCGATTTGTATGCTTGGAACAGAGGGAATTCACAATTATCTCGTTATGATGCGCACGATCGGGGACTTTTCCAATCCCGGCCACGGAATCAGTCCTCAAGCCATGGTAAATTGGCGGATGCTGGGAGTGCATCTCTCCACAATTGTACCGGAAACCCTCGCCTGGAATGTCACTTTGGGAGGCATGATTCTGACAGGCCTGTTGGCTTTGTCGCTCTGGCTTAGACCAATTCCTGCGGGTACGGCCGCTTTCGGAATTGCTCTTCTCGGCACATTTGCGGCAACCTGTATCCTGACTTGGCATTCACATCAGCATACCATGATGATTCTCATCCCCCTGTTCCTCTTTTTGTGGAACGAAAAATATATCCCTGGACTCCTGACGCGGTTATGGCTCTTCCTGTTACCAGCTGCGACATTAACCATGTATATCCTGGCAATTTCCAGCTGGTTGACAGGCATTCGACAACCGGCTGCTTTGCTAGCGATCCCAAGTGTATCAGGGTTTGCCTTGGGGATGATTTTCCTCCTCTGGTCCTTTTCACGCTTGCTACGACATCATCATCATAACATTATCACTGTTGGCAGATAACTCGCAACCTTAAATGCTCAGAGCCGAAATACCTGGAGCCACAAAGGCCATGAGATAAAAACCTGGGATAACCCCAGCGAAAACTTCCGTCAATTGTGTCCCCGCTGGGGTGTATAGGGCAGTGACAGGGCAACAGCTGCCGAAGCTCATTTGCAACCACGCCAATTCCCGAAAAACCTCACAATTCATTGACCAACCATTCGATCGCCCATGGGCAGTGACCAGGCAACTACCACTGGGACAGGGAGGAGTATGCCTGGCATCTGAGTACTCTCGGCGGTAAAACAATCTTTCTGCCGTAGAGTCATTCGTTTTCGAAATTCGTGGACGGTTTTCGCCTCTCCGACTCCGCCAACAGAAGCGATTTTCGATTTTCGTTCACCTACTTGACAAATTCGCTCACATTTGTTATTATGTTATCGTTCCCGATAACGATAACGAAACCACCCATGCCCGCTACGAAATGAGGAACAATGAAACCGAACAAACGCGCTACCATCAAGCAGGTCGCTATGCTGGCAGGAGTATCCACGCAGACTGTTTCGCGCGTGATCAACAACCGCCCGGACGTTGCCCCGGAGACGCGCCAGCGCATTCAAAAGATCATCGAGGAAGTAGGCTATCAGCCCAGCGCCCTGGCGCGCAGTCTGATTCAACAGCGCAGCTATACCCTGGGCGTGGTAACCGCCGGCCTCAAATTCATCGGCCCTTCCCGCACCTTGAACGGAATCACGAATAAGGCCGAGGAGTTGGGGTACGCCCTGCTACTCGAAGAGTTACCGCACTTCGATACCGAGGATATCGAACCTCGCCTGCAGAGTCTCCTGGCCCGTCATGTGGACGGCATCATTTGGGCCGCCCCGGAAGTGGGGGAAAACCGCCGCTGGGTCGAAGACATGTTGGGCAACATCCCCGTGCCAATCGTATTTCTGACCATGGCTCCGCGCCCGGGATTAACGATTGTCGCCATCGACAACTATATGGGCGCGGTGCAGGCGACGCAGCATTTGCTCGACCAGGGACGTCGCCATATCGGCCACATCTCCGGCCCTCTGGATTGGTGGGAGGCGCGCGAACGCAAACGGGGCTGGGAAGATACCCTGCGCAAGGCCGGCCTCCCGGTCGCCGATTCGCACTGGGTAGAAGGCAATTGGTCCTCCTCCAGCGGTGAGGCCGCTTTCGAGCAATTGCTGGAAACCTATCCAGAGATGGACGCTGTCTTCTCTGCCAACGACCAGATGGCGCTCTCAGCCCTGCGCGTGGCGCATCGGCGTGGTCTGCGCGTGCCTCAGGACCTGGCCCTGGCTGGTTTCGATAACCTCGCCGAATCGGCTTACTTCTGGCCCGCACTGACAACCGTCAACCACAACCATCATGAACTGGGTTGTCAGGCAGTCCAGGAACTGGTCAATCAAATCGAGGCGATGTACCGCAACGAGACGGTCACCCCTCGCCATATCCTTCTGCCAACTGACCTCATCGTACGGGAAAGTTCGGTCGTGTCCTGAGGTTGGCTGGCTATCTCGCTGCCTTTGGAGGTCATCATGATGGATTTCAAGCAACTCGAAGTCTGGTTCGTCACAGGTAGCCAGCATCTGTACGGAGAAGAGACCTTGCAAAAGGTCGCCGAACATGCCCAGGCCATGGTGCAATGGTGGAATGATTCGGGCAAACTGCCGGTCTCGATTGTCTTTAAGCCGGTCGTCACCACTCCCGAAGCCATTGCCACCGTATGCCGTGAGGCGAACAATGCCCCGGCCTGCATCGGGCTGATCACCTGGATGCACACCTTCTCGCCCGCCAAGATGTGGATTGCCGGCTTGAATGCGTTGCAGAAACCCTTCCTACACCTGCATACCCAGTTCAATCGCGAGTTGCCCTGGGAAAGCATTGACATGGACTTCATGAACCTCAACCAGTCGGCGCATGGCGACCGGGAGTTTGGCTTTATTGGCAGCCGTATGCGCCTGCGACGCAAGGTGGTAGTGGGCTACTGGCAGGATGAGGACGTGTTGGCGAAGACGGCAGTCTGGATGCGCGCCGCGGCCGCCTGGCACGATTGGCAGGGCACCAAGGTGGCGCGCTTTGGCGATAACATGCGCGATGTCGCTGTGACGGAAGGAGACAAAGTCGAGGCCCAACGGCAGTTCGGTTTTTCCGTCTATGGCTACGGCGTGGGCGATTTGGTCGCGCGGGTGCGGGCTGTCGCAGAGAGCGAGGTGGACCGCCTGGTAGCGGAATACGACGCGCGCTACAACGTCGCGGCGGAACTGCGTCCGGGAGGCGCACGTCGCGCCGACCTGCGCGAGGCGGCTCGCATCGAATTGGGCCTGCGCGCCTTTCTCGAAGAAGGTCGTTTCCAGGCGTTCACCACAACCTTCGAAGATTTGCACGGCCTCCAACAGTTGCCCGGTTTAGCCGTACAACGCTTGATGGCCGATGGGTATGGTTTTGGCGCCGAAGGAGATTGGAAAACAGCCGCTCTGGTGCGCGCCATGAAGGTCATGGGACAGGGCTTGCCTGGCGGCACCTCCTTCATGGAAGACTACACCTACGATTTGGACCCAAAGCAACCGAAGGTGCTCGGCGCGCACATGTTGGAAGTCTGCGAGTCGATTGCCGATGGAAAACCATCCCTGGAGATTCATCCCCTCTCGATCGGCGGCAAGGCAGACCCGCCGCGTCTGGTATTCAACGTCCGTCCCGGTCCCGCCATCAATGCCACCTTGCTGGATATGGGCAACCGCTTCCGGATGATGGTCAACACAGTGGAGGTAATTCCGCCAGAGCGGCCATTCCGGAAACTACCCGTAGCGCGCGCCGTCTGGCTGCCCCATCCTGACTTGAAGGTCGCCGCGGAAGCCTGGATTCTAGGCGGTGGTGCCCATCATACCGGCTTCAGTCAGGCCCTCACCGTCGAGCATCTGGAAGATTTTGCCCAGATGGCCGGCATTGAGTTCCTGGTGATTGATCGCTCCACCCGCCTTTCTGACTGGCGCAAGGAACTCGATTGGAATGAAGTGTACTATCTGTTGACGAAAGGGCTATGAGCGAGCATGCAGTCAAGTTAACGCGTGTGCGTCAACTGGCAGAGGCCTATGGCCTGGATGGGATTCTGCTACAACGGGTGAGCAGCGTGGCCTGGGCGACCTGCGGCGCCGCGCCTTACGTCAACCTGGCCAGCAGTGAGGCGGTCATCACCTTGCTGGTGACGCGTAACGCTCAACACCTGTTCACGAATAACATCGAGGCCACTCGCTTGCAACAGGAGGAACAACTCGAAGCGCAGGGCTGGGAGTTCCACATTGCCCCCTGGTTCGAAAGCAATCCGGCCCTGGAGAAGTTGACGCGCGGTCTGAAACTGGGCGCGGACGGCCCATACCCCGATGCCCTCAACCTTTCCCAGGAAATCGCCCGTCTGCGTGCCAATCTGACCCCCGAGGAGGGGGAACGCTTCCGAACCCTGGGGCGGCTCTGCGCCGAGGCGATGGAGGCAACGGCCTGGTCGCTCTGGCCCGGTCAGACGGAAGAGGCTATCGCCGCCTCTCTGGCCTGCGAGGGGGAACGACGTGGCGTACAGGTGATCGTCAACCTGGTAGCGACGGACGAACGCGTTTTCCGCTATCGCCATCCGTTACCGACCACCAAAAAACTCGATCGCTATGCCATGCTGGTGATGTGTGGACGGAAACAGGGACTGGTGTGCTCCCTCACCCGTCTCGTCCACTTCGGCCCCCCCTCTGCGGAAATCCGTCAGAAAGCCGAAGCGGTCGCGCGCGTCGACGCCGCGCTGATCGCCGCCACGCGTCCCGGACGTTCCCTGCGCGAATTGTTCGCCCTGGCACAGCAGGAATATGCCAACACAGGTTACCCCGATGAGTGGAAGTTGCACCATCAGGGCGGACCGGCCGGTTACGAACCGCGCGAGTACGTTGCGACGCCGACTTCCCAGGAGGTCGTCTCGGTAGGACAGGTGTTCGCCTGGAATCCTTCCATCAGTGGCACAAAGTCGGAAGATACTATCCTGGTAGGGCAGGCCGAAAACGAGATTTTGACAACAATTGCCGGTTGGCCGGTCAGAACGGTGGAAGTCAACGGTTTGACACTGGAACGACCGGAGATTCTCGTGTTGGATTGAGATATGAAGGTCCTGCGTCTCCACGCGCCCGGTGATGTACGCCTGCACGATGAGCCACAGCCGCAGGCTGGCCCGGAAGGGGTGTTAGTGCGCGTGAAGGCGGTTGGATTGTGTGGTTCCGATTTGCTCTGGTTCCAGAACGGCAATATCGGGGATGCGGGCCTGAGGCGGCCGCTGGTGCTGGGACACGAGTTCGCAGGCGTGATCGCGGCCGGTCCACGCCGCGGCCAGCGCGTGGCAGTTGACCCAGCCATCCCCTGCCACACCTGCCCGCGCTGCGTTGAGGGCAACCCTCATCTCTGTACCCGCCTGCGCTTTGCCGGTCACGGGGATGTAGATGGCGCCTTACAAGAGTATCTGGTCTGGCCGGAGGAAGGCCTCTTCCCTTTGCCCGATTCGCTCTCGGAGGCCGATGGCGCTTTGCTGGAGCCCCTGGGTGTGGCCCTCCACGCTGTCGACCTGGCTCAAGTGCCCCTCGGCGCGCGCGTGGGTGTTTTCGGTTGTGGGCCGATCGGCCTGCTCCTGATTCAACTGGCGCGCCTGGCCGGCGCAGAGCAGGTCTTTGTCACCGAGCCGCGCCCCCACCGACTGGAAGCCGCCCAAAGATTGGGAGCCATCCCATGGGAGGAGGGCCAGGAGGTAGACGTGGCCTTCGAAGCCGCCGGGGAAGACGAGGCCGTGGCGCAGGCCATGCAGGCCCTTCGCCCAGGCGGACGGTTGTTGTTGATTGGCATACCGGCCCATGACCGTACCACCTTCCCGGCAGGATTGGCACGGCGCAAGGAACTGACCATACAACTGGTGCGACGCATGAAATTCTCCTATCCGCGCGCGCTCCGCCTGCTGGAAAGCGGGCGAGTAGAGGTGCGCTCCCTGGTTACGCATCGTTTTCCCCTCGAGCAAGCACAGGTGGCCTTCGAGATCGCTCAACGGCGCGAGGGGTTGAAAGTAATCATCGAACTTTGAGAGGAGATTCCTATGGCAAAATATGCAATTGGCGTTGACTTCGGCACCGAATCCGGACGCGCCGTGCTGGTAGATGTCCGCAACGGCCGCGAGGTGGCTACCGCCGTATATCCCTACTCGCACGGCGTTATAGATGAAAAGTTGCCCATCCCCAATCGCGAGATCCGCCTGCCTCCCGATTGGGCGCTGCAGGACCCGGAGGATTATATTCGCACCTTCCAGGTGACGATTCCGGCCGTTTTGAAGGAATCGGGGGTGGACCCGGCCGATGTCATTGGAATTGGAATTGATTTCACTGCCTGCACCATGTTGCCTGTCAAGGCCGATGGCACGCCGCTCTGCCTGCTCCCAGAATACCGCGAGAACCCCCACGCCTGGGTAAAACTTTGGAAGCATCATGCGGCCCAACCGGAAGCCGACCGCATTAACGCCGTGGCGCGTCAGATGGGGCAAAAGTGGCTCGATCGCTACGGCGGCAAGATCTCCTCGGAATGGTTCTTCTCGAAGGTCTTGCAGATTCTGGATGAGGCCCCGGAAATTTACGCGGCCGCAGATCGGCTGATCGAAGCCGCCGACTGGGTGGTCTGGCAATTGACCGGGGTGGAAACGCGCAACGCCTGCACGGCCGGTTACAAGGCCATCTGGTCGAAACGAGAGGGCTTTCCCGATAAGGCCTATTTCCGGGCGCTCGACCCGCGTTTGGAAAACGTGGTGGACGAGAAGATGTCGCGCGACATCCGTCCGCTAGGAGAGCGCGCTGGTGGGCTGACCGAACAGGCAGCGCGCTGGACCGGTTTGCGGCCCGGCACTGCCGTCGCGATTGCCAACGTGGACGCCCACGTCGCCGTTCCGGCCGCGACCGTGACCGAACCCGGCCGGATGGTCATGATCATGGGCACCAGCATCTGTCACATGGTGCTCGGCACCGAGGAGCGCATCGTCCCCGGCATGTGCGGGTACGTGGAAGACGGTATCAT
>FWWL01004733.1_pt1 | contig 22400 bp, 19 predicted proteins | sample 2228331 | NCBI WGS metagenome assembly FWWL01 (sample SAMEA103939775, study PRJEB20133) | metagenome | reverse complement strand
TTGCTCGGAACGCTACCACCCCCTCATCCTGCAATCCTGCGCACAGGAACCGCTCATAGACTGCCTCGGGGCTGGCTCGGTCTCCACCTATATGGGGCAGGCTATTGTCCCTGGCTCGCCGCTGGAAATACTGGCCGTCCAACGCGATGCCGCCGTTGCTCGCGAGGCCGCCCGCCGCGCCGGACGGCCCGGCATGCACATCAACGATGTGGCTACGCCGCTCACCTGTGCCGGCAAGATGGCCACCATCCACCCCGCATGGGGTTTACGCCCCTCGGACGGCCTGCTGGTCTCGCAACTGCCCGAACTGAAGACCAACTACGACCAGCTCTCGCGCGTGGCACACCTGCAGAGCGTGGGTATCCACATCGTCAACCTCATGACGCCGCTGGTGGGCGGGTTGGGCGGCGGCGCAGAAGGCACGGCGGTTGTCACCGTTGCCAGCCACTTGTTGGGTGTGATGCTCTACCGCCCCTCCTACCACATTCACGGGCACATGCACCTGCTGGAAAGCACCAACACCGATCGCAGGGGGTTATGGGTGTACGCTGTAAGCGGGCAGGCGCTGGCGCGTAACACGCCCCTGCTCACCACCTCCACCCCTTATACACAGGCCGGGCTGGGCACGGAAGCAGTGCTGTGGGAGATCGCCGCTGCAACAGTGGTGAGCACAGTAGCAGGCCTGCATCACAACGGCGTGGGCGCCACCGGTGGTGCCAGCACCGATCACACCAGCGGACTGGAGCAGCGCTTCTATGCGCAGGTGGCACACGCTGCATTGGGCCTCACCCGGCAGGAGGCCAACGAGCTGGTGCTGGAGATATTGAGCCATTACGAAGCCACCCACAACGACCCCCCGCCCGGCAAGCCTTTCTCCGCCCTCTACGACACGGAAACACTGGAGCCAAAAGCGGAGTGGCTGGAGATTTATCACCGCGTGAGCGATGCGCTGCGGGCGCTGGGGTTGGATATAGACGCTGGATGGAGGAAGGTGCGCTATGGCCACATCCCTTGAAACCCTGCGCAGCAACCTGAGCGAGGCTCTGCGCACAGGCCGTGCCGATGAGGCAGCCTCCTTTGCTCGGCAGGCGCTGGAGGCAGGTGAGGATCCGCTGGACCTGATCCAGAATGTGCTTGTCCCCACGCTGACCGCGGTAGGGCAGGACTTTCAGGCCTTCCGCATCTTCCTGCCCGAACTGATGGCCGCTGGCGAGGCTGCTACGGCCGCCACGGCCGTACTGGAAGCCGCCATCGCCGCCTCTGGCCGCCACGCGGCCACCTTGGGCACCGTGGTGTTGGGCACGGTGAAAGACGACGTGCACGACATCGGCAAGAACATCGTCAACACGCTGCTGACTTCGCACGGCTTCCGCGTGGTGGACTTGGGGCGCAACGTCCCGCCCAGCCGCTTTTTGGAGGCCGCTCAGCAAGAGCAAGCCGACATTGTCGCCATGTCAGCGCTGATGACCACCACACGGCCAGCCACGCGCAACACCATCGCCCTTTTTGAGGAGGTGGGGCTGCGCAACCGCTATAAGATCATCGTCGGCGGGGGGAGCATAGATCAGGCATGGGCTGACCAGATCGGCGCGGATGGCTACGCGCCAGATGCCGCCTCCGCCGTTGACCTGTGCAAGCGGCTGATGGAAGCTGCCGCGGAGGGAAGGAAATGAGTAGCGGTACATTTGATCGGCTGGAACAGGCCATCCGTCAAGGGAATGCGGCGGCGGGTGTGGCTGAAGCCGTGCGCTTGGTAGAAGGCGGCCACTCCCCGCTGGCGATCTTCTCGCAGTGCATTGAGCCAACGCTGGCCGACATCGGCGATAAGTTCTCGCGCCTGGAACTGTTCCTGCCGGAGATGATGGAGGCGGCGGAGGTTGTCAAGGCGGTGCAGGAGGCGCTCAAGCCCCACCTTGCTGCCGATCCCACGCTCAAGACCAGCCGCGGGCGCATCGTGATCGGCACCATCTCCGGCGACCTGCACGACATCGGCAAGAACATTGTGCGTGCCATGCTGGAGGTAAATGGCTTTGAGGTGAAGGACTTGGGCGTAGACGTCAGCCCGGCGGCTTTGATCGCCGCCGCCAAAGAGTTCAACGCTGATATCATCGCCATCTCAGCGCTGATGTTGCCCTCCCTGCCCTACATGCGCGATGCGATTGAAATGGTAAAGCAGAACGAGTCCTTGCGCGGGCGCTTCAAGGTGATGGTGGGCGGCGGATGCCTCAGCCGCTCGTGGGCGCAGACAGCCGGCGCCGACGGTTATGGCGATGACGCCGTGGAGGCCGTGCAGGTCGCCAAGGCGCTGGTAGGAGCTTAGCCATGAAGCACACCACGCGCCTGATGGACATCATCCAGCGCAGCCTCAGCGGTCCGCCGTTGGAGGAAGAAGCCTTCAACCGGCAGGTGACGCAGGGCATCCGGCGCGTCGTGCAGGCCTACGAGATCCGTGTTGACCCCCAGCGCATCGTTAACTTAGACGACCATCTGGCTGACCGCGTGTGGCAGGCGGCGCTGGATTTCCTCGCCGAGTGCGGGGTGTACTGCCAATCCAGCGGGCGCGTCATCCGCTACAGCCGCGAGGAGCTGCAAGCCATCCTGCGCACCGCCCCCGCCGAAGTGTGGCTGGGCGAAGGGGCCGATGCCGTGCTGGAGCGCTTCCGCCATGTGGAGGACCCACGCCCACCGCTCAACATGGGCAGCCCCATCGGCTCACCCGTCCCTGAGGATTTGTTTGTGCCTGTCATGTTGAGCTACGTGCAGGAGCCGCTGGTGGATGTGACCTGCGCGCCCAGCCTCATGACCGTGCACGGGCAGGAGGTGCGCACCAGCTCGCCGCTGGAGGTGCTGGCAGCATGGGAAGAGGTGGACCTCATGCGGCTGGTGCTCAACCGCGCTGGACGCCCGGGCATGGCTTGGACAGGCCTCATGCTCAGCATGAGCGATGTCGGGCAGCTTTCCGCAGCCAACCCACTGGGCCTGCGCCCCAGCGATATGTTCACCTTTGGCGTTATCTCAGAACTCAAGACCAACTTTGAGATCCTCAATAAGCTGGCGCATGGGGTTCGGTTAGGCTACATCATTGATCCCTACGCCAACCCCATCTACGGAGGGCTGGGCGGCGGCGTGGAAGGGCAGGCCGTGCTGATCTGTGCGGCGATGATCGCCCTGAGCGTGGTCTTTATGGCTGCCTGCTGCGGATCATCGCCCACGCATCCTTTTCACTTCAACAACACAGGGCGTGAGGTGATGGCCGCCAGCAGCCTGGCCTTTCAGGCACTGGCCCGCAACTCGCACCTCATGACCAACCTGACGGTAACGCCAGCAGGCGGTCCGGGGACGAAAACCCTGCTCTACGAGTGTGTGGCTTTCACAGTAATGAGCACCGTCTCCGGTTGCAGCCGTATCTTGGGGCCGCGCTCGGCCACCGGAGCGCTGCCCGCCCACTTCAGCGGATTGGAGGCGCGCTTCAACGGTGAGGTGATGCGCGCTGCTGCCGGTCTCACCCGCGAGCAGGGTGAGGAGATCGCCCAGCGGGCGCTGGCCTGCTATCGGGATCAACTGGATCGTAAGCCCTACGGCCAGCCTTTCCCCGAGGTGTACGACCTGCGCACTCTCCAGCCGAGGGCAGAATGGCTGCGGCTCTACGAGGAGGTGAAAGCTGAGGTGGTGGGATGGGGGCTGCCGTTGGATCGCGAGATGTAGGAGCAAGGGGATTGACGCAAGGGGCAAGTCAATGTACATTGTCAGATGACTGCCATCTAGGCGATCTGAGCATCCAGAGGGCCATTTCGGGGGCAACCTCCCCTCACACTGAACCGCACGAACAAACAACCGTCAACAGGCGTGGTCAGGGTGCTGTCAGAAGGAGGTGCACGGGGAGCAATACTGAATTGCTGCGTTCTTGCTGTGTCACCGCTAACCTGAGAGGTCCGCATTAAGGAGGAGTGACATGTTGCGCAAGATGTGGATCGGGATCGGCCTGTTGGCGCTGGCTGTCTTGCTCGTCTCCTGCGCCGCCCCTGGCGAACAGGCTGCCACACCCACCCGCGAGGTGCCGACCCAGCTCAAGATCGCCATCATCACCTGCTGCGGCATTGAGTCCATGTGGGATGCCTCGTTCTTTGACGCGTTGGAGCGCGTCAAAGCGGAGCGCCCGCACGGGCTGGAGATCACGTGGGATTGGACAGACGGTGTGTGGGGCGATGATGCCGAGCGCGTGATGCGCGAGTACGCCCAGACCGGCGAATACGACATCATCTGGGCCACCAGCTCCTACTCCGATCAGGCCAAAAACCTCAAAGATGAGTATCCCGAGATCATGTTTGTCTATCACGGCTCCGGCAACGAAGGGCTGGGCGACAACTGCTACTGGCTCTATATGCGCGTCCACGAGGCCACCTATCTGCTGGGGCGTCTTGCCGGAATGATGACCAAGACCAACCGCATCGGAGCGGTGGGCACCTTTGCCTTTGACGACGTGAACGACGAGATCAACGCCTTCTTCCAAGGGGCCAAGGACGTCAACCCAGACGTCAAGGTGACCGTGACCTTCATTGAGAGCTGGTACGACCCCGTTAAGGGCAACGAGGCCACCAACGCACAGGCCGCCGCCGGTGTGGACTGGATGCTGCAGCTGGCGGATGGCTGGGAGGCCTGCATAGCTAACAACATCATGTGCTTCGGCAACTTTGGCGACCAGAGCTTCCTTGCCCCCAACAACGTCCCCGCCAGCGCACTGGCGCTGTGGGATCCGGGCATCCGCTGGATCATTGATGAGTGGTGGAAGCATGTAGCCGAGGGGCAGCCATGGAACGGCAATACCGAGAAGGTATGGTTCTCCATGGCCGAGGGCGGCTCGGACATCACCCCCATTAATGACATGGGTGGCAAGATCCCGCAGGAAGTGATTGACGACATCATGGCCACCCGCCAGAAAATCCTCAACGGGGAGCTGCAAGTGCCGCTCAACATTGAGGTACCGCAATCCGACTTGTAGGCTGCATGGGCGCCTTTTTCCCATGTAAGGAGCCTCCATCCAACCCCAGCAGGGGCAGCCTGAGCGGTCGCCCCTGCTGGGGTATAATGGATAAGGCTCGCGTGGCCAGCAACCCCCTGTGCCCTCTGGATGTTCTATAAGTGAGAAAACCCGGCGATGCTCGGAGAGGGGAGAGCGCTGCAGGGCAGATTGAAGGAGGCTTATGGAACCGCTTCTCCGCGTTGAGGGACTCACCAAGCGATTTCCCCAAGTAGTGGCCAACGACAACATTTCCCTGGAGGTGCACAAGGGGGAGATTCATTGCCTGCTGGGCGAGAATGGCGCGGGCAAGACCACGCTCGCCGAATGTCTCTACGGCTTTTACCGACCCGATGCAGGCCGTATCTACTTCAAAGGGCAGCCCGTGCGCTTGACCTCCCCCAGCGACGCCATCGCGCTGGGCATTGGCATGGTGCACCAGCACTTTGTGCTCGTCCCCCCGCTGACCGTAATAGAAAACGTCGTTGTCGGCACGCCACACGCCGGCATCCTGCTTGACCTGCGCCATGCTGAGAAGCGGCTGGCTGAGCTGTGCCGCACTTATGGCGTGGACCTTGACCTGCACGCCAAGATATGGCAGCTCTCGGTGGGGGAACAGCAGTGGGTGGAGATCCTCAAGGCGCTCTACGTGGGTTCGGAATTGCTGATCCTTGATGAGCCGACCGCCGTGCTCACCCCGCAGGAGACGGAGCGGCTCTTTGCCACCCTCAAGCGCATGACGCAGGAGGGCCTCTCCATCATCCTCATCACCCATAAGCTGGATGAGGTCATGAGCGTCTCCGACCGCGTGACTGTACTGCGCAAGGGTAAGCTTGTCGCCACTGTGAACACCGCCGAGGTGACCAAGGCGGATCTGGCCCGCATGATGGTGGGGCGCGAGGTCATCTTCCGCATCCACAAGGAAGACCTGCCTACCGGTGAGCCGCTCTTAGAGGTGCGTGACCTGCGTGCCCTCAACGATCGGGGACAAGAAGCCCTGCGCGGGGTGTCCTTCACCCTGCACCGCTACGAGATTCTGGGCCTGGCGGGCATCGCAGGCAACGGGCAGAAGGAGCTGTTTGAAGTGCTGGCAGGCGTGCGCCGGGCGACGGGCGGCCAGATTCTGCTGGACGGCGAGGACATCACGAACCGCCCTCCCAGTGACATGATGGCGCGGGGCATCGGCCACATTCCCGAGGACCGCCTGCGTGAGGGCTTGGTGCTGGATTTCTCCGTGGCCGAGAACCTCATCTTGGGGCAGCAGCGCCGCGAGCCATACCGCCGTGGGCTGTTGCTCAACTTTGGGCACATCCGCCAGTTTGCCTCTTCGTGCGTTTCGGCCTTTGAGATCATAACCCCCTCGGTGGAGCACCCGGCCAAGTTCCTCTCCGGCGGCAACCTGCAGAAGGTCATCCTCGCCCGTGAGCTGCGGCAGCGCCCGCGCGTGCTGCTGGCCAATCAGCCCACGCGGGGGCTGGACGTGGGCGTCATTGAGTACGTCCATCGCCACCTGCTGGAGCAGCGCGCTGAGGGCGCAGCCATCCTCATGGCATCCGAGGACCTGGATGAGATCCTCAGCCTCTCCGACCGCGTAGCCGTGATCTTCAGGGGGCAGATTATGGACATCTTCAACGCCAAAGATGCCAATCTAGAAACCATCGGCCTGCTCATGGCGGGCGTAAAGGAAGTGCGGGCATGAGCATCTCACCCTCTCTCCACCGAGGCCGCAGCAGGTGGCAATTGGAGCGGCGCACCGACGTGAGCCGCTGGTGGCAAGTCGCTTCGCTGCTGATCGCCATTGCGGCCGCCTTTGTGGTGGCGGGCTTGTTGTTGCTCACCGCCAGGGCAAACGTCTGGATAGCCTTCCGAGCGCTCTTCGGTGGGGCATTCGGTGATTGGCGCGCCATCTTGGAGACGCTGGTGCGTGCCGCTCCGCTCATCCTCACTGGCCTGGCTGCGGCGCTGGCCTTCCGGGGTCGTGTGTGGAACATTGGCGCGGAGGGACAGCTGGTCATCGGCGCCATGGCCGGATACTGGGCCTACATCCTGCTGAGCGGCCTGCCGCGCCTGCCCCTGCTGGTGAGCATCTTCCTCTTCGGCGCGCTGGGCGGGGCGATCTTCGGCTGGCTGGCAGGGTTCCTGAAGGTGCGCTTCAGCGTGGACGAGATCATCTCCACAGTGATGTTGAACTACATCGCCATGTTCTTCCTCTCGTTCATGCTTTCCGGCGTGGGCCCCTGGCGCGAACCCGGCTCCTACTACCAGCAGTCACCCCCGATCGCCGAGGTTGCCCACCTGCCGGTGTTGATCCCGCGTTCTCGGTTGCACATTGGCTTTGTCGTGGCCGTGTTGGCCGCCGTGCTGATCTACATGCTGCTGGAGAAAACGCCGCTGGGCTACGAGATGCGCGCCATCGGCTTCAACCCCATCGCTGCCCGCTTCAAAGGGACAGACGTGCCACGCACAGTGATCCTCACCATGACCATCAGCGGGGCGCTGGCGGGGTTGGCGGGTGTGGGGGAACTGTTCGCCATCCACCGCCGTTTGGTGATGGACCTCTCCACGGGTATCGGCTACACCGGCATCATCGTCGCCATGTTGGCCAACCTGCATCCGCTGGGGGTGATCCTGGCCGCCATCCTCTTCGGCGGGCTGACCAACGGCGCCTATCGCCTGCAGATCACCACCGGCGTCCCCTCGGCCTTCATTTTTGCCATTCAGGCCATTGTGCTGCTGTTCGTGATCAGCGCCTCCATTCTGTCCAGATACCGGATCAGGAGGGTTGTGGATGCCGAGTGAGATTTTTCAGGCCGCTATCATCGTCAGCATCCTCGCCTCCACCATCCGGTTGGCGACGCCGCTGCTGCTTGCCGCACTGGGCGAGATGGTCACCGAGCGCTCCGGCGTGCTCAACCTCGGCGTGGAGGGCATGATGCTGATGGGGGCCTTTGCCGGCTTCATGGGCACCTATGCCAGCGGATCGCTGTGGGTGGGAGTGCTCTCCGCCATGCTCGCCGGTGGGCTGATGGCCCTCCTCATGGTCTTCATGGCTGCCACGCTGAAGGTGGAGCAGATCGTAACGGGCATGGCGCTCAACCTGCTTGGCTCGGGCCTCTCGTTGTTCTGGCACCGCCTTGCCTTTGACAAGTCCGAGGTGAACGTCATCACGGTTGAGATTTTCCAGCCCATCCACATTCCCGGCCTTTCGGACTTTCCCTACGTAGGGCAGGTGCTTTTCTCCCACCGCTGGATGACCTATCTGGCTTTCCTCATGGTGCCGGTGATGTGGTTCTTCCTCTACCGCACCAAGTACGGCCTGCAACTGCGCTGCGTAGGCGAAAACCCCCGCGCAGTGGATATGAAGGGCCTCAACGTGACCCGTATGCAGTATCTGGCAACGGTCTTCGGGGGCCTGATGGCTGGTTTGGCCGGTTCGTTCCTCACGCTGGGCGCCTCGCCGCGCTTCGTACCGGAGATCTCCGCCGGGCGCGGCTGGCTGGCGATCGTGATCGTCATTGCTGGCAACTGGCTCCCCTGGCGCATCATGCTCGCCGCGCTGATCTTCGCCTTTCTGGATGCCTTCCAGCTCCATGTGCAGGGTGTGGGGGCGCAGATTCCCTACCAGATTTTGCTGGCCATCCCCTATGTGTTCGCCATCATCGCCATGATGGGCAGCCGTGTGCGCTCCGAGGCGCCCAGTCACTTGGGAGTGCCATATCTACGCGAGGAAGGATGAGGTTGCTCCTGTAACCCACACACCCCTTGCGGTTTAGGAAAAGAGCCATGAACCGCGTGCTTTTCCGCCATTGCCGCTACTTGATCGCCTACCCGCAGCTGGATGGCATCCTTGAGGACGGCGCCCTTTATATTGAAGGCGATCGCATTGCCGCCGTTGGGCCATCTGCCGAGGTAGAAGCGCGTTACGGCGCTCAGGAGGGCCTTGAGATCGTGGAGGCCGAGCATAAGATCGTCATGCCCGGCCTTGTGGATGCCCACAACCACGTGGGCGAAGCACACACCTTGCTCGTCTTCGGCTGGCTGGAAACGCCCATCAGCGGCATCCCCGATGCGTTGGAGCGCATCTACTGGCCCGCCTATGGCTGGTTCAGCGAGGAGAGTGTCTATGACCTCACGCTTTTCGGCCTGTTGAATGTGCTGAAGCACGGCGCAACTACCCATGCCAACGCCTTGCCCTTCCCCGATGCTGTCTATCAGGCTTCGGTGGATGCGGGAGCGCGGACAGTCATCCAGCCGCAGATGGTGACCAGCGTGCGCTTGCCCGATGCTAACGGCGAGGATGAATATCTGGCCCTCACAGAGCGCACCATCCGCCGCTACCACAATACGCACAACGGTCGCATCCGCGTGGCGGTGCACCCCAACTGCACCTTCAACTGCACGCAGAGCCTGCTGAAGCGCGGTATGGCGCTGGCAGAGCGATATGATGTGCAGTTCGCCACGCACATCGCCGAATCGGTGGATGAGAAGCAGCGCTCCGATGCGCTGTGGGCCGACGAGGGCGGCCTCATTGCCCACCTGCGCCGCAGCGGCCTGCTGACGCCGCGCACGGTGCTCTTCCACGGCACACTGCTGGAAGAACGCGAGATTGACGTGCTGGCTGAGACGGACACAGCGCTTGTTCACTGCCCTGCCACCAATGCGCTGTTCGGCGGATGCGCCTATCTGCCCTACATGCTTCAAGCGGGCGTGCGCGTAGGGCTGGGCACCGATTGCGTGACGCACAACTTGTTCAACGTGATGCTGGCTGTCTCGCAGCACCACGCCATCATGCCGAGGCCACTCAAGGGTGTGGCCTCGCACATTCCTTTTGCATTGGCCACGCTGGGCGGGGCGCGTGTGCTACGTCTGGAGGATGAGATCGGCACGCTGGAAGTGGGCAAACGCGCTGACGTGGTAACTATAGACCTGCAGCGCAATAGCAGCCTCTTCCCCTTAAGCCGCGAGAACTTGCTGGCCATGTTGGCCCTCAACGGGGCGGGCACAGAGGTCGCTGACCTGCTGGTGGACGGCGTTTTCCTGCGCCGTGAGGGGCGCTTTACCCACCTAGACGAGGAGGCCATCATCGCTAGAGCGCAGGCGTGGTGTGACCGCTTCGCCGCTGATTACCACGCTGCTAAGCAGGCCGGCAGGCCCCTGTTTGAGCGCGTGCATGAGGAGTTTCAACGCATCTAGGTTCGTTGCCCCGCTCCCATACCTCCTCTCTAAAAAGGAGAGAGGGGACTGCCGCAGGTGCGGCGGGGGACAAGGCCCACCGAGAGGAGCAGACCATGAGCCATGAGGACTATCTACAACGCATCCAACAAGCCATCATAGAGGGTAATGGGGAAGCCGCCGCGCAGGCCACCCGTGCGGCACTGGCGCAGAACCTTGACCCCCTGACCGTGCTCAATGAGGGTTTGATGGTCGGTGCGGGTGTCGTCGGCCAGAAGTTTGAGACGGGCGAGTACTTCCTGCCGGAGTTGATGCGCGCTGGGCGTGCCCTCAAGGCAGCCATGGCCGAACTGGAACCCGCGCTCAAGGCACGCTACGCCTCCGACCCCACGCTCAGCCAGCACGGCGGCACGGTGGTTATCGCCACCGTGCAGACCGACATCCACGACATCGGCAAGAACATGGTCTCCTCCATGCTCACCGCCTCTGGCTTCACAGTATATGATCTGGGCGTGGATGTGCCCATCAAGACCATCCTTGCCAAAGCGCAGGAGGTGAACGCTGACATCATCGCCTGCTCGGCGCTGCTAACCACCTCCCTGCCAGTGATGCGCGACCTGCTGCGCCTGCTGGAAGCCTCCGGTGAGCGCTCGCGCTTTAAGGTAATGGTCGGCGGGGCAGCGGTGACCCCCGCCTTCGCCCGTGAGATCGGGGCCGACGGCACCGCCGAGAACGCCCTGGCGGCGGTGGAGCTGGCCCGTAGGCTGATGCAGGAGAAACAGTGAGGGGTGCCTATGCTCAACTATCTGGAAATCCTGGACCGCGCCAACGAAGGGCCTTATCTCAAGGAAGAGGAGTGGGACCTGGACAAGGTGGCGGCCACCACCGCCGAGCTGGTGCGCCGCTATCGCCTCAAGTGGGACCCAGAGGAGATCATCACCGATGACGGCGGGCTGGCTGACGCCGTCTTTGAGGCTGGGCTGGAGCTGGCGAAGGCCATCGGCTGCTACTCGCGTACCACGGAGCGTGTCATCCTCTTTGACCCCGATGAACTGGAAGAGGGCCTGTGCCACATGCCACAGGCGCTGGTGATGGGCGAGGGCAAGGACGCTCGCACGCTCTTCCCACGCCGCATCATGGACGAGCGTCCGCCGTTGGTGTGGGCGGGCAACCCCGGCGCTCCCTACCCCGAAGAGCTCTTCAAGCCCTCCGTGATCAGCTGGGCGCAGGAGCCGATCGCGGACCTCATCACCTGTGGCACATTGACCCACGTGGACGGGCGCGAGGTGCGCACCGGCGACCCATTGGAGATCGTAGCCACGCGGCGTGAGCTGCAGCTACTGCGCCAAGCCCTGCGTGAGGTGGGCCGTCCCGGTATGGGGATGCTGGCTGCGCAAAGCAGCGTCTCAGAGCTGGGCGATCTGGCCGTAGCCCATCCGGATTACCTGCGCCCCTGCGATGCGCACCTCATCCCTATGCTCAATGAGATGAAGATGGATCACCGCAACATTGCGCGGGTGGTCAACTCGCTGGAGTACGGGATGCGCAACGCTGCGTTGGTGTGCGTCATCGTGGGCGGCTTGGGCGGTGATGCCCCCGGCTCGGCAGTGATCAACGTAGCCTCGTTCATCCTCGCCAACCTCACCTGCCGCGCCGATTACATGTTGCTGCACCCCATCCATATGCGGCATGTCGCCACAACGACGCGCAGCACGCTATGGGTGGAGAGCATCGTGCAGCAGGCCCTTGCCCGCAATGCTCCCTGTATCATGGTCACTGACATTTACCCCAAGAGCGGCGCCCTGACGAGAGAGCTGCTCTATGAGACCACCGCTAACGCCATCGTCATCACCGTCACGGGCGGGCATCTGGAGGGCTGTGGCTCAGCGGATGGCCGCCTGCCCAATGGCACAGGCCTTGAGGCGCGGCTGATGGGCGAAGTGGGGCGCGCCATCACTCGTCAGGGGATGACGCTGAAAGAGGCCAACGAACTGGTGCTTCGGCTGCTGGAGAAGTACGAGCACATCTTTGAACAGCCTGAAGGCAACCCAGGCGTGCGCTTTGACCAGGCCTACGACCTGCGCACGCTGCGCCCCGTGCCGCAGTGGCAGCAGATGTATGAGGAGGTCAAGCGCGAGCTACGGGCGCTGGGGATTGAGGTATAACCCTCACCCCAAACTATAGGCCTGGGGGATGTGTGCCCTCGCTCTTTCTCTCTGAGGCGCACAGCAGATCTGAAAATCCGGCTGAGGGGTGAGGGGCTTAGGACGATCGTCCCCTCACCCTGACATTCCACCGATTCTGTGCTATGCTTGCAAAGGGAGGATCACTACAGGGATACACACACGATGAGCGACACACCCCCCTCGCGCAGCACCTTCCGCCAGGCCCCTTGGCGTACACAGACGCAGACCACCTCGCTGGTGCTGGCAGTAGTGGTCATGGTAGTGGTGATCGGGGCGCTGTATCTGGCGCAGGCCAGCCGCACCGCCACTACTGGGCGCAGGTTACAGGCGCTGGAGGCTCAGCGCCGCACCCTAGAGCAGCAGAACGCCCAGCTGCGCGCCGAGATCGCCGCCCTGCGCTCCGTGCCGCGCCTCATCGCCGAGGCCGAGCAGCTGGGCTACCACGCTGCCCGCATGGATGAGGTGGAGTATCTCTTCATCCCTGGGGCCCCGCCGCAACCCTTACCCACTCCCACGCCCGCCCTTGTCGTAGAGCAGGCCGTGCCCCCCTACCGCGAAACCCTCTCCGGATGGCTGGCCGCACAGTGGGCGATCTTCCGTGTGCAGTTTGCCGATTTCTGGGAGCGCACCTTCGGCAACGGCAGGCCGCCGCCGGAAACCCCCACCCCGATGCCGGAGGAAACAGCGGATGGATGAGAGCCTCAACCGTCGCCTGAGCGTGGTGGGTGTCATCCTGTTGACGCTCACCGGCCTCATCGTCTACCGACTCGTCTCGCTCCAGTTCGGGGTGAATACGGCCTACTTCGCCGCCACGGCGCTCACTGAGTACCGCTATCAGGTAACGACGCGCCCACCACGTGGTGAGATCTACGACCGCCACGGCGTGCTGCTGGCTACCAACGCCATTGAGTACGAGATCGGCCTCTCGCCCGTGCTGATCTACGACCGTGAGGGCACCGCTCAAAAACTCTCAGAAGCGACAGGCATCCCCGTGGAGGAGCTGCTGGCGGACATGTCCCAGCCCTCTCCCTATGTGCTGCTGGTGCGCCCCGCCCCAGCAGCGATGGGTCAACGCGTGCTGGCGCTCAACTTAGATGGCGTGGTGGTCTCACCCCTTACACGCCGCTTTTACCCCCACGGCTCGTTGGCGGCGCACGTGCTGGGCTTCGTGGCGCTGGACGATGTGGGCTACTACGGCGTGGAGGGCTACTACGACGACGTGCTGGCCGGACAGATCGGCGTCACTGACCAGAGCCGCATCCCCTTTGAGGCTGCCCCTGGCGAGGGGTGGCGCCCCGGCGCCGACCTCTACCTGACCATTGACAGTGAAATCCAGTACCTCGCCGAAAGCACGCTGGCCGCCGCGCTAGAGACCACCGGCGCCGAAAGCGGCACCATCATCATCATGCAGCCGCGCACGGGTGAGATACTGGCACTGGCCAACCTGCCCACCTTTGACCCCAACCGCTTCGCCAGTGAGGACGAGGCCCGTTTTGATAACCCTGCCATCAGCTACCAGTACGAGCCGGGCAGTGTGCTCAAGGTGCTGACGATGGCCATCGCGCTGGAGCAGGGCGTGGTGGAGCCAACCAGCACTTACAACGATACGGGCATGATTGAGGTGGGCGGTGTGGAGATCTACAACTGGGACCGCGCCGCGCATGGCGTGGTGGACATGACCGAGCTGCTCGCCAAGTCGCTCAACGTGGGAGCAGCCACGCTCAGCCTCAAGCTCGGCCCCACGCGTTTCTACGCCGGTTTGGAGGCCTTCGGGTTGGGGCACCCTACCGGCGTGGACTTGGCAAGCGAGATCGGAGGGACGCTGCGCAAGCCCGGCAACGCCAACTGGTTTGAGTCTGATCTGGGGACCAACGCCTTTGGGCAAGGGTTGGCTGTGACGCCGCTGCAGTTGGTGACGGCGGTGGCGGCGGTGGCCAATGATGGCCTGCTTGTGCAGCCGCACATCCTGACGCGGCGCGTGGATGCCGACGGCTCAGAGACGACCTTTGAGCCGATGGTGGTGGGGCGGGCCATCTCACCGCAAACGGCGCATACGCTGGCCGCCATGTTGGCCGATGCGCTGGAGCGTGAAGCATCCAACGCGCTGGTGCCGGGCTACCGCATCGCCGGTAAGACGGGCACAGCCGAGATTCCCCTGCCGGGCGGTTACGATCCGGAGAAGACCATCGCCAGCTTCATCGGCTTCGGCCCATTGGATGATCCCCAGTTCATCGTGTTGGTGAAGCTGGATAAGCCCACCTCGTCGCGCTGGGGGTCGCAGACGGCGGCACCGGTGTTCAGCCAACTGGTGCAGCGACTGGTAGTGTTGATGGAAATCCCACCCGATGCGGTGCGGCTAGCCCAACGGTGAGGAGGAGACAGCTCACGCCCAGAAGCACAACAGGTTTGGGGAAACAAGGAGCGTGCCCATGCGCGTCTTGTTGATCGGCGGCTCTGGGTTCATCGGCCAGCGTGTTGCCGCCCGCCTGCGGCAGCGCGGCCACAGCGTGATTGTTTTCCACCGGGGGGAGACCACCCCCATCACTGACGCACAAGTTCAGCACATTGTGGGCAATCGGCTGGAGATCGATCGCCATGTGGAGGAGATCGCCGCCGCCCGTCCTGACGCCGCCATTGATTTCCTGCCGTGGAACGACAGCGACACCCGCCGCGTGATTGAGGCCCTGCACGGACGGGTAGAGCACATCGTTCACCTTTCCAGCGGCGATGTGTACCGTGCGTGGGGCTACTTCCTGCGCGGTACCTGCGGCGAGCCGGTCCCCCTGCGTGAGGATGCCCCTCTGCGCGAGGAGCTCTACCCCTATGCCGGCACCCAACCCGGCATGGAGAACTACGACAAGGTGTTGGCCGAGCGGGAAATCCTCACCGCTCATTTTGAGCGCGGCTACCCCGGCTGTATCCTGCGCCTGCCGATGGTCTTTGGCCCGGGCGACCGCCAGCATCGGCTGTGGGACTATGTGAAGCGCATGGTGGACAAGCGCCCTGCCATCTTGCTAGGGGCGTGTCAGGCGGCGTGGCTATGGCAGCGCGGCTATGTGGATGATGTGGCGCTCGCCATTGTGCTGGCTGCCGAACGGACAGCCTGCGCTGGGCAGGTCTACAACGTGGGTAGCCGCACCACGCTCAACATGGCGGCGTGGGTGCGCCGCATCGGCGATGCGCTGGGCTGGCGCGGCGAGATCATCATCGTGCCCGATGACGAATTGCCCTCCCATCTGCGCAAGCCTTACACCTACCAGCAGCACATCCTCTTTGACACCACCAAAATCCGCCGCGAGCTGGGCTACGAGGAGCTCACCGACCCTGACGAGGCCATTCGCCTCGCTGCCGAGTGGCAGCGCGATCATCCGCCCACCTCTTATGACATGGAGCGCTTTAACTACACCGCTGAAGACGCCGTGCTCAAGGAGGTAGCTGGCGTGTAGTGGGCCGGGCAGCTGGCAATGAGGATTGCTCAGCCGCTAATGGCCAAATAGTGTATACTTAAGGCATCATCATAGGGTGCCGGATACCGGCTAGAGGCAGGCACTGCCCTTACAGGAGCGCTATCATGAGATTTATCTTTCATGGAGCAGGGCAGGGGCTGACGGAGTATGCATTTATCATATTGCTGGTGGGATTGGTGGTGATCGCCATCCTGGTCTTCGTCGGCCCGGCGATAGGCAACGTTTTCAGCAATCTGGTCACCGCGCTGTAGCCTGCGGCCCACGCATCACGCCTCGCGGGAAGTTTGCCCCTCGCCCTGACGCGATGGGGAGTGCTTCGTGTTGTGCGGTGGCAAAGGGAGCAAGAGGACGCCTATGGATGAAGAGGAACGCAGGGAAATGATCCGCTACAAGGTGCGTCAGATCATCGCCCGACGGCAGGCGCTGCGCATCGGTGCGGTGGCGCTCATCGTCCTCTCCCTGATCTTCTTCGCGCGCGGCACCTACGCAGTAGCCCTCCTGCTGGCACTGGGCGCAGTGACCCTAACCGTGCTCTCCGATTGGATCGTCAAACCCCCCGAAGAAATCTGAGCGCCTGAAAGGATACCCCCTTGCCCCTCCCTCAGCACGTCCTTATCCGACTGCGCGAGCTCTTCCGCGAGCGCCTGCTGCTGGATGAACCGCTGGCGCGCTATACCTCGGCGCGCATCGGCGGCCCGGCGGATGCCTACTTACCCGTCTATACCCGCAGAGAGCTGGCCACAGCAGTGCGCGTGGCTTGGGCGCATGAAGTGCCGCTCTTCATCCTCGGCGGCGGTTCCAACATTTTGATCAGCGAGCGCGGCGTGCGCGGTTTGGTTATCCACAACCGCACGGATTACGTCGCTTTTGACGGCGCACGGGTCACCGCCGATGCAGGGGTGAGCACCATCCGGCTGGCGCGGCGCTGCGCCAAGCGGGGACTCTCTGGTCTGGAGTGGGCGATCGGCATCCCTGGCACACTGGGTGGGGCGGTGTTCGGCAACGCAGGCGCACATGGCAGCGACATGAGCAGCGTGCTGCTGTACGTGGAGGCGGCCGTCCCCAAAAGCAACGTGCGCCTCTCTAACGCTGACCTGGCCTTCCAATACCGCTCTTCCATCCTCAAGCGCGTGCCGCGCCGCATCGTCATCCTGCGCGCCACCCTACAGCTGAAGCGCGACCATCCGGCGGCCATTGCGGCGCGCATGGAGGAGTACAACGCCTACCGTAAGCGCACCCAGCCACCCGGGGCGACCATCGGCAGCATGTTCAAAAACCCGCCGGGTGACTTTGCTGGCCGTCTGATAGAGGCCGCCGGCCTGAAAGGCGCACGTGTGGGCGGGGCGCAGATCAGCACGGTGCACGCCAATTTCTTCGTCAACCTCGGCGGGGCTACAGCGGATGATGTGCGGGCACTGATGGACCTCGCCCGCGAGGAAGTGTTGCGTCAATTCAAGGTAGAATTGGAGCCGGAGATTGAACTGGTAGGGGAGTGGTAGGGTAGCGGCCTATGACCCTCACGCTGGAGTTCTTCGCAGAGGCCCTCGGCGGCCAGCGCCCTGAGGGATGGCATCCCGTCGGCGGTGTGGCTATTGACTCGCGGCAGGCGGCGGGGATGGTCTTCGCCGCCCTGCCGGGCGAGAAGGCCGATGGCCATACGTTCGTTGCTCACGCCTTTGAGCAGGGCGCTCTGGCCGCGTTGGTGGAGCGCGAGGTGGAGACCCCCTACCCCATCGTGGACCTGCGCGGCGCGGCAAGTGACGCCCTGGCCTGGCCCTCACCGCCGCTGGTGCTGCGCGTGGAGAACGTCCTGCTGGCGCTGCAAGAGGTCGCCCGCCAATGGTGCCGCCGCTGGCTGACGGCTAGCCCTGCTCACCGTATCATCGGCATCACCGGCAGCGTGGGCAAGACCACCACCAAGGAGCTGGTGGCCGATGTGCTCGCCATGCGCTACCGCACGCTGAAGAGCGAGAAGAGCTACAACAACGAGATTGGCATCCCCGTGACGGTGTTGCAGCTGCGCGAGGAGCATCAGCGCGCCGTGTTGGAGATGAGCATGTACACCACCGGCGAGATCCGCCTGCTGACGACCATCGCCCCGCCACAGGTAGGCGTGGTGACGCTCATCGCACCGGTGCATCTGGAGCGCGCCGGCTCCATGGAGGCTATCGTCAATGCCAAAGCTGAGCTGGTGGAGGCTCTGCCACCGGATGGCGTGGCCATCCTCAACATGGACGATGAGCGCGTCATGTCGCTGGCGCAGCGCACCGCCGCACGGGTGATGACCTACGGCCTCAATCCCGCCGCCGACGTCTGGGCCGAAGATATAGAGAGCCTTGGGCTGGAGGGCATCCGCTTTTGGATGCACTACGGCGGCCAGCGCTACCGCATCCGCCTGCCCATGTTGGGGCGCCACAGTGTGCACACCGCTTTGCGTGCGGCAGCAGTGGGCTTTGTGGAGGGCCTGACGTGGGAGGAGGTAGTGAGCGGCCTGCAATCCACGCGCAGTCAGCTGCGCCTCATTGCCGTCAAAGGCCCCCGCGGCTCGGTGATCTTAGACGATACCTACAACGCCAGCCCGCCCTCCACCCTCGCCGCCCTCAACCTGCTCAACGACCTGCTGGAAGGGCGGCGCATCGCTGTGCTGGGCGATATGCTGGAACTGGGCGCTTATGAAGAGCGCGGCCATCGCGATGTGGGCATTCGCGCCTCGGCGGTGGCCGACCTGCTGGTGACGGTGGGCGAACGCGGGCGCATCATCGCTGAAGAGGCACTGCGTTGCCGCATGCCCGCCGAATGCGTGTACTCCTTCGCCACGCCGGAGGAGGCGGCGACCTTCCTGCTCACGCAGATTGAAGCGGGCGATGTAATACTGGTGAAGGGGTCACGGGCGGTAGGCATGGAGCGCATCGTCAACCTGCTTACGCAGGCAGCAGAGGGATGAAAGTCGGTAAAGGGCAGGTTCGGGTGCGGCTGAAGCGCTATAAGAGGGAGTTCGGCCACTCCTACACCTTCGGTGTCTTCCCCACACTGGAGCTGCTGCACCATCGCCCCGAGCAGGCCGTGCAGGTGCTGCTGCACTCCCAAGGGGCGCGCAACGCGGGCGTGGAGAAAATCCGCGCTCTGTGTGCCCAATGCGGCATCCCCTGTGCCGAGGACGACCGCACTGTGGAGCGTTTGGAGCCCCGCGAGAACACCTACGCCGTTGGCGTGTTTGAGAAGTATGCGCCGCGCCTCCACCCGCAGGCTAACCACGTGGTGTTGGTCAACCCCGCCGACATGGGCAACCTCGGCACGATCCTGCGCACCATGCTGGCCTTTGGCGTGGACAATCTGGCGCTCATCCGTCCAGCGGTGGATATCTTTGACCCGCGTGTGGTGCGTGCCTCCATGGGGGCGCTGTTTCAGGTTGCCTTCACCTATTTTGACCGCTTTGAGGAATACTGCGCCGCCTTTGGGGGCCATGCGCTGTATCCCTTCATGACGGATGGGCACACACCCATCCAGCAAGTGACCTTCCGCCCGCCCTTTGCCTTCATCTTTGGCAACGAGAGCGCCGGCCTGCCCGCTGCCTACCACGAGGTGGGGATAAGCGTGGCCATCCCGCACTCGGCGGCGGTGGATTCGCTTAACCTTGCCGTGGCGGTGGGCATTGCGCTGTACGCAAGCACCCAGCAGCGCGGCGAAGCGCAGAGATCGCTCAGCCGCTAGGGCCAGTCGTCCTTCTCGTGGCCCTCAAAAAGGGGTAGGATGCCCATCTCGCGCAGGGCATTGAGCAGGGCGGGCATATCCTCACGCCGCACAAGGTGGGCGTGTGGCCCGATCTGCCGGCCCAGCCAGCGGGCTACGCGCTCATTGTCGCGCAGGCGCTCATAGACGCCCAGATCGCGCGCCGAGAGCACCACCACATCGTACACGATGACCTCACGGGGGCTGGCGTGCCAATTCTCCAGCATCTTCAGCACGTTGGCGGGCAGGGTGTGCCCTGAGAGGCGCTGCAGGAACGGCACAATGTGAGAAAGGAGCGAGATGCCCTCATCGGCCACACGGGCGATGGCCTGCGGCGTCAGCCGGTAGAGATAGACGCCCTCATCGCGGCCCTCCCTGCCGGGGACGTAAGGCGCAGGCGGCGGGGCGCTGATCCAGGCCGCAAAGCGGGCGATCTGCACCCGATCGTAGCGGCTGAGGTCCACCGGCACGCTGATCACACCCTGCTCGTCCACGCGGATACGGGCGGGGCGATCGGGCGTATCAGGCCAGGGGACGCGCCCCTGTAGGGCTAACCCCAGCGGGGTGATGAGAAAGGCGCTGCGCCCAGCCTGCACCAGACCCAGCCAGTGCATAGGCCCTTCCACGATGAAGCGGATGAGCGCCCCCTCAATGTGATCCCAGTACTGGAAGCCGTGCATGATCTCGCCGCTGTAGGCATCACGCAGATACCAGGCACCGTAATCGCCACCGGGGCGTTGAAAGTCGGGGTTACTCTGCTTGATGTACTCAATGAACCCGTCCAGACTCCACCAGATTTCGGTGGGCACGTCGCGCATCATTTCCACGATGGTGCGGCGGGCCACAGGCCCCACTTCCGGCCACTGATCGGCTTCCAGGCCGGGGGCGTATTGCAGGTCGTTCCAGTGGGGGGAAGCATACCATGCTTCAGCCAGCAGGCGCGCCTGCTGCACGCGGGAAGCCTCCAGCCAGGGGCGCACACGTTCTTTGTCCACCCGCGTCACGACGTGCGTCAGTGTGGTCTCATCAACGATAAAGCGCAGATCATAGGCCAGCTGCACCAGCAGAGCGCGATAGGCCGGTTCGGTAGGGCGGCGCAGGTGGCGATCGATCACCTCTACAGGTGCATTGACCAGCCACTCGCGGGCATTGGCCTCGCGCACCAGCAGATAGGCGAGCAGGGTGGCCATATCATCGGGAGCGGTGGGATAACCGTCTTTCAAGCGGCGCGGCGGGGCGACAGCGTAGCCGGGCGCGCGGGCCAGCGTTTCAGGGGGCGGCTGAGGGAGCAGCAGGCGCAGGTCGGAGGGGATGGCGATGTGCTCCTGCACACCGGCAGGAGTCGGCTCAAAGGCGCGTACAATAAGGCCACGATAGTACAGCGCCTCGGTGATGCTGATAGGGGCGAGCCAGGGCTTTTCACGCTCACGGCGGGCCGGCCCCATAGGGCGCAGGTCGCCATAGCGGCGCACAAAGTGCGAGAAGGGCATCTTGCCGCCCTGCGCCATGAGGTCAAAGAGCGCGCCCTGCTGTTCGCCGTCCAGCCGTTCCCACACCGTTGCGGCGGCTTCAGGGCGCAGCATGGCAGCGGCGAGCTCTTCCGCCGCCAACGCGCGCTCCGTGGCCCGCAGGTCTACATCCCACTGCGCGGCGATGATCTGCAGCAGGTCAAGGTCGTAATCCAGCAGCGCGCGCACCAGTGTTGGCATAGTGCACCGATGGCAAAAGGGCAACAGGGCGTTGCCCCTTATTATACTATCGGTGCAATGTCCTCACCCCCTGCACAGCACGCGCAGCGCCTGCGGCAGGATGCTCACTTCCACGCGGCGCAGGCCAGCCTCCCAAGGGCCAAAGACCTCCCCGTCCACGTGAATGGCCATCGTCTGCGCTGCCTGAATGCGCATGTGGCGGGCTGTGCCGCTCTCAAAGAAGCGCGGATGTTTGAGGTGCTGGCCCTGCATCACCACCGGCAGGAAGCGCAGCATGTTGAAGCGGCTCATGCGGCGCATGATGGTATAGGTGATCAACCCATCATCCACGCAGGCATCCGGCGCCACCGGAAAGCCTCCGCCTTCGCGAGGGCCGTTACAGATGCTGATGGTGGTGATGCCCAGCGTCCTCGGCGCACCGCCGTCTACTTCCAGCGTTGCGTCCAGCGTCACGGGGCGCAGGAAGATCGTCTCCAGCACCGAGATAAAGTAAAGCATGAAGCCACGCCAGCGCGTCTTGCTCTGCGCAGCGATGTTGACCGCGCCGGTGAAGCCAATGCCAATAGTATTGTCCCAATATTCCTGCCGCCCTGTCTCATCGGTGATGAGGCCCACATCCACCGCGCGCGTCGCCGTGCCCAGCAGGCAGTGCACCGCTTCCAGAGGGTCGGCAGGCAGGCCGATGTTATAGGCGAAATCGTTGCCGGAACCGACGGGCACCACGCCTAGCAGAGGGCGGCGGTCGGCTGGCACCCGCATCAGCCCGTTGACCACCTCGTGCACGGTGCCATCGCCACCGATGGCCACCACAACATCATAGCCCTCTTGAGCAGCCTCGTGTGCCAGCTCAACAGCATGACGCGGGCGTTCAGTGCTGACCCATGAGAGGGTGTAATCCCCACCATTGGAGGCGCCCCGCACCTGCCCCTCAATGACCTCGCGCAGGCGGGGGCCTTTTTCAGCGGCGTGGCCGTGATCGGCGGCCGGGTTGAGGATCATCTTCAAACGCGGCATGGTACCCATCACCTCTTCCATAGGATGTTGGGGCGTATAGGTACCACGCCCTTGCCAAAAGCGCAAGCCGCCGAGTCTAACGCACCCCAGTACCCTCGGACGGGTC
>FWWL01004732.1_pt1 | contig 22401 bp, 16 predicted proteins | sample 2228331 | NCBI WGS metagenome assembly FWWL01 (sample SAMEA103939775, study PRJEB20133) | metagenome | reverse complement strand
CCACGGGGAATCTCGGTCGCGCGGTTGTAGCCGCGCTTGCGACGGCGGGCTTTCAAGTCCGGGCGGCGGCGCGGGATCCCGGCAAATTGGGCTCTCACCCCGGAGTCGAGCCCGTGCACTTTGTGTATGAGCAACCCAACACGCACGCCCCTGCGCTCTCGGGTGTCGACGGGCTGTTTCTGATCGCGCCGCCCCTGGATCCGGAAGCGGCAGCGAAGCTGAACCCGGTGATCGACCTTGCGCGCCGGTCCGGAGTGCGACGCGTAGTGCTGACCTCCGCGTTGGGAGTCGATGCGGTGGAAGAGGCGCCGCTGCGACGGGTGGAGCGACACCTGATGGCCAGCGGACTGCCCTTCACCATCCTGCGGCCCAACTTTTTCATGGAGAATTTCTCCACCGGATTCCTGGCCCCCATGGTACGGCAGGGAGGCATCTGGTTGGCCGCAGGGGATGGCAAAACGAGTTTCATCTCTGTGGAGGACATTGCGGCCGTGGCCGTGGCGGTGTTCCGCAAGGACTCTCCGCCCCGGGAATGCAACCTCACCGGACCCGAGGCGCTCGATCACGCCGACCGGATCTTCGAGACCGGCGAGGAACTCGTCGCCACGCTGCGTCAGGCCGGCGCGGCGCGCCGCGTCGTCCGCGTCGAGGGCGAGCCCGCGCCGCCCGGGCGCCTGGCCGAGCACATCCGCCAGGTCTGGCTCACCCCCGCCCAGGACCGGCTGTTCCTGGAGGGCGCCTCCGACCGCCGCCGCTTCTTCGACCGGCTGGTGTTCGCCGCCGAGCCGATGCACGCCGCCCACGTCCAGGCCTACGAGAAAGCCCAGCGCGAGCGGATGCGCCTCCTGACCGACGGCCCCGCCGACCCCGCCTGGCTGGACGCGCTGGAGGCCCAGCTGGCCGAAGCCGGGACGCTGATGGCCGAGGCCCGCGCCCGCACGCTGGCGGCCCTGGCCGACGAGATCGCCACCCGCGGCGAGCGCCCGTTCCCCCAGGCCCGCCTGTCGCTGACCGGCGACTGGGAGCGGATGGCCGCCGAAGGCCGGGCCTCCGCAGACATCCAGACGCTGCTGGCCCAGGCCCTGAAGCAGGCCCGCGACCGCGACGCCGCCGCCGGCCGGGCGCTGACCGGCCCGCATCGCGGCGACCTCTCCGTCATCCACGCCGAAAAGGACCGGCCCGCCGCCGAATGCTCCACCGGCGAGCAGAAGGCCCTGATCCTGAACCTGGTGCTGGCCCAGGCGGCGCGGCTGGCGCGCGCCGATGCGCCGTCGCCCATCCTGCTGCTGGACGAAGTGGCCGCCCACCTCGACGCGCGCCGCCGGGCCGCCCTGTTCGACGAGATCGAGGCCCTTGGCCTGCAGGCTTTCCTCACCGGGACCGACGAGATGCTGTTCGACGGCCTGGCCGGTCGGGCCCAGGGCTTCCGGGTGGATGGCTCGGGCCTGGCGCGCGTGGGCTGAACCGGCGGATCGCCTACCAGACGAGCGGAATGCGAATGCGCCGCGCGGCCGGCCCCTGATTCATTGACGCCCCCGCCTGCCGCCTCCAGCGTCAGGAAAAGACGCCACGGGAGGGGTCGCGATGCGGATGCTGCTGGTCTCGGACCTGCACTACGCACTCAAGCAGTACGACTGGACGGCGGCGGCGGCCCCCGCGTTCGACCTCGTGGTCATCGCGGGCGACCAGCTCGACATCTCAAGCAGCCTCGACGGGGGCGTGCAGGTGCTGGTGATCCTCAAGTACCTGCAGCGGCTCGCGCGTTCGACCCGGCTGGTCGTCTCGTCGGGCAACCACGACCTGGATCGCCGCGACGACGACGGCGAGCGGGTCGCGACCTGGATGGAGCGGGTCCGGCGCTTGGGGGTGCCCACCGACGGCGACAGCCTGACACTTGGCGACACCCTGGTCACCATCTGCCCCTGGTGGGATGGCCCGAAGGCCCGCGAGGCCATCGCCCGCCAGCTCGCGCGCGATGCGGCCACGCCCAAGCGGCGCTGGATCTGGGTGTACCATGCCCCGCCCGAGGGCTCGCCGACCGCCTGGGACGGCCGCCGCTGCTGGGGCGACGCCGAACTTTCGGCCTGGATCGACCTCTATCGCCCCGACATGGTCCTGGCCGGCCATATCCATCAGGCGCCGTTCAAGCGTGACGGCTCTTGGGTGGATCGCATCGGCGACACCTGGGTCTTCAACTCGGGTCAGCAGATCGGGCCCGAACCGCCGCACATCGTGATCGATACGGACGAACCGGCCGCCGCCTGGTTCTCGCTGGCCGGCGTCGAGATGGTGCGGCTGGACGAGCCCCTCGTGCGCCCTGTCGATTCCCTGTCGCGCCTTCCGGACTGGGCGCCGGCTATCCCGGGTCCCGGTCCGATCCCGGCGTGAACGCCGGCCCCTGCGAGTGGACGAGGCTCTCGAGAATCTCGTCCACGAACCCCAGGTGGCTCTGGTCGTCCGCGAACTGGCGTTTCAGGTCCACGAGGTAGCTGGTCACGCCGTTCAGCCGCTGCGCCAGGGTGCGGGCCAGGTGGTGGGCGATCTGCGGGTGCTCCCGAAGGAAGGCCTCGCCGTCGTCGCAGCGGTAAGCCCGGCAGGCGCTGAGCGCCCGCACGGTGGCCATGTGCGGCATGCCCAGCAGCACCGACATCTCACCGAAGATGGCGCCCGGCTCGCCCACCACGTTGATCTGGAAATCGCCCTTCAGGATCTCGACCTCGCCCGCGACCAGCACGTAGAGGCGCCCGGTGGACAGGCCCTCCTGGAGGAGGACGCCGCCCGGCTCGAAATCGGCGATCGGCAGGTCGCGGCAGAGGGCCAGCAATTCGGCGGACATCGGCGCCAGCGTTAGCCGATCCTCGCCGTCCGAGACCCCATGTTTCCGACCCGCAGACAAATTCCTGCGGTAGGCGCCTGAATATTAGGCGCCGCGGAGTGAAGCCGGATTCGCTGCGGTCCGCACACCCTGCGACCGCTTTTGTCGTAGGGGCGTGTTTCCCTCCCGACCATGTCCGCTGGTCTCACCCGCGATGAGGAGATTCTCGCCCGCCTGGCGGAGCGCGACCTCGCGGCCGTGGAACGGACGCACGACAAGCTCATGGCGGCGGAGGACGCCGCCGAGATCGCCGAACTGGGCCGCACCTACACGCGGATGGCGCGCTCCCTGCGCCAGACCCTGGCCCTGAAGGCCAAGCTCGCCCGTGAGCGGGAAGATGCCGCCGCCAAGCGGCCCGGGCCGCCCGGGCCCGAGCTGGTCCACGAGGGTCTGCGGACCGTCAGTCCGGACCAGCGCGCCCAGATCGAGCGCGCCCGCGACGCCGTCATGCTCAGCTTCGACGTCGAGCGTCCCGACTGGGACGAGCTCGACGAGGCCATGGTCTACGACATCCTGATCACCCTGGCCGAGGAGGACGAGGACTTCCTCGAGGCGCCTGTCGGGACCCTCGTCGCCCGCGTGATTGAACTCATCGCCAGCCTGGAGGACGACGCCGAGCCCGGCGACCGTCCGTGTGAAGAACCCGTCCCCCAGGACTCCGCCTGACCGTCAAATTCGCGCTGAAGCGTCCCTCGCCTGTCGTGGATATGTCCGGACCCGCCCGCCGCCTTCGCTGCGGCGCCGAAACGCGTGCAGAATCAGCCGCGAACCCTATATAGGGAGGCATGGATTTGTAGGCTCCGCGCCTGGCGCGCGGGGCTTCGAGAAGGCGCTCCGGATCCACGGGGTCCGAACCCACCTGCAGGCGCCTCAACTGGACGCGACATGAGCGAAGACAACATCGAGACCAACGGCTCCGACTCCACCGGAGCGGCCGACTACGGCGCGGATTCCATCAAGGTGCTGAAGGGCCTGGACGCGGTGCGCAAGCGCCCGGGCATGTACATTGGCGACACCGACGATGGCTCTGGCCTGCACCACATGGTCTACGAGGTGGTCGACAACGCCATCGACGAAACCCTGGCCGGCTGGGCCACCCGCGTCGAGGTGATCCTGAACGCCGACGGGTCGTGCACGGTCACCGACGACGGCCGCGGCATTCCCACCGACATCCATGAGGGCGAGGGCGTCTCGGCGGCCGAGGTCATCATGACCCAGCTGCACGCGGGCGGTAAGTTCGACCAGAACTCGTACAAGGTCTCGGGCGGCCTGCACGGCGTGGGCGTCTCGGTCGTGAACGCCCTCTCCGACTTCCTGAAGCTGAAGATCCACCGCAACGGCGACGTCCACGAGATGGAGTTCCATCTGGGCGATGCGGTCTCGCCGCTGGTGGTCACCGGCAAGTCGCCGCTGCGCGAGAACGGCGAGCCGCTGACCGGCACCGAGGTGACGTTCCTGCCCTCGCTGGACACCTTCAAGTTCATCGAGTTCGACCTGAAGACGCTGGAGCACCGCCTGCGCGAGCTGGCGTTCCTGAACTCGGGCGTGACTATCTGGCTGAAGGACCATCGCGGGGCCGAGCCCTACGAAGAGGTCATGCACTACGAGGGCGGCATCGAGGCCTTCGTGCGCCACCTCGACAAGGCCAAGACGCCGCTCATCAAGACGCCGATCGTGGTGCGCGGGAAGCGCGAGAACGTCGAGCTGGACCTGTCGCTCTGGTGGAACGACGGCTACCACGAGAACGTCCTCTGCTTCACCAACAACATCCCGCAGCGCGACGGCGGCACCCACCTGGCGGCCTTCCGCTCGGCGCTGACGCGGATCATCACCAACTACGCCGAGAGCTCGGGCGCGGCGAAGCGCGAGAAGGTCTCGGTCAGCGGCGAGGACGCCCGCGAGGGGCTCACCTGCGTGCTCTCGGTGAAGGTGCCCGACCCCAAGTTCTCGTCGCAGACCAAGGACAAGCTGGTCAGCTCCGAGGTTCGTCCGGCGGTGGAGAACCTGGTCGGCGAAGGCCTGGCCTCATGGTTCGAGGAGCACCCGGTCGAAGCCCGGATGATCGTCACCAAGATCGCCGAGGCCGCCGCCGCCCGCGAGGCCGCCCGCAAGGCCCGCGAACTCACCCGGCGCAAGTCGGCGCTGGATATCACCTCGCTGCCCGGCAAGCTGGCCGACTGCGCCGAGAAGGACCCGGCCAAGTCCGAGATCTTCCTCGTCGAGGGTGACTCGGCCGGCGGTTCGGCCAAGCAGGCGCGCAACCGCGACAACCAGGCGATCCTGCCCCTGCGCGGCAAGATTCTGAACGTCGAGCGGGCGCGGTTCGACAAGATGCTGTCGTCGGAACAGATCGGCACGCTGATCATGGCGCTGGGCGCCGGGATCGGCCGCGACGAGTTCAACATCGAGAAGCTGCGCTACCACAAGATCGTCATCATGACGGACGCCGACGTCGACGGCGCCCACATCCGGACCCTGCTGCTCACCTTCTTCTACCGGCAGATGCCCGAGGTGATCGAGAAGGGGTACCTCTATATCGCCCAGCCGCCGCTCTATAAGGCGTCCAAGGGCAAGTCGGTCCGCTACCTGAAGGACGATCCCGAGCTCGAGATCTACCTGATCGACGAGGGCGTGGACCAGGCCACCCTGGATCTGCCGTCGGGCGAGCGCCTGACGGGCGCCGACCTGCTGGCGCTGGTCCAGACCGCGCGCGGCGCCAAGGCCAACATCGAGCGGCTGGCGGCCCGCGCCCCGGCGTTTGCGATCGAGCAGGCGGCTCTGGCGGGTCTGCTGGGCGAGGATGGCGATCCGGCCGCGGCTGCGGCGCGCCTCAACCTGTATGCCGAGGAAGGCGACGGTCCGTGGACCGGGGAGAAGGCCGCCGGCGGCGGCTTCGCCTTCAGCCGCATCAAGCGGGGCGTTTCCGAAAAGGTGGTGCTGGACGACCTGTTGCTGCACGCCGCCGACGCCCGTCGCCTGGCGGAACGGTCCAAGGATCTGGCCCAGGTGTTCTCGGGTCTCGCCACGTTCACCCGCAAGGACCGCAAGGCCAAGGTGCGCGGCCCCCTCGACCTGGTGGCCGCCGTCATGGACAACGGCCGCCGCGGCCTCTCCATCCAGCGCTACAAGGGCCTGGGCGAGATGAACGCCGAGCAGCTGTGGGAGACGACGCTGGACGTCGAAGCCCGCACCCTGCTGCAGGTGAAGGTCAACCACTCGGAAGACGCCGACGACCTGTTCGCCCGCCTTATGGGCGACGTGGTCGAACCGCGCCGCGAGTTCATCCAGGAGAACGCCCTGGACGCCGAGGTCGACGTCTAAATCGGCGCCGCTGGTCGCAAAACGAACGGCGTTTTCTACATCTGGTAGAATCGACACAACCAACGGGTGAACTCGTTAGGCCGGCGTTTACGGTTCAGCAACTCTGTTGGCCGGGCAGCGCGGACGGATTCGCGCGAGAGTGGGCAGGTGTACGATGGATATCCGCAAGGTTCTGGCCGCAGGCGCCGCGGCGACGGCTCTTCTGGCGGCGAGCTCCGCCGACGCCGCCATCGTCTTCGTGGGCAGCTGGGAATTGAACAGCGGCGTCGATGACAGCCCGCTCACTGGCCAGCAGGCCGCCGCGCTGATCTTCGGCGGCAACGCGTCCGACTACATGATCTCGACCAGTGGGTCGGACGTGAACCAGATCAACTTCCGCGCCTGGTACGCCTACATCGGCCTGCCCGACACCGTTGGCGTCGACGCTCACGACGTGAACAGCGCGTTCGGCTTCGACCTTTTGGCCTACATCAACGACGGCGCTCTGGGCAGCTACGTGAACTACGCCTTCAAGGACGACGGCCGGGTGGGCGGCGTGCCCGAGCCCGCCACCTGGGCGCTGATGATCGCAGGCTTCGGTCTCGCCGGCGCGGGCCTGCGTCGCCGACGCAACGTGGCTCTGGCCTAGAGCTCCCGAACGCGAAGCGCGGGCGAGGGTCCTACGCGCTGCGTCAACCTACCGCAGGCCCGTTTACGGTTCTTATGGTGAACGGTGCTATCCCCATCCCTGATGGGGAAGCCACTTCTGCACAGGGCGGTATCCGTCGGTTTCCTGCTGCCGGCGATCACCGCCCTGATGGCGCTGCTGCTTGTGGCGGGTGGGATCGCCGAGGCGCGCCGCGCCTCCGTGCGCTTGGCCGAGGCCGAGCGCGTGGCCTTCGTCACCGACGTCTCCGCCGATCTGTTCCTGGCCATGCAGGAGTGGCGCCTGGAACGTGCGGGCCTGGCCATCGCGCTTGTGGCGAAGGAACTGCCCAACGAGGTTTTCTGGCGGGCAGCCACCGCCGAGGCGGCCACCGACCGCGCATTGGCCAAGCTGGTCGGCGGCGCCGAGCGACGCGGTCTACCGGACTTCAGCGCCGACCTTGCCGACATCCGCGCCCGCCGCGCCGAAGTGCAGCGTCTTCGCGCGGCGGTCTACGCGGCGATCCGTGATCCTCAGGCCTCTCGTCCCGAGGGGCTGAGCAGCGCCTGGATCACCGCCGACACCGAACTCGTCCGGTTGCTGGACCGGCTGTCGCTTCGCCTCGGCGCCGAGGTCGAGCGCTCGGATCCGTTCGTAACCTCGATGATGAGCGTCAAGCAGGCCGCCTGGGTCACGCGCGATGCGGCCGGCGACGCCTTGCTGCTGATGGGCCAGGCGAGGGGGAGCAACGCGCCGCTGACCGAGGCCCAACGCATCGCCTTCGCGACGCTTGACGGGCGCGTCACCAGCGCCTGGCGTCCGGTGGAGGAACTGGTCGCGCGCCCGGACGCCCCGCCCCGTCTGAAGCGCGCCACCGCCGTGGCGAACGCCGTCTATTTCCGCGAGACGCTCGCCACGCGCGCCGAGGTGCTGGATGAGTTGTCGACCGGCCGTAGGTCCGGGGACGCGTCCAGGCGGATGGTCGCTCTCTCGCGCTCCGGCATGAGCGGCCTCATGGGCGTGGCCAACACGGCTATGGCCCTCATGTCCGAGCACGCCGCCGTCAAGGCCGCCGAGGCCCGGCGCGCTGCGGTGGTGGCGCTGACCCTTGCCGCGCTGGCCGCAGCCCTGGGCCTCGCGGCCACGGCCCTGGTGATCTTCCGCGTCGTGCGTCCCATCCGTCGGATCAGCCACACCATGACCATCGTGGCGGAGGGCGACCTGGAGCGGGCCGTGGGCGACCAGACGCGCGGCGACGAGATCGGCGACCTGGCCCGCGCACTGGAGGTGTTCCGCCGCACCGCGCTCGAGAAGCGCCGCGTCGAGCAGGAACTGATCGACAGCCGCGTCGCTCAGGAGGCTGCTGAGGCGGGCAACCGCATGAAGTCTCAGTTCGTAGCCAACATGAGCCACGAGATCCGCACGCCGATGAACGGCGTCCTGGGCCTGCTGCACGTGCTGAGCCGGCGTGGGCTGGACCCTGGTGCGCAGGAGCTGGTTGATGAGGCCATCCGCAGCGGCCGGTTGCTGCAGCGGCTGCTGGACGATGTGATCGACTTGTCCCGCATCGAGGAGGGACGTCTCCAGCTGGATCCGCAGCCGATGGACCCGGTGCGTGCGCTGACTGCCGTTGTGGAGCTCCTGCGCCCCGAGGCTGAGGCCAAGGGCGTAGCCCTGGCGTGCCACATCGTGGGCGAGCCCGGCTGGGTGACGGCCGACGAACTGCGCCTGTCGCAGATCCTGCTGAACCTCGTGGGCAATGCTGTGAAGTTCACGCCGGCCGGCCGGGTCGACGTGCGGCTGCTGTTCGGAGAGACAGACGCCGACGGCCGCCGCCAGGTCTCCTGCGAGGTGTGCGACACCGGCGTGGGCATCCCGCAGGCGTCGCAGGCGGCGCTGTTCAACCGCTTCACCCAGGCGGACGGAGCGACGTCGCGGCGCTTCGGCGGCTCGGGCCTGGGACTCACCATCTGCCGCTCGCTGGTGGAGATGATGGGTGGCCAGATGGGCTTCCACAGCCTGGAGGGCGAGGGCTCGACATTCTGGGCCGCGCTGCGCCTGCCGGTGGCGGAGCCCTTCCAGGATGAGACGACGGAGGGCGGCGGCCTGAAGGGCGTGCGACTGCTGGTCGTCGAGGACAATCCCACCAACCGCATGGTCGCCAAGCTGGTGCTTGAGGAACTGGGCGCCGAGGTCGAGACCGCCGACGATGGCGCGCTGGGCCTGGCCGCGGTCCAGGCGCGCCACTTCCACCTGGTGCTGATGGACGTCCAGATGCCCAACATGGACGGCCTGGAGGCCACGCGCTGCATCCGTCAGCTTCCCGGGCCGGTCGGGCGCATACCGATTATAGGTCTCACGGCCAACGTGCTGGAACAGGAGCGCGCCTCATATCTGGCCGCCGGCATGCAGGCGGTGCTGGCCAAGCCGCTGGACATGCTCGAGATGGCAATGACGATCGCCGACACCCTGGATGCCCAGGCTGAGCCGCTGGCGCTGGCGGTCGGCTAGTGGGGGGCGCCGCGCGGGGTCCTCCCGCTTGCCCGGGTGTGGCGCCACGATCACGCACGCGAGCATTCATGTGACAGTGTTGTCGGACTGTGACCGTTCGGCGACATCATGGTGTAGCCATTCCCCCGCAGGGCGACTCCCACGCCCGCTGCAATGAGGGATCCCACATGATGACGTCCGCGTCGCTTCGCGCCCTGTTGGCCGCCAGTGTTTCTGTGACCGCGTTCGCCCTGGCCGCCCCGGCCATGGCCCAGACCGCAACCGCCGATACCGAAGTGGGCGAGGTGCTGGTCACCGCCCAGAAGCGCTCGGAGAACATCAACGACGTCCCGCTGGCCGTGACCGCGGTGAGTGGCGAGAAGCTGGACGCCATCCGCTCGTCGGGCGGCGACATCCGGGTGTTCTCGGCCCGCGTCCCCAGCCTGACCCTGGAGAGCTCGTTCGGCCGGACCTTCCCGCGCCCCTACATCCGCGGCCTGGGCAACACCGACTTCGACCTCAACGCCAGCCAGCCCGTGTCGTTCGTCTACGACGAAGTGGTCATGGAGACGCCGGTTCTGAAGGGCTTTCCGCTCTTCGACATCGACCAGGTGGAAGTGCTGAAGGGCCCGCAGGGCACGCTGTTCGGCCGCAACACGCCCGCCGGCGTGCTGAAGTTCGACTCGGCCAAGCCGACCCAGACCTTCGAGGGCTACGCCCAGGGTTCGTACGCCACCTACGACACCATCAACCTCGAGGGCGCGGTCTCGGGCCCGATCGTTGAGGGCGTGCTGGCCGGCCGCCTGTCGGCGCTGTACCAGCGCCGCAGCGACTGGGTCGATAACCTGCGGGGCGGCGATAAGAACGACAGCGAGGGCTACAAGCAGTTCGCCATCCGCGGCCAACTGCTGTGGACGCCCACCGAGAACCTCGATGCCCTGCTGAACCTGCACTACCAGCACCTGAACGGCACGCCGCGCGTCTTCCGCGCCAATATCATCCAGAAGGGCACGAACAACTTCGTCCCCGGGTTCAAGCGCGACGAGATCAGCCAGGACGCCCAATCGCGCGCCGTGCAGAAGATCGAGTCCTCGGGCGCGAACCTCAAGATCACCTACGACTTCGGCGAGGGCATGCCCGAGCTCACGTCGGTCACCGCCTACGAGCGGGTCGACGCCTACTCGCGCGGCGACATCGACGGCGGCTTCGGCGCCTCGTTCGCCCCGCCGTTCGGCCCCGGCTTCATCCCGTTCCCGGCCGAGAGCGCCGACGGCATCCCGTTCCACCGCCAGTTCACCCAGGAGCTGCGGCTGGCCGGAAACAACGGGCCGCTGGGCTACACGGTGGGCGCCTACTACTTCAACGAAAGCATCAAGATCGACAGCTTCGACTATAACACCCTGGGGGGCGGGGCCTTGCAGGGCTACGCCTACCAGAACCAGAAGTCCGAGAGCTGGGCGCTGTTCGCCAACGTCGACTATGACGTGTCGGAACAGCTGAACATCGGCGGCGGCATCCGCTACTCCGACGACAAGAAGGACTTCCTGGCCCAGCGCACGCGCTCGCCGTTCGGCGCCCCGCGAACCGCGATCCTGCGGGCCAACCCCGACACCAGCGAGGTCAGCTTCAACCTCAACGCCACCTATGCCGCGAGCGACACGCTCAACCTCTACGCCCGCGTCTCGCGCGGCTATCGGGCGCCGTCGATCCAGGGCCGCCTGGTGTTCGGCGACACGCTCTCGATCGCCGACAAGGAAACCGTGATGTCCTACGAGGCGGGCATCAAGGGCAAGGTTCCCGAGGCGCGCCTCCGCTACGACGCCGCGGTCTTCTACTACGACGCCAACGACCTGCAGATCACCGCGGTGGGCGGCGGCGCGAACTTCAACCGCCTGCTCAACGCCGACAAGGCGGTGGGCTACGGCTTCGAGTTCAACGCCGAGCTCGAGCCGGTCGATCGCCTGCTGATCACCGCCGGCCTCTCGTACAACAACACCGAGATCAAGGACTCGGCGCTGTTCACCCAGCCCTGCGGCGGCGGCTGCACGGTGCTGGACCCGGCTGGCCCGATCGCCGGCACGGTGCGCATCGACGGCAACAGCCTGCCCAACGCGCCCAAGTGGATCGCCAACGTCACGGCGGGCTATTCCTGGCCGATGGGCGAAGGCGAGCTCTTCGTGTTCACCGACTGGGCCTATCGCTCGAAGGTCAACTTCTTCCTCTACCAGTCGGCCGAGTTCAACGACTCCAAGCTGCTGGAAGGCGGCCTGCGCCTGGGCTACCGCGCGCCCGAGGCCCGTTGGGAAGTGGCCGCCTTCGGCCGCAACATCACCAACGACAAGTCGCTGGAAGGCGGCATCGACTTCAACAACCTGACCGGCTTCGTCAACGATCCCCGCATCCTGGGCGTCGAGGTGAAGACCAAGTTCTAAGTCACACCTGAAACGGGGCCGCGCCGAGCGATCTGCGCGGCCCTTTTCGTCAGGCGAAGCCGCCCACCACTTCCAGCACCGCCTCGCCGTAGTGGGCGAGCTTGGCTTCGCCGACGCCGTTCAGGCTGGCCAGCATGGCGCGGGTGCCCGGCTTCACCACGGCGATCTCGGCCAGGGTGCGGTCGTGGAAGATCACGTAGGGCGGCACGTGCTGGGCCTTGGCCGCCGCCGCGCGCCAGGACCGCAGCGCCTCGAACAGCGGCCGGTCGGTCTCGCTGACCGCCATGGCCTCCTTGCTGCGCTTGCCGCGCCCGCGGGTCGACCGGGCGGCTTCGGCGCCCTCGGGATGCTTGCGCATGGTCACGGCGCGCTCGCCACGGAAGACGGCGCGAACCGCCTCGGCATCGCCCAGGCCGACCAGCGGGCGACCGTCGTTGGGATCCTCCCGGAGCAGCCCCTCGAACAGCAACTGTTCGGTGAGGTCGCGCCATTGGGTCGCCGACAGCTCGGGCCCGATGCCCCAGGTGGACAGCGACGACTCCCAGTCGCTGACGTCCTTGGTCTTGCCCAGCAGGTGGTCGACGACGCGGCCCCGACCGAAGCGGCCGCCCAGCCGATGGACCGCCGACAACGCCTTCTGGGCGGCCTGGGTGGCGTCGGTGGTCTCGACGGTCCCGAGGCAGAGGTCGCACTGGCCGCAGGCCTCGACGCCCTCCTCGCCGAAGTACCGACGCACGGTGGCGGCGCGGCAGCCCGCGCCGTCCAGCAGGGTGTAGAGCTGGCGGACCTTGCGGGCCTGGACCTGCTTGGCCGCCTCGTCCATGTCGCGCTCGGCCACGCGCTTCAGCGCCCAGGCCATGTCGGCGGCGCCGTAGAGCGTGATGCCCTCGGCCGGCTCCCCGTCCCGTCCGGCGCGGCCGATCTCCTGCCAGTAGGCCTCGATCGACCCGGGAGGATCGGCGTGGATCACGAAGCGGACGTCCGGCTTGTCCACGCCCATGCCGAAGGCGATGGTCGCCACCATCACCGCATGGTCGGCCTCCAGGAACTCCTCCAGGCGCGTCTCGCGCAGCCGCTTGTCGAGGCCCGCATGATAGGCCACCGCCGGGACGCCTGCGCTGCGCAGCGCCTCGGCCAGCTTCTCGGTCTTGTCGCGCGAACCGGCATAGACGACGCCCGACCGGTCGGGCCGAGCGGTCACCAGCTCGACGACCCGCTTCTCGGCGCTGCCGCGCTTTCGCTCGGCCGACAGGATCAGCTCGGGGCGGGCGAAGCTGGCGACGAACTCGGCCGAGTCGGTCAGCCGCAGCTCGGCGCGGATGTCGTCACGGGTGCGGGCGTCGGCGGTCGCGGTGACGGCCAGGCGGGGAACCTTGGGGAACAGTTCGGCCAGGCGGCCCAACATCCGGTACTCGGGTCGGAAGTCGTGGCCCCACTGGCTCACGCAGTGGGCCTCGTCGATGGCGATCAGCGCCAGGGGCGTGCGGCTGAGGCGATCCAGCATCCAGGGCTGCATCAGCCCCTCGGGCGAGACGTAGAGGATGTCGAGCTCGCCAGCCTCGATGCGCCGCCAGGTCTCAGCCTTGGCTTCCGGCTCAATGTTGGAGTCAAGCCGGGCTGCCGCCACGCCGGACTGCACCAGGCCGGCCACCTGGTCTGTCATCAGCGCGATGAGGGGCGACACGACGAGGCCCAGGCCGGGCCGCACCAGGCTGGGGATCTGGTAGCAAAGGCTCTTGCCGCCGCCGGTGGGCAACACCGCCAGGGCGTTGCGCCCGGCCAGGACCTCCTGGATCACATCGGCCTGCAGGCCCCGGAACTCGGCATGACCGAACGTGCGCCGCAGAATCTCGCGCGCGGCGTCCAGGGGCGAGAGCTCGGCCTCGGCGAGTGCGGCGGGAAGCATTCGGCCCTTATGCCGTGGGTCGGCGCGCGGCGTCCACCCGGCGTTCCGGATTTGATCCGCCGCCGATGTGACGTTCCTGTTGAGGACCTTGCTTTTCTCAGACCCAGGCCGGCGTGAGCCGCCGCACGGGGGCGGTGATCGCCGTCTCGGCGGTGTGGGCGAGCATGCGGCCGGCCACGTCGCAGACGGGCTCGACGACGTCCAGCTGTCGGACCCATTCGTGCGGGACGCCGTCGAGCCCGTGGATCACGCCCCAGATCTGGGCCGCGATCGAGGCTGTAGTGTCGCTGTCGCCATCGTGGATGGCGGCGATCCTGATGGTCTCTTCCAGGCTCCCGGCGCGGAGCACGGCGTAAAGGCCGATGGCCAGCGCCTCCTCGCCGACCCAGCCCTCGCCCAACGACGCCAGCGCGGCCGGCGGCGCATCCGCGTCGGCCAGGCCGCGGGCCAGGCGCACGGCAGTCAGGGTCTCCCCCCCGCCGGCCGCACCTTCGAGCCGGGCCTCCATGCGAGCCAGGGCGGTCGGCATCGGAATCTCGTCCAGCAGATCGCGCAGCAGGCTCGCGAACGCGGCCGCGCTCAGTCGGCCCGACGGATGGCCGTGGGTCAGCGCGGCGGCGGCATGGGCCAGACGGAACGCTTCGTCGGCGTCGATGGATGGGACCAGGCCCAGGGGGGCCACACGCATCACCGCGCCGCTGCCCTTCGAGTCGTTGATCGGCTTGTCGATCGTACCGCGTGCGCCGGCGTGCAGGGCGGTCAGGCATGTGCTGCCCGGCGCGCGCACGGCCCACAGCTCGCGGTGTTGGCTGAGCCCGGTCGCGTTGGGCGTCCAGTCGTCGCGCTGGGTGCGGAACCACGCGAGGTAGGCGTAGCGGATGCGCGCCAGGATCTGCTCCCGCCGCTTCGGTCCGTCAGCCGCCAGGGCGGTCATCAGGCCGTCGGCGGTATAGAGGGTCATTTGGGTCTCGTCGCTGGCGACCAGCCGGCCCTTCGGCTGGGTCAGGCCGGTCTCGCCGTACAGCTTGCGGATCGCCGCGCGCGACTTGAACTCGACCGCATAGCCCAGGGCGTCGCCTACAGCGCCGGCGAAGAGGCCGCCCAGGATCCGGCTGGCCACGTGATGGTCGGCCATCGGCCGTCGCGGGGTCACCGGCGGTGTGGTCGCCAGCGGTCGCAGACGGGCCTTCGCCATCGCCTCGCCGGGGGGGACGCCCAGTTCGGTCAGCAGGCGGGCCGCTGCCCATCGGGCGCGGACGCTCCCCTCGTCGCAGTGGATCAGCACCATGCCACCACGACGGAGAAGCGCCCGCAGCCGATGCCCTGTGTACGTCCAGAGGCGCTCGAACCGCGCGTCTGGCGCGCCACTGGCGCGCAGGGGGACGTGGTGCCATTGCGGCGCCAGGCCCGGCAGGAGATCGGGAAGATCGGATCGCCCGAGGGTCTTAAGCTCATGCGCTGACAGCAGTGTGACGATCGCGTCCGGGCGGACCGCAGTGATCGCCGCCAGGTCCTGGGCCAGCGTCGTCGTCCCGGCGCCCGGACACGCGGCCACGCCGATGGCGCCGCGGCCATAGGCGATCACGTCGATGCGGAACGGAACAGGCGCGCAGGCGAGCCCCATGGCGAAACCCTCGTTGACACAGGGGGGAACTAACTTAGTGTCGGATTCACACTTAGCAGAGGCGACTTAGTGTCGTCAACACACGAACATGCCCTTCACGTACGAATATCCGCACCCCGCTGTGGCGACCGACATCGCGGTGTTCACGCTGCGCCGGGGCGCGCTGAACGTTCTCCTGATCGAGCGGGCCGCCGAGCCGTTTCGGGGCGCCTGGGCGCTGCCCGGCGGGTTCCTGCAGCCGGACGAGGAACTCGACGCCTGCGCGCAGCGGGAACTGAGGGAGGAGACCAGCGTCGACGCCGACCTGCTGGTCCACTTCGGCAACTTCAGCGCGCCGGGGCGCGATCCGCGCGAGCGGGTGATCTCCGTGGCCTACCTGGCGCTGCTGGCCTCGGACGAGCTCCGGATCGCGGCCGACACCGACGCGGCTCAGGCGCGGTGGTTCCCGATCGATGGCCTGCCGGAGCTGGCCTTTGATCACGCGACAATCCTGCGCCGGGCGCTGGAGGCGCTGGGCTCACGGGCGCGGCAGATCTCGCCCTTGTTCGCGCTGCTGCCGCCTCGTTTCACCCTCAGCCAGCTGCAGGGCGCCTATGAAGCGGTGATCGGCGAAGAGGTCGAGAAGCGCAATTTCCGCAAGATGGTGGCCAACCTGGAGTGCGTGCGAGAGACCGACGACTTCGTCCACGGCGCGCACCGGCCAGCGCGGCTCTACGAGCCGGCATGATGCGATTGGACCGGGCCGCGAAGGCTCACGCTTGCTTGACGGCCTTGCTCTGGAAGCCGGCGATGCGGTCCGCCATGTCGGGGCCGCGCCCCTCTCCGCGGTAGATCTCGTGGCTGAGGCCGGCGCCCAGGGGCAGCCCATCGGTCTCGCGGACCAGGCGCTTGTTGGCGCGGTGGCTGAACCAGGAGTTGGCCAGGATCTGCTCGGCCAGGGCCTCCAGCTTCGCGTCGAACTCGGCGTCGGGCACGCAGAAGTCGGCCAGGCCAAGATGGGCGGCCTCGGGGCCCATCACCGTCCGGCAGGTGAACATCATCTCCCGCGCGCGATAAGTTCCGACGCGTCGCGGCAGCCGCTGCGACAGGCCCCAGACCGGAGTCAGCGCCCACTTGGCGTGGGTGTCGGCAAATCGCGCGCCCTCGGCGGCGAAGACAATGTCGCCGGCCAGAGCCAGTTCGAGCGCCCCGGTGTAGCAGTGGCCGTGCACCGCGCTGATCACGGGCTGCGGCAGGTCGGCCAGCCGCTCGATCACCCGCGACTGGAAGAACGGCTCGGGCAGCTTCTCGCCCGCAGCGATGTCCGACAGGTCATGGCCGGCCGAGAAGCAGCGACCCGCCCCGCGCACGATCACCAGTCCGACGGTCTCGGTCTGGGTCGCGAGCTTGCGGGCGTGCGCGTCCAGTTCCTTGAAGAGGTCGACGTTCAGCGCGTTCAGCTTGTCGGGCCGGTTCAACGTGAGCGTGGCGGCGCCATTGCGGTCCGAGCGGGTGACGAGGGTCATTGCCCAACCTTCTCCTGAGCCGCGTCCATACGGCTGATGGTGAGTTTCCTGGCCCAATGCGTTCCCATGCGGTTCACGAACTGGCTGGGCCTGTCGGCCAGCACCTCAGTCTCGAGCCACAGGCGCTTGAGGTGGCGGATCTTCCCCGCGGCGCGGTCGTCCTCGTAGGACGTGCGGCCGTGCAGGACGTGGAAGTTGTTGATGAACTGCATGTCGCCCGGCTGAAAGTCCATGATCACCGAGTACTCGCCGCCCTCGGCCATGTCCTGCATCCAGGCCAGCGCCTCGACGGCCTTGTCGGTCAGGCGCGGGGCGTCGGCGTGGCGCTGGCTGGCCAGTATGTAGGGTCGGATCAGGCGGGTGAAGAGCCGGCCGCCCAGGCGACTGAAGACCGGCATCAGGTACCAACCGGGCTTCCCGGGCGCCTGTTCGCCGCGATAGTCGAAGGGCTGCGGCTTGTAGAGCTCGGCCGCCAGATCGGGCCGTTCACGGACCAGCCGGTTATGCAAAGCCACCGAATTGCAGACGGCTGACAGACCGCCCGAGACCCCCGTCTGCAGGCACATCAGGCCGACGAGATCGCTGCCATCGCAGTGAAAGTCCAGACCGACCAGACCGATCTCGTTGCCGCGGCTGGTGGGATCGCCCGGCGCCTTGCCGTGGTCGGTCACGTCGCCCAGCAGGTGGCCCTTGGCGTTCTGCGGCCACGGCTTGCCCAGGTGCATGCCGACGCCCCAGTAGGCCAGGCTCATCTGGTCGTTGGTCCAGCGCTCACGGGGCAGGCCGCGCAGCAGCACGAAGCCGCGACCGTCGATCAGCTCATTCTCGATCTGCTTCAGACGCGGCCCGAGGGTCGGCAGCGGAAAGTGCGCCTTCCCGATCTCCAGGAAGTTGTCGGAGACGCCCTGGGCGTGAGCGACAGCAGCTTCCAGTTCGGCCACCTCGGCCGGCGACAGGCGCTCGGTCCAGCGCGACGGGTCGGCGACGTCGACCGCCGTCCATTCACAGGCCGTTTCCAGCACCTCAGGGACAAAGTCCGGCGTAACCGCGTTCATGGCCGCTTCCTCCTGCTCGTCTTCGCTACTCCGCCGCCATGCGCTGCGGCGCGCCCTGGGCCCCGCGCAGCAGCCGGCCGGGCAGGGCGTCGGTGGGCGCGCCGTCGCGATAGGTGGTCTGGCCCGCGACGATGGTGGCGGTGTAGCCCTGGGCCCGCTGGATCAGCCTGCGCCCGCCGGTGGGCAGGTCATAGGCCACCTGCGGCGCCATCAGGGTCAGCCGGTCGTAGTCGATGACGTTCAGGTCGGCGCGGTAGCCGGCCTGGATCAGCCCGCGGTCGAACAGGCCGACGGTCTCGGCGGTGTCGCGGCACTGGCCCTTGATCATCCGCTCCAGGCTGAGCTTGGGGCCGCGGGTGCGATCGCGGGTCCAGTGGACGATGTTGGTGGTCGGGAACGATCCGTCGCAGATCATGCCCACGTGGGCCCCGCCGTCCGACAGGCCGGGCACCACGCAGTCGTGGCCCAGCATTGTGTGGACGTGATCCAGGTTGCTGTTCGCGTAGTTCAGCAGCGGCAGATAGAGAATCCCCCGCCCGTCGCCGGCCCCGCCGTCCAGCATGTGGTCCAGCGCGACGGCCCGGGGATCGACCCCGCGGCCGGCGGCGATGGCGGCGATCGATCGGTCGGGCGTGATCTCGTAGTCGGGGCTTTCCAGGCCCATCAGATAGATACGGTCCCAGGCCCTGGCCGGCGACAGTCCGGGCGCGCGGCCGCTGTCGGGCTCCTGGGCCAGCAGGGTCGCGCGAAACTCCGGGTCGCGCAGCCGGGCGACCCGCTCGCTGAGCGGCAGTTTGGCGATCTCGCGATAGGCCGGGTAGGTGCTGAACGGGTTGGCGGTGAGTTCCAGCCCGAACAGCACGCCCACCGGCCGCGTCGCCACCTGGGCCCGCATCTGCAGCCCCGCGGCCTTGGCGTCGCTCATGTAGCGCAGCATGTCCTGCCACTGGGTCGGGTCGCGCGGGCTCTGCAGCAGCGAAAACGACAGCGGTCGGCCCGACCGCTCGACCACGCGGCGCAGCATGGCGAACTCTTCGGCCGGATCGTTGAAGTCGGAGACCACCTGCAGGACGCCCTTGCCGCCCCCGTTGTTGGCCGCGGCCATGCCCAGGGCGATACCGGTCAGCTCGTCCTCACCGGCGGTCAGGGTGGCGATCGGCGAGCCGTCCGAGCTGCGGTGGTTGAGCGTGCGCGAGGTGCCGAAGCCCAGGGCTCCGGCCTCCATCGAGCGCTTGGCGATAGCGGCCATGGCGTTGATGTCGGCCTCGGTGGCCGGCTCGCGGTCGACCCCGCGCTGGCCCATGACGTAGACGCGCAGCGCCGCGTGCGGCAGCTGGCTGCCGATATCGACGTCGAACCGCCGCGCCGCCAGAGCGTCGAGGTATTCCGGATAGCTCTCCCAGTTCCACGGCAGGCCTTCGGACAACACCGGGAAGGGGATATCTTCGACGCCCTCCATCAGCTGGATCAGCCGATCGTGATCCTCGGGGCGGCAGGGCGCGAAGCCCACGCCGCAGTTGCCCATGACCACGGTCGTCACCCCGTGCCACGACGAAGGCTGCATGCGCCCGTCCCAGGTGGCCTGGCCGTCATAGTGGGTGTGGATGTCGACGAAGCCCGGGGTGACCATCTGGCCCCGCGCGTCGATCTCCTCGACGCCCGATCCGGCGATCTTGCCAACCGCGGCGATCACACCATCCTTCACCGCCACGTCGGCGTCGAAGGCCGGAGCGCCCGTGCCGTCGATCACGGTTCCGCCCCGGATCACGAGGTCCCAGGCCTTTTCCTTGTTGGGGGCCTTCTCCATGGAGCGTCTCCCGTACCGTGTTTTCCGGGAGAGTAGCGCGCTGCCGCAACGTCCGTGAACGAAATTAACCCTGACGGTTCCGGCAGGCTTAACCGTCGCCAAGGCTCATGGCGGGCGAACGCTTGGCCTTGGAGCGCCCCCCATGTTCGTGACCGTGGACCTTCCGATCAGCCTTGAGAGCGAACTGGCCGCCCTGCTGGCCGACTACGACGCCTTCGTCGCGGCTGAAGACACCCTGCTGGCGGCCGACCCGGGCCTCGACGGCGCCGTCGTCGATCCCGTCATCGTCGATCCCCTCTCGGTCGATCCCACGGCCAGCGTCGGCGACGCCGATGCGCCCGTCGATCCGGTCGCTCCGCCAGCCGATGACCCGCCGGCCCCGAACCTCACCGCCACCGACCCGACCCCGGCCGACCCGGTGGACCCGGCGCCTGTCGATCCGGCCGACGGCTTCATTGACCCGGGCGTCGACGCCGCGCCGTTCGATTTCTTCCTGGCGACCGACGAACTGGCCTTCGACCTCAACGAGGCCGCCCTGGTCGGCCGCCGGATCGGCGGCGAGTTCTTCGACTTCGCCTAGGCGTTCTGCCGCCAAGGCGCTTTTGCGCTGGCCAGATTGACCACAAGCCACACCAGAGGGCTTGCCGCTCCCAGGATCCCGAAAGCGCAAGCGCGCTCGCGTGACTAACCTCCCTCGCCGGGCAGTTCGGCCGTCTTCGCGGCGCAGCCTTTCAGGACCTCGTTGCGCAGCACGACCTGTGCGCTCATGGGGTACTTCAGGTCGCTCATGCCGTCCGAACACGCCGCCATCTTCAGGCTGATCGTCAGCTGTTCGCCGTTGGGGCCCTTGGCGACCCACGTCGCGCCGTCCGGCGAGATGGCCGCTCCTGGCGCCTCGGCCAGCAAGTCGGGTTGATCGGGGCGGGTCAGGCGGAACTTCACGCCATTGGTGATCTCGACGGCCCAGAAGGGCTCGGTCCCGCGCGCCGTGATCGGCTGGCCGATATCCATGCCGCCCGAGGCCGTAGCGGGCGTCGCGGTCGCACTCGCGGCCGGGGCGTCAGCCGGCGGCGCGGCAGGCTTGCCCTCAGGGTCCTGCGGCTGACATGCGCTCAGCGCCAAAAGCGCGAGCGTCAAGGTTATCGGTCTGGCCATCATGATCACGACTTAACCCATCCAGTTGCGGGAGAGTTCACTTCCGGCGGCGTTCATCGGACGAGCGGCGGTAAGGCCGCAGATCCGAGAAGGCCAAGACCATGCCCAAGCTCAGCAGACCGGAAAAGCTCGAACCCGCCGTCGAGACGCGAGGCCAGCCCGAGATCCGCGGCGGCGACCACGTCGGCGAGGGCCCAGGCGGTCGTCGGATCGATCCTCCCGGCCAGGACGACAACGACCACAGCCAGCGGCCGGCGACCCCGCCTGGCCAGACCGGCGTGACCGGCGGGGGGACCGATGGCGACGACGTGCTGCACGGCGGCCATCGCGCCGACAGTCTGGACGGCGGAGCCGGCGACGACACCATATCCGGCGGCCGCGGCGCCGATGACCTGACGGGCGGCGAGGGCGACGACGCGTTCTTGATCGAGGCGGTCAAGCGCCTTGGAGACCTGGATCGGATCCTGGACTTCGGGGCGGGCGACAAGCTGGTCTTCGAAGACGGTCCCACCGCGAACGAGGACAACTACGCCGAGGACCAGGCCGACAACTTCGAAGCCGCCGTCGCCCTGGCGCGCGAGCTACTCGACGGCCGCGATGGCTATGTGTCGGTGCAGGTCGGCGACGACGTCATTGTGTTCTCCGGTGACGACGGCGATCTGGACGCCGGAGTCGTCCTGGTCGGCCGGACCCTCGCGGACGTGGGCTTCGGCGACATCGGCTGATGGCGCGCGCCCGTCCGTCCCTGGCGGTCGGGCGCAACCTTCTTTCGAACGGCGCGACGCAGGCTAGACTCTGTTCTGGATGAGTCGGCCCTCTCGCACCTTCTACGAGTTCTTCGCCGGGGGCGGCATGGCCCGCCTGGGGCTCGGCGACGGCTGGTCCTGCGGTTTCGCCAACGATTTCGACGCCACCAAGGCCGCTGCCTATCGCGCCAACTTTGCCGACGCCGACGCGCACTTCCGCCAGGGGGACGTCTGGGCGCTGTCGGCCGATGATCTGCCTGGCCGCGCCGATCTCGCCTGGGCCTCCAGCCCCTGCCAGGACTTCAGCCTCGCCGGCGGCCGTGCAGGCCTAAGAGGCGGTCGCTCGTCGGCCTTCTTCGGCTTCTGGCGGCTGATGGAGGCGCTGGACGACGCCGGTCGCGCGCCCCGGCTGATCGTGGTCGAGAACGTGGTAGGCCTGCTCACCAGCCACGGCGGCGCCGACTTCACTGCCCTGGGCGCCGCGCTCAGCGCCCGTGGGTATCGGTTCGGGGCGCTGGAGATCGATGCGGCGACCGTGCTGCCGCAGAGCCGGCCGCGGGTCTTCGTCATCGCCGCCCGCGACGCCCCCGCCGGCCTCACCGGCGACAGTCCGTTCCACACCCGCGCGGTGAAAGCGGCGCATGCCGGCCTGCCGCCCGAGTTGGCCCAGCACTGGGTCTGGTGGCGCCTCGCCGCGCCGGCCCCGCGCAACACCCACCTGGCCGCGGTGCTGGAGCCCGACGACGCCGTGGCCTGGCACACGCCGGCCCAGACGGCGCGCCTGCTGGACCTCATGGGCCCGCTGCATCGCGCCCGCGTCGAGAGCCGCAGCGGCCGGGCCGTGGGCGCCGTCTTCCGCC
>FWWL01004731.1_pt1 | contig 22405 bp, 19 predicted proteins | sample 2228331 | NCBI WGS metagenome assembly FWWL01 (sample SAMEA103939775, study PRJEB20133) | metagenome | reverse complement strand
AGGAGTTTATAATCTATGTTCTTCTCCAGGACCCATCACTTGGGGGAGCTATTCTTCTTAAGCCATGTGAATTAGCTTTGACAGATGAGATATACGGAAGGTGGTGTTCAGGGGCAAATTCAAGATACAGTTTCTCACCTCCCACAAATCAGATGCTCAACGATGTCCTTGCAGTGCTACAAAAATATGTCCTTCCGTTAAAACTCTCCAGTATCCTGATAATAACACCCTGAAAGAAGAGCAAAAATTATTTATTTCACAGGAATCACAGCCTATATATTTTATTTACAGAACATATATGTAAATTTCGGAGAGCTTACTTAATCCAAATCCAAAATTAACCCGAAAAAATGCTTCCCCAAGCTGATCTGAAACATCTTTACTTGACAGCACAATTTTTCTTGCTGGGCCGGAGGGAACTTCAAATTCAAAATCATCCCAATGCACTATGATTGTATCAAAATCGTCAATTTTTATTTCTTCGAGCCTTCTTACCTTTAGCCTTGAGGTCTCCCTATATCTTCTTTTCAATAGTCTGATATCTCTTTCAGTCTTTGCTGAGAGGACCAGAAGTTTTCTTCCTAACATATATCTTGGCAGATGCGACCTATGAGCTCCCACGTAAAGCACGAAATCACCAAGCAGACCTTCTATTTTATTGTATATTGAAAGAGAAGGGCGAGGTTCTATTTCAGGTGCAAATACACCTACATTGGTTAGTTTGCAGTAAATCATCCATATAAGGTATTTGATACCATCTTTCCATCCTATCTTCTTCCCTTCCTCATACGTTCTCCCGTAATATGATATTGGAACCTCATAAACTCTAAAGCCAAGCTGAAGAACTCTTGCAGTAAATTCAACTTCAAACTCAAAACCATGCGACCTCATAAGTGGTAGAAACTCTTCAAGAACCTCTTTCGTGAAAGCTTTATGCCCCGTGGATATATCAGAAATTATCGAATCAAATAAAATATCTGCCATAAATGAAAGGAACCTATTTGCAATATAATGTGAAAACATAAATACTCTCCTTGTGGTTCCTATGAACCTTGAGCCGAAGACAACATCAGCAAATCCAGATTTTATAGGATTGATAAGCACCGGATAGTTTTCTGGGTCATACTCAAGGTCTGCATCCTGAATTATTATTATATCTCCTTCAACATACCTGAAACCTTCTCTAAGAGCAGCGCCCTTCCCCCTTACTCTATCAAACCTTATCTTCTTTACCTTGTTCTTAACATCTGACTTGAAACCTTCAATTATATCCCAAGTGCGGTCATCAGAGCCATTATCTACGATTATTATTTCCTTCCTGTAAGGGGAACTTCTGACCTTCTCAAATATATCTTCTATCGTGTTTGCCTCATTATAGGCAGGAATTACAACCGAAAGCATGCAAAAAAAATAACAAATGAAAAACAAAATTAAAATTGTGGCAAAAAATAATTTTATAAAAATATGACAAGTTTGTGCTAAAATTTATTATATGCTTGCTGAAATACCGATGAAACTTTTTGAAATAAGGCTCAAAGGGCAGAATGCAAGAAAGATGCTCAAAAATCTACTCGGAGAAATAATAGAAACAGAAATAATATCAAAAGGAGGTAACTTAAGAGGATATATCGTCGGACAGAGAGATGACGAAGTAATAATAATCACAAATGCACAACTTGAAAACAAAGAGCATTACGAAGTTAGGTTCTTGTCAGGTAGAGGAATAGTTACGTTCAGAACACAAGTTTTAGAACAAATTCCCAAAACTACTCCACCCATATATATCATGGAACCCCCACGGGAGATAATGCTATGCGAAAGGAGAAAATATCACAGGATAAAGGTCGAAAAAGACAGCGAGGTGATAATAAAGAGAGATAGCGGATACGCTTTTTACTGCTCGCTCGCGGATATAAGTCTTGGCGGATTCTCAGCTCTCATGACAATAAAAGACAAAATGATAGAATATTTCCTTCCCATGATAGATGAAGAAGTAAAATTCTCGCTGAGAATAATCGATAGGAAACATAAACTTGATTTGGAAGGTAGAGCAAAGCTGAAACACTACTCAATAGATGCTCATGGAAAATATAGAGCAGGTTTCTCTTTCTCTAACGTGGAGAAGAAAAAAATAAAAAAAATGAAGGAGTTATCTTCCTTCCTCAAAAAAATAAAACGAGGTTGAGACAATCTAAACATAAACACAAATAAAAGTTTCCTGAAAAAAATAAAGAGTTTACATTCACAACAAGCATTAAACCTATGGATATTCACATAAAATCATGGGACATAAAAAGGTTAGAACAAATAGGGAAGAAAGTTATAAGTGATGGGGGAGGCGGAATATCAAGGGAGGATGCACTATTTATACTGAGTTTTCCCGATGAGAAGATAGAAGCTCTATTTGAGTGGGCAACACTGATAAGGGAAAAATTCAGAGGGAATAATATAGATTTTTGTGCTATCATAAATGCCAAAAGTGGACTTTGTCCAGAGGACTGCAAATTCTGCGCACAATCAACAAAATGGAGGACAAAAATACAGAGGTATAAGCTTCTACCAATTGATGTGGTCGTCAAAAAAGCAAAAGAGGCATATGACATGGGTGCGACGAAATTTGGAATAGTCACATCAGGAAGGGGACCTACCGACGGAGAAGTGGAAATAATATGCCAGATGGTAAGGGAAATAAGGGAAAAGGTCCCCGGAATTTCTCCAGATGCGACATTAGGGGAACTCACAGAAAAGCAGGCTCAGATGCTCAAAGAAGCAGGGGTCGACCACTCAAACCACAACATAGAAACATCTCCTTGCTACTTTCAAAAAATATGCACAACACACACATATGAGGATAGATTGAGAACAATAAAGATATTGAAAGAGGTCGGCATAGATGTGTGCTGTGGTTGCATCTTTGGCATGGGAGAAACAGACGAAGACAGAGTTGAAATAGCCTTCGAACTGAAAAAGATAGATCCAAAAATAATACCGATAAACTTCCTTGACCCACGACCGGGGACCCCCCTTGAGAATATAAAAGTAATGTCACCATACAAGGCAGCAAAGTGCATAGCAATGATGAGGTTCGTAAATCCACGCAAACAGATAAAGGTAGCAGGTGGGAGAGCAGTAGTTTTTGGAGAAAAACAGGATTGGGTAATAAAGGCAGGAGCAGACGACATTATGATTGGAGATTACCTAACAACAAAAGGGCGAAACCACAAAGATGACTGGGAGCTCGCACACTCATTAGGTCTCAAACTCCCCTCACATATAAATCACGAAAAACCAAAAAGAACAGAAATAATAAAAAACTAACCGAAAAAATATCAACAATAACATGATTAAACTCAATCTATGAAGTTTCCTTCGGAAGAGTGGGTTGGAAGATACAAGGAAGAGCTCAACAAAGGTCCATGGAGCGAATCCGGGAAAGGCTGGGTTTATGGTCCAATATCACTTGTCATAAAAAAGGATGAAAAAATAGGCATTGATCAAGACATTTATATATATCTTGACATTGATAGGGGTGTATGTCGAGAGGGGAAGATAGTATCAAAAGATGAAGGTGAGAAAGCTCCTTTTGTCATATATGGGGATTATGAGAGGTGGAAGCAGGTGATCCGCGGCGAGCTCGAACCAATAAAGGCTCTCGCACAAGGAAAATTACGCCTCAAGGGGAACCTCTCAATAATAGTAAAGTTTGTCAAAGCAGCGGAGGACATGGTCAAGACCGCACAGAAAGTTCCAACAGAATTTATAGCCTGATGATGGAAGAGCAGAAAAAAGAGATAACAGAAACAATATCAATAAAAAAAATAACAAAAACACAAAAAATATTCTCTCTTGTAAGAGACGTAGCAATAGCATTCCTGCTCGCACTATTTGTCAGAACATTCCTTCTGCAAGCATACAAAATCCCAACAGGGTCAATGACCCCAACACTCCTTGCAGGAGACTATATCCTTGTCAACAGGATTGCATACGGAATCAGGATACCCTGGAATGGATACATAATGAGATGGAGAGAACCAAAAAGAGGCGATGTCATAGTTTTCATATATCCACAAGACACATCAAAAGATTTCATAAAAAGAGTTATTGCTCTGCCGGGAGAAACGATAGAAATAAGAAAAAAGGTGATATACATAAATGGGAATCCAATAGAAGATAGATGGGGATACTTTAAAGATATCTATGTGGGAGAACCACGTGATGATTTCGGACCATTCAAGGTGCCGGAAGGACACCTGTTCGTCATGGGAGATAACAGAGATGAATCAAGTGATTCTCGCTTCTGGGGAACTGTCCCGATAGAAAATGTCAAAGGAAAAGCATTTATCATATATTTTTCGATCTCGCCAGAAAACAAAAAAATAAGGTTTGAAAGAATATTGAACTCAATCCAATAAAATAAGAGAAATAGAAAATGACATTCTGATCAGAAAAGCTCGGAAATCAGAAGCGATATAATGAAAGACAGAGCAAAATCAAAGTTAAATATAAATGCTCCACCGACATACCACATAGGATAAAAATCGCGTGGATAAAAATCGGGAAGGTCATCAATGCTTCTTGGTTTCTCAATGTTGATACCACGCACAACAGAAATAGCTCGTGGTAAAGAGATAAAAGTAAGCAAAATGAGGGGCTCACCCATAAAAATAGCAAGAAAAACTATGATCAGATAAGGCAAAAAAACAAGAACACGACAAAGAGCTTTTGTCTTATTCTCACCAAGTATAACGGGCAGTGTCCTGACACCTTTTTTCGCATCATCTTCAATTTTGTCAAGATGTTTCCCAAAAAGAATAAGGGATGCAGTTATACCATAAGGCAAAGAAGCTAAAATAACCTCCCATGTTATATCACCTGTGATGACCCAAAAACTACCGCAGATCATCACGGGACCCCAGACAAGAAAGACAACAAACTCTCCTAATCCAATGTATTTGAGACGAAAAGGAGGTCCAGAATAAGAAAAAAGAATAATAAAACCAAAAAGAGCAAGTATAATAACTATCCAACCCCTCACTATCGTAAGATATATTCCACACAAAAGCGCAAGTGCGGAAAGTAAAAACCCAAGCAAAAAAGCCTTCTTCTCACCGAGTCTGGAAGCAGGATGCAAGCTGTATACAGTGCGAAAATAATCGGGAGTATCAACTTTGTTCTTAAAATCCCATACATCATTAATAACGTTGCTCGCAGCATGTGCTAAAAGAAGTCCAAACATATCAACAACAAAAAGTTTTAAATCAAACTTACCATAAATTGAGGACAAAATACCTGCTTGAATGACAGAAAGTAAAGTTATAGGCAGAGAAACAAACCTCACCAAACCTAAAACAGAATTCTTCTCAAAACCAGACGCATATCTCAGGAAAAAACTCCATATCCTTACTTCAAAAATATCCAAAGCTGAAAAACTATATCTTCTCATCCCCATATTGGGCAATTAAGGCTTATATACAATTCAATCCGACACCTTAACGCAAAAATATAATCCATCTCTCACCGTCAGCAAAACTTTCTCAAACCTTCTGTCTTCAAGCACTTTTGAGTTTGTTTCCGCTATCGCTCTGCTTTCCCTATCCCCCGCCTCAATAACTCTCCCGCCCCAAAGTGAGTTATCAAAAATTAAAACCCCACCTTTTCGCAGAAGTCTTGAAGCTTCATCAAAATAATTCGGATAATTCTCTTTATCCGCATCTACGAATATAAGGTCGCAAGAAGAATTCGGGAATTTTCTGAGATTATAAAGGGCATCTCCTTCGACAATTTCAATATCACAAGTGAAAGGACATCTTTCTCTGAGAAGTGAGAAAATCTGAATGTGTCTTTTATCTCTTTCAAAAGTTATAACTTTTCCGTTCAAACCCGCAAGGTGTATACCATAGGCTATTGAGAAGGCGGAAAAACCAGTGAAGGTTCCTATATCAAGGGCAAGGCGAGGTTTCAACAAGAATGATATGAGAGATAAAAACTTTCCTACAACACGTCCCGTGAGCATGCGCGGAAAAGAGGTCTTTTCCCATGTCTCCCTCTCCACCTCATCAAAAAAATTAAGATGTGGACCTGTATATGCCTCACAATATCTCCTTATTTCCTCAGAAACAAAATCCATAATAGTTCTCAATACTGCTTAATACTCTTTTAAATTTTTCTTCTCACTCTCATCTCTTTCGATTCTCACTCCTTTATCTTTCGATTACATTCATATCATCATCTACCAGCCTCATACCTAAATCTATTAATCAATATCCGTTAAATCTATTACTCCGCATGTTCCTCTACCATTATCTTTTATTCTCTCACTCTTATAATCCCTCTGCCATCTATTTCATTCTGCCATCTGTTTCATTCAAATCAATTGATTTCCAGTTCACTCACTCTTCAGCTTATATGATTAAAAAATTTCTTACCTATAAACACTAACTCAAAAGTCTCTGTGCAAAAGCCTGAGCAATTTCCGGAAGCTTGGGATTATATCTGAGTAATTTATGGGTGGGTATTCCTTCTTGTTCAAGCTCATCCTTATAACTATCACACCAAGTCTCAATCATCTGGGGGGAGACCTCAATATGGAATTGTAAAGCCACTGCCCTCCCCATAATAAATCCCTGATTTTCGTAAAGCTCAGAGGAAAAAATCCTTTGAGCTCCGCGTGGTATATCAAAAGTATCACCATGCCAGTGAAAAACCTCCAACTTATCTGGAAAATCATTGATAAGATGATGCCCCGAGACCTTAAAGACATCAAACCATCCTATCTCTTTTCTGTGCCCCTTATATACTTTCGCTCCAAGAACATGAGCGATAACCTGAGCTCCAAGACATATGCCCAAAACAGGTTTTCCATCCCTCAAGAATCTTTCCGCAAGACGGAAAGTCTCTTTCATAAAAGGATATATTTCAGCCTCATAAACTCCCATGTAACCGCCAAGTATGATCAGAAGCTTTGATCCATGGATCAAATTATCGTTCGCTACGTATCCCCTCCAAACATCAATGTATTTTATTTCCTCGCCCATTTTCCCAAATATATCTGACAATAATCCAGCATCTTCAATATCAACATGCCTTACCGCAAGTATCATGAAAACAATTTTAGTTAAAGACCAAAAATCCTCTCCAAAAACAAAAAAAGAAGCCAGAAAACACCGACCATCGCCCCTGTCTTCTTTGCATCCCTATTTATAAACTTCATCCACATAAATAATTCATAAATCATACCGCATAAATCAAAATCTTCCTATCAGCATATATGAAATCAGCTCTCTCAGAGAATCGAGCTGGAGCTAAATCCTTAAACTCCGCCCCCATGTCCCACAAATAGCTCAAATCTTTAAATAGCTCAAATCTTTTCTATTATCATTTATAGATTATGACTGGATAAAATACAATATGATGCATTACCAAATTTTTTCTCTTCATTCATTCAAAGCGTCAGAAAACTTAATATACTACGCAGTAAAAGCAGTGAAGTATCTTTATTTTTATTTTTTTACACTTATCTTATTTTTTGTTAGCTGTTCCAAAGAACATAGCGGTAGCAAGTCAGAAACATTTTTATGGGGTGCGTCTATTTCGGGTTTTCAAGCAGATATGGGAGGCGGAGATGAATATAATGACGAGAATTCTGATTGGTGGGTCTGGCTCCATGATGAACAAAACATCAAGAACAAGGTCGTAAGTGGAGACCTCCCAGAGAAGAGCGCAGGTTTCCTAAAATACTATGAACAAGACCTACTTCGTGCCAAAGAACTTAAATTGAATGCTTTCAGATATGGACCAGAATGGTCAAGAGTATTTCCGCAAAGCACAACGAGAATTCAAGTAAAGGTTGAAAAAGATGAAAACGGTCTCATAAAGGATATAGAGATAACAGAAGAGACCATAGATGAACTTGATAATGTGGCGAACAAGGATGCGGTAGAGCTCTACAGAAAAATATATTCAAAGATGCGTGAACTTGGTCTTGAACCTTTTGTAGTCCTCCATCACTTCACTCTTCCGCTCTACATACATAATCCCATTGCATGCAGGGATTGGTATTCCGATACGGATAGAATAAGAAAACCTGTTTGCTACGGAGAGCCCAGCGGTTGGCTCTCTGAAACCACGATAGTTGAATATGTCAAATATGTTGCGTACATCACATCAAAACTTGCAGACCTCGTTGATATGTGGGCAACCATAAACGAACCCATGGTAATAGCAACTTTGGGATACCTGATATCCAGAATATCACTTTTAGGTAATACAGCTTCTTCTAATATAGCTTCCTTTCCGCCCATGGGACTATCTTTTGATGATTTTGCTTCCGTCTCAAAAAATCTCGTTGTCGCTCATTCAAGAGCCTACGATAACATAAAAAAATTCGATAAGTCAGATGCAAACAAAGATGGAGTAAATGCCATAGTCGGGATAGTTCATGCAACACCATATTTTGAACCTTACTCCGATGAAGATAATGATTTATTAGCAACAGAAAAGGCAAAATACATAAACAATTTCTGGTTCATAGATGCGGTAGCAAAAGGTCAATTCGACCAAGACATAGGGGGACCAAAGCAACCTATCTCGGTAGAACACCTCAAAAGATTAGATTTCATAGGGATAAATTACTACACGAGAATGAAAGTCAAATATGTCTCCATAGAGAAAAAATACGGTTTTGAATTTTTGACAGATTTTCCAGCATGCCCAACAAATACTCCAACCGAAAAGTGTCCATACGGCTCAAATGATTACGGATGGGAGATCTATCCTCCCGGGATACAAAAAGTGCTGATGGAAATTTGGGATAGGTATAAGCTTCCTATTATTGTGAGCGAAAATGGAACATCCGACGCTGATGATGACCACAGACCATGGTTTATCGTCTCTCACATATATGAAGTTTTAGAAGCTAAAAGGAGGGGCGTGGATATAAAAGGATATTTTCACTGGTCGTTTATGGATAACCTTGAATGGTCTGTTGGTTTCAGTCAAAGATTCGGACTTTTTGAGGTGGACTTCCAGTCTCCTATGAAACTCAGGAAAGCAAGAAAAAGCACTGAGGTCTACAGAGAAATTGCGGAAAGCAATGAAATAAGTGAGAAACTTCTGAAGCTAAGAATTAATAAATAAAAAAAATAAAAATGAAAAAAAGATAGACAACACACAGATAAAATCAGAAATCGGAAAACGAAAACATAAAGCATATAATTTTGGGAACATATGGAAGAGAAAATCATCATACAAAGCGATGTTGAAATTTCAGCGGTTCTGCACAGGGGTTTTAGAAACTCGGTCGTCATAGCACTGCACGGCTTTGAGTCATTCAAAGATAGTCCAAAATATGTGAATATGGCCGAAGAATTTTCAAACTCTGGTTTCTCTTTCATAAGATTCGATTTCCGTGGATGCGGTGAGACCCCAGGAGATAAATACGACCTTGAAGGAAGGATAAAAGATACAATTGCAGTATATCAATGGGTTAAAAAGAGTTTTGATAAAGTATATTTTGTTGGTTCAAGTCTTGGAGGAACAATAGCGATACTTCTTGGAGACCTCGCAAATGGCATAGTTGCGCTATGTCCACCACCTATGGATATAGGAAAATATAAAATAAAAAAAGCTCTTGAAAAAAATCCCCCCATACTCATCATACACGGAAACAAAGACGAAACTGTCCCTATCGAAGATGGGAAAAAAATATATGATATGGCTCAACCACCAAAAGAATTTTATGAGGTGGATGGAGGAGACCATAGATTCTCAGATCCACTACACCTTGCAAAAGTGATAGAAAAAACTCTGTCGTTCATAAAAGAATTAGACGAAAAGAACAAGGGATAAAACAAAGAAAAGCTAAACGAAACTGAAGGGAAAACAAAAAAACAGGGAATAAGAAAGATAAATATGTAAAGATAAATATGTGAAAACAATTATAATAATAATATACAAAATAGGAGACAACAAGGAGCGCAAAAATAAGAAACGCTCCGATCCGGGAAAAAATAAATAGAACAGAAAAATCTTGTTAGATGGAATAAAAAGAATACATGGAATACCGAAAATATGTTGTAATAATTACGGGAAGACCAGCTTCAGGAAAATCAACTTTGGTAAGGAAATTAGCTGGGCGACTCAAAGAAATGAAATTTCGCGTTGCAGGAGTAATCACCCCAGAAATAAGAGAAAAATACAAAGCCATAAAATACCTTGAATCAGAAAGTATAGAAAATCTGCTAACAGAAGGCAAAATAAAAGAGATAGACGAAGAAGAATCAGCAGATGTAAATACAATCTCAGAGGAAAAGAGAAGCCAAAGATATGCTTTTTTCGTCTTTGGAATAAGCACAGGAGAAAAAGATTTACTTGCGCTTGACAAAAAAATAGCAAAGATGAAGAAAAATAAAGGAGAAAACAAAGGGGAAAACAAGGGGGAGAGAATAGGGGAAAACAAGGGGGAGAGAACATGTGATCTTGGGAAATACATCGTTTTTCCGGAAAGGTTTTCATATGTTTTGAAAAAGGAACTTGAGGCGGTAAAAGACCATGATATATTTCTTATTGATGAAGTTGGCCCTATGGAGCTTGGATGTTCGTCATCGCTCAATGCAGAATGGTTAAAAACGCTAAAAGAAAAATTGAGAGAGAACAAAATCTTGCCCATCATAACCGTGAAGAAAAATATATCCGAAAAACTTATAGATAAGATGAGAGAAGAAAACAAAAAAATCGAATTCATAGATATTGATATAGAGGGAAGGGAGATAGCATATCTCAGAGCACTTGAAATAGCAACGGGAGGAACAGAAGCTTTCTTGTTTGACCTTGACGGTGTGATAGTTGATTCCGCCAAATTCCATATGCTATCTTGGATCAAGCTTATGCGCGAAAAAGGGATAAATTTTGGAGAGGATGATTTCAAAAGAACTTTCGGTATGACAAATGATCTCATACTCCGCAAATATTTCCCCAATGCATCACCGGAAGATATAAAGAAAATGGGAGAACAAAAGGAAAGAATATACAGAGAACTTGCAAAAGGAAAAATAAAACCAATAGATGGCTCAATAGAATTCATTCGTGAGCTGAAAGAAAACCGCTTTAAGATAGCTCTCGTATCATCTACTCCGATAGAAAACATACTTTTTCTCTCAAAAGAACTTGGACTATCGGGTCTATTTGATGCTATCGTATCTGGCTCTGAAATAAAAAGAGGTAAACCAGACCCAGAATGTTATATTCTTGGTTCGGAAAAAATCAACATCCCACCGCAAAGATGCTGGGTTGTTGAAGATTCCCAGCACGGTATAGATGCAGCAAGACGCGCAGGAGCAAAAACCATAGGAATACTCACTACCCACAAAGACCTTGAAAATACAGACTTGAAAGTAAGAAATTTCCAAGAACTCAGAGATATAATGTCAAAGATACTAAAATTCAATTGAAATTCAAAGTTAATGCGAGGTTTACCAAAACAACTCCTCATTATAGGAATAGACCTCGCAGGGTCGGAGAAAAACCGAACAGGAGTATGTAAAATACACAACGGAAAAGTAAATATTTTTACACTGCATAAAGATCAGGAGATAATCGATCTTGTTCCCAGAGAAACTCAATGCTATATAGGGATTGATGCACCTTTATCCTTACCCAAAGGCAGGAAGAGCATAAATTCTCCTGGTCCACACTTCAGGCAATGCGACCTTGAACTCAGAAAACTTGGTATAAAATTTTTCCCAATAACTCTCGGCGGCATGCGAATGCTGACAAAAAGAGGAATGGAACTTAAAAGAAAAATTGAGGAGCTGAACCCAAATGCAAAAGTTTTCGAGGTTTTCCCAGGAGCACTTTACGACTTTCTGCAAATTCCCAGAAAAATGAGCAAAAAAGAAATTAGTAAATTCTACCGAAAAATCAAAAATATTTTAGGAGAAATAATAGAAACGAAAAAGCTGGAGAAAGAGAGAAAGCTCAAGAACTTAAGTCAAGATGAAATAGATGCATTAGCATGTGCAATATCAGTTATCTTATTTCTGAAAGGAGAAGCAGAGCTCAAAGGAGACGAAAAAGAAGGACTTATGATAATTCCAACGCAAAAGTAAAAGCTTACCATCTATATTTCACTGCAAAAGGTTGATAATAAAAAGAGTCAGCGGTCCGAAATCCTCCAGCTATGAAAAGATAAGTTGATGAACCAGATGATATAGTGCGAATTCCACCATTCCGATAATTCGGATAAGCCGAAGAGTATGGAGGTACACTATCAAGACCAACAACCTTATGATAGATAAGTCTCAGACCAAGGTCAAATATGAAAAATACTGGATCATCCCTCAACCATGTTACCTCTTCATAAAGCGACCTTGAACCAATCGCATAAAGACGCCCATCCCCAAATCTTATATCACCTATAGTCATATTGCATGAACAAGATGATGATGGAAAATATTCCGCCAAATTCACACTGTGAATCAGATTGAAATTCAAATCATATATCCTGAGGATCTGCCACAGCCACACAGCATACAGTGAAGTTCCGACAGGGTAAACAGGCATACCAGCCCAAGATGATACAGATAACGAAGCAATAATACTGCCATCAGAAGCGTTTATCGTATATAACCTCGCATAATCCGTTCCTGAGGTATCATCAAAAAAACTCACCGCTAAAATGCCCTGTCCTTCATCAACCCCAAGATATCCTTGCTGAGGCTGACACGCCGTTGATGAGAACAACCTCTGCCAAATGAGATCACCTGAATAAGAATATTTGCTCAGAAAAACCACACACCCAGCACGGTAAAGAACATATATGCCTGAGTTCTCAGCTTCCAATCCGTAAGCTGCTAATTGAGATGTAGTTGATGTCACCTGAACCGACCAAAGAACCGAAGATAAATCTTTTGTATAGCGCTCAACAACAAGATATCCAAGAGGATGCCTCGCCACAACATAAACAGAATCACCAAAAACTGATAAAAGCAGTGGTTCTCCTATATTTCTCCTGAGAACTATCCTTCCGGAAGGAGCTATCTTAACAACCTGAGATCCTCCTAAACTATCCTCTATCACGAATATGCTACCATCCGAATCTACATCGAAGGAACTGAACCATATATCCTGTGGTGATAGCTCAATAACTTCCCAGACTTTATAAGACGAAGATGGAGAAGGATTTACCTGAACTGTGCTTACAAACTCAGCGCGTCCACCCCTGGTATCATACGCGACAAGCCTAATACTATACTGCACTGTATCCCTCACATCCGGAACAGCCCAAAAAATATAACTACCTCCCACGGAAGCTCTGCCTCTTTCACCTCCTCCCCCATCAATATATGCCTCAACAGAAACTTCATCTCCATCCGGGTCAGAAACAGAGTAAGGTATGAAAACATGCGAGCCACCTTCAACTTCAGAAGGAACTACAGCAGAAATAGAAGGTAGACTATTAATCGGACATGCGGTCTCATAAGCAGGGTCGGGATGATACGGTGAGCAGTAATCTCCAGAAACTATTTGCGAAAGTGGCGATATCGTTATATTCCCATCCGCTCCCACGACTATGTCAATAACCTTCCATATATTTCCGGAACCAGAAGGGGGAGGACTGAAAGTTCCTATTATCCTTCCCTTCCTCCAAACTTGAATGAGTGCTCCTGAATCCTTCAAAAGTCTTCCACAGCTCGTATCAGATGGATTGTTGTGATAGACTGACACCCTATAAACACCTGCCACATCAGGTCTTATCGTCGCCTCCTCGGGATAGTCATCATCAACTATCTTAACATATGGGTTTATATTCTTCCTGCCCCACACCTTCGTTGCTACATGAAACCTACCCGAACCCCCACCAGACGGTCCAGTTATATGAAAATCAAGGTCACATTTCTTATTGCCCCACCTCAAAATCAAAGCTATCTCATCTGCAACAAAAGCATCCCCCATATCATAGCAGCATGAAGTCCACGCTGATGCAGGATCGGAAATCCAGTCTTTAAGATAGTAAGATGGACAATCATAAGGTATATCAACCTGACCGATAACTATCTTCCCACCTCCAAAGTCTGTCAGAACACGTGCCTTTCCCCCCTTCTTCACAAAAACAAAAAATCTCCCCGTATCTGATATCTTCCTGAGCAGTCCTGTAAAATCTGCTCCCGTGTAATCTATACCTTCAGACCAAACATGAACCCCCACAATAGCATTTCCCATACTGTCCTTTAAAGTTCCCTTTATACATGTTGTATCTGACGGCACATCAGGGTTCCACCATGAAAAATGAGATACAACACCTCGCCAAACCTCCCTACCGTCATCCCTCTGTATTTTCTCCAATACCCCCTCATATTTCCATTCTCCGCTCTCCCGGTCAAATGACCAAAGATACATCGTATTTGGAACTTTCTCCCTAAGCCCGTTTGGCACCGGAAACTCAACAACCGCTGTTGCTCCATCAGGGATGTCCAGTGGTTCTCCGGATAGAGAAACTATATCTACATTTATCGGTCCGAAGGTCTCAAGAAGCTCGGCATCTCCACCTCCCCCCACAACCATTCTAGGGTTATCTGGGTCAAGATATGAGATTTTAATTACGGCGGGACCGGAATAAATTTCACCAGTTTCAATTTTCTTTAATCCTCCGGGCGGGAAGATTATTTTCGTTCCCGATACCCTGTCAAAAACCTCCCCCCCTTCCGCTGCACTTATCTGAACGCTAAAGCTTACAGGTATAAGTTTCACTTCATATCTTGATAGTGTATCCTTTAAAACTTTCACTTTCAAGAACGCTGGTGCATACCCATTTGCTCTTATTTCAACTTTATAATCACCTGAGTAGAGACCAAAGTATGCAACTCCCCTTTCTGAAGTTGAGGCGACCTCTGTTCCATTTACTAAGATGCGTGCTGAGCTTAAAGGCGAGAGGAAACTTGCATCTTTCACGTCAAAAAGAAGGAAACCGTGGGTATCAACATTTCCATTTCCACCACCGCCACCACCACCCCATCCCCTTTTAGCTCCTCCCGAACCTGAACAACCTACCCTTTTCTCACCAAGACGCGCTGGTGAGACAGAAAGAATGAATGGAACAAGCAAAAATAACCCCAAAAGTATTTTCAATTTTTTATTCACCACAAAAAAATATATTAATGTTTTCCCTTAACAAAATACAATTAAATTAATAAAATTTAAAAATATAGTTATAACTTAATATCCCTAAATTTTTACCCATTTTTAAGTCAAGGAACTTGTATAAATTTTTCTCCGTATCCCCACCCGTCCACCTCTCACTTGCCTATCGCTCGCTTCTCTCCCCGCAATCATATCATCAACTCCGGAATCCTCACTTGTATATCCCAAACTCCATCAGGAAATTCTCACTTGCATGTCCCCAACTTGCTCTCCCATACTTGCCTGAGTTTCTCCCCAACATTTTCTATCCCATGCTCGCTTATCTTCCATACGCCTGTCTCCCGTCTATCTCCTATCCGCCTGTCTCCCGTCTATCTCCCGCCTGTCTCCCATCTATCTCCTATCCCCCTATCTCCCATCCGTCAACTCCCGACTTGCCCAACCCTAATCCACTCTATACAGGCGCTCTTGCCCTCAAATCTTGTATTGCACATACATTACAAAAAGTCAAGAGAAAATACATACATAAAAATAAGCCCTCTGATGTAAATTCAGTCAAAATTTAGGTAATATAGTAAAATAGATTTCTGTTCTATTCTATAGATTGTAAAATCTTAAAACAGTATAGGCCACTCATAAAAACAAAAAAACAAAAAAAGTAAAATAAAGTAAAATTTTATTATATGAGGTTGAGCATAAGAGGGAAGATAATATTAGGTTTTTTTGTGGGGCTCATGATATTTATGAGCACAGGGGTATTGATACTATTTTCAGGGCGGAAAATATCGAACATGGCAGTAAAATATGATGAAATTTTTATGATAGGAAACACCATTGGAGAGGTATCAAAAAATGTGGATCAAGCAATAAAATTTTCTGCCCCCAGTATCCTTAAAAATGCTCTTCCTCTCTTTGGTGAACTTAGTGCTCACATTGATGAAGTAGAAAAAGTCGGAGTAAAAGCAGAAAAGCTCAAAAACTCCGCTGAAAAACTCAGAAAATCTATGGAGGAAAACTCAGAGGGAGAAGAACTTAACCCTGAGGCTCTATCAAAACTATCAGATGAGCTCATAGAAATAAAGGAATCTTTTGACAAACTGAAGGGGGACTATGCTAATAGGATAAAGCAGATAACGAAGTTTGAAATATCGGTCCTGACCATCGGAATATTTCTGGCAGCTGTGGCATTCACAGTGATAGGTTTCCTTTTCTCAACAAGGATACAATACCCAATAAAGAAGGTTTCAATTTCACTCATGGAAATTTCTCAAGGAGCAAGCGATCTAACAAAAAGAATATATGTAGACTCAAAAGATGAGATAGGAGATCTGTCTCGGAACTTTAACGCGTTCATAGAGAAACTATCAGAAATAATAAAGCGGATCATAGAAACGATAAATAAGCTTAACGAATTTGTGTATAAAAATTATGATATGCTCAAGAGATTTTCGGAAGATATATCAAAGCAGATGCTTGAAATATCTCGGATTTCCACCGCTGCGGAAGAGTTTTCATCAACCATAGCTGAATCCGCAAGAGGAGTGAATGAGATAGCGTATTTCGCAGATGTAGCAATGACTAAATTCAGAGAGAGCAACAGGGGGATAAGTGAATCCCTTGATGGTATAATAAAACTTGCGGAACAAATGAACAAGGCGGTTGTGCAGATGAAATCTTTAAAGGAGGGACAGAAAAAGATAAATAATTTTGTATCTTCAATAATGGACATCACAGAACAGACGAACCTTCTTTCCCTTAATGCATCCATCGAGGCAGCACGTGCGGGAGAACATGGAAGAGGATTTTCTGTAGTGGCGGGGGAGGTGCGAAAACTCGCAGTAAGAACATCACAAATAGCACGTGAAATATCACAAATAGTATCAAAATTTGAGGCAGAAGTAGAAAAAGCAATAAATACAATAAACTTGATATCACAAGATGTTTCAAGTAATGCGGGAAAAGCATCACAAAGCATCTCTGCACTCAGTGAAATCTCAGGAAACTTCACAAAAATAAAAGACCAGGTTCAATCAATCGCTACCGCATTCACAGAACAAGAAAGAGCATCAGCAGAAATAGCAAGATCAATATCCATAGTATCAAGCTTCCTCGAGGAATCGAAAAGGCTACTGGACGGAATAATGAAAACGGTAGAAGAACTCAAGACCGAAGCAGAAAAACTCAACAAAACAGTGAAAAACTTCAAATACTAAAAATCATGCACCTATATCAATTGAGATAAAATAAACCACAGAACAAAATAAAGGAGACAAAAAAAAAACAAACAAAGAAATAAGGAAAAAATAAATAAGGAAAGAAAGAATAATAAAAACAAAAGGTAAAGATAGAAAGAAAAGTTAAAGAAAGAAAGAAAAAATAAGGAAAAACAGAAATAAAAAAATAATAAACAATTCTTCCTTAGAAAAAATAAAGGTAGTAAAGGGGGTATGAGGTAAATTGCGTGTTCTGATAACGGGAGGAGCTGGTTTCTTAGGATCCCATCTTTGCGAGAGGTTCCTGAAAGAAGGAGCAGAAGTTATAGCTCTTGATAACTTTATAACTGGTTCACCAGAAAACATAGCACAAATTATGGAGAACCCAAAATTCCATTTCATAAAATACAATGTCACAAACTTTATATATATACCAGGTGATATTGACATAATACTTCATTTTGCCTCTCCAGCATCACCAAAAGATTATCTTCGGCACCCAATACATACAATGAAAGTCGATTCAATAGGCACACTCAACACGCTCGGACTTGCTAAAGAAAAGGGAGCAAGATATGTGCTCGCATCAACATCTGAAGTATACGGAGACCCGCTCGTGCACCCTCAACCTGAAACATACTGGGGAAATGTAAATCCAATAGGACCAAGAAGCGTATACGACGAAGCAAAAAGGTTTGCAGAAGCTCTCGTAATGGCATATCACAGAGAACACAAAATAGATGTGAGAATAGTAAGGATATTTAACACATACGGAGAAAGAATGCGACTCGATGATGGAAGGGTCATACCATCATTCATAAAAAACGCACTGCTTGATAAACCACTCGAAATATATGGAGATGGGAAACAAACAAGAAGCTATTGCTACGTCGCCGATATGATAGAAGCTATATTCAAAATAGCAACCCAAAAAGGTATAGATGGAGAGGTTTTCAATGTCGGGAATCCGGAAGAATATTCCGTGCTCGAAACCGCACAGATAATAAAAGAAATTATAGGCTCAAAATCTCCAATTGTCTTCCTTCCTCCACTCGAAGATGACCCAAAAAGAAGAAAACCAGATATATCAAAGATAAAAAAAATGCTCGGATGGGAACCTAAAACAAGTTTCAGAGAAGGCCTGGAAAGAACAATAAAGTGGTTCGCAGAAAAATTAAAAAATGAGCCAAAGAGAAAAATAGATATCGCATAATGAAATATTACATTTTTCAATTAAATTAAATAAAATTAAATTTTAATAAAAATAAAAAATAAGAAGGATAAAATAATAAAAAACACAAAAATCAGATATTGTATAACTTGAATTCCCAGGATATAAACTTTACCTTACCAACAAGTCCCATTGACATGACAGAACTCATAAAATTCTTTTCCTTACTCCTATCTATAGCTATGTATATTGTAACACCAGCATTTTGAGTACTACCCATCACCCAAAAATCTCTCAAATATCTCAGAAGCTCCACAATATCCTCTTGCGGATGTGCAATAAAAACATAACCAACAACTACACCACCACTCTTGACAACAATGTCAGGTTTCCTTCTTTGACTTAATTCACCTTGCTTCAAATTCTCAGATACACCTTCATCTAAAAAATTTTCAACTCGAAAACCCTTCTCAGATAATCTCTTTTTTATCTCATCTCTTATGAATTCAAATACATCCACAAGAAAATTTTATGTATTTATCAAAGAAACCGAATCAAAACACAACTTTTATCTTTCATGATATGAAAGGTTACTTTGGACAATTTGGTGGAACATTCATACCTGAAACCATCTATCCCGCTTTACGGGAACTTGAAGAAGCCTTTGAGATAGCAAAGAAAGATAAAAGATTCAACAGTGAACTCAATAAATACCTCAAAGATTATGCAGGAAGACCAACTCCGCTTTATTCTGCTCAGAGAGCATCCGCTGAACTTGGACTGAAACTTTATATAAAAAGAGAAGACCTACTTCACACCGGTGCTCACAAAATAAACAACACTCTCGGTCAATGTCTTTTGGCAAAAAGGATACTTGGAAAGTTCAGGATCATAGCGGAAACAGGGGCTGGACAACATGGAGTAGCAACCGCAACCACCTGTGCACTTTTTGGTCTCAAATGCACAATATACATGGGCAAAAAAGATGTGGAAAGACAGAAAATAAATGTCCTGAGAATGGAGCTCCTCGGAGCGGAGGTTGTGCCAGTAACATCCGGAACTCAGACACTCAAAGACGCAATAAATGAAGCACTGCGTGACTGGATAACAAACATAGATACAACACACTATGTCATAGGATCGGTGGTGGGACCTCATCCCTTCCCACAAATAGTGGCTTTCTTTCAGAAAATAATAGGAAAAGAAGCAAAACAGCAGATATATGAACAAGAGGGAAGGGTCCCAGACTTTGTTGTAGCATGTATAGGTGGAGGATCAAACGCAATAGGTATATTCAGCTCATTTATCGATACAGAAGCAGAACTTATCGGAGTCGAAGCAGGAGGAGATGGAAAAAGACATTCAGCAAGCCTAACAAAAGGAGAAATAGGCATATTTCACGGCGCAAAAACGTATGTGATACAAGATGAAGACGGACAAATCCTTCCGCCACACTCAATAGCTCCGGGACTGGACTACCCGGCGGTCGGACCAGAACATGCATACCTGAAAGATATAGGAAGAGTAAAATATTATGCAGTGGACGATAAAACAGCAATAGAGGGATTTGAGTTCCTCTCAAAAACTGAGGGAATAATCCCAGCTCTTGAACCCGCACACGCTATGGGATGGATACTGAAAAACAGAGATAAACTTAGAGAAAAAATCGTACTCTTGAACCTATCTGGAAGAGGAGACAAAGATATGCAAATATACCAACAATACAAACAAAAATCAGCATAATAGCTCAATTTAGAAAAGCGTGTATCCATATTTTTTGAGAGGTTTTTAGGTATTCTTACTACTTCAATTGACCATCGATAAAACGCGTATTCCACCAATGTCTTGAATGAAGACATAAGGTATATCGCGATAAAGCCATATATCCAAAAGATACTGAAAAGTTGGCACATTATGTTCAAAGTATTTTTGTTCAAACCACATATCACCTGCCTTAACGAACATAAATTCACTCCCAAAACATAAACCTCTTACCCAACATCCAGCAGAATCCGTGAAAAATCCCAAAACAATGTCTTGAATGGTAAAAAGTTTAAAACCTTCAACCCTATGAGATACAGATGAAAAAAGACGCCCTTCAAGTAATCCTTTTTCTTTACTGACAGAAAAAGTGTAAACCAATATCCTTGAAGAAGACATCGAGAACAAGGTAAGCTTTGACCCTGAAAAAATAAACGAAATAGGCTCGCCGAAAAATTCACTACGAAAACTAAATATATCTTCTCCAAGAATAAGTTTCCCAGTAGCCTCCCTCCCATCCGTAATAATTAAAAGAGTAGAATCCTCCACATCACCATCTATTATGAAATGTCTGCCAGATACTCCAGTCCCTAACTGTTCAATAGCTGTCCCTCTCAACAAATAGAAAGTCGTGTAAGACGGATACTCAACAAAAACAATCAAGGGATATAAATGAGGAGAAAGAGAATGGGAGGATGAAGCTTTCACATGTAATGGAACAAAAAAAACAGAACCACCGGAATAACCTTGAGCCTCAAGTATAAAAGATAAAGTTATAGATGTGAGATACTGAACTGAAACGGGAGAAGGTGATACATGGAATATATCTACAATGTATCCGCCCCCTTCTCTCACAACTTGATTATCTTTGATTATCCTGAAAACGCCTCTCAGACCTTTGAATATAAGCTTATCACTCCCAAAGTCTCTTATATAAAGCTCCACTACATCTGCACTTAACTTCTCAACAATATATTGGTCATGGGTATTTCCCAAATGGGTAAGGTCATTTTGAAAAATTTTATCTGGTAGGACAAAATAATTTTTAGGATAAAGTATAAAAAGTTTTTCTCCGGCTTGCAAAAATGTATCACAAGAAATTTCATTAGGCAATGCAATTCTCTCTATTTTTATCGTATCTGATACATATACATCTAAACATCCGGAAGATATAAAATAATGGTTTCCACCGAGGGGAAAGTGATATGAAGGCGAGAAGGTATTACCGAGCGAACCAACGAGGGAAAATTTACCGCCAGAATACAAAAATACATATGTATCATCTTTTGTCTGCAAGAAGAGAAATTTACCACTTCCTGTATTTATAACATAAGTTTTCACACTATCCGGAGATGAATAAACGGATGTAATTGAAATATTATATGATGCTAATGGTCCGTTCCAGCTCACATATTCAGGAAAAAACTCATAAACGGAAACAGACGTTTCAGAAACAACAAAAACATAAAACTTATCTCCGTCCAAAAATGTATCAGCAACAATAAGATTTTGTGGAAGAAAGCCCAATTCCTTCAAGCCTGTGTATCTAAATAGCACACCGGGAGAAGATATAACATCAAGTTTCATCTGAACTTGAACAAAAGATGTAGATTGGGATGCAAAGGTATTTATACCATGAAATTGAAAAGTGATAAGATGTGTTCCTGGTGTTATGTCAGAAGGTATAACAGCGGTCAGGTTTGCCACCATTTCACCATAACAAGTTATACTCTCCGGGAAAACCTCAATTTGGATGGTATCTATAAGCATATATATAGATACAGATATGGGAAAAGCAGGACAGGAAAGCGAAGCATCTACGGAAAGTTGGGATCCCGGAAAAGCCGAGGTGGCTCCCGGAGGGAAGTTTATAGATATTGCGGATACCGACAAACTCTCATCAACAAGAATGTAATCGGGAAAACCTTGCTCAACTGTTTTCTCTGCCGCCTCCTTGCCACATGAGAAAATGAAAAAGAAAAGAAAATAGAACAGAAATACAAACATTACAAAAAGTTTAATTATCCTAAGTTGCTTTGTCGCAAACAAGATTGGAATAGATTGAAATAGAAAGAAATTGAAATTCTGCGTTCAACTTCTCACAAGTAACAATATCTTCGCGACA